>Ga0209181_10011750_pt1 | contig 11174 bp, 10 predicted proteins | sample MAT05_FD_187208 | JGI IMG/M metagenome (GOLD analysis project Ga0209181, IMG submission 187208) | Freshwater microbial communities from Lake Fryxell liftoff mats and glacier meltwater in Antarctica - MAT-05 (SPAdes) (version 2) | ecosystem: Environmental > Aquatic > Freshwater > Ice > Liftoff... | reverse complement strand
AGGGTGTATCCCCCTATCGGAAAATCTGCATCCCACATACTTAAACTTGAATTGAGGTCTTTGGCTGCCGTTAATTTATTTACTTTATAAGTGCCTAAAAATGGTGGAATACCAAGAATAATAAGCGATTCCTTTAAATAATAATTATCAATGAAAGAATCTAACTCAACCACAATATTGGTCCTATCATTTCTATCTATTCAACATGCCGGATTAGTTTTCCAGGGCTTTCCATTTCTTTCGGCACTTGCTTCTCCCCAATAATCTTCTGATAGTGAGGGCTTTTCTGGTTCATAGCAAGAGGCCAGGGAAAGCGCAACAAAAGCAAAATAAAGCGTGTGTTTCATTGAAAGACAGTTTTTTTTGAATGAACTGCAAAGTGCGGTTTTTCGTAGAGCCGACGCTTCGTAGATAAAATTAATGTAACTGGTTAGGCCGTTTGAGTTTCGCCACTAATTGCACGAATTTGGATAACATATAGCATTAATTAGTGTAAATTAGTGCAATTAGTGGCAAAAAACTCTTGGAGGCTAAGTAGTTACAAATTAATTAGGCCAAGGCTATCGGATTATCATGAATTTTTGAACTTCAGCCAAGATGATTTAAAAATTATGGCCTGCTATCGCCGTACAGCCTATTTTTACGCCATAAAAATGCGGCTGAGCCGCGCCAATTCCTTTGCGCACACTCCTAATCTCTCTTTTCTTACTGTTTGCCGGGCAGGCTTTCGCCCAGCCAGAGTTTGATAACCGGCTGAGTTACGACCAAATACAGACCTTGCTCAAGGAAGGTATCTCGCCACGCGATTTGCGCAAACAAGCTATGGCCTGGTATCATTGGGCGTATTTCGATGAAGAACAAACGGGCATTGCTGAACAGGCATTTCAATATCTCACCCGAAGTGCCGACTTGTTTTTGGAGGCTGGCGACACCCTTGCCTACTACCGTGTCCGTTCTGACTTGGCTGACCATCTTTCGGAGCGGAAGCTTTGGGATGAGGCCATAAAAATTCAACAAGAAGCCCTCGATTATTACCAACAAACAGGCAATTTGCATTACGAAACCCACCTGCTCGCCAAATTGAGCATAGTGTATGCCAATAAGGGGGATGAAAAGCAGGCTGCTACCCTAAAAAGAGCCTTTTCTGCCAGAAATCGGCTCTTGAAAGATACCATTCTCGACATCACCATGGCCATGGACGAGGTGCAACGCAATGCCCAAATTGGCCGTTACTCGATTGCCCGTTACGAAGCCTCCAATGCCCTCCGATTGGCCGAGCAAACCAGTAGAATCGATCTTATTGCCTGGGGTCAGTATTCAGTGGGACATTATAGTTATCTTGATCGTAATTATAAAATGGCACTTTTTTTTCTAAAAAAGGCCGAAAAGACCACCCCACGTGTCAATATTGCCTTAAGCTACAATATTTGTCGCCGCCTTTGGAATACTTATGAAGCTTTAGACAGCATCGGACTTGCACTCGAATATGCGAATCGATCTGCTATACTCGGCGACTCTTTACTCGCCCAGGAACGGGAGGCTTCCCTTCACCGTCTTGCCATTCAGTATGATACCCAAGAAAAACGAGCACAAATCGAGAAACTAGTTGCAGAGAAAGGGGAAGCCAAAGCGGAATCTAAACAGCAAAGAATAGGTCTTGCCACGCTTGGAGTTGCCTTGGCTGCTGTATTGCTCGCACTCTTTTTTATTGTGCGCGATTACAGTCACCGGATCAAAGTAAGCAAAGTAATCGCCACCCAAACGGAAGAAATCAACAGGCAGAAAATCAGTGCCCTGGAAAATAATCTGAAAATTGAAACTATGCAGAGTATGCTCGCCGGGCAGGAAAGTGAACGGCAGCGCGTAGCGCAAGATCTGCACGATAGTGTGGGAGGCTTATTGGCCGCCGTCAAAATTCAGCTCGAAACGATGACGGCTAAAAAACCAGAACGTGCTCAGGATGAAGACTGGAAGAAAATAAGAGGCTTACTGGATGAAACCGTATCCGAAACCCGACATATTGCCCGAAATATGCAACCGAGTGCCTTATTGGAATTTGGACTGGTCACTGCTTTGCGCGACCTGACCAATCGGGTACATGGCGAAGGCGTACCACACATCACCTTCCAACATTTTGGTGAATTTGCTGAAATTGATCGGGAGATTGCCCTCAACTGTTACAGAATCATACAGGAATTGGTGCAAAATAGTCTCAAACACGCTCACGCCAGTGAAATCATGGTGCAAATCACGCGCACCGACAACCAACTTGCACTCCTTGTGGAAGATGACGGAACAGGCTTTGATACGCAAAACACTAGAAAAGGCATGGGTACCGACAATGTAGCCAGAAGAGCCCAGTTCCTCAAAGGCGAACTCAGTGTCCAATCGGCCAAAGGACAAGGCACCAGCACCTTAGTTACGATTCCCGTTTCAGAAACTCAGGGTAAACCCTGAGTTTAAAACCCGGATTTGCCCTGATAAAAACCTAAAGGGGTTTATAGACTTTTGTGCAGGGCATTTCACGAACCGATTACGCGATTACATTTTACGATTACACTGTGCCTTACCCCCCATTTTTTAAAAATATTTTCGTTTATAGATTCGTCCCAACCACAATCGGGATGAACTCGTTTTAAACCTTTAGCGGCAAAAGAGCCGCGCTTATCCCCCCCCACTTTAATCTTCCTACAATACTCGTTTAATGATCGCCCGCCGCTCGAAGGAGTAGCGAGCGATTTTTTGTTTTTGGGGAATCTGAACATCTTACTTTTAGGCTTGTTAAGGTTCGGTCTCTGATTCGAACATTTAACCAATTTCACCATTCCACCCTTGCTAAGCTTTTACGCGCCCTAATTATTTGGCGTCGATCAGTTGCTAAGGCGGGAAAAACCAACAATATTATGGCATTCACCCTACCCGAACTCCCCTACTCCTTCAACGCGCTCGAACCCCAGGTAGACGCCCGCACGATGGAGATTCACCACGGCAAACACCACGCTGCTTACGTCACCAACCTCAATGCTGCACTTCAGGGCACAGAGCACGAAGGCAAAAGCCTTGAAGAACTCTTTGCTATCATGAGTAAACTCCCGCCTGCGGTACGAAACAATGGCGGCGGCCACTGGAACCACAGCATGTTCTGGGAAATCATGGCACCCAATGCAGGCGGAGCACCTACAGGAGATCTTGCAGCCCAAATCAACAAGAACTTTGGTTCGCTGGACGAAATGAAAAAACTTTTTGCACAAGCTGGCGCTACGCGCTTTGGCTCCGGCTGGGCCTGGCTTTGCAAAGATGAAAACGGCGAACTTTTCATTACTTCGACGCCCAATCAAGACAATCCACTCATGGATCTTGCCGATAAAAAAGGCCAGCCCATTCTTGGCCTTGATGTTTGGGAACACGCCTATTATTTGCACTATCAAAATCGTCGACCAGACTATATCACGGCTTGGTGGGATGTTGTGAATTGGGCCGAGGTTGCTCGTCGGTATGCAAAATAATGTGATTAGTGCGTTCGATTAAATAATGTGGTCAATGTGGGTAGCTCACATTGACCACATTAATTAATTGACCGAATTAAGGTTACGGCTGACTATTTTTGCTGCGAAGAAAACACCAACTCATGACGCTACGCGAACTCTTTGACTACCTAAGTGCCAACCCTTTGGTCGTGGCCGCTTATTTTTCCCTCCTTTTGATCACAGCTATTTTAGCTGGGCTGATGGGCAAAGGGGAGGGCCATCTTAGCCCCTGGAAATACCTCTATTCTGCCATCGTATATCTGGTCTGCGTACCCGGCATTTTTGCTGCGGCACTCGCCGTCTACCTGTTCCTTTTTGAGCAAGGTGGAAGTATTTTCAATGTTAATTTACTCACTCAGGTGTTGCCCGTAGCAGCGATGCTCCTTACGCTTAACGTTATACGGCGTAATGTGGAGTTCGGTTATATCCCTGGTTTCGGGCGGCTCACTGACCTGATGATGACTATCTTCACGATGTTTTTGTTGATGTATTTGCTCAATCGCCTGCATCTCGTTGCTTGGGTATATGTGCCCGTACAATGGCTGATTTTGATTGTCGTGGGCTTCTTGCTCGTAGTGCGTTTTGGGCTTAAACGTTTGACTTCTTGATGATTAGAATATATGTTAGTTCAGCTATTGCGTTTTTTTTTGCTGCTGCAATTTCTTGCACCGATCCTATCAAGGAAACACGCCAGGTTTTTACCCAAGATGATGTGGCGGTAGAAGTGGGGCAAGAAGTGGAAATACTTTACTCCGACAGCGCGATAGTGCGCGTTCGCGTGACAGGGCCTGTGCTCCACAATCATTCAGGTCGCGAAAGACCTCGACAGGAATTTCCAGAGGGGATAAAAATGGATTTCCTCATGCCCGACCTTTCTGTACGTAGTGTGCTGACGGCAAAAACAGCTACCCGCTATCAAGAGGAAGGGAAAATAGTGGCGCGAGATAGCGTAGTGCTGACCACCGTAAAACAAGAAAAACTGGAGACAGAAGAACTCATCTGGGATGAAAAAACCGCCAAAATCCGAACCGATAAATTTGTTAAAGTGACGCAGCCGGGTGAAATTATTTATGGTTTTGGTTTAGAGGCAGACCAGGATTTTTCCTATTGGAAAATTCTGGTACCTAAAGGTCGAATAAAAGTGGAACAACTTAACGAGGTGGACAAATAACCCATGGATATTTCGCTTCCAAAACGAATCTTAGGCTGGTCTTCTGCTCTGCGCATCGGAAGCCACACCTTCCCCGCCACCCTGCTTTTGACAGCCTTGGCTGTGGGGGTTACGTGGATTTTGTTCCCCTATTTCAGTTTGACCATTGGTATAGGATGGATTGCGATCGTTTCCATTGTGGGCTTGCTTTTTGGGGTATTGATGTTATTTAAAACGTTGATTTTTAAAAGTATTTACAAAAACGCGCACTTGGATGGCGAAGCCGCACTCCTCGAATACCTCGTACAACAAAATCATTCAGGCCTACCTGGGGAAGAGGAGGTGGAAATGGAATTGTTGGAAAATGCGCTCCACCTCAAACAAGTTCGGGCGCACGACTGCATGGCTCCTCGTCCTGAAATTGTGCATATTGATGTAGGTGCATCCGTGAGCGATTTGCGCGAACGTTTTGTCGAAAGCAGCCTCTCGCGCATCCTGGTTACAGAAGGCGGCGATGTGGATAAAGTACTTGGATACGTCCACGTTCAGCAATTGTTCTCCCATCCAAAGGATATTCAAGGCATCGTGATGCCAATCACCTTCGTACCAGAAAGCATTCAAGCGAATGACTTGCTCAGCAAATTCATTAAAAATCGAACGAACATTGCCTGTGTGGTGGACGAATATGGCGGAATCGCTGGTCTCGTGACGCTCGAAGACGCACTCGAACAACTCTTTGGAAAAATTGACGACGAGCACGACCAGGAGGAATTCATAGAAGTCCAGGTGAACGAGCGGGAATTCATCTTTTCAGGCCGACTTGATGTTCAGTACCTCAACGAGCAATACCCCGTCTTAAATTTGCCTACTGGCGACTACAACACCCTTTCCGGATACCTCGTCACCGCTACCCAAACCATTCCAGAGCAGGGCTTAAAGCTCGAACTGGAAGGCAAAATATTTGTTTTGGAGCTGGTCAGCAACCGCAAAATTGAAACGATTCGAGTGATTTTATGCTGAGTTTAGAGTAAAACGCTGGAACTTAAGGAACGGGTAAATAAAAACGAAAGGCCTCCCACAGTAGGGAAGCCTTCACGTATTCAAACTTGCAGCGTAAATAGTTTTTGTGTTTGCCCGGTTGGGAACAAGTTATGATTTACCCGTTCTTAGGCGAGTTTGTCTACATCCCGGATTAAAATACTGTTTCGATTAAAATAAATAAGGTTGGAGCGTTTTAATTCGTTAAAAACCGAAGTCACCGTTTGTCGGCTAGTGCCCGTTAGGCTTGCAATTTCTTGCTGCGTAAGATGGTGTTTTACAAGCGTTTCGAAACCTACACGACGACCTTCTCGGGTAGCTGTTTCTAGCAAAAACTCAATGATTCTTTCGCGTGCATCTTTAACCACGAGGTTGGCGAGTCTTTCTTCCACCCGTTGAAGGCGTTGGGAGATATGATGCATACAAGCGAATACAAGCCGTTGATTTTCGTGCATCATTTTCTGAAAGTCAACCAACTTGATTGCGAGATATTCAGCACCATCGTGAAGACTTTGGGCAAATTCGCTGCGCATTACTTCGCCAGCCAAAGCCAAATCGCCGAAAAGTGTTTCAGGAGAAATCAATTCCTTGATAATCTCCCGACCTTCGCTGGAAAATGTGCCTGTTTTTACTCGGCCTTGCACCAAGAAATAAAGATATTCTGCCGCTTCGTCAGGCACAAATATGAAATGGTAGCGCTTAGCAACGCGGAATTGCGCGAAGTCTGCGACTTGCCCTAGTTCATTTTCATTGAGCGAAACGAAAAGGGGCAATTTTTTGAGGAAATCAATTTTCGCATTCTTGTCCATGAGCGGCAGATTTTATGTCGATTAGTGTTTTTGACAGCACAAAAGTAGGCGAGACATTGTCTTACAAAAAGGACATTTTTGGGGCTTTGTCGGAATATAAAATTTTCAATAATTATTTTAAAATATTGAAAGTCAAATATTTGCATCGTCTATTTTTAAAATTAAAAACTGGCACCCTTTTGGCGCATGTGTCAAAGATTATTTTGTACCCAAACCGATTTTCGATGAATATTAAATACTCGCTTCTGTTTTTGGCACTTTTAGCCCCGTTTGCCAATCAAGCTCAGAATTGCAATAACCCAATTACACTCAGTTCTGTAGTCGTGTCGAACACCCAATGCGGCGCTGCTACAGGCACCATTATTCTTACGCCTGGTGGAGGAATTGGAGCCTATACTTTTGCGTGGACTCCATCGGTATCTATTTCCAATGTTGGCCTCAACCTTCCGGCAAATACCTACAAGATTCATATAGAGCGGGTCAATAATCCAAATTGCTTTCTAGACACCTTGGTCGTGGTCAACAACAGCAACGGGCCTCAGGTGGACGCTACCATTAACCCGGCCCAATGCCTGGCTTCCAATGGGTCTATTTCGCTCACACCTACCAATTTATTGTTCAATTGGAGCAACGGCGGATCAGGATCTACCATTTCCGGGCTGGCGAGTAAAGATTATTATGTTTCGGTAACCAACCCCGGCAATGGCTGTTTTTCCATCTACAAATATTTCGTCCCCAAAGACCTTAATAGCTTGACCGTGAATGCTTTGGTGCAGGACAACGCCAAATGTGGACTAAATAATGGCCGAGCACAGGTGATCGTAGTGGGTGGTTCCGGGCAGTATTCTTACACCCCTGGCCCTGGCCCACAGTATGACAATGTTAATCCTGGCAATTACACCGTGCTGGTTTCGGATATTGCCACTGGGTGCATCGGATCGGCTAGTTTTACGATTCTTGATCTGCAGGTAACCGGAAATGTGACCATCACTCCGTATGATGTACGATGCTCTGGTCAAGCCACCGGTTTTGTAGAATTTAGCCTGTCGGCAGGTCAAAATTTTGAACTTCCGTATGTGTTTACGCTGAAAGATGCTGGTGGCATCAGCTATTCCCCCGGCAGCCTGCCGGCAGGCACGTTTACCCTGCAAATCGGGGATGCTGACGGTTGTAAGCTTCCCCCTCAAACTTTTAGCATCAACGAACCACCTGCTTTCAACCCCCAAGTCATGGTAAATTCGGAAACCTGTGTTGCCGGAGGTCAGATTTCCCTCTCCATTTCAGGCGGAAACGGCAGCCCATATATTGTGAACTGGGCTGATTTGCCAGGTGATGATAACCCGGAAGATCGAGCAAATCTTCGCGCAGGACGCTATTCAGGGGTGATTTTCGATTCGCTTTTTTGCGCCTATCCAATTGATACTGTTCTAGTTAAGCCCAATTGCAACAACCTAACGACGGAGCATGTGGTATTGGGCAGAAACACCACTGATTTTTACTGTGTGCGACAACCCGTCGGTCTTGCATCAGGCGCTACCACATTTAGTATTCTAGGTGGAGGCCTCAGTGGGAGCTCCGCTTTTGGCACTTGGATGATGAAACCAGACGGATGCTTGTCTTATACTGCCGGGCCCAATCCCGGTTTTGCCATAGATACCATCTGCATCATCAGCACCGCAGCTCAAATTGGATTAAAAGATACCACTTGTGTCGTAGTCAGCATTACGCAACAACCGCCAAGTAAACAGTCTGTGTTCTTTTCTGTGCAAGTGAATAGTTCCTCAACTGCTTGTGGCACAATACCGCCAGCATTTTCAAGCAAGCATATTTTACAATTGGGAAGACCTGGCCTCGAGGGCACAAGCGATACTTATGGCGCGTATCAGATAGATAATACAAGCGCCTGCCTCGCTTTTTTTGCCAATGACGCGCCTGGATTCAACGTAGACGAAATCCGGGTGGCCGTATTCGATACTACTGTGGACAGGTGCCATATCATTTCATATTTTCCAACCATAGTGCCGCAAAGTGATTGTTCTACCGCTGTGAACCTCGCAGACACCCTTCATTTTGTTTCAACCGACTGTGTTGGAGGAATCGTTAAGAGTTGTATACCCATTCCTTACGACGACATTGTGAATTACACGATTATTGACAATGGCGCACTTTACAACATGGGCTACTCGGGCTGCTCCACAGACAGTGTATTAAGCTACAATTTGACCGTACTTCCTGCTGGCGGGGGCCCTTTCGAACTGACAGAGTGGAAAATAAATGGGCAAATTTTTACGGGCAATTTCTTGAATTTCAATGGCTTGGTAGGTTTAATGAACTTGCTTGATGCCGCGCCAGACAACTGGTCAGCGCAAGGTGTTGGCTTCATCCGGGGCGGCAGTCAGACCAACACCTACGGCGCGTTGAAAATAAAATCCGCAGGAGGAAGTACGTTAACTTACAACCCATCCTCCCTGCTGGTGCCACTTGGCACGGAGATGCGGTTTACATCTGGCTTCCACGCGCTGGTATTCCGAAATGTGCTGACGGCTTGCTCGGACTCCGTGACGGTGGAGGCGGTTTGTTTCGATTGCGCACCCATTCACAGCTACCCGGTAGATGCGTTTGGCACCGTAAATTGGGACATTTCCGCTTGTGATATCGACACCGTTTTTTGCACTAACATCCTCAATCTTGCCTTAGGCCAACACCTTGTGACCGACAACGGCCAGCCTTTCACCAACTTTACGTTATGTGGGAATTTCATTGGAATGAACTTGGATACTGGTTTCCACCAACTCTATTTTAAGAACACAATAACTACATGCGAATGGAGTGTTCGTTTTTATCTGGAATGCAAAAATGTGCTGAATGAGCAGACCATTCCGGTCAGTGTTCCCTTGGGTGGAATGGTCAATGTTTGTCTCGACAGCAGCTTTGTCGACAGTCCGATCATCAGCATCACCAATATCTGTGAAGATGAAGGGAGCGATATAATAGGCTACTCCTTTGATGTCCAAAACTTGTGCGTCCAAATCTCTGGGCAAAATCTTGGGGCAGATACCTTGTGCATCCAACTTTGCAACGCCCTGGGTGAATGCGCCAACTATATTTTGCTGGTCAATGTTTCCAGCACACCCTCAGATAGTTTGTTGGCAGTGCCGGATATTGTTTTCACTCTAAAAAATGAGTCGGTAGATTTCAACATCATCGCAAACGATATAATAGGCGGCATTACGGGAAATCTCGGCGGACTCGCCAATGTGGAATTTCTGAACAACCCTAGTCTTGGTTCCTTCACCTACAGTGCCTCCAATGGCCTATTATCCTTCACGCCCGATCAGGGCAAATGCGGGGTGGATTCCTTCACTTACCGAATCACCGATGGCACAGGGCAGCAGTCCATCACGACTATAATTATAACCATTTCTTGCGATAAAATACTCGTATTCAAAGGCATATCCCCAAACGACGACGGGCGAAACGACACTTGGAGTATCTTGGGGATTGAGCAATTTCCAGACAACGTCGTGCAGGTATTCAACCGCTGGGGTAATTTGGTTTTTGAACAAAATGGCTACGGCAATTCGGCCGCCTGGAACGGCCAGTGGAATGGAAAAGACCTGCCCGATGGGACTTATTTTTATTTGATTGAATTGGGGGGGAATGCGGGGAGATTGAGTGGTTGGGTACAGCTTTTGCGGTAATTAAAATGCATTATTACAATCCCGGCCTCTTCCCCAGCGCATCCTGAATCACCTTCCAAACCTGCACACGTTCGGCACCTTCTAAAACAAGTCGTGGGGCGCGAACGTGCTCCATGCCAAGTCCTGTAGCCCGACATCCCGGTCAAAGAAAAAAGTTGCCATATCCTACTCCTTTAAAAAACGGCGACGCGCATTTAGGGTACTGAGCTATTATTTTAAGGTGTAAGTTTACGTCAAATTTTTTCCTATGCCATTAACAAAAGAAGAATTCGAGGTTCTGAATCTTCATCAATTTTTCGACAATTCCAGTTGTACGAAGTACGGATTAGATGGTCAAGGGAATATAAAGACGCATAGCTTTGCGAGTGGCCAAGGTTATTGCTACTGCTGCAAAAGCAAGCCATTTGCTATCCGTAAAGGGACGATGTTTTTTGGACTACGAACTATAGGTCAGATTAAATCAAACAGCGACGGGAAAGCATCCCTGTCTGCTTCCGATGACTGGTTTTATGAAAAGGCTTTGCTCGCACATTTATGGTTTCGACAATGCCTATACCCGGGCGAACGACAAATTAAAAATACGCATCAACCCCAATGCCGCTCTTTTTGAGCAAAATTATCGGCATAGAACACCCGAAATGGCTCAAAATATTATTGATAAACCCCTGGCTATCAAAGAACTATTTTTAATACGACCTTAAAATATTAAATAATTTACTCGTTCAGTGCCCTATTTCGCCTGTGCCCAAAAAGCCGCTGAAATCTGGAACAACACGAAATCTTCAGGTAAAAAACATCGAACCTGAAGATTTATTCATAGCTGCAACATCATTAGTGGCAGGGGCACGAAGTTTTTGACGGTTTGTTCGACTCTTTTGAACTGATACTTTGTTGCGCCTCAGTCATGGAGAGCCCGCTACAATCCTTCGTCGCGCCTAGTCTCATCTCA
>Ga0209181_10011749_pt1 | contig 11174 bp, 9 predicted proteins | sample MAT05_FD_187208 | JGI IMG/M metagenome (GOLD analysis project Ga0209181, IMG submission 187208) | Freshwater microbial communities from Lake Fryxell liftoff mats and glacier meltwater in Antarctica - MAT-05 (SPAdes) (version 2) | ecosystem: Environmental > Aquatic > Freshwater > Ice > Liftoff... | reverse complement strand
GCATTGAATTTGATAGATGGACTTGATGGACTTGCAGGAAGTTTAACCTTAATCACAAGCTTGATTTTCGGAATATTGTTTTTACGCGTTGGAGATATGGGCATGGCAGTATTGTCAGCTTCTGTATGTGGCGCCGTCTTTGGATTTCTATTCTATAATTTTCACCCTGCCAAAATATTTATGGGAGATACCGGATCACTAGTACTAGGATTTCTTCTTGCCGTGCAAGCCATCGCATTACTCCAACATTATGTACATGAAACCAACAGCATCCAGGAATTATCACCCATTTTAATTATTGCAACCTTGTTTGTTCCTACTTACGATGTTTTGCGCGTATCGGTTATACGAATACTAACCGGCTATTCTCCCTTTCATCCCGACAGAAACCATGTACATCACATGATCATTGGACAAGGTTTTGGGAAACGTATGACGGCTGTGCTCATCACAGGTTTCAACCTCGTATTTGTAAGTATTGCCCTGCTTTTTCCGCAGCTAGATGTAAATTTATTCCTTGTTTTAGCAATTTGCATGGGTATGTTGATGATGAATTCTCTTAGTATGTCGTGGTTAGCAAATGTATATGGCCGTCTTGGTGGTCGACTATATCAGCAGCAAACAGCGAAAGCCTGATGTAAATTTTTATATTATTTTTGCGTCATAACATCAGGAAGTTTTTCTTGAGAATGATAAAAAAATGCGAAAAATTTATTGGTTACTTATCTGTCTAATCTGTGTCGTGCATGCATCTGCACAACAGAACGACTCACTCATGATTCGTAAAATTTATACGGAAGCACTCAGCCATGGGAAGTGTTATTCTTGGCTCGATTATCTGAGTAATAAAATTGGTGGGCGATTAAGTGGTTCTGCTAAATCTTATCAAGCCGTAAATTTTGTGGAGATGGAACTTAAGATGCTTCAGGTTGATTCCGTTTATTTACAAAAGGTGATGGTGCCACATTGGATTCGTGGCAACAAGGAACAAGGATGGATTATTGTCAATGAAAGAAAATCTCAAGTAAAAATTTGTGCCTTAGGCGGAAGTATTGCTACTCCTAGTGAAGGTCTCAGTGCAGAAGTAATTGAAGTGTACGATTGGGTGGAGATGGAAAAGCTAGGCAAGGAAAACATCAAAGGTAAAATTGTCTTTATGAATCATCCAATGAAGCCTGAATTCATTAATACATTTGAAGCGTATGGCGAAGCATCGAAATATCGTTATGGTACGGCCTCTAAAGCTGCTGCCTTAGGTGCAGTAGGATTAGTAGTTCGTTCTTTAACATTAGCATTGGACGATTATCCGCATACAGGAGTCATGGGTTATGTAGACTCCCTTCCAAAAATTCCTGCTTGTGCTATCAGTACCATTGGCGCAGAGCAGTTGAGTTCTGCTTTGAAAAAAGGATTAAAATCTTATTTCGGATTTTCAATGTCGCCAAAAATTTTACCCGATACACTTTCTTATAATGTGATAGGTGAAATTAAAGGAACTGAATTTCCAAATGAAGTAGTTTTGGTAGGCGGACATTTAGATGCATGGGAGTTGGGAGATGGTGCGCAAGATGATGGAGCCGGAGTAGTACAAGCCATGGAAGTGTTACGCATCATGAAAGCATTAAACATACAACCGAAACGAACCATTCGTTGCGTGGCATTCATGAATGAAGAGAATGGCGGAAAAGGTGGAGCGAAATATGCGGAAGAATCCAAAACAGATAAAAGAAAAACAATAGCCGCTATTGAAAGTGATGCAGGAGGATATTCTCCTCGCGGATTTACTTTTAAAGGGAACGAAGAGCAAATCAAAAGATCAATAGGATGGAAAGATTTATTTGCACCCTATTTATTGCATGTTTGGAAAGCAGGTTATGGGGGCGCCGATATTAATCATTTGCATGATCAAGGAACATTGCTCATCGGATTGAGTCCTGATTCGCAGCGCTATTTCGATGTGCATCACGCCGCAACCGATACATTTGATAAGGTCAACAAGCGCGAACTAGAATTAGGTGCTGCCAGCATGGCTGCTCTTGCTTGGCTAATTTCAGAATATGGTGTAGCGCCTTAATGAATTCATAAAAATAAAATAGTTGAGTGATTTAATTTAGAATTTTGTTTTCTCGCCAACCAACTATAAATTTATTCTCCTAGTTTCTTTTTTCAAATAAATAAATTACCTAAATAGAAAAATCACTGGCTTTAAGAAATGTTTTTTAATTAACACTATTAGTACTCAACCTTATTGAGATAATATTCAGGGTTAAATTCAATTTAATCGGAAATAAATTTAAGTTGTAAATTTAAACTTTGCTAACTATAGCTATCTGCGTTTACGAGAAAAATAATAAGCAATATCTGTGTTCATTCATACTAACATTTGGAGAATTAATAAAATTAATTCTCCACTGCAAAATTATCCGCATCTAACAAAACAGGAAATTTCTTACGAGTATCCTGAAGTGCCTTCCAATTAAGTTCGATGGTTTCGAGTCCGCTTTTATTGCTTTTTAATGAACTGATTTTTTCTCCTAAGGGATTGAGCAACGCAGAATCTCCGCTATACTTAATTTTATTTCCATCTTCGCCTACACGATTCACTCCTGCCACATAACTTTGATTTTCGATGGCTCTTGCAATGAGTAATTGCTGCCATGCATACGTGCGCACTGCAGGCCAGTTCGCTACATACAACAAAACATCATAATCGTATTTGGCTTTTGCTCCTTTGCCAACTAAACGATTACGACTCCACACCGGAAAACGCAAATCGTAACATACCATCGGACAAAATCCCCAGCCTTTGTATTCAATCACCAGTCCTTCCTTACTTCCTGTGTAGGTTTTTTCTTCTTTGCCCATGCGAAACAAATGCCTCTTATCGTATTGATCATAATGTCCGTCAGCTTCCATCCAGATAAAACGATTGTAGAATTTTCCTTTATCTTTAATGATCAATGATCCGCACACTGCCGCTTTCAAACCTTGCGCTGTTTCAAACATCCATTGCATGGAAGGACCTTCCATCTCCTCTGCCAACTTCTTTGCATTCATACTAAAACCGGTGCTAAACATTTCCGGAAGTACAATCAAATCACTTTCTCCTTTTTCTAATTTCGATAATTGCTTATTCAATAACTTGAAATTATCAATAGGTGATTCCCACTTAATATTGGGTTGAACAAGGGTGAGACTAAGGTTTTTTGGCATGGTGAAATTTGGTTTAAAGGAAATCTTGACGAATATAAGCAATATAAAATGATTGGATAAGTGAAATAATTCATTCTTTAAACAAAAACTAATTAAACGCGCCAATTAGCTATCGGGCGTACGCAGCGATCCCGCAACGAGCACAACGAAATTCGTAGAGTTAACGCTGCGCCCGCTGCTCAAACGTTGCGTTCGCTGGGTTAAAAAAATCAATTTTAATGCTCCAAAAGATCACAATTTCATCAATCGCTCCGCCGCTTTTTCCAATTGATCATTTTCTTTCGCAAAGCAAAAACGCAGCAAGTGATAGTCTTTCGGAACACTATAAAAAACTGAAACCGGAATAGAAGCCACTCCATGTTCTTTTGTCAAACGAATAGCATAATCAGTATCTTTTTCCTGACTAATTTTAGAATAATCGAGCAATTGAAAATACGAACCAAGACATGGTAAAATTTTGAATTTAGATCCTTTTAATAATTTTTGAAAATAGTCTCTTTTCTCCTGATAAAAAGAAGGCAATCCTATATAGTTTTCTTTGTTAAGCATAAAGGTCGCAAGCGCATGTTGTAATGCTGTGTTTACAGAAAAGACAGTAAACTGATGCACCTTTCGGAATTCTTTCATGAGTTGTTCGGGACCCAGGCAATAGCCTACTTTCCATCCTGTAGCATGAAACGTTTTTCCAAATGAAAAAACCAATAAACTTCGTGCGGCTAATTTAGGAAAGCGTGCCACGCTTTGATGTTCGTATCCATCAAATAAAATATGTTCATAGACTTCATCACTCAACACAATAATATCGGTACCATCAGTGAGTTTTTCCAAATGGAGCATATCCTTCGCCGTTAGTAATGAGCCGGTGGGATTTTGTGGTGTATTGATGATGATCATTCTCGTTTTTTGCGTAACGAGTTTTCTGACTTCGTCCCAAGGAATGCTGTAATTCGGAGGCTGCAGAGGCACATGTACCGAAATACCTCCTGCTAAGAGAATCGCAGGTACGTAACTATCATAGGATGGTTCTAATACAATGACTTCATCTCCTTCCTGTACAAATGCTGTGATTGCAGTGTATAATGCTTGTGTTCCGCCAGCAGTAATAGTAATTTCAGTTTCGGGATTGTAATTGCAAGAATATAATTCCTCCATTTTTTCGGCTATGCATTCCCGTAAGGTAAAAATCCCTTGCATGGGTGCATACTGATTATGTCCAGACTTCAAAGCCACATAATACAATTCAATTAATTTTTCGGAAACAGGAAATCCGGGAAATCCCTGGCTCAAATTAATTGCCCCTACTTCATTGGCCAAGCCGGACATAATACTAAAAATGGTGGTCCCTGCTTTAGGGAGTTTGCTACGTAAGTTTCCTTTGAATTCCGGCATACTGGACGAATTTAAAGATTTTTCCATTTCCACCTACTATCTTTGAATAAATCTATGAATAAATGTTGAATCCTGCAGATGCGTTTCGAATGACATGGGAAAACTTGATGCATGAGTGCCCTGATGTGCATGAAGTCAAACAATTAGTTGGTGGAAGCATCAATCATGTGTTTCGGGTGGAAAGTGATCGTGGAATATTTGTGATGAAAATAAATTCTCTTGCAAAATATCCGGAAATGTTTAAAACAGAAGCAAGGGGATTAACTACACTTTCGGAGACAAAAAGTATTTCATGTCCTGAAGTCATTGGTTACAGCGAACTCGAAAGCCATCAAATTTTATTGATAGAATATATTCAAGAAGGAAAACCTTTAAACGATTTTTTTGAAGATTTTGCAAATCGATTGGCCACATTGCACCGTGTTACATCTTCACATTTTGGATTAAAATACAATAATTATATCGGTCGATTGTCACAAGACAATACTGAAGAAAAAACAATACTCGATTTTTTTATTCAACGTCGTTTGCTTCCTCAATTGCATCTTGCTGTGAAGTCAGAAACTTTGGATACATCTAGCAGAACTAAATTCGATGTGTTACTTAAAAAACTCCCTTCCTTATTGCCAAATGAAGAAGCTGCCTTGTTACATGGTGATTTATGGTCCGGTAATTTTATTGCAGGAGAAAATGGGACAGTAAGTCTGATTGATCCGGCAATTCACTATGGATCTCGCGAATCTGAAATCGCCATGACGAAATTATTTGGTGGTTTTGACCATTCCTTCTATTCCACCTACCAAAATGCCTTCCCAATGCAAAATCGATGGGAAGAAAGGGTGGATCTTTGGAATTTATACCCACTTTTAGTTCACGTTAATCTATTTGGCACTTCGTATATACCTGACCTTATAAGAATTTTGAATAAATATGTCGTATAAGAAGTGGGTCTCACTAGCTCAACAATTACTAAATTTCGCAAACGTCCATTTGAAGATGAACCCGAAGGCAAAAGAATACAATCTTGCAATTTAGCATTTCATAGTAAAATTCACCAGTTTTGGTGAATAAACTTCTTTATGAAGATCTCTCCTCTCTATGCTAATTAATTGTTTAAATTTACACCAACAATAATTGAAATTGTAATTTTTATCTATGGGAAGCATTGAAGAGGCTATTAATCAAAGAAAATTTAATAATGATCATGAGAAAGCCGTGATCAATATTCTTTACACAGCAAGCTGGCTCGACGGCAAAAATATTCAGCGTTTAAAACCTTATGGAATTTCCCCACAGCAATTCAATGTACTTCGCATCCTTCGCGGCTCTTATCCCAATGCTTTGCGCTTGGGAGATATTACAGAGCGCATGATTGACAAAAATTCCAATGCTACAAGATTGGTAGAAAAATTACGTCAGAAAAATTTTGTGAAACGTGAAATTTGTAGTCATAGCCGTCGCCAGGTTGACATTTGGATCACTCAAGGTGGGCTCGATTTACTAAAACAAATAGATGAACATTTTGAAGAATGGCTGGCGACCTTACAAGGCATCTCGAAAGCCGAAGCGGTACAGTTAAATACTTTGTTGGATAAATTGAGGGGATGATTTTTGATCGATTATAGTTGGTAAATGGCCACTGATTTTTATGATTGACTATCAGCTGCTATGTTTATTGATAATATAATTTATGCTTAAAAAATTTTACACCCTACGCTTTATGAGCATAATAAATCGAACATTAAAAATCCATCTTATGGAGCATGTTTATTAAAAATGATGGAATTCTAGCATCGAGTATTTAGAATCGAAACCATAGAAAAAGAATACAAAGGCAACTATTTTATTCTCAAAATAAGTATATTTGAAAAGAAAAAACAAAATCCTATGCAGCCCTTCCAAACTATCCTTGAATCAGTAAAAGAATTTCACGAAACATTTGGTCTCGATTATTATGAGCAGCCGGAGGTGAATGTTTCAGATAAAATTATTGAGTTGCGTCATCGACTAATGGCAGAGGAGAATGATGAATATCTGGAAGCTGCGAAGGATAAGGATTTGACTTTAGTAGCGGATGCTTTGGGTGATAAATTATACATCCTTTGCGGGACTATCATCGCGCATGGATTGCAACATAAAATTGTTGATGTATTCAATGAGATTCATCGGAGCAACATGAGTAAGCTCGATGAAAATGGAAAACCACTTTATAGAGAAGATGGAAAAATCATGAAAAGTAATTTGTATTTCTTGCCGGATATAAAAGCGATTCTGAATAATTAATTCAGTTCGAAATTATATCCAAATGATTTTACATATTCATTTTTAATTTTACACGCTCCACATCTTTACGGTACCTCTCCACCGTTAGATCTTCTAAAGAATATAAAATCGCCTTGGTGTAATAGTCAATGGCATCGTCCCACTTCGCCTGGCGTTCATAGACCTTTCCAAAAAGTTCATAAATTTTATCCTTCTCGATTCCTGGCACTTCCAAAGCTTTGTTAAGTACAGCCACTGATTCTGTGCCTTTGTCCGTGCGGAGCAAAAGTTGCCCATAATCGTAATACAAATCGGGATAAGCAGCTGCCTGTCTCATTGCTATTCTGAAAGCTTCTTCTGCGGCTTGAAAATCCTTCAAATAACTCATCAACAATTTGCCGTACATCGCTTGAGCCCTACCATGCTCTGGTTGGCGAGCCAACAAAACCTGTAATTCTGCCAAAGCATCACTAGGCCGGTTTTGGTCCAGATGCTGTTGAATTACAATAAGTTGCTGTGCGTTTGTCTCTGCCATGTAATGAATGGGTCAACAAGACCCATTTTCTCAGCTGTAAATTTCGGTTCTTTTCAGCCGAAACTTTTCTATACATGGCAAAAATGGATGAGTTCAGGGTAAAAAACAAGATTGGAAGGGTGAATGAGTGATGAGTTATGAGCAGTGAGTGGCTAGTCGTAGGTCGTTAGTTGTTAGTCGGTGGCCGTTAGGCGTTGGACGTTAGTCGTTGGTTGTTAGTTGTTAGTTGTTGGTCGTTAGTTGTTGGTTGTTGTGTTAAAGCCTAAAATACGTTGACCGGTAAATAGCCAACAAGATCAAGTTGGTTGTTGGTTGTTGGTGGATACTCAAAGTATTCTTTTTCCAGAGTCATTGGATCAGATTGTTGATCAGGATAACGAAGCACGTGCACAATTTATAGAACAGAATAAAATTAATATCGCGTCCAATAAAGAATCCTACAAATGTCGACAAGCCATCGTAGAGTATCCCTATGGAATTATCAAACGACAAGGGGGTTTCTTATTTCATCATGACAAAAAAAGGCAAGAAAAGGGCCAGTGCTGATGTAGGATTGATGTTCATAGGGTACAGTCTCCGACGTAGAATAAAATTTTTGATGCTGATGTTCAAAAAAAGTTATTCCAAGAACTTGCTTTTTTTTATTGCGAATATTTGCACTTGCAAAAGCATTCCGTTTGTAAATGCCGAACACCAATTTTCGTACAAAAACCTCTGTTCTTTAATATTGCCTCCCTCATCTCCTCTTAAATTCGATTATATTTGTTCGAGAATGTGAGTTCTTAGACGGGCTGCCGTTATGGGCAATGATAGAAGATCCCACCAAAACACACAAGCATCAATAAATATGAATTCTAAATATCTAATAAAAAATACCACAATTATAAACGAAGGACAAAGTTCACTATCCGACATTCTCTTTTATGATAACCGTATTCAAAAAATTGGCAACATAAATGCAGAACCTGACTTCAAGGTAATTGACGGAACCGGTAAATATTTAGTCCCAGGAATAATTGACGGACAAGTGCATTTTCGTGAACCCGGACTAACGCACAAGGGCGACCTATATTCAGAAAGTAAAGCAGCTATTGCAGGTGGCGTAACTTCTTTTATTGATATGCCTAATACAATTCCAAATGCATTAACCCTTCAAACACTTGCTGAAAAATACGAATTGGCTTCACAGAAATCACTGGCAAATTATTCCTTCTTTTTGGGTGTAAATAGCGATAATGTTGATGAAATTATTAAGACAGACACTTCAAAACTGATTGGTGTTTCTGACGATGGTTTGTATTTTACCAAAAAAGGAAATCTATTGGCAGACAATCCTGAAACAATGGAAAAACTATTTGCCAACTGCAAATCCATTATTGCTATCCATTCAGAGAAAGAACAAACAATTGAAGAGAATGAAAATATTTACCGTAAAAAATATGGCGAGAATGTACCAATTGAGTTTCATCCATTAATAAGAAGTGAAAAGGCTTGTTATGAAGCGACTAAAAGAGCAATTGAATTAGCAAATAAATACAAAGCAAGATTGCACATTTTGCATTTGACTACGGAAGCAGAAACGCATTTATTCCGAAATGATATTCCTCTAATAGAAAAGAATATTACAACAGAAGTATCTGTTCATCATCTTTGGTTTTCCGACAAAGACTATTCCCGTTTGGGTAATTTGATAAAATGGAACCCTGCTATAAAAACAGAAAAGGACAGACAAGGACTTTTGAAAGCATTATTGGACGATAGAATTGATATAATTACCACCGACCACGCACCACATACACTTGAGGAGAAACAAAAGCCCTATTTTCAATCAATGTCGGGAGCACCTTTAGTACAACATTCTTTGAATTGTATGTTAGAATTTTACAAGCAAGAAATTATTTCTTTAGAGAAAATTGTAGAGAAAATGTGCCATAACCCTGCAATACTGTACCGTATTGAGAAAAGGGGATTTATAAGAGAAGGTTATTTTGCCGATTTAATTTTGGTAGATTTAAACACATCTTGGACAGTAGCTAAAGATAATATTTTATACAAATGTGCTTGGTCGCCATTGGAAGGAACAACTTTTACAACCAAAGTGTTAAAAACCTTTGTGAATGGAAATATGGTTTATGACAATGGAAAATTCGATGAGCGTGTAAAAGGGCAAGCATCAATTATCACAACAAAATAGAAAAAACATATTGACAATGTTCCAAGACAGAAAATTAATCATTGCCACAAAACACGAAAAAGAAAAAGTAATTGCCCCATTATTAGAGAAGGCATTGGGCGTTTCGTGTTTTGTAAATGAAAACTTTGACACGGATGTGTTAGGCACTTTCACAGGCGAAGTCGATCGTGAACTTGACCCCATTGCAACGGCAAGGAAAAAATGCCTGACGGCAATGGAGTTAAGCAATTGCGATTTAGGAATAGCAAGCGAAGGCTCTTTTGGACCACACCCGTCTATGTTTTTTGTAAGTGCAGATGATGAGTTTCTAATTTATATTGACAAAAAGAATAATTTAGAAATTATAGTCAGAGAATTAAGTACAGCAACAAATTTCAATGGCAAAGAGATTAAGAACGAAGAAGAACTTTTAGAATTTGCAAATTCAATAAACTTTCCATCTCACGGATTAGTTCTTCGCAAAGCAAAATTTGACAACGATAATATTATTAAAGGCATCACAGATATAAACCACTTAAAAGATACATTCGTAGAATTGTTTGATAAGTTTAAGTCCGTTTATGCAGAAACAGACATGAGGGCAATGTATAATCCTTCTCGCATGAAGGTTATTGAAGCTGCAACTCAAAAATTGATAAAGAAAATAAATTCCTTATGTCCGCAATGTAGCAAACCAGGCTTTGGAATTACAGATGCTAAAAGAGGATTAGAATGTAGTTTATGTGGTTCACCTACCAATTCAATATTAGGTTACATTTACGTTTGCCAACAATGTCAATACACAAAAGAAGAAATGTATCCCAATAAAAAAACAACAGAAGACCCTATGTATTGCGACTATTGTAACCCTTAACAAGAACGCCAGCCACTAACAGCTAAGGATTCGTTGCGTCTGAAAGATCTGCCTGCCCGCCTCGGCGGGACCAATGAAGTCCATGTTGCACGGAAGCTTTGATAGTTTCTGAGTCTATGGAGATTTCTTTTTTGGAGTTGGGTGTATAAAAAATATTTTCGAAAATAATTTCGAAAATAATTTTATTGACTTTGTATTGAAATTTGCTTCTGTTCGTTTTATTTTAAATTTCAATGCTAAAATTTATATTTGAGTATTACTATTTATTGATATTTTTCAAGGCAAAGCATAACAATTTCAGTACGTTTATAGCAGATTTTTTTAAGCTTTAATTTCTCGGTTTGGGTTCCAGATGGGTGGGCCAAGGAGCCACACTTCTATAGTTTGTCTAATCCGGCCAAAGTGTACCACCCATTCCGGTCAAAGTGTACCAGTGTAGATTAGTTTTATGAACAGATAAAACGATTCAGCACGCACAATTTAAAGAACAGAATAAAATCAATATCGAGTCCAACAAAGAATATTATAAAAGACGGCAAGCCATCGCAGAGCATCCCTAAGGAATTATAAAACGACAATGGGGTTTCTTATTACATCATCACAAAAAAAGGCAAGGAAAGGGCTAGTGCTGATGTAGGATTGATGTTCATAGCTTACAATCTACGACGAATCATAAACATTTTAGATGCTGATATTCTAAAAAAGTTCTTCCAAGAACTCGTCTTTTT
>Ga0209181_10011748_pt1 | contig 11175 bp, 10 predicted proteins | sample MAT05_FD_187208 | JGI IMG/M metagenome (GOLD analysis project Ga0209181, IMG submission 187208) | Freshwater microbial communities from Lake Fryxell liftoff mats and glacier meltwater in Antarctica - MAT-05 (SPAdes) (version 2) | ecosystem: Environmental > Aquatic > Freshwater > Ice > Liftoff... | reverse complement strand
TGGGCGCAGGTGTGAGCCCAGCGGCTTCCAGCCCTGCGAGGGTGAACCGGTCGATCTCGCTCTGCGCCCATTTCGCGGGGTCCTTCACCGCGGGCACGCCGGGTTTCCGGATGGGCTGGAATGCCCAGTGGGTGCGCGTGAGGTCCGCTTTCGAGAGGCCGCCCTTTTCCTTCGCCAGCCATGGCAGCCCCATCTTCACCCACGCGGTGAGAGCCGCGATTTTTTCCTGCGAGAGCTTCGGCGCCTTCTCGGGCATCTTGTTGTCGATCTCGTGGCGGATGCTCTGAATGAGCGAACTCTTCGCCGGGTCCCCGGGAACGACGACCGGGCCGGTGTCCGCGCCTTTCAGGATCGCTTCGCGCGAATCCAGCCGGAGGTCGCCCTTTTGTTTCTCAGCGCCGTGGCATTTGTAGCAGTGGTCGGCGAGCACCGGGCGGACGGACTTTTCGAAAAACTCGATCTGCTCCGGGGCCGGCGCGGCGCAGGCAGCGGAGATCAGAATGCAGATGACGGAAAGGCGTCGCATGTTTCGCCAACGATAACCGAGGCACAGTGGATGTGCTTGGCAAAAATGCCCATTTCCCTGCCGGGGCGCGCGGCGTGGCGGTGCGGCAGATCAGACCGCCACCGGCTCGGGCCTGTGGGCGCCCGCGGTATGGAGAGCCTTGCGGATGGTCGAGATGAGTTTGCCGGAGAGGTACGGCTTCGGGAGGTAGTTGACGCCGTCCTCGATCTTCAGGTCGCTGGCGAACAGCTCGCTGCTGTAGCCGCTCGAATAGATGACCGGCAGCCCGGGCTTGCTGGCGAGGCAGTGCCGCGCGACGTCGAGGCCGTTGGCTTCGCCGGGCATGACCATGTCGGTCAACAGCAGGTCCACCTGGTCCTTCCAGCCGCCCCATTGCCTGATGGCAGTGTCGCCATCCTCCGCTTCGAGGACGGTGTAGTTGTAGCTCTGCAGGATTTCGACGACGAGGGAGCGGACGGCGGCATCGTCCTCCACGACGAAGATGGTGTGAGCCGAATCGTCCGCGACAGCTTCCTGCACCGGCACGGCGATGTGCTCGGCGCTCCGATCCGTGGTCGGAAAAAAGATGCGGAAGGTGCTGCCCTTGCCGATTTCGGAGTCCACCTCGACCCAGCCGTCGTGTTGTTTGACGATGCCATAGACCGTGGCGAGTCCCATGCCGGTGCCTTGCCCGAGTTCCTTGGTGGTGAAGAAGGGCTCGAAGATGCGATTGCGCGTGGCTCCATCCATGCCCGTTCCGGTGTCGGCGACGCTCAGACACACGAACTCGCCGGCGCGCGCATCCGGGTGGTGCGAGCAGGCGGCGGTGTCGAGGACGAGATTCGACGTGCGGACGGTGATGATGCCACCATCCTTCATCGCGTCACGACTGTTGAGGGCGAGAACCATCAGGATCTGCTCGACGCCGGTGACGTCGGCGAAAACGGAATCCAGAGTCGTGCAAAGATCGGTCTGGATCTTGACCTTCTCGCCGAGCAGCCGGAGGAGCGTCGCGGCGAGGTTGGCGATGGTGTCGTTGAGATTGATCACCTGTGGCCGGACCATGTTGCGCCGGCTGAATGTCAGCAGTTTGCGGGTGAGCTCTGCGGCGCGATCGGCGGCACCGGTGATCTGTTCGAGCGAATTCGACAGCGCGGGAAGAAGGCCGGTCTTGTTCCGATGCAGGCTGGCGTGCCCTTGGATGATGGTGAGCAGATTGTTGAAGTCGTGGGCGATCCCGGCGGCGAGCTGGCCGATGGCCTCCATTTTCTGCGCCTGGCGGAGCTGATTCTCGAGGTGAAGGCGGCCCGAGACATCCTGCGCCATGAGGAGGATGTGAGGTTCCCCGGCCAATGTGAGCGGCTCCAGCGAGATGAGCGCGCTCCGCAAGTCCCCGCTGCGGCTGCCGATCTGGGCCTCGGTGTTGCGCACGCATTTTCCGTCCCGGACGCTCTGCAGGAAGTGGATCTCGTAATCCATGCACAGCCGGAGTTCGAGCGGCGTGCGGCCCACGACTTCGTCGCGGGTGAACCCCGTCATATCGAGGAACGCGTCGTTCACGTCCACGAAGCGCTGCGCGTTGAGCGTCTGGATGGCTTGCGCGATGGGGCTGTTGCGGAAGGCTTTTGAAAAGCGCTCTTGCGAAACGGCAACCTCCGCGCTGGCGGATTCGAGCGCCGCAGTCCTGGCGGAGACCATCTGCTCGAGTTCGTCCACCCGCCAGTGCGCCTGCCGCGTCACGAGCCATTTTTTCGTCAGGGCGTGGCTGACCTGCAGAACCTCGACGTTGTCGAACGGCTTCTTGAGGAGCACCAGATTGTCACTGATCCCGAGCCGCTCACTCATCGTTTCCCATGAATAGTCGGAGTAAGCGGTGCAGACCACGATCTGAAGCGCGGGATCTTCCTTCCAGAGATGCTCGATCGTTTCCACGCCGTCCCAGCCGGGCGGCATTCGCACATCCACAAACGCCAGGGCGTACGGCTGCCCTTCGGCGATGGCCTGCCTCACTTTTTCCAGCGCCTCGCGTCCCTGAAACGCCGAGTCGATTCGGAAGGTCGCGGTCTTGGGCCGGGGCTTGACGGTCTCCTCGAACAAGGCGGCTTCCGCGTCGTCGAGGGCAACGTTCCGCGTCTGCGAATCCAACAGGACTTTCTTGAAGTCCTCGTGGATGGCCGGGTTGTCATCCACGAGCAGAATCCTACGATTGGCGTCGAGAATCATGCCGCCGCCTCCATCTGCGCGAGTGGCAGTCCGGGCGTGAGTTCCGCGCGGAAACCCGCGCTTCGTTCGAACAGCAAGGGGTCGTTTCTTTCCAATTCCGGGACCATAGGGATTCCTTTTCGCTCCAAGTTGATCAGGCTCAAATGCAGACCGTCCTCCCGCTGCGAGTCATGGGACAGCGGCGCAGCCAAACCTGTGATCCTGGCGTAGAATTGCAGCATGGAGACGATTCGTTTGTTGTGATCCACGTTCTGCCAAAGCAGGTCGGGTTCCAGAAGGCCACCTTGTCTTTGTGCGACAAGATGTTTTGCTCGCGCGGCAGGGGAGTTCTGGAGGAAGTGCCACGGGCATTCGGAATGAGAAAGTCTGGAAGGCCGCGGTCCGTTTGAACGAACATCTCCGAAGCGCGGATGCAGGCGTGTCTGGTCTGAAGAGGGCTAAGAATCGTGCAGACCACAGGGTCATATCCGCCTTACAACCGAGACCTCCAACCAACGATCATGACCCCTCGCATCCTCACCGCTCTCATCGCCACCGCGGCATTCACCGTCGCACAAGATAAACCCAAACACCCCGTCGGATACCAGGACACCCCGATCATTCCGGGCACGAAATGGCACGTGCATGACGGCGAGCGTCCCCAGCCAAAGATCGTGACGCCCGGCGACAAACCGGGAGCCGCACCGGCAGATGCGATCGTCCTTTTCGACGGCAAAGATCTCGCGAAGTGGCGCGACGCAAAGGGCGGTGACTGCAAGTGGAAGGTCGAGAATGGCTACGCGGAAGTCGCGCCGAAGACCGGCGACGCATTGACCAAGGACGAGTTCGGCCCGGATGTGCAGCTCCACATCGAATTTGCAACGCCGAATCCCCCATCGGGCGACAGCCAGGGCCGGGGCAACAGCGGAGTGTTCCTGTTCGGCAAGTATGAGATTCAGATCCTCGACAGCTACGACAACAAGACCTACCCCGACGGTCAGGCGACGGCCATTTACGGCTACATGCCGCCGCTCGTAAACGCCAGCCGCAAGCCGGGCGAATGGCAGAGCTACGACATCATCTTCGAAGGTCCCCGTTTCAACGACGACGGCACCGTTGCGAAAAAAGCCGTGGCCACCGTCCTCCACAACGGCGTGCTGACGCAAAACCACACCGAACTCATCGGCGAGACGCCGCACAAACAGGTCGGCATCTACCACAAGCACCCGGAGAAGGGGCCGATCAAATTGCAGGACCACGGCAACCCGATGCGATTCCGCAATATCTGGATCCGCGAGCTGAAACCTGTGGACTCCCAGTAGCCGACGGTCCCCCTTATTTCAGCCACTTGTCGGCGTAATCGAGCCACACCTTCCAATCGGGTGTGGTCATCGAGTGTTTACCCTCGCGGATGAAGTAACCGAGGCGCGAATTCAGCAGACTGCCGGTCACGGGCATCTTCTCCGCCCCGAGGCCGTCGCCCGCAACCAGCCGGTACACCGGGTCGGCGGCGCGCAGCATCTCGAATTGCCCGGCAGGATTCGCCCACAGATCCTCGGTGGCATTTGAGAGCAGCACGGGACGCGGTGCGCACAGCGCGATCAGCTCGTGCTGATCGAACGGCAACCGTTCCGGCGCATCGTTGAACGCCTTGAAGTGTCCGCAAAACCAGTGCGGGAATGCTTTGTTGATCACCGCGACCGTTTCCGCCTGCGGCCGCCCGCCCGCCTTGGGAGCCGCGAGTTCCGGGGCGACGCGGCTGGGTGCGCTTCCCCCACAGCCCGCCTGGCTGGGGATGGCCATCGCGATGCGCGTATCAAAGGCGGCTGCGAGGAGCGCGGTCTTCCCGTTGCGAGAATGCCCGACCACGGCAACCCGCTTGCCGTCGATTTCAGGGACAGTCAGCAGGTAGTCGAGCATCCGTGAAAATCCCCAGGACCACGCCATGATCGTCGCCGTCTCCGCGGGGCCGCGTTCATCGCCGAGGGATTTGCGGAATGTCTTCAGCGCCGCTTCGGCCAGCACCTTGTCATCCGGCACGACATCGCCGCTGTAGAAACTCGCGACCGCATAACCACGGTCGATGGATTGCTCGATTGCCCAAGCCTCCTTCTGCTTGCCACGGCCCGCCGCCGCCGCGCGATTCGGCTCAGCCCCGGGGAAACTTTCCCTCGTCCATCCCTGCGGCATCTGCATCTTCGGATCATCGAGCAGTTGGAAGTTGCCGTTGAAATTCATCCCCAAGAAGCACGCCGCCGGAACGGAGCGATGATTCGGAATGACGACCAGCAGATGAACCGGTGCCTCGAGCCCGCAATCCACCAGCACCTCTCGCAACGTGCCCTTGCCTCCGAGCGCGAGCTTGTCTTCGCGGATGAGTTTGCCGGCGACCGTGCCAGCCTCCGGTCGGGCCCCGTACATGTAATGGGCAAAGAGTGCGCGAAGCTCGGGCGCCCGTCTGTCAGTCCACTCTTCGCGGGTCATCACGCGAGCACCGTCACGCATCACCAGCGCCTCTGGCAGCGTCGGGCTGTTCGGGAGGAGTTCAGGTGCTGGAAAATCTGCTGCGAAGGTCGTCACCGCGAAGATGACACTGAGACATGCGAGGGGTTTCATCAAGCTTGAGCATCCTTCGAACGGCGCTGTGAACGCAATACGCCAATGAGCCATGAAGTGAGAAATCCGCAACCCCGACGGACCCAACCGAACGACCGGCTCGGAAACAATGCTTTTACGAAAATGGGAAACTGCAACCGAGAGAGTCGGGAAAATTTACAGTCGCAAATAGTGACTTAAGTCATGGTAAACTAGAAAGATAGGACGGAAGTTCCGTCCACCGGCCCACCGTACGTCGGATAATCTTACAGTATTCGCAAGTGGAAGTTATCCGACAGAGCGCAAGTTAAACCATAACATCTTCAACGCAATGCGGTTAAATTAAAAATACCGGTGTTGGCACAGCGTCTGCTTTTTGATAAATATATATTCCTCCGCGGAACCCACTAATCTCAAATCCAAAATGAACAAAATGAACAAAATCGTATCGAAGACCATTCTGTGCGCGGTAACACTCGCTCTTGGTGCAACCCTAGCCGAGGCAAGCCAGATTAATTTCACGGGAAATTCCCCAACCTCAGGCGCGTTTGGAAACACCAGGACATTCTCAGCGGACGGCGTGACGCTCACCGCATACGCGCAGAGCTATATCGGGAGTAATTGGATCAGCAGCTACCTCGGCATTTATTCCGGCGGACTCGGCGTGACAAACAGCAACGAAGGGAGCGGCGGCTCGGGAACGCACACAGTGGACAATATTCGTTCCACTGATCGCATCGTGTTCTCTTTCAGCACGGCGGTCGTTCTCGATTCGGTATTTTTGAGGGCGTATGGTGATACCGATATCACCGCCTACTACTTCTCCGGAGGTTCATGGATCACGTTGGAAAATAACTATGGCGGCTCTCGCAGTCGGACTGCCGACATCAATCTCGCCCAAGTATCGGCTACCCTCTGGGCGGTGGGTGCGCTCTTCCCAGCCAACGGCATTGCCGACTCTTTCAAGCTTAGGAACGTCACCTTTGACCGGCCCAATCTTCCTCCTCCGCCCCAAGTTCCGGATTCGGGAGGCAGCTTTCTTCTTCTGGCGATCGGTGCGGGCTGCTTGCTTTGCGCCAAAGGCGGAACCGTTCTCTCGTCTTCCAGAGTCTCGAAAGGCTGAGCCCTGCGCTCTAAAAACTGGTCAAAACTGGTCAAGAGTGGGCCTTGGATCGTCTGGACTTCTCCGGTTTGTCACACCGACGCCGGGGGTAGATGCATTGCGGTGCATCCACCGTTTTCTTCGCAAAGCAGGACGGTCTCCCACGAGACAAAATCGGTCTCGACTAGCCCAAGTTCCGCAGTTCATTGAGGCCGGTTCGGCGTTTACTCAGGCACCCGCGCGGCGGACGGCACTTTTCTGCACTACATTTTCTCGTCCGCGGCGGTGCCTGGCCCGGCGGCGGGCTTGGGGCAGGCGGGGAGGATCCGGTTGCGGCGGGGCAGTTCCAGGCCCAGGCGCGTGAGCAGTTGGCGACGTGCCGGTCGGGCCGCGCGACGGTGCGCGCGGTCAGTTCCATGATCTCCTCGACCGTCGCCACGTCCGTGCGGTTGCCCGCGAAGACTTCAAACGACAGCGGCAGCCCCTCCGGCGTGCAGAGCAGGGTTTCCCCGTTTAGCCGAGGCGTTGGTGGAGGATGAGGCGGAGGGCGAGGTGGGGTTTGTGGGCGAAGCTTTCGGTGGCTTGCTGGGGGCTGCGGTGGCCGGCCCGGCGCAGGGGGGGCGAGCAGGGTGGTGCGCAGCAGGGCGAGCACGCAGGCGGTATTGGGAACGTGGGTGCGGCAGGCGTCTTCGTTCCAGACGGCGTCGCGCAGCCAGTGGATGTTGTTTTCCACGCTCCAGTGGCCGCGGACGAGCATGGCCAGGCGCGGGGGCGGGGCCTCGGCGGCGCTCAGGCTGGTGATGAAGCGGCGGGTGCCGGAGGTTTCTTTGCCGGTCTTTTTGTGGGTGGTTTTGCGCCGGGCGCAGATGGCCTGGGCGGCGTGGGGGAAGGCGGCGCTTTCGCTCTGGAGGGTGGCGGCGCTCAGCTCGCGCTCGATGAGTTCGCCGCTGCGCACTTCGGGTTCGGAGGCAAAAAGGGGGCGCCGGCGAGCTGGGTGTCGGCGTGGGCGGCGAGGGTGGGCTGGTTGTGCTTGAGGCTGATGAGGTAGTCGGCGCCTTTTTCCTGGACGATGAGGCGCGCGTTCCCGGGGTTGGCGTAGAGGGCGTCGAGGCTCACGGTGCTTCCGAGCAGGCAGACTTCCTCGCTGCGCAGCAGGGCGCGTGAGGCGCTTTGTTCGCCGCCTTTTTCGAGGGTGGCGCGCACGGCCACGGGCACCTGCTCCTGGATGTCGCAGAGGGTGACGATGGTGCCCAGGTGTTCGCGGATGCGTTTGCCGTCCAGGGCGAGGTGCGCGGGCAGGGCGCCCCGGTGTTCGCCCAGCCAGACGTTGAGCACGCGGGCGAGGGCGTCGATGTCCAGGCGCGCGAGCAGCAGGCGGAAGGTTTCGTACCCGGGGATTTCGATGCTCGTGCTGCCACGGCGGCGGCGCAGGCCGATCTGGCGGCGCTGGGCCTGGGTCAGCCGGGCGGCGGCGCGCAGCATGGCGTTGAGGTTGTCGGCCCCGCAGAGCAGCCCCACGCACAGGCAGCAGAGCATGGCGCCCAGCGGGTGGAAGCGGTTGCGGCGGCGCGGGTCGGGCACGGCGCGCAGGGCCAGCACCAGCGGGCGCAACTGGCGTGCGTTCACGGGCAGCGGCGCGCCTTTGCCAGCGGTCTCGCCGGCGGCGTGCTCGGGGGCCAGTGCGTCCGCGCAGAGCCGCTGGCGCGCGTCGGGCCGCAGCGCTTTGACCCAGAGCTTTTTGGGGCGCTCGTTGGGCACGTAAAATTCCGCCCGCTGGCGGCGGTGGCCGCCGGTGAGGCCCAGCGGCGTCCAGCCCGCGGCCTTGTAGCAGGTGCCCGCGTGGCTCTCCGGATCGGTGAACGTTTCCGCCAGCAGCGGCTGGTAACCAAAGCGCTCACGCCATTGCACGGTGATGGCTTTGAGCGCCTCGGCCAGTGCCTTGCTCGCAAGGTTCGGACGCCGCGCCCCGGCGCGGACCAGGAAGCGCACGTTGTTGATGATCAGGTTGCGCCGCCGGGCGCAGTCCAGCGCATCCCAGCCGATCCACGCCTCGCGATCCTTGAGGTGGTAGGCGCACGCGGCCCATTGCACCAGCGCCACGGGCTGGCCGTCCTCCAGGATGATCTGCGCGAGGCTGTGTCCCACGGGCCGGAAGCTGCCCAGGAAGTGTTCGGCTTCCATCCAGGCGGCGACCTGCTGGCGTTGCGCGGCGGCATCGGCCACGCAGACGGTGAAGCTGCCAAAGGGCAGCACGGCAGCGGTGTCAAAAGGCAATTTCATGGCAGCCTACACTGCACGCGGGCGCGGAGTTGTCCAGCATTTTCCCGCAAATCCCCACACGCCAGCATCCTAGCCCGCTACGCCCGGAAACCGAGACTGCTCGAAAAGGAAGGCTGGCAGAGCGTCCAGGAGGGGCTCGAAGCACGGCTCATCGCGCATCCCGACGGCGCGGGCGGGGAGCAGTTCGTCCTCTGCCGCAGCACCGCGCGCGCGGAAAAGGAACGCGCCATGTTGCGCCAGCAAACTGGGCGGCTCTGCGCCGAGCTGGAGAAAATCGACGCCCGCGTAAAAGGCTTCGCCTCACGCGGCGGGCTGTCCTGCGCCGCGCGCCCGAGGCCGACATCGAGCGCGTCGGACGGCGCATCGGGCGCTGGCTGGGCAAGTATCCCGCCGCCGCGCACGTCATCGAAGCCACCGTCGAGCGCGACGCGAACGGAGCCGCCGCCCGCCTCGTCTCACCTTGCGGCCCGGTCTCACCTTGCACCCGCTCTCACCTTGCGGCCCGGTCTCACCTTGCGGCCCGCCTCGCCATCGCCAGCCGCGTGGACCAAGGCCGCTGGAAAGAACACACCCACGGCGCCTGCCTCCTGCGCACCAACTGCTTCGCGCCGCCTCACGGCGCTCACTCCTTCGGGGCAGCCTTCGGCTGGCTATCTCGCTCCGCTCGGTTGCACCGAGACCGACCCCGCCAAATTGCCTCGCTTCACTCGCCCTTCGGGCAGCCTGCGGCTGCTATCTCCGATTCTGACGCTGGTACATCCAGCTCACCCAGGCCGAAGCCGCGTTCCGCACCGCCAAGAGCGATCTGATACCACTTCGTCCGAGAGAATGGAGTATCGGCGCGTGGTTCGACAGAAGCATCCGGGACGGTTCGCACTGAACCGATACTCGAGTCTCAAACGCGAATTGGTATGAAACTGCGCCCCATCTACCACCAGACCAGCGTGCGGGTGGAAGCGCACATCCTCGTCTGCTTTCTCGCGCTGGCGCAATGGCGGGTGCTCGATCAATGGATGCCGCGTAAAAGGCATGGCCTCACGCGGCAGGCACGGCAAAGGCTTGGGCACCTGCGCGCGCAAACTGGTGGCGGAAATCGGCACCATCAAAAGCATGGACATCACGTGCCCGTGCGCCGGGGCGGCACGGTCATGGAACTGACCGTGCGCACGGTCGCGCGGCCCGACCGGCACGTCGCCGAACTGCTCACGCGCCTGCGCCTGGAACTGCCCCGCCGCAAACGGATCCTCCCCGCCTGTCCCCGGCCCACCGCCCAGCCGGGCGCCGCCGCGGACGGGAAAATGTAGTGCAGAAAAATGCCGTCTGCCGCGCGGGCGCCTGAGTAAACGCCGAACCGGCCTCAATGAACTGCGGAACTTGGGCTAACCTGCATTTCTCACAGGTTGCCACGGGAGTCGCGGCTGCGGTGCAAAGTAGTCCGGGGCTTTAGCCCGCGAGGCGGCCCGTACGGGCTAAAGCCCCGGACTACTTTGCGCTCCCGCGGCGCCACTGCACTCTGTCGTGCCGCATACAGGGAGTGTGAGAAATGCGGGCTAATGCGAAGCCGGGGAAAATCACCGGATCATTTCGATCGCACGGCGTTGAGATTCGCGCCGACAGGTGCCTGCACTCTCTGGTCTCAGATGTCAAATGCGAGAGACTGGCTGCCTGGGGAGAGCTTCAGCATGTCTTCGACCGTGCGATCATCGAGCACCGTCGTGAATTCCCTGCGGATGTCCGTCATCATGAGCCGGAGCGGACAGGTTCGCGGATCCGGGCAGGAGCAGCGTTCCGTGGGGCGCTCGGCGGCGCAGGGCACCGGTGACATGGGCCCGTCGAAAACGCCGATCACCTCGCCGATGCGGATATCCTCCGGAGTGCGAAAGAGCGTGTAGCCGCCGCCCACGCCGCGCTTGCTGTTCAGGATGCCGGCGCGGCGCAGGGCGAGGAGGATTTGTTCGAGAAACTTGATCGGGATGCGCTCCGCGGCGGCGAGTTCGTGAATCGACCACGAGCGCGATGGCGGTCGCGCCATCGCCACGAGTGCGCGCAGGGCGTATTCGGCTTTCTTCGAGATGCGCATCGGGCCGGGCTACATGGTATTCAGACGGGTGCCCGGCTTTTCTTCGAACATCTTGATGCTCGGGCTGCTGTCGCCTTCGTACATGCGGACGCGGGACTTGGTCTTCCCGCCCGCGCAACCGGCGAAGACGGAAAGCACGATGCTGGCGCTCAGGCTGAGGAGGATCTTTATCACCCCACGAGCCTAGGCAGGGCAGGGGAGAAATGCCAAACGCTGAATCCGTGGCGCTGCAGCGTGGGGCGTGATTCAATGTGAGTCCAAATGCTGGTTGCCGGCCAAAGCCGAGCGGCGTGTGAGTGCCGAGCGGCGTGTGCGTGCCGCGAGGCTTTGGAGTGCGGCGGCTCGACCTAAGCATTACCCACAACTTTCCGGGCTTGGGTGAAGATTTGCCAGGCGGTGGCGATGGCGTGG
>Ga0209181_10011747_pt1 | contig 11175 bp, 9 predicted proteins | sample MAT05_FD_187208 | JGI IMG/M metagenome (GOLD analysis project Ga0209181, IMG submission 187208) | Freshwater microbial communities from Lake Fryxell liftoff mats and glacier meltwater in Antarctica - MAT-05 (SPAdes) (version 2) | ecosystem: Environmental > Aquatic > Freshwater > Ice > Liftoff... | reverse complement strand
GGCGGAAATGTTACATTCACCTTATGCGAGTTCATCGATAACGGCAAGGCCGCAGTCGCCCTCGTGAACGCACCGCACGGAGGCGCGATCGCCATCTCCGGCTCTGCCACCGTAACTCTGATCGACTGCCTTTTTCAAGGCAATAGCGCGGGCGCGGGTAACGGAGGACAGCTTGGGGGTCAGCCTGCTTTCATTGGCGGTCACGGCGGTGCAATCAGCGTTGAGAGTTCCACGCTTACCGCCACACGCACCACCTTCTCAGCCAACCGGGCGGGCAGCGGCGGCACGGGTCGATGCCAGTTCGGCATTCCGCCGCCATCCACTGCGGGGGGCAATGGTGGTGCTGTGTGGGCCAACTCCGCCACGGTTACGTTCAACGACTGCCAGTTTGTGGGCAATTGGGCGGGTAGCCCCGTGGGCGGGGCAATGTGCGGTAACGGAACCGTTGGCGGGAGCTCTACCTCGGGAAGTGGTGGCGCACTCGCCACCACCTCCACCCAAATTACGATTAATCGCTGCCGCTTCGTTGATAACGCAACCCGAGACGGCGTCCCCGCCTACTGCTGCGATAGTTCTCAAGCCATCCAAGGCTCCAACGCGGGCGATGGCGGCGCACTTCACTTAATAAACTCACCGGCAAACATTTACAACTCGCTTATCGTGGGTAACGGCTCCGGTGCGGGCGGGGCTGGCTACACTCGTCCTGATATAACGGCCCCCCCCGGCATTGATGGCAAGGGCGCGGGCATCTTTAACTCTGGTTCGAGCACCAGCCATGCTATGCAGCTTGTGAACTGCACCATCGCCTCGAACTTCAACGCAACCGCCGCGACCCCCGCTGGTTTGGCTGGCGCATGGCGAGGTGTTACAACCAATAGCATCTTCTGGAACAACAACGGCCCCGCCGCGGCGCAGGCAGGCCAGATTGAGAACCCAAGCGCGGGCGCACTAAGACATAACACAATCCAGGGGTGGACTGGCTCGCTGGGCGGAACACTTAACAACGGGTCAGACCCACAGTTCGTCGATCTTGATGGGCTGGACAACATTCAAGGCAACGCCGACGACAATCTTAACCTTAGAGGGCTCTCTCCCCTCATTGATAGCGGTCGAAACACCGACGTCGCCGCCCTGGCTCAGAGCGCCGACCTCTTGGGCACACCGCGCTTTCTGGAGAACCTGGGCGTCGCCAACACCGGCACGGGGCTGGCTCCTTACGTTGATCGGGGCGCTTTCGAGAACGCCCAGTGCATCGCCGACTGCGATGGCGACGGCCTGTGCGATAGCGCGGAACTGCTGGCGGGCAACGATGTTGATTGTAATGTTAACGGCATTCCCGATGGCTGCGAACCCGGCGGCATGGCCCAGATCAACAACCCTGACCCTCTCGCGGGCGAGGCCTTCGCCTTCAGCGTCGATGTAGACCGTGATTGGATGGTGGTTGGCGAACGTTACGATGATGGGTTCTTTGCCCCGCCCGGAGATTCGGGCGCGGCCCATATGTACCAACGCGTCGATGGTGCCTGGGTCTACCGCCAACGGCTTGTCGCCTCTGATGCGGCCATTGGCGACCAGCTAGGCAACATCGTAACTATCGACGGCGAATGGGCCATGGTCGCGGCACGCTACGACGACCACACTTCACTTTCAGATGCTGGCAGCGTTTACGTCTTCCGCCGCCAGGCCGGGGGCTTGGCCGCAACTGGCGGAACCTGGACACAAACCCAGATTCTCCGCGCCGCCGACCCCGCCGCTGCGGACGAGTTTGGCCACGGCCTCTCGCTTGATGGGGGCCTGGCCATCGTCGGCTCCCTCAATGACGACGACCGGGGCCGCAACAGCGGCTCTGCTTATATTTATCGCCTCAACACCCTCTCCAACACTTGGGCGCTCGAACAAAAACTCTCCGCGAGCGACGGTGTGGCCGATGCGGCCTTTGGGCTATCAGTTTCAATCCAGGATTCTCCTGCTGCGGGTGCCTTCGCGCGGGCAGTGGTGGGGGCCCTTGGTGATACCCAGCGCGGCCACTTTGCAGGCGCCGCTTATATCTACGCCCGCACGACTGCGGGCTGGATGCTCGAACAAAAGTTGATACCAGACGTTTCTCAAGCTTTCTACTTCATGGGCGAAGTGGTGGCCCTCGACTCCGACATTGCCGTCATCGCCGCACGCGGCGACGACAATCAATCCACCACCGATGCCGGCGCTGCGCTGGTTTTCGAGCGATCCGGCGTTTTCCCGGCCAGCCAGTGGTCTCTTGCCACCAAACTGGTTCAAGGCCCGCCCGCAGGCAACTTTGGCTTTGGTTTTTATAGTGCCGTGGGCGACGGAGGCCGCCTCATCGCCGTTGGCTCTCCTTGGAAGAGTGACGAGCTAGGCCGCCCGCTAACCGGTGGAGCGGAAGTATTCATCCGAACCCCGCAGAACACCTGGGTTCGCTCCGGCGAGCTAAACCTTACACCTCCGCCGCCCAGCGCGGGGGCTGGGCAGCCCACGGGCTACTTTGGCTACGCTCTCTCCATCAGTGAACGTAATATTATATCTGGGGCGTACGCCGGTGTCGTCGGCTCTGTCGCCGGGGCGGGCTGGCTGCGCAGTTACTCCGCAGATGCCCTGGACTGCGACGGCAACGGAATTCCCGATTCCTGCGACCTGGCAGGCCAACCCCAGCGAGACCGCAACGCCAACGGCGTGTTGGACCCGTGCGAACGCCCCGCCTGCATCGCCGATTACAACGACGACGGCGGCGTGGACGGCGAAGACGTCGCCGAGTTTTTCGAGGCTTGGAGCGCTGGTGAAATTCGCTCGGATGTCAACTACGATGGCGGCGTAGATGGCGGAGATGTTTCTGCTTTCTTCTCAAACTGGGTCGCCGCGGCGTGCTAACTCCTGCTCCTGCTGCTTTCTCGTTCGGATCGTCACCTCAACACATCTCCCGACCTCGCTTGTGGTGTTGCCTCATCACCTCGTTTTAAGGCGTTCAGGCCACCGTGCCCTCGCTCCCGCTCACCATGCCCAACATGCAAGCCTTGCTCGATGGTCTTTCTTCCTGGCGTCCGTTTAACGCGCTGGTCGTCGGCGACTTCATGCTCGACCAGTTAGTTTACGGCGATGCCCAGCGCCTCAGCGCCGATGCCCCGGTGCCCGTGTTGCATGTCCGCCGAACCGAGAATCGCCCGGGGGGAGCCGCTAACGTCTGCCTGAATCTGGCGGCGCTCGGGGGTCGGGTCGTCGCGTTCGGCGTTGTGGGGCGTGATGAGCACGGTTCAACGCTACACCGCGAGCTTACGATGGCGGCAATCGATGCAAGCGGACTATTTGTTGATGACGGCCGTTCGACTACCGTCAAACAAAACTTAATCGGTCTCGCGCAGGGCAGGCACCCGCAGAAGATGTTCCGGCTTGATTATGAATCATGCGAACCGCTCAGCGAAGCAGCCGCCGGGGTACTGCTGGAGCGGTTCGAGGCGGCGTTGGCGGGGTGCGACGTGGTGTGCATCGAGGATTATGCCAAAGGAGTCTGCTCGCCGGAGGTCTGCTCCCGTGTAATTGATCTTGCGCGCCGCGCCGGTAAGGAGGTCTTCGTGGACCCCGCGCGGATGGCCGATTACAGTCGCTACGCACGAGCAAATGTAATTACGCCCAACCGCACCGAGGCCGAAACCGCAGCGGGGATGGCCACCAGCACTTATAACGACCCTTCGCACAATGCCGCTCTGGCCGCCAAACTCATGGTGCAACTCCAGCTTGATTGCTGTGTACTCACGCTCGATGCGCATGGCGCACTGCTACTGGAGCGCGACCGCGAACCGGTGGCGGTTCCCACCGTGGCACGCGATGTCTACGACGTAACCGGCGCGGGCGATATGTTCCTCGCCGCACTCGCTGCGGCCCGCGCCAACAGCTTTTCGTGGGTAGATTCGGTGTCGCTGGCCAACGTCGCCGCGGGGCTTGAAGTTGAGGTCTTCGGTGTGCAGCCGATCGCGATTGAGAAGTTACACCACCAAGTTCTGGTTCAGCACAGCGGCCAGGGCGGCAAGTTCCGCACCCGGCAGCAGTTACGTTTGGAGGTGGCCGCCAGGCGCCGGGATGGTAAGCGAATAGTTCTTACCAACGGCTGCTTTGATGTACTCCACGCGGGTCACGTGTGGCTGCTCGACTGCGCGAAGTCCCAAGGAGATTTTCTGATTGTCGCCACCAATACCGATGCCAAGGTGCGTGAGTTCAAAGGTAACAATCGGCCGGTAAACACCCAGGAGGACCGAGTCCGTGTGCTCGCGGGGCTGGCGAGTGTAGATGCGGTGTGTATCTTCGAGGAAGACACGCCCCTCCAACTCATCGAAGAAATTCGGCCAGATGTGTTGGTGAAAGGCAACGAGTATACCGAGGATCAGATCCCCGGTGCCGCGTTCATCAAAAGCTATGGCGGCGTTATCGCCCGGGTTCCCATGATGCCGGGGCGAAGCACTACATTAACGCTGGAACGCAGCGACGATCCACGGGCGGCAACCGTCAAGCCGTCGGACTCGCGATTTGTACGGGACGATTCTCTGCAATCATAACTCAGACGTCGGGGACAATACTACCCAGACTCGCAGTGAGTGCGGCGCTGCCATAGTAACTCTGGTGGCACCTAGCAATCGCTCTTCACACCCGGAACGTTATTATCCAAAGGCAGCTCAGTGGCTTTGGGCTTCTTCGACTGGGAAAACTATATTAAACTGAGATTAGTGTCGTTGAAACGATTGGGCTTCTTTCGCTACGGGTCAGGTTCAGGCTTAGGCTCAGCTTCTTTGCTCATAACTCTCTAGTTTAATTTGGAAGAATCTGCTGCTATCGGGCGTTCCATGACTCATGATCCTTAATGAACAGCCCTGTGTCATAAGTATCTGTGATTCATTATGACCCGTGTCGGCGATCGTTCAAAGTCAGTTCGCAACTTAATAAGACTGTTCCGGCCGATCGCCCTTGGCTGAATGCTCATCCGTCCGAAGCCCGTCAGATACAACTGTCACAGAGCCAGTTCCCTCCCCGATCGCCGCGGCGGGCGTTAGCTCAGAGCCCTGCTCTGCCGATCGCCTTCGGTTCTTCACCAGCACCGCGAACGGTATCAGAAGTACGTTAATGGTCGACAGAATCGTTAACGTAAGCCAGAAGTGAAGAATCGCATTCACCACGATCAGACCGAGCAGGATCATCATCGGAACCACCAGCCGGCGATTCACCGAGATTTTCTTGAACGCAAATGTTGGCACGCGGCTCACCATCAGCAGCCCGATTGTGAGCGCGAGCGCAGCGATGACCAACTGGGGAATCTTTCGCCCCGATACGTTTGAAAGCTCATACATCGCAGGGATCATGACCGCCGCGGCGGCACCAGGGGTGGGCATGCCGGTGAAATAGTTTGAGGAAGGGCCGGCGGGTTTGGTAGAGGGAACGGCCGCGGTGAAGCGAGCCAGGCGCATCCCAGCGCACAGCGCGTAGATCATCACCGCGCCCAGCTCGATGGGGGTGACGGCCGGTGTAAGCAGCCACTCGTGCAGAATGATCGCGGGGGCCACGCCGAACGAAACAAAATCAGAGAGCGAGTCGAGCACCGCGCCGAACTTCGATGAGACCCGCAACAGCCGGGCGGCCCTTCCATCCAACGCATCGAATACCATCGAGAGCGCGATCGCGGCGATGGCCAAGTCCCACCGCGTACCCACAAGCGAAAAGTGAATCGACGCCAGCCCGCAGCAGAGCGATAACGTGGTAATAAAGTTGGGTACCAGCACCGCAAGCTGCACATCGCTTTTTTTCGCGCCTATCTTGAAAAACATAAGTTACTCTTTTAGATGCCCATCGCGTGCGATGAGCGTCATTCCCCTCGCCCGCGGATTCATTACAAATATAAGTAGAAAAGACTATGTAAGCAGCGGGTCCGCGCTCCCAAGCCGGGCTATGACCGTCGCGCCCGCTTGAGTCATATCGCCCACCTTCACCGACGGCACCGTGCCCGCAGGGAGATAAACATCAACCCGTGATCCGAACCTGATAAGCCCGAACCGTTCGCCCGCCGCGAGCACGGTTCCTTGGCCAACGCGGCAGACGATCCGCCGCGCGATCAGCCCCGCGATCTGAACACACACGACCTTGCGACCATCGGCCAGCGCAACAACAAGCGAGCAGCGTTCGTTATCCGTGCTGGCTTTGTCGAACGACGCGTTAAAGAACTTACCCGGGGTGTAAGCAATTTTCTCCACCGTACCATCAACCGGCGACCGGTTCACGTGAACGTTAAACACGTTCATGAAGATGCAGATGCGCGTCAGCGGCGCTCCTCCCAGCTTAACTTCAGCGGGTGGCGCAGCTGAGTCAATGATCACTACTCGTCCATCCGCCGGGCAGACCACAGCATTGGCGTCGGTCGGTACCACGCGTTGGGGATCTCGGAAGAACCAAATGCACCACAAAGTAAGTACACCGCAGGCCACGCCCACAACTATTGCCGCCGGGGCCGCGCCGAGCCACCACGCCAGGGCGGTAAGAGCTGCGCTGGACGCGACAAAGATTGCGATAATTGGCAGACCCTCGGGCGCCACGGGTGGCGCGGGCCGTTCAGTTCGGTCGGGGGGTGCAGCTATTACGGCCTTGCGGGGACTTGCGGTGGGCGAGATCATTCGTGATAACAGCGTAGGGTGGTGATGAGCGGTTGCGCGGGGCATCGGCTCTGTATTTCACTCATATTACGGGCGGCGGAACCGCTCGAACTGCATGAAACGATAGTGAAAGCCATGCCGCTGTATTGATTACTTTGAGGCCCCCACGCCGATGGCCTCGGCTCGTGCCACGTTGAGGGTCCGCGCCCCGGCCCGACCGGTAAAGAACGCAAAACCGCCCGAATAATCCCACGCCGCGTAGCCGATGTTCCACTCGCGAAGCGGGAGAGTTACGTCGGCAAGCCACGCCAGCCGCTGGGCCTCTGATCCACCGGAAACATAAGCTCCAAACTCACCGCAGTATACCTTGACCCCGTGTCGAGCACCCCAACTCCGCGCACGTTCAAGCTCGCCGCGGACCTTCGCGGCATCCCAGTGTTGTTTCGCGTACCAATTCACCTCCCCCTTCGCCGCGGGATCGGTGGTCGCCTCGGTTGCCGCGGCGATTGACTCGGGCGTGGGGGGGTACGGAATTTTCTTAAGGTGCCGCCAGTTGGCCGCGCCCCACGCAGCTCCCTGATGCGTGAACGTCGCGGGATCGTAAAAGTGAAACGAGTAAATAATTCGTGAATCAGCAAGCATGGAGGCGGTGGGGGTCAGACGGAGCAAGCCCCCGATAGATCCCCACTCATCGCCGGTAGCGAGGATGATGTGCGAAGGAGCCGCCGCGCGGATGGCTTTAATCGTTGTGGCCTGCAACAGCGGCCAGCGTTCGGGGCGATCCTTAAGGCCGTGAGGCTCGTTCATCACTTCAAAGATAACTAATGCTGGGTCGGTGTTGCTGAGCGAGCCCGCGAGTGCCCGCCAGAACGCGGGGTACTCCGTAATCGCTAGCTCCCCCGCTGGGTCGGCCCAGGCGGTTGTGTTAGGGTGAGGATCAACAATCGCGGCAAGGCCTCGCGATGTAAGCAAAGTGATTCCATCGCGATACCGCTTCACCGCGTCAGATTTGAGTGTTTGTGTTTGCTCGTCCCAAAGATTTTGCGGCTCAAAGGGAACACGAGCGTGAGTGAACCCTGCTGCCTTTAACTGGTCCGCGTCCGCCCCGGTAAAATACTTTGCAATCCCCTCAATACTTTTGTCATGGGGTAGCCAGTACCAATGTGATAAATTAATCCCAAGCGCCAGGTTTGGTTCGGCAATCGCGGGAGCAGTTGTCGGTATTACCGATGTCGTCGCCGCAGGTTTTACATCGGCTGCCGGAGGTGGCGAAGCAGCAACTTCCGGTTGCACCACGCCACGTACTTCAGCCCCGCGATCTGGAACAAGCCTTGGGTCAACCGCTGGGTCAACTCCTAGGGAGGCCGCCGCGGAAACCGCGATGTTGCAGCCCCCCGCCATGCCCTGCCTTAAGACGGTCGCGACCGTCAAAGCACTGGCCGATTGCCTTGGCGACGGACATAATGCAACCGTAATAGCTAAAAACGAGGCGGCGATCGCGGCCGAGCGGTAAACCATGCAGGATTATTGGCACGAGGACTGCTCTCAAGGTCGAACTATAATGTAGTCCGTGCTAACAACTACCGCAACTCCTTGGCCGCGGGCGGCGCTGCTTCTGGCCAGCGACATCAAGCTTGCCCACTCTATATTCGCGTTGCCGTTCGCGGTGATGGCAGTCTTTTTAGTTGGCGCGCCCAACGGCGCTGCGTCCGTCCATTGGCCTGTGTTGTCCGCCAAACTTGCCCTGGTCGTAGCTTGCATGGTCGCCGCCCGCACGTGGGCGATGCTCTTCAACCGGCTCGTTGATCGCCGATTTGATGCCGATAACGCTCGGACCAAGAAGAGGGTCTTCGCGGCGGGGCTGCTCTCCGCGCGCGTCGGTTGGCTCGTCGCCGGGGCATGCGCTCTGGTCTTTGCCAGCCTGTGCGCTGGCTTCTTACTTTTATTCGCCAACCCATGGCCACTTTACTTATGTGTTCCTGTGCTGGCGTGGATCGCCTTCTATTCGCTTACGAAACGCTTCACCGCGCTCTGCCACCTCTTTCTAGGCGGAGCGCTGGCCGCAAGCCCCATCGCCGCGGCGATCGCCGTCGAGCCATCCGCCTTAGCAACGACACCCGCGATCTTCTGGATCGCGGGGTTTGTGTTATGTTGGGTCGCTGGCTTTGATATAATTTACGCACTGGCCGATGAAGCCTTTGACCGCCAGCGCGGCCTGTTCAGCATCCCCGCCAAGTTGGGCATACGCGGAGCGATGTGGGTGGCGCGGGTTCTGCACCTGCTCGCCGCGGCGTTCCTGGCGATGGCCTATCGGTCTGATCCTCGCCTGGGGCCGCTCTTCGGGTCGGCGGTCATCATGATCGCGGTCCTGCTTATCGTGGAGCACATTGCCGCCTCTCGTGGCGGCAAAGCGGGGCTGAACATGGCTTTCTTCACGATCAACGGCATCGTAAGTTGCGTGCTTGGGTGCGCCGGCGTGATCGATATCTTCCTCCCGTAGCAGGCCCCGTCAAATGCGTATCGATGTGCTCACAACCTTCCCCGAGATGTTCGCCAGTACGCCCCCCGCGGCGTTAGGAGTAAGCATCCCCGGACGCGCCGCCGCGTCGGGGCGGGTGGAAGTAGTGGCCACCGACGTAAGAGATTACAGCGACAATAAACATAATAAAACCGATGATCGGCCATTCGGTGGCGGTCCGGGCATGGTGATGATGTGCCAACCGCTTTGGGACGCGGTGACTGCGGTTGAAGCGATGGACACACGCGTAGCTCGGCGGGTTTACCTCACGCCGCAGGGAACCCCCCTCACCCAGCGGCTTGTTGAAGAGTTAAGCCGCGAGCCCCGCCTGCTGCTGATCGCGGGGCACTACGAGGGCGTGGACGAGCGCGTCATTCAGGCACTTTCACCCTTGGAAATAAGCATCGGTGATTATGTTTTGTCGGGCGGCGAGCTTGCCGCAATGGTGCTTATCGACGCCGTGGTCCGCCTGCTACCCGGAGTCCTAGGCGATCACGAATCGAATCAACAGGATAGTTTTTCGGCGCAGGTCGCGGGGCACCGACTGCTGGACTGCCCTCACTACACCCGCCCGCGCGAGTGGCAGGGTCGTGCAGTCCCCGACGTGCTCCTCGGCGGCGACCACGGATTGATCGCGAAATGGCGGCTGGCTCAGCGGCTAGAAAGGACGACCTACCGACGCCCAGACCTCTTGACGGACCAAGTCGAAGCCGGCCTTCCTAGCTCAGAACCCAAGTTAGGGTAGTAAAATGTTAGGTTCTGTCCCCTAAATAGTGCCGGCAACAGCGTTTCTGGAGGGGGTATTCGGGTGAGCTTGAGTCAGGAAGCCAACCCAATCCGGCCCGGTGTAGTGACAAACGGCGGGCGATTGTCTATCATCTAGGCCCATGGGATTTGGCCCGGTGGGAACTGAAGTAGTTTGGACGGTACGGATGCAATCGGGCTTACCCATGTCACAGCAACTCCTCGAATCATTTAACACCGCAACCCTCAAGACCAATGTCACCAAGTTTGACGTGGGCGACACCATTAGTGTTTCGTTCCGAATCGTCGAAGGCGATAAGGAACGCCAGCAGGTCTTCCAGGGCGTAGTGATCGTCCGCAAGGGTCGGGGCATCGGCGAGATGGTCACCGTCCGCAAGATCGTGGAAGAAATCGGCGTGGAACGTAAGTTCCCGCTCCACAGCCCCATGGTCGCCGACATCGAGCTCGTCCGCCGCGGCGATGCCCGCCGCGCCAAGCTCTACTTCCTTCGCGAGCGTACCGGCAAGAGCCGTCGCCTCCGCGACCGCCGTCGCGGCATGAAGCACGTCACCCCCGCCGCCAAGGGTTAAGAGTTCCCGCTGGCCCCCTCGGCTGGTGGCACCAACTCGGCATCATAACATAACATAATAATAAAAACATCGCCGCAGCAATGCGGCGTTGTTCTTTGTTGTGGTAGCTTTGATGTAAATTATTCACCAAGGTTCGTAAATGCCGTCGCGGTTATCTCGACCCGCTCCTCGTCGTCATTCAGCCCTCGGAACTGCTCCCGCCAAAGCGGGCCAGTGGGTCGGCGTGGTCAGTGGGTCAGCGGGCCAGTGCCCCAGCGGACCAGCGTGGTCAGCCCGCCAGCGGAGCCAGTTCGCCAGTGTGGCCAAGCCTGGCCTCGCTACCGGCCAGTTGTTGGCAAACCCGGGCCACGCCCTATCCCGCAGCAGTCATCTGCGCAGCCTCCCGGAACTTGCGGACGATCACTTGGGTGCTGTGCCGCTTACGCTTCATGATTGAGCCTTGCTAACGCAATTATTACCGCCAAGGCTCGCACTCGCATTAAATCAGATTTTCACAGGTAACCAGCACGCCGCACGCGAGCCGCGCTGACTGCCCAGGTGTATTGCAAACGTGCTTCACCGCGCCCCTCGCTTGCGAGGGGCTTGAAGTTTTCCCAAGTAACTATTGGCCTCCTTCAGGATCGAGATATCGATCGCCTGATCTGCCACCAATCGCTTGAGGCGCGCGTTCTCGGCTTCCAGC
>Ga0209181_10011740_pt1 | contig 11180 bp, 11 predicted proteins | sample MAT05_FD_187208 | JGI IMG/M metagenome (GOLD analysis project Ga0209181, IMG submission 187208) | Freshwater microbial communities from Lake Fryxell liftoff mats and glacier meltwater in Antarctica - MAT-05 (SPAdes) (version 2) | ecosystem: Environmental > Aquatic > Freshwater > Ice > Liftoff... | reverse complement strand
GCCGACGCCTTCGGACCCAAAACCTTGGTCTCGCCGGTGGAGCGACCGGCAGGCGCGGTGGCGGGCGGCAAGGTCTTGGTCGCGTACCAGTGGACGAAAGGCTGGACCGAGAGCATCCGGGCTCGGTTGTTCGACCCTGCGCACCCCGGCGGAGGCGAGCTGCGGCTCACGCCCGCCAACGACATCTACGGCGACCCCGAGGTGATCTCGCACGGCTCGCGCTTCTTCGTCACGTGGCGCCACGGGTGGGGCCCTGACCGGCAGGGCCGCTGGGTCGAGGCCGACGGCACGCTCGGCCCGGTGCTGCATCTGCCGGTCGAGGGCGCATCGATGGGCGTGCGCCTTGTAGCCCACGGCTCGGGCTTCGCCGGCGCATACGCCAACCTCCGCGAGGAGGGAGGATTCACCCTCTACAGCGTGCTCCTCGACGCCGATCTGAAACCCATCGCCCCCGGCCTCGCCCTGGACGACGCGCAGCACTTCGGTGACCTCACGGTCAAGCAGTTGGTGCTCAGAAATGGGCAGATCTGGGTGGCCGCCGAAGGCACGGGCCGCCGGCGAAGCTCGATGCAGCTCCACCTCATCCGCCTCGGTGCCGATGGCACCGTGATTGGCACCGTCGACGAGGTATCGAACACGAGGGGCGACGCGCTGCTGCCGGGAGTCGTCGAGGTGCCGGCCGGTGTCCTCTTCAGCTGGCTCGAGCAGCCGAGCGAGGGCTTGCCCGGCAAGCTCTGGACGCGGAAGCTCGACGTCGCGGGCAAGCCGCTCGGGCCGGCGCTGATGATCGGTGAGGGCGGAACGCGGTCGGAGGGGCTCGAGCTCGTGCTCGACCAGGGGCAGCCGCTGCTCATCACGCAGCGCGGTCGCACCCTTCGACTGGATGCGAGCGGGGCGGTCAGGGCGGAGGCGACGGCAGTGCCGGCGGCGGGGACGCAATCGATCTGGCTGGCGACGGCCCCCTCGCCCTCCCTCGCGTGGATCGAGTCGCGAGGAACGAAGAACGAGCTCGTGTTTGCGTCGCTGCGATGCGCGACGGGCACCGCTCGGCCGCGGTGACGACGCCCGAAGGCTGCTAAGTTGGGCCGCCGCGTGCGGCGGAACCTCTCACTTGGGGGCGCACATGTCGTCCTTGACGACACAGTTGCCGCCCATCTTGCAGCCAGCCGACAAGCGGCAGCCTTCCTCCGTTGCGACGCACTTGCCCTCTTTCATCGAGCACTCGCCGCTCATGCCGCAGTTGTCCTCGCAGCCGGGGTCGAAAGCTGCTTTGGCCTCGGGGGCGGAGCTGCTCGTCGGCTCCGTCATCGTGGTGTTGCCGGAGGCGCAGCCGGCGACGAACAACAAGAAAGCGATGGCGGAGACGGTCTTCATCGGTGCGACGCTATCACGACAGCTACCGGCGCCTGCGTGACGATCGCGCCGCAACCTTCGCCCTGGTCGTCTGCCGCGCGAGCGTCGGAAACCCGCCGGGGCTGACCGGCACGGAGCCTGATGAGCGCGTGCGCCGAGGCGATGCGCAACCACAGAGCACTCCTCGCACGATCAAGCCGGAAGGAGATCGAAGACCCAGTTCATGAGCCAATCGGAGAGCAGCGAGGAGGCCATCAGGCTGTTTCGCCAGAGCTACCGCGAGGCACCGGACGATCCGGACGTCGCGGGCCTCTACGGCGCAATCGCAGTGGACACGGCCAGCGAAGGTTTCGGCATCATCGACGGCGTGGCGCAGCGCTTTCCGACATCAGCAGGTAGTCGCCCTGAACAACGCGATAACGGGTCCGGACGTTCGCGACGAAGCACGCAACAAGAAGTATATCGCGCGGCTCGACGAGATCCTGCCGGAGAGCGCGTGCGGCAGCCGACAGGTGGACGAGCTCTTGATGGAGGGGGCGCTCATCGAAGGGCGCGCGCGTGTCGAACAGTGCGTGGCTCTGTTCGGTGCGAGCGACGACACTTTCCCGGCGTCGCTGCTGCGCGTTCGTGTGGAGCTGAGTGCGCTCGAGCTGGACCGCGCGCGCGAGCTCGCGACGCCACTGCTCGGTGATCCGCGGGAGTGGATGCGTATCGACTCCACCAACGCGGTGATTGCCTCGTACATGCTCGGCGGGCGCCTGGACGAAGCGGAGAAGGTGCTGCAGACCGAGATGACGAGGCAGCGCGATCAGGACAGCCCGCTCCTCGCATTCCAGCGCGCGGCGACGCTGCTGCGGCTGCACGTGCTCATCGGACGCGCCCCGCCAGCCGAGATCGTCGCGCCCGACGTGCTGTCGGCCCGCTTCGCCCCAGTACCACATGAAGAATGCGTGGGCGGGGTGGTAGGCGTGGCCGGAGCGATACATCTCGATGTAGGCCGGGTTCGCCGCGAATTTTCGCTCGTAGCGTTTGTGCAGCTCCATCGCGTCGCGCGTCTCGGGCAAGATCCGGTGCACGAACTCGATGTACGGGGCGTGCTGATCGTTGTCGAACTTGTCGGTGCACGGGTGCAGCACGATCATCGTGCCGCCCTTCTTCACCATCGGCGCGCCCTTGTAGAGATTGAACAGGTAGCCGTTCACCATCACCTGCACGAGCAGCGGGTTCAGGAAGGCGTTCACGTTGTACGGGCTGATGTACGGCACGCCGGTGATCAGGATGTCTGCCTGGCCGGTGACCGGCACGAGGTATTGCTCGTAGCCTTTTCGCAGCGTGTGCGCGTGCACCGCCTCCGTCTCGCCGGCCCACACGCCGGTGACGCCGTACGGCGAGGGCACCTTGTTGAAGATCGTCTGCCGGAGGCCCTGCGGCGTCTTGTCCAGCGCGAGCTTCAGGGCGCGCAGGCTCATGCGCTCGGCGGCGCTGAGATCGTCCTCGTTCTTGGCCAGGAACTCGAGCGGCCGATCGAACATGCGGTTGTTGACCGTCGTCTCGATGGTGAAGATCTTCTTCTTCTGCTGCAGCAGCTTTCCCATGCGAACCACGCTCGTGTTGAGCTCGCTGGCTGCCGGGTCCATGTAGGAGTGGCAGTTGCGCATCACCTTCGGGTGATGGTTCGCGAGCAGCGACCTGTAGCCGCACAGACCGATGGTGACCGACTTGTGCCCACCATCCATCGGCAAGAAGTTCAGGTTCACGTAGATGATGAGATCGCTCTCGGCGGCGCGGCAGCGGCAGCGAGATGTCGTCGATCGCGATCGTCAGCTTCATGCCCGGCCTGAGCAGCGCGTACAGCGGCTCCGAGTTCTCGGGATGGCTGATCGCGTAGCGGATCGCGGCGTCCACGTCCTTCAGTGGCGCGATCGGAGGCTTCGGGTAAACGACGCGGGTACCCGTGGGCAGGTCCACGTCCATCAGCTGGTCCCCGTAAAAGAGAGTGCGGGGGGCGCTGCGACTGTCGATCGTTACGACACAGGGATGGCCCATGGCGGCTGAGCCCAGCGAATTCACACGGCTCGCCGTGTGAATCAATCAACAATATTCGCTTGGCTTGCTCTGGTTCTCTGCGCGTGGGCGCCATCCACGTGGCTCGGCAGAACGAGAGAGCCGTGTGAATTTCCGTGATGGATTCGCTTGGGCAAGCCAAGCGAATTCGCCTGGATCCGCCGGCCGGTCAAGCCCACGACGCAGGGGTGGCTCGCCGTGGTCGCACGCTGCGAGCTACGGCTTGCGAATGCGGAAGAACTGGTTCGTTGTCCCGCCCGCGATGGGGTTGCCCTGCACGATCAGAAAAAGCTCGTTCTTGCCGGGAATGTTGAAGATGTCGCGGGGTAACATCGCCTGATACTCGGGGCTCGAGGCCGAGGCGGTCGACAGCGCAAGCGTCGAGATGCCGCCGTTCGGGGCGAGGATCATGATCTCGGCGCGCGTCGTGTTGATGGCATAGATGCTGCCGTCGTCGCCGTAAGCCATCTTACCCACGGCATTCGGAGGGGTGTACACCCGCAGCGGCGCTCCGCGACCCGTCGGGCCGAGCACGGCGACCTTCTTGACGGTCGCGAAGCCCGGGGTGGCGATCGCCGCTTCGGTCGCCCCCACCGCGCTGACGCCGGCCGGCTGCCCACCCAGTGGTGTCGTGTCGAGGGACGTCGAGCAGTTTTCGACGGCCGGCGTGATGGACCCGAGACATGCGCCGCCGGCGTCAGCGGTCTGTCCGACCCCGACGACGAAGAAGCGACCTGCGCCGAACGAGCGGGCGGTCGCGGAGGAGTTCGGCACCGTGAACAAGGCATTCGTCAGCGTCGCGGTCCTCGCCGTGAACGTGTTCGGGCTGCCCGTGGCCGAGCGCGAGACCCATGTCACGTCGTTGTCGGTCGCGCCGGTGACCACCAGGCCCTGGACGTTGACATTGGAGTCGAACACCTGCGGTAGCGCGTCGGTGCGAAACTTCACGGTACCCGCTGCGGAGGGAGCCCATACCGAGCCGGCCGCGGTCACGTCGACGCGGCGGAAGGTGAAGGAGGGCGGCCTGAAGGAGTTGAACTTCACCGAGTCGCTATCGCCGTAGATGCTGAACTTGACGGCCGCGACCTCGGCGCCAAAAACCATCACGTAGTAAAGCTGGTCACCCACGACCGTCGCCGAGTTGTGAATGCTCGGCGGAAACGAGATGCTGGGCTGACGCACGGGAGTAACGCAATAACCCACGCTGCTGACGCACGGAGCCTCGGGTTCAACGATCGGACCCAGCATGCAGTCGGGGAAGCAAGACGGCAGCTTCGGCGTCAGGTGGACGCCCGCCTGAGCCGTCGTGAAGGCGGAGATCTCGACCGTGAGACCAGCCTCGTCCGTGGCGATCGGCTCCTTTTTTACCCAGCCTTCTCCTTCGCGAGCCCAGACTTTGCAGTCGTCATCGGGATTCTCGAACGCCATGCGGAGCAGTCGATCGGTCGGCAAGGTGAGCTGCGCGGGCTTGGCCAGCTTGGTCCCCTCGGGGAGAATGCGCACGTGCCGGCCGACGTTCTCGGCGAGCGCGGGCAGCGGCGTCTCGTCCAGTGTGTCCTCGAAAGAGACGGTGATCGTGTCGGACAGCGCACCCGGCGGGATCACGAGCTTGACCCCCGCAAAGCCGTTCTCCTCGGTACCGACGAGCTCGCCGCCGTCGGGCCCCACCTCCACCGCAGCGACGCTCGGATCGACAGCCGTCGTCTCCTCCGTCTCGGAGGCGCAGCCCGGGCCACCAAGCCCGATCAGACACGTGATCAACAACGCGGAGCGGCAAATTAGGTGCATCGATGACGATGCGCCCTGGGACCCTCACCCGTCTACCACGCGATCGAGTATCGACCCCATCGACGCTGCCTATGGCGCGGATCACCCGCGATCTGCAGCTACGGGATGATCTCGAGCAGATCGCCTGCGCACAGCTCGTGACCCCGGAGGTCGACGTCGACCCCGTCGATCGACACCGTGAGCTGGAACGGTACCGGCTCGAGCGGCGTACAGCCCTCTCCCTCGAAGGCGCCGACCATCACGTACGAGCGCTCCGAACAGATCCGCTCCCAGCGCGGAGCCGGCGTTGTCCGCCTTCATGTGCAAGGCCCCTGGCTGCATCGAGGTCGGCGACCATGTCCGCACTGATCAAGACGGCGCGTAGCGCATCGTGGATCGCCTGCGTCTCGGTGCTCGCCCCGAGGACGCGCTTTGCGCGACGTAGCAGCGTCTCGTCGAGGTTATGACTCTTGCGCTTCACGCCCATGCGTTTGCCTGAACCCGCGCTGCGGCATATCTCCAGATGCAGCGGGTCTTGACCCGCATGAGCGCCGTCACCGTTCAGGTCCGCCGAGACGACTGTCTCCGCGCCCTGCGCAACGACGATGTCTTCACCGGCGTGAACGAGCCGTCCCCGTTGTTGAGCAGCACGCGCAAGAGAGACAACTTGAGGGGACGCTCGTCGGGCGTTCGCCTGTTCTCTCGCTGCTGCGCGAAGCGGGGACTGTGCGTCCCAGTCGCCCGCGCGTGCGACGCAACGCTTTTTCCGAATTCCATTTTTGGTCGCGCTGAACGCGCGGATCGAAGTCGTATCGACCTCGATCCGCCGAGGCCTGTTCGACGACGTGGTGGCTTCTGGGACGCTCGGTCCTCGAGGACGAGGCTTTCCGTCACGCACGTACGTCGGCACGACGAGTCTGCCGGGCGCCGTCGACCTCGATGCCGATTCGGCCCTGGTGCTCGCGCTCCACGAAGCTGCGGTGAAACATGCAACCCGGGCCTTGTCCAACCTGGGCAACGCCTCTACCTGGAGCGAAGCCGAGTCGATCGCGCTCGAGCTTGGCCTCGGCTGGGCTCGCGGCATGCCGCTCGAGGCAGCGATCGTCTCTGGTTTTCGAGCCTCGACCGCTCGGCTCTGGCTCCTGCGTCAAAGGCCCTACTGGTCAGTGTGCTTGCTGCCGAGCTTGACGTCCCCACGAACCGATGAGAGTTTGGCGCCGAAAATGAGCGACAGCAGCGGCAAAACCCCCGGAAGGCCCGTTGACCCAGGCGAGGCGTGGACCCTCGAGAAGTTGATCTTGGTGGCGGTGGTCACCCTCGGCAGCTTCTTGGTCTTCATCTACTTCGTCTCGCCCTTCCCCAAGTGACTCTCGTCAGTCTTTGACCCAGCGTTTGCGAACGCGAGCGCGGTCGATGTATGGCCGCGTCGGGCCCGCCAACCACATCAGCCTGACGACGCGGTTGCGGTGGCCGCGATAGGGCTCGAGCAGCTCGAACATTCGTTGGTCCGAGCCGAAGGTTTCGCCGCTCAACGCGAAGCACACTTGATGCGGTAGGTGGACGTCGCCGGGGGGCACGGCGTCCGGGTCGCCGTACGCACCCGCTAGCAGGTTCTCTGCTGTCCATGGCCCCGTTCCAGGGATGAGACCGAGGTAGCGTCGCACTTCTTCGAAGGGCTCCTTCTCCAGCGCCAACACTCGAGCGCGCAGCCGAGCGGCTTCGACCAGCGCCGTCGCGCGCCTCGAGTCGATGCCCATCGCACGAAAGTCATAGCTGGGGATGCGCCGCAGCGCATCGTGGTCCGGGAAGACCAAGAGGCCGAGCGGCCCGGGGGCGCGCTCGCCATATTGCTCGGCGAGCCGATGATGGGCGCCGACAGCTTCCGAGAAGGTCACGCGTTGCTGCAGCACCAACGAGATGTGTAGATCGGTGGGAAAAGGCGAGCGCGGCAGGCGCAGGCCTCTGTGTTTCGCGGCCCAGGTCTCCACCACACCGGTTGGCGCGAACTGCTGGTAGCCGTCTCCCTCGCCGAGCCAGGCCGGGACCCTCTCCATCGCCCACGCGGCGCCATCGCCCCAAGCGCGAACGTGCATGCGCGCGTCTGCGACATTGTGGATCAGCTCGATCGCCACCATTCCCAGCGGTGTACGCGAGGCTTTGGCGAAACGAGTAGGCTCGAGCCGCGCGGTCGGGTCGTTTCTCCCGGTGCGCTGCATCACGAACGACGACCTCAGATCGTAGTGCGTCGTGAGCTCGAGCTCGGCTTCGACATCGGGCGCCATCGCGAGGCTCGGACCTTAGGGCCCGGGAATGGTATCGCGCGACTTGTTACTTGCCGTAGGGGATCGACAGTCGCGCTCGCGCGGCAAGGTCACGCAGTCACTCGGGCACGGGCGGCACGACAACGGTGTTGATCGTCGTAGCATTGCCGCCGGCCGGGTGAAGCTCACCCCTCTCCGCGGCTCACGGTAATCCATGCGCCAATCATAGGTGGCGCGTGCCCCTCTCACAGGCTGTTCTCGTCGTACGCTCGCCGACGTGAACGACTTCCAGTTCTGGTCGTTCGGCAGCCACGTTCGTGTGTGCGCATTCACCCAATGTGACGCCGGCACCACCTCGGCGCCTGCTACGACGGGGGCGTGCCGAGCGTAGGCCCTCGGGTGTTGGGAAGGGGTGTTCGACAGCCTCGTAATCTCGATGAGTCTCGAGTGTGGCGCCACCAACGAAGACGAGCGCTGGGTGCGGTTCGCACCGACAATCCGAGCGGCGTCGCGCACACGCCATACGGCCTGCTCGACTACGGCTATTCGCGCCGAGGATCGTCGTTGCGTGGTGGGGGACGTTCGCAGACGATGCGGCGCGTGCGGAGTCGTCCCGGCCTGACTGTCTTCTTGAGCCCGAAACGACCGCTGCCGGGCGACCGGCTGGAGGTGAGGGCAGTGCTCGACAGTCGCAGCGTGACGCCCATCAAAGGCGTCGAGATGCGGCTCGTGGGCGCCGAACGGCGCTACAGCCATACGCGCGCCAATGGCACGACCTCCTCGCGTGTGTACAAGACGCTCACGCTGGTGGACCTGAGCTCGCGCACCGAGCCGCGCGAGCTCAGCGTCGGCTCTCACGAGTACCGCACTGTCTTCGAGCTGCCGAAACAGCTGCCACCTACCCATAGCGATGCCGCGGGGTCCATTCGCTATCACCTCGCCGTGCGCGTGGTGATTCCTTGGTGGCCTGATCGCCACGAGCAATACGAACTCGCTGTGGCGCCTGCGCCGTGGCGGGCATCGCCCGCGGGCGGCCGCGTGTTCGCGACCCATCCAGATGGTCCCACCGGCGGCGATATCTACATCGAGGCCACGCTCGATCCGAACGCGGTCAGCGTAGGCGGCACCTTGCGCGGCGCAGTCGCGGTGACCAGCCCAAAGCCCGTCAAAGACATGAAGATGTTTCTGGTGGCGACCAACGAAGCGCGCTTCCAGGCACCACCAGCCGAAGTACGGCGCTTCGAGTTCACGCTGCAGAAGCCCCCCAGCGCAGGGGGGCAGGGGAGCGACTTTGCGCTGGCGCTGCCCGCCGACCAGTCGCCGAGCTTCGACGCTGGGCTCATGCGGCTCCGCTGGCATCTCGAGGCGCGCGCCGACATCGGCTGGGGGCGGAACGCGACGTTGTCGGTCCCGCTCGTCGTCGCGCCATTGCCTGCGACGGATGCGGCAGCAGGCGCTTCGCGGCACTTGCCGCCAGTCGGACGTGAGCGCCGCGCAAAGGTATGGGCGCACGTCGCGTCGCGACACCAATTGGCGAACGACGTCGACAGCGAGACCATGACAGGGTCGATCGGCGACGTGGCGCTGCGCATCGCGCTCGAGCAGCGGGGCGACGGCCTGTTCTCGGTCGCCACGCTCACCTGGCCGGATCTCGAGATCGGTCTGACCATCCGCGAAAAGCGCTGGGCCGACGCACTCTCGAAGAGTCTTGCGCCAATCGCAGACGAGGCATTCAAGTCCCGATTCTTCGTGGGCGGCCGAGAGGCTGCGCAGGCAGCTGCGCTGCTCTCGAACGGGGCGTTGGTGCGAGACCTGATCGCGATGCCAGAGGCGGCTATCGAGGACGACGGCGCGCTGCTCGCAGCACAGGGCGGTGGTCACCGCCTCGACAACCTGGATGCTTTCGTCGGGAGCGTGCGCGCGATCGCGGCAGCAGCGGGCGAGGCGATGTCGCGCATCCCGCTGCCCCGGGCCGCCCAGGCGGCAGCACCTGCTTGGGTCGCCTTCGCGAAGCGCCACCAGGGGCGGCTCGTGACGGGCAGCCTGTCGCTGCGCGGCCTCTCTTGGGAAGGGTTCACGCTCGACGTCTCGACCGAGTGGGACGACGATCGGCCCTCGCGCACACGTGTCCACCACCAGCTCCCGAGCGAGATCGACCTGACGAGCGACACCGCCCGTCGTCTGCTCGCAGATGCCGGCAAGGCGCATGCGATCACCCGCGGCGGACAAGGCGAGCTCGTATGGTTTCGGGACGGGCTGGTTGGCGATCCAGCCGAGCTGGCAGCTGGGATGAATGAGCTGGCGGCGCTGGCGAAGCGCATCGCGCCCGCCGACCGCCGCGGTCCTTATCGCTGAGCCGCCCGCGGCGAGCTGATCTGCGAGGGTGGAGCTCGCCGCCGGGCGCCTCACGCACCGCGACGCCAAAGCCATGCCGATGCATCGCTCGTCGAAGGCATCGATCCGTTCCGCTGATCTGCTCGGGATCGGTACCGCCGTGCACCCAGCGAATTGACCACATCGTAGGCATGTTGACTCTTGGTCAATGGGTGGACAGTCGATCCATCAACAGGCCCGTGTGAGGTGCTGCATGGCGTGAATCGGCGTCCCAAATGCGGGCACTTTTCACAAGTGCGCCCGGCTCGAGTCGCGGCTTGCGGTTTGCTACGCGGGCCACGAGATGAACGCCCTTCGTTTCGATCGCCCGCGACTCGTCGCACCGAAGACCCGTCACGGGTTGAGGCTGCGGTGCTTGCCTGGTCATGCGCCCGCGCATCGGACCTCAGCCGCTTATCTCATCAGCGTCCCAGACCAGCCCATCCCGGTCGACTGGGACGCGGCGCCATCCGCGGACGTGCTGGACGAGCGCGACTTCCTCGAGGTGTACGAGGTCGACTGCGACGATTTGCGCGCGACGAACGAGCTTCACGCTGCCGAGCCGAGTTTGCGCGATCAATCGGCGCCAGAGCTCCAGCCGAGCACATACATCGAAGTGCGGCGAGCGCCGGTGATTCCGGTGCGGCCCCCGGTGATCGTGCGCCCGCAGTGGGTGCCGGAGCGAATCGATCCTGCTTCTGCCCGCTACATCGTGACGTCTGGCGCGAACCCGGGGGAGGTGGTGCTGCGCGCGCTCGAGCCGGGTGAGCCTCCGCCGTTCGGCGTGCCGGTGGCGAAGCTCGCGCCGAGCTGTGATCTCGACAGGCGCTGCATCGCCACGATGCTGAATCGCTGACTACGGCAGCGTCCAGACGACAGCTTCGATGAACACAGCGCCGCCTGGAGCCGGGATCGTGATGGCTGGCAGCTTCTGCTGGATGCATTGCGTGACGTCTGGCCGGCTTGTCGCGCGATCTTCCGAAATACCGCGCGCCGTTTGGGCGCCGGCTGCGTCGAAGGAGAAGCTGAAGCTGAGATTGACCTTTGCGGGCTCAGGCTGCTTCGCCAACGCAGGAGCCAGACATTGGTCGACCATCGTCTTCCGGTGTTTCTCCAGGGCAAGACGGGAGGCTGTTGTGGCGGCCTTCACGTCGGCCGTGCCAGGCTTCGAGCCGGCCGTCGCGACGATGCCGGTGCTCGTGTCGACGCTGGTCTCGAGTGCTGGCGCTGCGTCGCGCGGGACTGGTGCAGCTACCGCGACAAGGTGGCGGGGCCAGCCGTCGCCGTCTCGGGCTGAGCCTCGGGCGGCACCACGCGGTCCTCCGCGAGGCGCAGCGTGAGGCGCAGGCCGCCCGGTGCCCA
>Ga0209181_10011739_pt1 | contig 11181 bp, 6 predicted proteins | sample MAT05_FD_187208 | JGI IMG/M metagenome (GOLD analysis project Ga0209181, IMG submission 187208) | Freshwater microbial communities from Lake Fryxell liftoff mats and glacier meltwater in Antarctica - MAT-05 (SPAdes) (version 2) | ecosystem: Environmental > Aquatic > Freshwater > Ice > Liftoff... | reverse complement strand
AGCAGATTGGCGCGGGAAAAACCTTTCATCTCAGGGAAAGCGGCGCGAAGGTCGCGGGAGAGACGCTCGATGACTTTGGCACCCCAGCCTTGCTCGGCCTGACGGGTGAGAATGTCTTTCCCCAACTGCCAATAGAGGGCGATGAGTTCACGGTTGACCGAAAGCGTGGCGCGTTGCTGCGCCTGATGAATACGGGCCTTAAGGTCCGTCAACCAAGCAGCGTAGTCGGAGGGGATGAGGTCAGAACGCATAGGAGAGTGCCTTTTCGTTTACGACAAGAGGGCCGTCAGGTGTTTTTTCCGCAAGGAACCCAAGGCAGACGGGAATCTGCGTGCTGGAGAAGAGCTGGCCGCTTTGAAAAATGAAACGTGAGAAGGATGAAGGAAGCAGTGGCGGCAGGGTTTCCGGTTTGAGGCCGGGCAGGCCGGGCCTTTGGCGGAGGTTGGGGTTGTTTTGCATGGGCTCGCGGGTGGTGCCTTTGAGGGGGAGCGTTTGGAAATGGGCGAGGGCGGATTTCATGGCAACTATTTGAGGCGCTTCACGCTGCTGGCAGAGAGGAGGGTGCGCATCTGGGTGATGGCGATTTCGTTGAGTTTGAGCAGACGCTTCGGTGCGGGCAGGCCTTGGCGGATAAGCACGGAGTTGAGACTCTCCAAATTGGTGAGCACGACGGGCTGCTCCAGCGGGGCGTGGTCGCGGAGGTTGCCCTCGGCATCCGGGATGCGCATCGCGCCACTGCTTCGCGGTCTGGCCGAAGAGGGCGACGTTGAGCAGGTCCGCTTCGTCGGCGTAGATGAAGCCCGCCTGCTGTTTGTTCACGGTGGGAGGGATGAGAGTCTCCTTGATGGCATCGGTGTGGATGCGGTAATTGATCTTGGCGAGGGTGCGCTGGAGGTTCCAGTCGAGCTTGAGGCGGTCGTTTTCGTCGTCCTTGAGGCGCTGGAATTCCTTGATGAGGTAGAGCTTGAATTCCGGGCTGAGCCAGGAGTCGAACTCGAAGGCGATGTCTTTGTGGGCGTAAGTGCCGCCGCCGTAGCGCCCAGCTTTCGATTGAAATCCGATGGCACCGGTTGCTTCGATCCATTTGCGCGGGGTGAGGGAGAAGCTGTTGAGGCCGGCCTGATTTTTAAAGGTCTCGAATTCGAGACCTTTAAAATCCGGGTTGTGGATCTGTTCCCAGACGCCGATGAATTCGAGGGTGTTGCGGTTACGCATCCAACTGTAGATCAGCACGTCATCCCCAAATTTCTGGGCCATGTCGGTGAGGGAGATGTAGTCTTGGCTGTTCTGCGAGACGATGGTGATGGCTGTTCCCTGAACCTCTATACTGGTGCGTTTGGATTTATTCATGGTGCTGGGGCAGGGTTAAGTTGATTTCAATTCCATCGAATTCGATGGTTTTAGAATCTGGAACGGACTCATGCTTCTCAAATTCGAGAGGTTTAATTGAGGTGAATTCGCCATAATTTAAAGCCGGAAACGGGAGGATGATTTTCTGAAACCCGCTCTTCTGGAAAGCGCCGTTGAGCAGGTCTGCAGTCGCCCAGAGGAAGCTGACGACGTTGTTGAATTTGGCGGATTTTGTTGGTGGCATGTGGTGTTATCCGGGTGAAGTCACCAACTTTATATCCTGTCAAATTGAAAGCGTTTTGACGAGAAAAACCCCTGAAATGGTTTCGGTGGCAGGTGCAGTAGGGAAGGAGGCCACGGGATCAAGATCGGATTCGAGATATTCCGGGCGCTCGGCCAGGCCGGTGAATTCCAGGACATAGGGATCGCCGATCAGGTCGGCGATGGTTTCCTGCGGTTCCTGCTTTCGGGCACGTTCGATGACGGCTTTTCATTGGTCGAGAGGCCGGTGCGCTCGTAGAGGAGGCTGCCGATCTGACGCTGGAGCTGGCGGACGGACCAGTAGCCCTTGAGACATTCATTTTCGAAAAAGGCGCGTTTCCAAGGGTCGTCGATGCGGATTAGTTCTTGGAACTGGCTCCACGAAAGTCGCAGCAGTTGCGCCGGCTCCAAGGGCGTGGGTAATTCGCGGGTCAGTGATCCGTGAATTGGTTAAGGACTGAATTCGTCAGACAGTGTCTGACGAATTGGCGGAGGCAGGTTTACCATTGGAGATTAGCAGGGCGGTTTTTATTTTTGAAAAAACACGCCGACAGGGAAATCAGAAAGGAGGTCGGAGATGGGGAGTATCGCATCCCAATAGCTGAGGGGCGCTCCGGTGAAAATGTTTTTCAAGGAATTCCCGTCTTTCCGGCCGAGCACCGAGGTGTCCTCCCAAGTCACCGACATCGGGAACGCTCCCATGGGACCCGTCAATCGCGGAACCACAACAAGAAGTTGCTGGTTCTTCCATGACCGGGTGAAAGCCACCACATTCTTGGCGAAAGGGCCTTGCACCTCCGCCATGCAATAGTCGGCGTGAAGAAAAAATTCTGGATGGCCGCGGCGCAGGCGCAGAAGTTGCCGGGTGATGTGGAGTTTGATGCGTCCCGTTTTCCAGTCTTTGACCAGATCGCCCGCCGTCGCGCCGGGGAGCGAGGCAAGAAGCTGACGGCGCGAATCGTAATCCACAGGGCGGCGGTTATCGGGGTCCACCAGGCTGAAGTCCCAAATTTCTGTGCCCTGATAGATATCGGGAACGCCGGGCGCGGTGCATTTCAAAACCGTTTGCGCAAGCGAGTTGAGAGCGCCAAGAGGTGCCACCCGATCAACCAGCCACATGAGGTCAGCAAGAAAATTGGAGGATTGTTTTTCATCGAGAATGCGTTCAATGAAAATCGAGACAGCCTCTTCCCATTCCTCATTTGGCCCGGTCCAGCTGCTGTTGATTTTGGCCTCTTTGAGGGCTTTTGTCATGTATTGCTGGATGCGTTTCACATACGAGGGAAGATCGTCCATCGATCCAAGCGGCCATGAACCAACCAGGGTTTGATAAAGTAAATATTCTTCGTTGCGGGAGGGGGCCCATTCGCCCTCCACTTTCGAGCGGAACTTATTGTTCAATTTGCTCCATTTGGTAACGGCCTCACGCCATTCTTGAGGAACTTCTGAGAGCGCGGCCAGACGCATGCGCACGTCTTCGCTCCGTTTGGTGTCATGAGTCGAAGTGGCCAGCAGAGAATGCGGAATCAGCTCGCGGCGCTCACAGTTCAGCCGGTGAAACTCGGAGGGCTCGATCCCAAAGAGGCCGGGGTTGCCACCCACCTCGTTGAGAGCGGTCAATCGATTGTAAATATAGAAGGCGGTATCCTCCAGTCCTTTGGCTATCACGGGGCCACTGCATTGCTGGAATTTCATGACAAACCGGATATGCGCCTCCCGCTGTTCGTGGGTGGGATGATCAGGCAAGCGCAGCAAAAGGATGCCTCGCAAAAAGTCGAACACCGCTTTCTCAATGGAGGGGTTTCGGCGGCGGGCGGCGACAATCGCTCGCAACACGACTTTTTCATCCTGCTCGGAAGGGACACCATCCTCGGCAACATAAGTTCGGTAAACAGGAAAGCAGGCCATCACCTCGCGAACGGCCACTGTGAGCGTATGACGCGTAAAATCCCGGAAGTTGCGGTTCATTTCCGAGAGCTCGTCCAGCATTCGGCCCAAAGCGCTCACCTCACTGCGGAGGGAAATCTGCATGGTCAGATTCTTTTTATTGTAAACAAGATCGTCAAAGGCTCCGGTCATGCCAGAAAACCTCTCATAGGTTTTCGTCATTTTTTTAGCCGTGGAGGAATCCACGAACAAAAGAGCCGCCTGATTCGCAAACTCATAGCCAGTGGTGCCATGGACCGGCCAGTCTGCGGGAAGATGCTCGTGGAGAGGGTCCAAGATTTTTTCCACAATCAGATAAAGTTTTCCTCCGACGAGCTCCCGGTACCGTTCCTGGAGTCGATGCAGGTAAGCCCGAGGGTCCCATAACCCGTCAATATGATCGATGCGCAGGCCGGTAACGTCCCCTCGGGCCAGCAATTCAAAGACAAGTTTGTGCGCCGCCTCAAACACTTCAGGAATTTCCACACGGATCGCGGCAAGGGTATTGATATCAAAAAAGCGACGGTAATTGATTTCTTCCGCAGCGACCCTCCAATAACTCAGACGGTAAACCTGCGCCTCCAGCACTTCGTGGAGCGAATCAAAACTTTCGGGGTGTCCCGCGTCGCCCTCGAGGGATCGTAACACCTTCCCGATTTGCTCTTTCAAACGCGGATTCTCGGCCACCAATCCGCGAAGAGCGTTTTTCGCAGGTTCCCCATCACCACGGGCAAACGACGTGATAATCGCACCCAATTTCTCTGTCAGCGGTTCATCCAAGCCTACAAGAGCCCTCTTCAAGATCAGGGGATAGCTCCGGGGATTGAGAGGGAGGATTGTCTCAAAATATCGGAGGAAAAATTTCCCTTCCTTTAAGCCGAGCTTAAACTCGCCATCTTCCAGGACCTTGCCATAACGATCACCCAGAATTGGAAGTAACACCCGGTTCGCCAGTTCCTCCTTGCCGGGGTGCCAGTCGATATCGAAGTAATTCGCATACGGCGATGCTGTTCCTTCTTCGAGAACGGACATCCACCAGGCATTCAACGACTGGCCGATGCCCATGTGGTTAGGCACAAAATCAAGGATATGTCCCATGCCTCGCTGTTTCAGACCAGCAACAAAGGCACGAAAATCCGAGTCGTCCCCGATTGCAGGGTTTAGGCGATTATGATTTGAGACATCATAACCATGAGTGCTCCCGGGTGCCGATTGAAAGTAGGGCGAGGCGTAAATATCTGACACGCCAAGATCAACAAGATAATCCAAAATGGCCAACGCGTCGCGAAAGGTGAAGCCAGCGTGAAATTGCAGGCGGTAGGTTGCTGACGGAATATGCGCCCGCCCCTCCTTCATGGGGACTTTCGCTGTGCGCCCAGGCCATGACGCAAGACAACTAACGAGCGGCCGGAAATGGTAATTTCTTCGGCGGCTTCGTGGTGGGTCTTAGGATCAAGGAAACCGGCCTCCAGATTTGTGTCCAAAATCATCTCCCACCCGGCGCGGCTGGATTTGACGCGTGGCAGTTTGAAAGGAACCTCTTCATGGTGAGCGTTGAAGAAGATGATAAAAGTGTCGTCTGTCACAGGATTGCCACGGGTATCCCGCACGTCCATGGTCTGACCGTAAAGCAACACACCAACCGATCTGGCAAATCCGTTGGTCCACTCCTCATCCGTCATCTCACATCCCGTGGTGTTTAACCACATGATGTCTTTCGTGCCCGTGCCGCGGATGGGTCGGCCTTGAAAAAACTTGGGCCGGCGAAAAATCGGGTGGTCATGGCGGAACTCAATCATTTTTGCCGTGAAAGCACTAAGCGCTTTTTGTTCAGAACTCAGATCCCAGGAAAACCACGCGAGCTCATTGTCTTGGCAGTAGACATTGTTGTTTCCATTCTGCGAGCGTGCAAATTCGTCCCCTCCAGAGAGCATAGGGACCCCTTGCGAGAGCATCAGGGTGGCTAGGAAATTCCTTATCTGACGGCGACGCAGGGCCTTGATGCCTTCGTCGTCGGTTGGCCCCTCGACCCCGCAATTCCACGAGCTGCCATTGTTGTCACCGTCGTTGTTGTCCTCGCCATTGGCATCGTTGTGCTTGTCATTGTAGCTGACCAGGTCATTGAGGGTGAAGCCATCGTGCGCGGTGATGAAATTGATGCTGGCGTAGGGGCGTTTGCCATCATGCTGATAAAGATCTGAACTGCCCGTGAGCCGCGCGGCAAATTCCCCAATAGCGCCTTCATCGCCTTTCCAGTATTTGCGAATGCAGTCACGGTATTTTCCGTTCCATTCGGTCCAAAGAACGGGAAAATTGCCGACCTGATAGCCGCCTTCGCCCACATCCCAGGGCTCTGCGATGAGTTTGACCTGCGAGAGAACAGGATCCTGATGAATGATATCAAAAAATCCGGAAAGCCGACTGACCTCATGCAGCTCGCGGGCAAGAGTAGAGGCCAGATCAAAACGGAAACCGTCGACATGCATTTCCAGCACCCAATACCGCAAGCTGTCCATGATGAGTTGGAGCACGTGCGGATGCATCATGTTGAGGGAATTTCCGCAGCCCGTATAGTCCATGTAGTGGCGTTTGTCGTCGGCCAGCACGCGGTAATAGGCGGAGTTGTCCAACCCGCGGAAGCTAAGGGTGGGGCCCATGTGGTTCCCCTCGCCGGTGTGATTGTAAACCACATCGAGAATGACTTCGATTCCGGCTTCATGCAGATTTTTCACCATCTGTTTGAACTCATTCACCTGCTGGCCCGCTGCGCCGCTGCTGGAATAGGGCGAATAAGGGGCAAAATACCCGATGGAATTATAGCCCCAATAATTAGCTAGTCCTTTTTTTTCCAAATACTCATCATTGACGAAGTGATGAACGGGAAGCAACTCGACAGCGGTGATTCCCAGTTTGCGGAAGTAGTCGATGGCAAAGTCACTCCCGATGGCCGCGTAACTGCCGCGGATCTCCTCAGGAATATGGAGGCAAAGTTTGGAGAAGCCCTTCACATGAACCTCGTAAATCACAGATTCAGCGAGCGGCGTTTCAGGGTGGCTATCGTCGGTCCAGTCGAAACCACTATCAACCACGACAGATTTTGGCAAACCAGCGGCATTGTCGCGATCATCCCTCGTGAGATCGGGATCGTCGCCGCCAAACTGATAGCCAAACATTTCGTCGCTCCATGTGATGAGCCCGGAGATGGCGCGCGCATAGGGATCCAAAAGCAATTTGGCGTCGTTGAAGCGATGGCCAGCCGCTGGCTCGTAGGGACCAGAAACCCGGTAACCATAAAATTGACCGTGCGCCACGCCGGGCAGGAAGCAATGCCAAACACCATCGGTGCGCTCGTGCAAAGTCACCCGCGCGGAAGGTTCCGCATCATCGGGGCCATCAAAGAGGCTTAACTCAACACCCGTGGCATTCTCGGAGAACAGGGCGAAGTTCACACCCTCCGGCGTGAGGGTCGCACCCAAAGGATAAGGCCTGCCAGGCCAGGCGGCGCTACCGGGAGGAAATGTCATGGTCTGTAGGATTTGAGGTAAGCATTTTTATAACCTTCCATCGCATCTCTCATGCGAATTGCGTGTGAAGCGTGAGATTTTATAGGGAAATTTCCCGTTGACGGTGACCAGGCGATTATCGATAGGAGAACATTGCCATAAAAAACGCGTCCAAAAGTTGAAAAAAACCCTCAGCAAATTGCGCGCATCAAACATGGCAAGCTGTTCCTCGAAAAAGCAACCGTGGATGCCCACGGATTGATCGAGAATGTCGCCGCGATCTTCCAGTCGGATTGTGCGGCGCATGGCGTGCGGCTTTCATTTTCCCCGAAGGCAAAGGCTTCCTACATCGAGGCAGATCCCTCGCGCATTCAGCAAGTTCTTTGGAACATCATAGGCAATGCGGTAAAATTCACGTCCGCCGGTAATCATATCACCATCCCGATATCTGATCTTCCGGGGGACGAACTCGAAATTGCCATTGCTGTCGATGGAGCCAGCAGAATTTGGCGAACATCTCACGAAGCCCGTGGATTTTGAAAAGCTGGAGCAGGCTCTCCTTACCACTCGCAGGACACCCGCCGCTTAGGATGCGCCTCAGCGCCTGACCAAGCTGGCCACCACAGTCACCAGCTCAGCCGCCTCAATGGGTTTGCTCAGGTGGATCTGAAATCCCGCACCAATCGCCCGCCGCCGGTCATCGGAGCGGGTAAAAGCCGTTAGGGCAATAGCTGGCGTGAGGCCGCCAGCCTTTTGATCAAGGATACGGATGCTACGAATCAATGCGTAACCATCTTCGCCGGGCATCCCAATATCGCTCACCAAAACGTCCGGACGCCGCATCTCAAATTCTTTGACTGCTTCCGAAGCTGAGCCAGCCGTCCGAACACTGGCACCATTTTGAGCGAGAATCGACCGAAGAACTTCCCGGGCATCGGAATCATCATCAACAACCAATATCTTCGTGCGCAATAGCGAGGGAAGGGCTTCCCCGATGGAATCGGTCTCAAGACGGGCAGCCAGTTTCCCGGCAGGTTTCTCCTTGACTTCAGCCATGAGTGGCAAGCTCACCACGAATGTGGCCCCCTTGTCGGGACCCTGACTTTCCGCCCGCACCGAGCCACCGTGCAATTCGACCAGTTGCTTAGCGGTGGACAATCCAAGGCCAAGCCCCGGATGCTTCCTAATCGTCGAAGCATCCTGCTGACGAAAACGGTCGAAGACATGGGGCAAAAATTCCGGTTTGATCCCCTCCCCGGTATCGGTGACCGATATCTCAACTTCATTCTCAAAATGACTCACGCAAACGGTGACCTGGCCTCCAGATGGCGTGAATTTGATGGCGTTGCTGAGGAGATTCAAAACAATCTGCTGCAGGCGGCCGGGATCGCCGGACACCATACCTCCCTTCGAATCAAGACGGCTGGTCAGGTGAATGTTTTTGGCGGCGGCGGATGGTTCGGCGGCCGCGATGGCAGCTTCCACCGTTACCGAGGGGCTAACGGGATGGACATCTAGCCTAAGACGTCCAGAAAGAACGCGACTCATATCGAGCAAGTCATCAATGAGTTTGGCCTGGGCACGGGCATTTCGCTCAATGGTTTCCAGTGCCTGGGGCACGGTGGCGGGCGGAAGGCTTCCATTGCGCAGCAGTTGCACCCATCCCAATATCGCGGTGAGCGGCGTTCGCATTTCGTGACTGACAATGGCCAGGAATTCGTCCTTGAGCATCGCTGTTCGTTCGGCTTCAAATCGCGCGGTCTGCTCGATTTGCAATAACTCCGCGCGGTTGTCTTCAGCTTGTTTGCGCTCGTTGATATCGACTGCACTGCCAATATAGCCGAGAAATTCCCCTTCAGCGCCAGAGAGCGGAATTCCACGAGCCATCATCCATCGATAAACGTCATCATGCCTTTTTAGTCGGTAGTCCATTTCGAAGGGCTGCCGGGCGTGGAAGCTTTTTGCATAGGTTTTCGAGCAGTGTTCACGGTCCTCGGGATGCACTCCTTCCAGCCAGCGATGCCCCGTTTCCTGCTCCATCAAGCGACCGGTAAATCCCAGCCACGACCGGTTAAACCAAACACATTCCCCGAGCACATCCCACATCCAAATCAGAACAGGTGCGGAGTCGGCCAACTGTCGGAAGCGGTCCTCGCTTTCGCGAAGCTTCAATTGACCGATTTCGACTTCCTCCCGGGCGGCCTCAGCTTTCCTCCGGCTTTGGCGCAGGGAACCGCAAACCAGACTGATCAGGCAGCCATTGATCAAAAAAATCGCCAGAATCATTGTGTGCGCAGGCGTGAATGTGTAAGGGGCAATAAACAATAAGGACCCTATCGCCATGGAAAGTGCCGTCGCAAAAAGGCCGGGCAGCAATCCTCCCATCCAGGCTGAGAGAAGGATTGCCATGGTGAATAGCCCAAGAGGCGCTTGATCTCCCATCCAGGAACCGAGCATCGAAGCGCGAAATAATGCGGCCAACAAAACCGCGGCTACCGCAATCAGATAGGGATAAAGTATTTGGCGGCGCATGGCCTGATCTACAGTCATCCCTTAATTCGCGGGATTGGTCAAGTGATTGGGAATGGTGTCAGGAACCCTCATTCTTCGTGGGTCGACCACAGCATCCTTGAGGACGCTGCGGCCATCAAGAATTACCAGGGGCGGGGCACGGCTGTGTATCCACCACGGGGATGGGAGCGATAGACGACATCTCCAGCATAATAATACGAGGAACCGCGATAAACACGCGTGCGAGAGCCGATCGGCAAGGTGGTGACCACCGTCTCGCGGACAACCGGAGTCGATTCCGTCACAACAACGGATCGCGATGGCGTCCGACGTTCATAAGAGAAGCACCCCGAGACGGTGAATGCCACCAGGGTGAATAGGAGGGATGAAGATATTGTTTTCATAGGTTGATTGGTTTCTCGTGTGAATCGATTGGCCTTCTTGAACTGCGTTTGTTTTTTGTGAGGTATGCGGCTTGTATGGGGACTTTGATACTCAAGAGTTTTTATGACACAAGTTGCTCCCGCCGAACAATCTTCCATGTGCTTTCCTCGGCCACCGCGCAAAGGTCCGCATCGTCCCAAAGACGTTCAGCCCCGACATAGGCGGACGTGTTATTGACGAGGCGACAGTTTTCGGGCATGGGCTCGATGAGCTTGGCATTGCCGCCACCGAGAACAATTTCGTCCGGATGAAAAACATCACGCAATAAATCAACGGCTTCATGAACGGCCTCAAGCCAGACTTTTATCCCGTCCTTTTTTATGGACTCTTTGGAAAGCCGATCCATGAACCTTTCTGTTTTGCTGAATTTGATTTTACCAATCTCAATCGGGATCACCACATCGTCGGCAATGATGCAGGTGCCGATGCTGGTTCCAAAACCAAGGAACAACAACCGGCCGTGGACGTAATTAGCGAGGGCCTGCATTGCTGCGTCGTTAATCATGCGCACCGGCTTCCCTAAGGACTTCTCAAAATCATAATTTAGCCAACCCCGACCTAAGTTGACAGGATCTCGGGCGGGCCGGCCTTTGCGCAGGAGGCTGGGGTAACCGATAGAAACGGTATCAAAGGTCCAATCCGAAGTCGCGGCGATCACAGCCTCTGCCATTTGCGAAGCAGTCAAGTCGGGGCCTGACTTAAATTTACGCATCTCGCCTTCGCGGGCGTTCATCAGCTTCACGTGGCTGCCTCCCACATCAATCATCAAGACATTCATGCGGTTTCCGTTTCTGCGGTGGATTCAAGTTCTCCGCGCAAAAGGGAATCAATCAGCTCAGTCACGCCGGCGCCGGCATTTGAGCGGGTTACCAATGTCACCCGCTCCTTGAGGACAGGCAAGGCATTGGCAACAGCGACGGACAAACCGCAGGACTCGAGGAAAACACTGTCATTTTCCGCATCCCCGACAGCGACCACTTCGGACAGAGCGATGCCATAATTATCAAGGGCAACTTTCAGGCCGCTTGCCTTGTTGACCCCCGACGGAAGCACCATCACCGCTCCTTTGTTAAAAATCACCTGAAGCTCCAGCGCCATGTCTTTGATCAACTCAAGGACTGTGATTTCGTGCGGTTCGACCGTGGCGACGATGACCTGGCCTTCAGACACAGGAACCTCTCGATTT
>Ga0209181_10011738_pt1 | contig 11182 bp, 9 predicted proteins | sample MAT05_FD_187208 | JGI IMG/M metagenome (GOLD analysis project Ga0209181, IMG submission 187208) | Freshwater microbial communities from Lake Fryxell liftoff mats and glacier meltwater in Antarctica - MAT-05 (SPAdes) (version 2) | ecosystem: Environmental > Aquatic > Freshwater > Ice > Liftoff... | reverse complement strand
GCGGATGCCCGCCAGCGTGTGAAACCACACCGTCGCCGTCAGCCCCATGAGGAAGATGATGCCGACGAAGGAGCCGAGGAACCACTGCACGGTGGCGAAGGCTTCCGGCCCCGAGGCGGCGGCGGCGAGCCACCACACCATCACGATCGAGCCGATGCTCCAGGCCACGCCGGTGATGCGGTGGGAAATCGAGAGCGCGCTGGTCATCTGCAGCATGTCGTAGACCTGCAAATGCGGCGACAGCGGCCGGCGCACCGGCGTGCCGTCCGACCGGCGGCCGGCCATGGTCGCCTCTCGCGAATCATGGGCTGATGACATGCGGCTGCTCCACCTGAGCGGGTCCTCGGACCACCGGTCCGCGGCCGCTGCTTCCTCGTGGACGCTTGTATGGTGCGGTGCGCAATGCCGTCAACGCGGCGCGCCCCCGATGGACGCCCGCCCGCGGCAAGCGCTATATTCCATGAGACACAACGCTGGAGGCCCGGATGCTCCTTCGCCGCGCCCTGCCCGGCCTCGCTGGCGGGCTGTTCGCCGCGCCGGCCCTGGCCCAGAGCGCCAGCCCCACCGTCTTCGCCGCCGCCAGCCTGACCGACGCGCTGCGCGCCCTCGGCGCCGAATGGGCGACCCGAGGCAACGCCCCGCCCCGCTTCTCCTTCGCCGCCTCCTCCACGCTCGCCCGGCAGATCGAGCAAGGCGCGCCGGCGGATATCTTCGCCAGCGCCGACGAGCCGTGGATGGACCACCTCGCCACCCGCGGCCTGATCGTGCCGCAGACGCGGGTGAGCCCGGTGGGCAATGCGCTGGTGCTGGTCGGGCCGGCCGGCGCGGCACCCGTGGTGCTGGAGCGCGGCACGGACCTCGCCGCCCTGCTCGGGCCGCGCGGGCGGCTGGCGACGGGCGACCCCGCGCATGTGCCGGTCGGGCGCTACGCCCAGGCGGCGCTGGAGTGGATGGGCCAGTGGCAGGCCATCGCCCCACGCCTCGCCAGAGCCGACAATGTGCGCGCTGCTTTGCTGCTGGTGGAGCGCGGCGAGGCGCCGCTCGGCATCGTCTATGCCACCGACGCGCTGGCCGCGCCACGCCTGAGCGTGCTCGGCATCTTCCCGCCGGCAAGCCACCCGGCCATCACCTACCCCTTCGCCCTGACCCGCCGGGCGGAGGGCAACGCCGGCGCGCGCGCGCTGCTCGGCTTCCTCACCGGCGCCGAGGCCGCGCCAATCTGGCGGCGCCACGGATTCGCCCTGGCGGGATGAGCCTGAGCCCGGAGGAATGGCAGGCGCTGCGCCTCAGCCTCGACGTCGCGACGCGCTCGGTGGCGCTGTCGCTGCTGCCGGCGATCGGCGTGGCCTGGCTGCTGGCGCGCGGGCGCTTCGCCGGGCGGATGGTGCTGGACGCGCTGGTGCATCTGCCGCTGGTCGTGCCGCCAGTGGTGGTGGGCTGGGCGCTGCTGATGCTGTTCGGCGTGCAGGGGCCGATCGGCGCGCGGCTTGAGGCCTGGTTCGGGGTGCGGCTGGTGTTCACCACCGGCGGCGCGGCCCTCGCCACCGCCGTGATGTCCTTCCCGCTCATTGTACGCGCCGCGCGGCTGGGCTTCGAGCAGATCGACCAGGGGCTGGAACAAGCCGCGCGCACGCTCGGCGCCGGGCCGCTCGACCGGTTTTTCACCATCACCCTGCCGCTCGCCGCACCCGGCATCCTGGCCGGCGCCGTCACCGCCTTCGCCGCGGGGCTGGGCGAGTTCGGCGCGGTCATCACCTTCGCCTCCAACATCCCCGGCGAGACGCAGACCCTGCCGCTGGCCATCTACAGCGCAATCCAGACCCCTGGCGGCGAGGCCATGGCGGCGCGGCTGGCGGGGCTGTCCTTCATGCTGGCGATCTCGGGCCTGCTGCTGGCCGAGTTGATCGCGCGGCGGCTGCATTTGCTGCTGGGCCGGTCCTGACATGCTCGAGGTTTCACTCACGCACCGCTACGGCCGCGCCGGCTTTACGCTGGAGGCCGCCTTCCATGCGCCGGCGGGGCAGGTGACGGCGCTGTTCGGCCCCTCGGGCTGCGGCAAGTCGAGCATCCTGGCCGCCATCGCCGGGCTGCTGCGCCCCGATGCCGGGCGCGTGGCGCTGGACGGCGTGACCCTGCTGGACACATCCCGCCGGCTGCATGTGCCGCCCGAAGCGCGGCGCTGCGGGCTGGTGTTCCAGGAGGCGCGGCTGTTTCCGCATTTGAGCGTCGAGACCAACCTCCGCTACGGCCTGCGCCGCGCGCCGCGCGACGCCGCTGGCCCCGGCTTCGATGAGGTGGTGGTGCTGCTCGGCCTCGCGCCGTTCCTCGCGCGGCGCCCTGCCGGGCTGTCCGGCGGGGAGCGCCAGCGCGTGGCACTTGGCCGGGCGCTGCTCTCCCGCCCGCGCCTGCTGCTGCTCGATGAGCCGCTGGCGGCGCTCGACCTCGCGCGCCGGGCGGAGGTGCTGCCCTTCCTCGCCCGGCTGCGCGACGCGGCCCGCGTGCCGATGCTCTACGTGACCCACGCGCTGGACGAGGTGGATGCGCTGGCCGACCGCCTGGTGCTGCTGGAGGCAGGCCGAGTGCTGGCCGAGGGCGAGGCCGAGGCGCTGGCCGCGCGCACCGATTTGCCCCTCGCCGCGCGGCGCGATGCGGGCGTGCTGATCGGCTGCACCGTGGACGGGCATGACAGCGCGCGCGGGCTGACGCGGCTCGATTTCGCCGGCGGGCATTTCCTCGTACCGCTGCGCGATGCGCCGCGGGGCGAGCAGCGCCGGATCCGGCTGCGCGCGCGCGACGTGGCGGTGGCGACGACAGCGCCGCAAGGTCTCACGATGCAGAACATCCTGCCGGCCACCCTGCGCGAGATCGGCCCGACCGGAACGCCGCAGGAGGTTTTTCTTCGTCTCGCCATCGGCCCCACCATCCTGCTCGCGCGCGTCACGCGCGACAGCGTGGAGCGCCTCGCGCTGCAGCCGGGGCAGGAGGTCTTCGCGCTGGTGAAATCCGTGGCCTTCGACCCCGCCGGATCGCGCCTGTGACGCGCCGGCCGAAACCCGCGCCGCCCGCCGCCGGTCTGCTCACGCTGCGCATCGACCTGCCGGCAGGACGCATCGGGCCGGGCAAGGTGTCGCTGCTGGAGGCGATCGATCGCACTGGCTCCATCTCCGCCGCCGCGCGCGACCTCGGCATGAGCTACAAGCGCGGCTGGGATTTGGTGGACAGCCTGACCGCCGTGCTCGGCGAACCGGCCGTGCGCGCGAGCCCGGGCGGCGCTGGCGGCGGCGGGGCCGCACTGACCGAGGCAGGGCGCGGGCTGGTCGCGGATTACCGCGCGATCCAGGATGCCGCGCAGCGTGCCGCCGCGCCGCGCCTGGCCGCCATGGCAGCGCGCGCAACACGCGAGAACGCGAAAAAGACACCCATGAGCCGCTGAAAGCGACCCGTGGGTATCAATCCAAGGTCTGCATCAGCTGCTTCAACAACTGCGCCCGTGGCACGAGCGAACTGAGGTAGATCTGTTCGTAGTCCGTGTGCCCGCCCTTGCCATCGACGCCGAGCCCATCGAGCGTCGGTGCAAGATCGGCGGTGAAATTGCCGTCGCTGCCGCCGCCGGTCTTGAGGTCCTCCAGCGTGAAGCCGATCCCGGCGGCCAGCGCCTTCGCGCGCTCGAAAAGCGCGGCGACGCCAGCAGATTTCTCATAGGGCGGGCGGTTGAGGCCACCGGTGACCGTGAGCGTCACACCCGGGTCGCGCGGCGTCAGGGCGAGCACGCGCGCCACCATCTCGGCCGCGATCTCGGGCGTGGGCACGCGCATATCCACCTCCATCCGCGCCTCCGCCGCCACCACATTCGGGCGCGTGCCGCCGGCGACGACGCCGACATTCACCGTCACGCCGCGCGCGTAGTCGGTCATCGCGTGCAGGGCGAGGACCTGATGCGCCATCTCGTTGATCGCGCTGCGGCCATCCTCGTGCCGCGCGCCGGAATGCGCCGCACGCCCCTTCAGATGCACGTCGAACCGTGCGACGCCCTTGCGCGCCGTGACGATCTTGCCGCCCTCGCGCGCCGGCTCGGTCACCAGCACGTACTTCGCCTGCGCGCCGAGGCGGCGGATCAGCTCGACGCTGGTCGGGCTGCCGACCTCCTCATCCGCGGTGAACAGGTAGGTGATGGGCAGCGGCGTCGGCGTGCCGGCGCGCAGCAAGTGCAGGAAGGCCTCGAAGGCCAGGCGCGCGCCGCCCTTCATGTCGTAGATGCCCGGGCCATAGGCAATGCCGCCCTCGACCCGGAACGGCATATGCGCCAGCGAGCCCATCGGGTGCACGGTGTCGAGATGCGACATCACCAAAAGGCCCGCCTGGTTGCTCGGCCAGGGGCTGCGCAGCAGCACATGGTCGCCATAGCCGTCGCGGCCGGGGATGATCTCGACCTGCGCGCCGGCGGCAAGGGCCTCGGCGGCGACCTTCTCCATCAGGGTGGAGACCGCCTGCGGCGCGTCGGTGGGCGATTCATGCTCGACCCAGGCACGGATGTTGGCGAGCAGGTGGTCGGCGTCGAAGCTCATGTCGTATACCCTCGTCAGGCGCACCCGGCATCTTCACGCGGGCTGGCGCATCGTGCGAGCATCGCTCGGCACGTGGAGCGGGGGAAGCCTGGCATGACAGGAACGCGGGAAGGGGCGGCGGCGCGCGCGCAGGCGCGCTTCGACGCGGGCGACTACCTCGCAGCCCTTCGCCGCCTGGTGGCCGTGCCGACAGAGAGCCAGATCGCCGACAGCCTGCCCGCCCTGACGCGCTACTGCACCGAGACGCTGCCCGAATTGATGGCAGGCATGGGCTTCGTGCATCGCGTGCTGGACAATCCGCGCGAGGGCCGCGGCCCGGTGTTCCTCGCCACGCGCACCGAGGCTGCGGGCCTGCCGAGCGTGCTGATCTACGGCCATGGCGATGTGGTGCGCGGCCTCAAGGGGAAATGGAGCGAGGGTCTCGACCCCTGGGAAGTCACGGTGCGCGGCGATCGCTGGTACGGTCGCGGCACGGTGGACAACAAGGGCCAGCATCTGATCGCCATCGAGGCGCTGCGCGCGGTGATGGCGGAGCGCGGCGGGCGGCTCGGCTTCAACGCGAAGGTGCTGGTCGAGACCGGCGAGGAGCAGGGCTCGCCCGGGCTGCGCGACCTGCTGCGCGCCGAGCGTGAATTGCTGGCCGCCGACGTGTTCATCGGCCTCGACGGGCCGCGGCAGACCACCTTCATGCCAGAGCTGAAACTCGGCGCGCGCGGTGGCGTGGCCTTCGACCTCGTTGTGAAGCTGCGCGACCATGCGCATCACTCCGGCCATTGGGGCGGCGTGCTGGTCGATCCCGGCTTCGTGCTGGCGCAGGCGATGGCCTGCATCGTCGATCGCAAGGGTCGCATTCTCGTGCAGGGCTGGACGCCGCCCGCGATTCCACCCGCCGTGAAGCGCGCCATCGATGAACTTGTCGTCGAGCAGATCGAGGGAATGCCCGAGGCCGATCCCGAATGGGGCGAGCCGGGACTCAGCACCGCCGAGAAGATTTTCGGCTGGACCAGCGTGATCGTGCTCGCCGCGATCACCGGCCATCCGGACGCGCCGACCAACGCCGTGCAGGGCGAGGCGCGCGCGCGGCTCCAGGTGCGGCACTGCGCCGACATCGCGGGTGCGGCCATCGTGCCGGCGCTGCGCCGACATCTCGATGCGCAGGGGTTCGCGGGTGTGGAGATCATCCCGCTGGTCGAGCGCGACATGTTCGGCGCGGCGCGCACCTCCCCCGACGATCCCTGGGTCGGCATGGTCGCAAATTCGATGGCGCGCACCAGCAACCGCGCGCCCAACATCGTGCCCAACTCCTCCGGCTCCAACCCCTCCGACATGTTCATGGAGGAGCTCGGCGTGCCGGTGATCTGGGTGCCGAACAGCTACGCCGGCTGCAACCAGCACGGCCCGGACGAACACGCGCTGGCGCCGTTGCTGCGCGAGGGGCTCGGGCTGATGACGGGCATCTGGTGGGATATTGGACACGGCCTGGCGCCGCGGCGCCGCTGAAGGAATGAATGCCATGAACATGCTGAGCGAACACGTCAGCGGCACCGAGATGATGACCAATCTGCGCGAGATCGCGCGTTGGCAGAAGCTGTCCGGCACGGCGGAGGAAGCCGAGGCTCTGGCCTTCATCGAAGCGCGCATGAGGGCCTATGGCCTCACGACGAAAACGCTGCTGCACGACGCCTATATCAGCCTGCCGGGCAAGGCTTCCGTGCTGGTCGATGGCAAGGTGCTTTATGCCATCACGCAATCCTTCTCGCTGCCCGCGCCGGCGGGCGGGCTCGCTGGCGTGCCGATCTATCTCGGGCATGGCAGCGACGCCGATTTCGCGAAGCATGATGTACGCGGCCGCATCGTGCTGGTGGAGGGCATGGCGACCCCCGCCGTTGCGCGGCGTGCCACCGATGCCGGCGCCGTGGGGCAGTTGCATATCAGCCACCACGAACACATCCACGAAATGTGCATCTCGCCCGTCTGGGGCAGCCCCTCCGCCAGCACCATCGGCGACATGCCGACCACGGTGGCGTGCAGCGTCAACAACGCCGATGGCGGCGCGATCCGCGATGCGTTGGCGGCCGGCGCGCAGCCAGTGGTGACGTTGCATGCCGAGGTCGATACCGGCTGGCGCAAGACGCCGATCCTGGTTTGCGATCTTGCCGGCCCTGACGACAATTTCGTGCTGATGTCGGGCCATCACGACACCTGGTATTTCGGCGTGATGGATAATGGCTCGGCCAATGCCGGGATGATGGAGGTGGCGCGGCTGTGTGCGCTCAATCGCGCGGCGTTGAAGCGCGGCTTGCGTCTTTGCTTCTGGTCCGGCCATTCGCATGGGCGCTATTCCGGCAGTGCGTGGTATGCCGACACGCATTGGGAGCAACTCGACCGCCACTGCGCCGCGCATGTGAATGTGGACAGCCTCGGCGGCACCGGTGCGACGGTGCTCGCCAATGCCGCGGCGATGACCGAGTTGAAGCACCTCGCCGCGGAAGCGGTGCAGGCGCACACCAACCAGACCTATGTCGGCAAGCGCAAGGTCCGAAATTCTGACGAAAGCTTCGTCGGCATCGGCATTCCCTCGATGCTGGGGTCGATCAGTGAGCAGCCGGCGAAGCATGAACAGGCGCGCAATTCGCTCGGCTGGTGGTGGCACACGCCGCATGATCTGCTCGACAAGATCGACGAGGCGAACCAGGTGCGCGACACGCGCGTGCTGGCGCAGGTGACGTGGCGCCTGCTGAGCGAGGCGCTGCTGCCGCTCGACCACGCGGCCACCGCGAGCGCGCTGCTGGCAGAGCTTGCGCCGTTGCAAGGCCGGCTCGACGTCATCGAGCTGATCGCCGCCGCGACGACGCTGCGCGACACCGCGGCCGCCATCAATGCGCGCGGTGCCACAGGCTCGCTCGATTGCGCCAATGCCGCGTTGATGCGCGCCTCGCGCGCGCTGGTGCCGGCGGACTACACCACCGGCGACCGCTTCGTGCATGACGCCGCGCTGCCGCTGCCTGCCTGGGCGGTGCTGGCGCCGCTGCGCGCGCTGGCGGCCACCGCGCCCGGCACCGATGCCGAGAAGTTTGCCGAAGTTGACGCGCGGCAGGCGCGAAACCGCCTCGCCTTCGCGCTGCGCGAGGCGCAATCTGCGCTCAACGCAGCACTTGCCGCGCTGAGCTGAACCGGAGAAGACCGATGCGCAACGATGAAGAAATCTGGCGGCTGGTGGATGATCGGCGTGCGGCCTATTCGGCCCTCGCCGATCGTGTCTGGGGCATGCCGGAGCTGTGCTACAACGAGCATCGTTCGGCCGCCGAACACAAGGCGATGCTGGAGGCCGAGGGCTTTCGCATCACCACCGACGTCGCCGGCATCCCGACCGCTGTGATGGGCGAGGCCGGTGAAGGCGGGCCGGTCATCGCCATCCTCGGCGAGTATGACGCGCTGCCTGGCCTGTCGCAGGAAGCGGGCGTGGCGGAACAGCGCCCGGTGCCGGGCGAGACCAGCGGGCATGGTTGCGGCCACAATCTTCTGGGCTCGGCCAGCCTGCTCGCCGCCGCGGCGGTGAAGGACTACCTCAAGGCCAATAATCTGCCCGGCCGCGTGCGCTACTATGGCTGCCCGGCCGAGGAAGGCGGCGCCGCCAAGGGCTTCATGGTGCGCGATGGCGCCTTCGACGATGTGGACATCGCGATCTGCTGGCACCCGGCCGCCTTCTCCGGCGTGAACGAGCCGCAGTCGCTGGCGAATACGCGCATCGACTTCACCTTCCACGGTCGCGCCGCGCATGCGGCGAGCAGCCCGCATCTCGGCCGCAGCGCGCTCGATGCGGTGGAGCTGATGAGTGTCGGCGTGAACTACATGCGCGAACACATGCCTTCCGATGCGCGCGTGCACTACGCCTATCTCGACGCCGGCGGCATTGGCCCGAACGTGGTGCAGGCGCGCGCCAAGGTGCGCTACCTGATCCGCGCGCGAAACCTCGCCGAGCTCACGCCGCTCGTCGCGCGCGTGCGCAAGATCGCCGATGGTGCGACGCTGATGACCGAAACGACCGTGACCACGCAGGTGATTTCGGCCGTGTCGAATTTGATGGGCAACAGCGCGCTCGAACAGGCGATGCACGAGAACTTCGAGCGTCTCGGCCCACCGCAATTCACCGCCGAAGATCGCGCTGCGGCGGAAAAGTTCCAGGCGACGATGCGCGAGGAGGACATCATCGCCGCCTATCGCCGCCAGGGCCTCGCGGTGGAGAAGGGCAAGCAGCTGTGCGACCTCATCGTGCCGCTCACCGCCAAGGGCGGGGGCATGGTGGGCAGCACCGATGTCGGCGACGTGTCATGGAAAGTGCCCACGGTGCAGGCGCGCGGTGCCACCTATGCCATCGGCACGCCGGGCCATTCCTGGCAGCTCACCGCGCAGGGCAAGCTGCCGGCCGCGCATACCGGCATGGTGCATGTGGCGAAGGTGATGGCGGGCACGGCGGCGGATGCGCTGCGCGATCCCGCGCTTGTCGCCCGCGCCAAGGCCGAGCATGCGGCGACGATGGTCCAGACGCCCTATATTTGCCCGCTGGCGCCGGATGTGAAGCCGGCGCTGGGCATGTCGCTCGCGGAGTAGAACCATGCGCGCCCTCGCCTTCGCCCTCGCCGCCTTGCTTGCCTTGCCAGCATCCGCGCAGGAATTGCGTATCGGCTTCAAGGCGGCGGTGGATGGCGCGGACCCGCACCTGAACTTCACGCCCAACCGCAACGTACAGCTGCACGTCTATGAGCCGCTTGTCTTCCAGGACGAATTCCTCCGGCCCATCCCCGGCGCGGCGGCCTCCTGGCGCGCGCTCGACGAACGCACCTGGGAGTTCACGCTGCGCGAGGGGCTGACCTTCCATGACGGCACGCCCGTGACGGCGGAGGATGTGGTGTTCTCCATCCGCCGCGCGCGCGCCATCACGGGGTTGCGAACCTTCGTGGCCCAGACACGCTCCGTCGCGTCAGTGGAGGCTGCCGATGCGCGGCGCGTCATCATCCGTACCAACGGCCCGGCGCCGCTGCTGCCGAACCAGATGGGCGTCATCGCCATCCTCTCCGCCCGCGCGGCTGAGGGCGCTTCCGAGGCCGATTTCAACGGCGGCCGCGCCGCCATCGGCACCGGCCCCTATCGCTGGACGCGCCTGACGCCGAGCCAGGATGTGGTGCTGGATCGCCACCCCGTGCATTGGGGCCCGGCGCAGCCCTGGCAGCGCGTGACCTTCCGCTTCATCGCCAATGACAGCGCGCGCGTGGCAGCACTTCTCGCCGGCGATGTCGATGTGATCGACAACGTTCCCTCCTCGCTGTTCGGCCGCGTGCGGGAGAGTGAGCGCGCGCAGCTCGTCACCGGGCCGGGCACCTTCGTGCTCTACATGTACCTCGACCATTTCCGCGAACGAGTGGTCTTCGCCACCGGCGCGGATGGCCAGCCGCTGCCGAACAACCCGATCCGCGATGGCCGCGTGCGCCAGGCGATGAACCTCGCCATCAACCGCACCGCGCTGAGCGAACGCGCGCTGGAGGGTGCGGCCGATCCCATCGCGCAATTCGCCGGCGCGGGCTTCATCGGGCATGATCCCTCGCTCGGCCTGCCGGCCTTCGACCCGGCACAGGCGCGCCGCCTGCTGGCCGAAGCCGGCTACCCGGCAGGCTTCAACCTGACCATCCAATGCACGAATGATCGCTTCTCCGGCGATGCGCGCGTGTGCCAGGCAATCGCGCAGATGCTGACCGCGGTGGGCATCCGCACGACGGTGGAGGCGCTGCCCTCGTCGGTGTTTTTCCGTCGCGCCAATGGCGGGCCGAATCTCGACCCGGAATTCACCGCCTTCCTCGCCATCTTCGCCTCCTCAACCGGCGTGGCGAGCGAGAGCATCGGCTCCATCCTGCGCACGCGCGACGCCGCGCGCGGGCACGGGCCGCTGAACCGCGGGCGCTATGCCAACCCCGCGCTCGACGCTGCGCTCGACCGCGTGGACGCCACCTTCGACCAGGCGGAGGCCGAGCGGCTGATGGGCGCCGCCGCGCGCCTCGCCATCGCGGACAACGCCATCCTGCCGATCCTGTCGCTGCGATCGAGTTGGGGCTTGCGGCGCGGCCTGACCATCACACCGCGCGGCGATGGCTATACCTACGCGATGGGAATCCGCGCCACGCCATGAGCCTCGCGATGCTCGACACCGCGGGTGCGGCGGCGCTCGCCGCAACAGGGCCGGAGGAGGCGATGCGCGCCATCGCGCAGGCCTGCTTCGACACCCTCGGCGACCGCGCAGCGCATCTGCGCGCGGGCGCGTTGAAGGAAGGCGAGCGGCAGTATTTCGTCTCCGGCACCTTCTTCGTCACGCCTGACAGGCAGCACCACATGCTGGTCGGCAGCATCGGCTTCCCGCCCGAGCAGCGCCGCCTGATGGTGCCAATCGATGGCGGGCATCCGGCGCGGGTGATGGCCGCGCGCCGGCCTTTGCTGCTGGCCAATACCGATGAGGACCAGGGTTTTCGGCAGTATCTGAAATCATCCCGCATGGGCTCCTCAGCCTATGCACCGATGATCTTCCGCGGCGATTTCCTCGGGCAGCTCATCTTCGCGGCCCAGGCACG
>Ga0209181_10011737_pt1 | contig 11182 bp, 10 predicted proteins | sample MAT05_FD_187208 | JGI IMG/M metagenome (GOLD analysis project Ga0209181, IMG submission 187208) | Freshwater microbial communities from Lake Fryxell liftoff mats and glacier meltwater in Antarctica - MAT-05 (SPAdes) (version 2) | ecosystem: Environmental > Aquatic > Freshwater > Ice > Liftoff... | reverse complement strand
GCGGATGAGGGCGTACTGGGCGTGGTTGGTGTCCTGGTACTCATCGACGAGGATGTGCCGGAAGCGCCGCTGGTACAGCGCCGCGACCTGGGGGAAGGCGCGGAACAGGTAGACGGTCTGCCCGATGAGGTCGTCGAAGTCGAACGCGTTCGCGCTCGAGAGGCTGCGCGTGTAGGCCCGGAAGATCTCGAGGAACATCGCCTCGGTCGGGTCGTTGAAGTTGGCGCCGCGGGCGTAGGACTCCACATCCTGCAGCTCGTTCTTGAGCTTGGAGATGCGACCGGATGCCGAGCTCACCGTGAAGCCGAAGGTGTCGGCGTTCAGGTCCTTGATGATCCGCTTGAGCAGCGCGCGACTGTCGGCGGAGTCGTAGATCGTGAAGTTCTTGGTGAAGCCGAAGTGCTCGGCCTCGCGCCGGAGGATGCGCACGCACGCCGAGTGAAATGTTGAAATCCACATTCCGTCGGCGCCGCGGCCGACGAGTTCTTGCACGCGCTCGCGCATCTCGGCGGCGGCTTTGTTGGTGAAGGTGATCGCGAGGATCTGGCTGGGCCACGCCTCGCCCGACTCGAGCAGACCGGCGATACGGCGGGTCAGCACGCTCGTCTTGCCCGAGCCGGCGCCGGCGACGATGAGGAGGGCGGGGCCGCGGTACTCGACGGCGACGCGCTGCGCCGGGTTGAGTCCCTCGAGCAGGCGGGACTGTCCGCTGGCGGGTTGGGCGGGGTTGAGGATGAACGTCATGACCGGTCAATTCTAGGCGGGGCCTCCGACATCCCACCGCGCCGCCCTGACACCGGTCGGCGCCTATCTCTGTGCCGACCGCCGACGACCTCCGGGCCGAATGAAGGCAGCACCCGGCGAAACAGCCTCAGATGCCGCGGTCATGCTTCGATTCGGCCGACTTCTCCTTCATTGGGCACGGGGGCGAAGGGGTGTGCACCAACTTGCGCGGTCCGGGCATCCGGAACCTCCCAGCACCGAGGCTCGACGCATGAAATCGCCCACCCACTCAATCCGAGCCCGCGGAGGACTCGCCGCAGCCCACGAGTTGTACCGCGACGGGCACACTCGCCGCTCCCTCGCCGCGGCGGTCGACGCGGGAAGAATTATGCGCGTGCGGCAGGGCTGGTACCTGCTCCCGGACACCCATCCGGATCTCGTGGCTGCATCGAGGGTTGGCGGGGCGCTCACCTGCCTGCCTGCCGCACGCCTGCACGGACTCTGGACCATCCCCACACACCTCCTGCACGTGGCCGTGCCACACGAGGCGTGCCGGCTTCGGCATCCGCTCGACAAGACGATCCGACTCGGGGCCGGAAGCCCGCTGCTGCGGGTTCACTGGCGCGCACCGCTCGAGGCCCCCAGACGACTCACCCTCGACCTCGTATCGACCCTTGCCGATGTCATTCGGTGCGAGAGCACGGAGGTCGCGGTTGCGACGGCCGACTCTGCTTTGTTCCGCAAGGCCATCAGCGTGCGCGACTGGGCCAGAATCGTCGCCGATGCACCTTCTACCATCAGATCTGGCCTGGCGCTGGTGCAGCCGCTGTGCGAATCAGGGATCGAGTCGCTGACGCTGTTCCGGCTGCGACCATTCCGCTTGACGATCCGGTGCCAGGCTCAGATTTCCGGAGTGGGCCGAGTCGACTTCCTGATCGGTTCGCGCCTCGTTATCGAAGTGGACGGCGCGAACTATCACACCGACCCAGAGCGCTTCGAGGCGGACAAGCGGCGTGACGCGGTTCTGAGCCGCCTCGGTTACCGCGTGTTGCGGTTCAGCTACAAGCAGGTGCTCTACCGCTGGTACGAGGTCGAGGCCGCGATCCTCGCAAGCGTCTTCCGCGGCGACCACCACTGAGACCTGCTCACGGTAGACCCCTCGCCCGCCCGGTGCACCACTCAGCCCGGTGCCGCGTGCCAAATGAAGGCAACTAGGGCAACTGACCTCGATCTGGCCACATGGAGCGCGCCACAACGGCGGAAGTGCCTTCAATCGGCACCGGGGAGGGGGATGGGGAGCGTGCCATTGGGGTGGTGGGGTCAGGCTGGGGTGGCCATGTTTCTGCGCACCTCGAGAGCGAGGTCGGGGTGGTCCGAGAAGACCCCGTCGATTCCGGATGCCAGGATCAGGCCGAACTCGCTCGGCCAGTCGCCGTGGTCCGACTCGGCCCCGCCGCCGTGGTGCCGTCCGGTGAGGAATTTATTCTCGGCGCGCAGCGTCCACCCGTAGATGAGCAGTCCCGCGGCGTGCGCCCGCTCGACCAGGTCGGTCAAGCTCACCACACCGGCCTCGTCCTTCTGCAGGAGCAGCTTCTTGCTCACGCTGATGCCGTCGACGTGCCGCCGCAACTCGCAGAGCCCCTCGTTGGTCAGCGACGACGCGTAACTCGCGTGCGGCCGGTCGAACGGCACGCCTTTCGATTCGATGAGGTAGATGAAACGTCCCTCAACCCCGCGCTCACGGAGCCTGTCGAAGAAGGTGAGCTCGAAACTCTCGATCGTCAGCCGCCGGTCCCCCGTCCATCCGGCGGCCTCGAGTGCACCGACCAACAGCGCGTCCAGTGGCAGGCCGATGCTGGCGAAGTAGCTCGCGTGCTTGATCTCGAGCACGGCGCCGACCTGTCGCTCCTGCTCGTCCAGCAGCGCGAGCAGGTCCTCGAGCCGCAGGATCGGCTCCGTTCCGCTGTGCACCAGGCTGGAGAAACGGATGCCGGGCAGCGGCTCGGTCGCTCGCAGCGTACTGAGCTCGGCCCAGGTGAAGTCCTCGGTGAACCAGCCAGTGCGCGAGACACCGTCGATGCTCTTTGTGGTGCGGCGGTCGGCGAACTCCGGCCGCTCCGCGACATCCGTCGACTTCGACATCTCGTTCTCGTGCCGGATAACGAGCACTCCGTCGCGCGAGGCCACCAGGTCTGGCTCGACCGCGTCGGCGCCGTGCTCGATCGCCACCCGGTAGGCAGACCGGGTGTGCTCCGGGTGGTAGCCGCTGGCCCCGCGGTGGGCGATCACGAGGGGCGCGTCGGGTCCGAGAAGGTTCACCCCACCAGCGTATGGGCAGGGAAAGGATTGATAACCTGCACGTCATGGGCGTTTGCGTGAATTGCGGGGGTGACCTTGAGGACAGGTGGAAGTTCTGCATCTTCTGCGGCACACCCGCCTCGAGGGCGCCGACGAGCGAGCCCGCAGCAGAACCCGCAGCAGAACCCGTAGTACAGCCCGCGGCAGGACCGGCGGGTGAGCTGGACGCCGAGGCCGACGCCGAGGCCGCGCCCGAGGACGAGAACGAGAACGAGAACGAGGACGAGGACGAGGACGAGGACGAGCCAGACATCGCATCCCCGATCGTCGACGGACCCGACTGGGAGCCTGAGCCGGCCCGCCCCCCGATCCCCTCCGCGATCCGCACCTTCGTGCCGGTCGAGATCCCGAACGAAGACGAGGATGACCCGGCGGCCCGTCAGATCCGGCCGAGGTTTCGTCCGCGCCGCGTCGACATTCCCCTCCTGCTCGGCATCGCGCTCGGCATCGCCGGCGTCGCGCTCATCATCTACATGGCCGCCGTGCTCAGCGGGCAGGGATAGCGTGCCCGCAATGGCGACGCAGGAGCCGGCGCTCACGATCCCGCTGCGTTTCGGTAGCTACCGCACGCGCTACCTTTTCGCGATCGGCCTGCTCTTCGCCGGCGGCATCCTGATGCAGTTCTCCTCCGCCTACACGCTCGGGTTCACTCTTGCCGGTGCGGCGGCGACGGTCACCGGCTGGATCATCGTGCCCGCCCCCGGCTGGCGACGCGCCCTGGTCGCCGGCCCCGCCCTGTTCGGCGTCGTCGCGCTGATCGGCGGCGCCCAGTCCGGGGGGCTTCTGGCGCTCACACTCGGTGGCTGGCTCATCGTGCGGATGCGTCCGTTGGTGAGCTTCGTCGTGCTCGTCGCGCCGGTGGCCGCAGCCTACGCACTGGCCCAGCTCTTCCCGCAATACGGCTACGGAGCCCTCGTCGGCGCGGCGCTCGGGTCCGTGGTCGTGGGCTCGGCCTGGCTGGCGCGGATGATCGCGGCCGCGCCGTTCGCTCAGCGCCGAATCCTCACACACGGAATCCGAACAAACATCCCGTAAAATGGGCGCAGACGATGGGTCTCCCCCACTCACAGCGAAAGAGGAATCGATGGCCACATCAAACCCCGCCTTCAAGAACACGGCGGCGTTCTCCGCCGGCGCGACTAAGGGCATCCAGCTCTCCCAGAACCAGAACCTCAGCGCCGGGCAGCTTGACGATCTCTACGGTCGGCCCTCCGCCACCTCGGTCGACACCGACCGGATGACCTACGAAGACACGATCGTCAAGACCGTCGTCGCGTTCGGGTTCCTGCTCGTGGGTGCCGCCGTCGGCTGGTTCATCCCGCTTTTGATGATCCCTGCCGCGATCGCCGGCTTCGTGCTTGCCCTCGTGAACATCTTCAAGAAGAAGCCCTCTCCCGCGCTCGTGCTGAGCTACGCCGCAGTGCAGGGCGTGTTCGTGGGTGGCCTCACGATGTTCTTCGAGACGCAGTACCCGGGAATCGCGGTGCAGGCGGTGCTCGCCACGTTCACGGTCGTCGGCGTGACCCTCGCGCTCTTCGCGAGTGGCAAGATCCGGGCCTCGAAGAAGGCGACGAAGATCTTCCTCATCGCAATGGTCGGCTACGCGGCGTTCTCGCTGATCAACTTCGGCATGATCATCTTCGGCGTCACGGACCAGCCGTTCGGCATGCGAAGCATTGAGATCATTCCTGGGGTTCCGCTCGGGGCGGTCCTCGGCGTTTTCGTGATCCTGCTGGGTGCCTACTCGCTCGTCCTCGACTTCGACGGAGTGCAGCAGGGCGTGCGCAACGGAGCCCCCCGCTCCTTCGCCTGGAGGGCGGCGTTCGGCATCATTCTCACCGTCGTCTGGCTCTACATGGAGATCCTGCGCCTCATCGCGATCCTGCGCGGCAGCAACTAGCACCACGCCGCACGGAAAGGGCCGCCCCGAGGGGCGGCCCTTTTTTGTGTGGTGGGGTCAGCGCCCCCGAACGGCTCCGTCGGTGCGCAGCGCCGCGGAGTATCCGGCGGTGTTACCGAGCGCGTTCGGGTGGAAGCTGGCCGGGTCGAACGGTCCGTTGAAGCTGATGTAAGACCCGTCGATAGAGCCGATGCCATGGCCCTCGAACTCTTGCGTGACGTCGGTCAGCGACACTCGCGGGTTATCCGTTGCGGTGACCGCCCCGGCAATGGCCGCGTTCAGCCCGTCGGTCGCCGCGTTCATCGTGGACGCGAGCTGCCCGAAGTTCGGGTCGAACAGCCGCGGGTAGTTGAGCACGACGATGCGCGCCTTCGGGAACGCGGCAGCGACGGTGCTGTAGGTGGAGACGAGCGCCAGACCCACGTTCGGCAGGTTGGCGCTTGCTGCGCCGACCGCGAACGCGCACAGCGCCGATGCCGGATCGGGTGCGCAGGCCTGGAGTACCTGGTTGGATCCGGCGTCGATGCCGCCCACCGTGATGGTCACGAGTGATGCTTTCAGTTTGGTGCGGGGGTCGATGGCAGCGAGCTGCGCGATCGTGGCCGTCGTGTCCGCGCCGGAGCAGGCGAAGTTCAGGGCCTCGCGGTAGCTGCTCGAACCGGCGGTGATCGCCGGGTAGCTCGCGAACTGGCTCTGCAGGCAGAGTCCCGGCAGATACGGGGCCGCGCCCTGGCCGGCGGTGAAGGAGTCACCGATGGCGACGTAGGAGCCGCCGGCAGAACCCTTGGGGGTCGCTCCGGGCGATGCGGTGGCGGGGGCGACGGATGCGGCCACGACCAGGCCGAGGGACAGGAGCGAGACGGCGCCGAGGCGCGACATGAAGCGGATTCGGGATCGCTGAGGTTGGGTCATGCGTTCAAGTTATTCCTCCGAGCATCGCCGCCACAACGGGTAGCTCGGCCGGAACGGGTCTAGCGCATCGACCCGACTACTACTCCCATTCGATCGTGCCCGGCGGCTTCGACGTGACGTCGAGCACCACGCGGTTCACCCCGGCAACCTCGTTCGTGATCCGGTTCGAGATGCGCGCGAGCACGTCGTAGGGCAGGCGGGTCCAGTCGGCCGTCATGGCGTCTTCCGACGACACCGGGCGCAGCACGATCGGATGCCCGTAGGTGCGGCCGTCGCCCTGCACTCCGACCGAGCGCACGTCGGCGAGGAGCACGACCGGGCACTGCCAGATCTCGCCGTCGAGGCCGGCCGCGGTGAGCTCGGCGCGGGCGATCGCGTCGGCCTTGCGCAGCAGCTCGAGGCGCTCGAGCGTGACCTCGCCGACGATGCGGATGCCGAGGCCGGGGCCGGGGAACGGCTGGCGGCCGACGATGACCTCGGGCAGCCCGAGCTCGCGGCCGATCGCCCGCACCTCATCCTTGAACAGGGCGCGCAGCGGCTCGACAAGCTTGAACTTGAGGTCCTCCGGCAGTCCACCGACGTTGTGGTGGCTCTTGATGTTGGCGGTGCCGGTGCCGCCGCCGCTCTCGACGACGTCGGGGTAGAGGGTGCCCTGAACAAGGAACTTGATCTCTTCGCCCCCGGCCGCGGCTTCGAGCGCGAGCGCCTCGGCGGCGCCCTCGAAGCTGCGGATGAATTCGCGGCCGATGATCTTGCGCTTCTGCTCGGGGTCGGTGACCCCCGCGAGTGCATCCATGAACTGTTCGATGGCATCCACCGTCACGAGGCGAACCCCGGTGGAGGCGACGTAGTCCTCCTCGACCTGGCGGCGCTCGTCCTGCCGGAGCAGCCCGTGGTCGACGAAGATACAGACGAGCTGGTCGCCGACGGCCTCGTGCACGATCGCGGCGGCGACGGCGGAGTCGACCCCGCCGGAGAGGCCACAGATGACCCGGGCCGTGCCCACCTGCGCGCGGATGCGGGCGACCTGCTCGGCGATGACGCTGCCGCTGTTCCAGTCGGCCGGGATGCCCGCGGCGGTGTGCAGGAAGTTCTCGAGCACATTCTGGCCGAACTCGGAGTGCCCCACCTCGGGGTGCCACTGCACGCCGTAGAGCTTGCGCTCGTCGCTGGCGAAGGCCGCGACGGGGGTGGATGCGCTGGAGGCGAGCACGTCGAAGCCGGCCGGAGCCTTCGACACGGAGTCGCCGTGGCTCATCCAGGTGGTCTGCGCGGCGGGCTGGCCGCCGAGCAGGCTGCTGTCGTCGCCGGTCAGGGTGACCGTGGTGGCGCCGTATTCGCGCAGGCCGGTGTTGCTGACCTCGCCGCCGAGCTGCTGCGCCATGACCTGAAACCCGTAGCAGATTCCGAGCACGGGGATCCCGAGGGCGAGGATGCCGGCATCCAGGGTCGGGGAATTCTCCTCGTACACGCTCGACGGGCCGCCGCTGAGCACGATCCCGACCGGGTTCTTCGCCGCAACCTCAGCCGCGGTGATCGTGTGCGGCACGATCTCGCTGTACACGCTCGCCTCGCGCACGCGCCGCGCAATGAGCTGCGCGTACTGGGCGCCAAAGTCGACCACGAGGACGGGTCTCTGCTGGGTCTCGCTCACTGGGGGGCCTCCACGCGCGCGGCGCGTTCTTCGAGTTCGAGTTCGGCGATTTCATTTCGCGCACGGCGGGACATGTAATGCTCGACGATGAAGGACAGGAATGGCACAACGCCGCCGAGCGCAATGGCGATGAACCGGGAGAACGGCCACCGCATGATGCTCCACAGGCGGAAGTCGGCGAACAGGTAGACGACGTACAGCCACCCGTGGGCGATCAGGATCGCCGTGCTCAGGTTGAACGCCGTCACGGTGTCGACGGGAACAAGCGCGAAGAAGCCGCCGGGGCCGCCGAGCTCCATCTCAAGCTGAAGCGGCGTGTACTTGAACACGACCTCGAATACCAGCAGCAGGAGCAGGAATCCCGTCGCGTACGCGATCACCCGGTAAAACTTCAGAGCCCCGCGGATGCGCGGCAGATCGGACGGCTTGGGCTTGAGAGGCATTGCCTTAGTTTACTTCCGCGCGCGTGTCGGATTCGCCGGCCGGCGCAGCCTGGAGCGCCGCCTCCTCTGTCTCGCGTTCCCACGCATCCCGAACCAGCCGGTACCACATGAACACCGCGAATCCGGCGAAGACGACCCACTCGGCGGCGTAGAAGATGTTGAGCCAGTTGAGGGTGACCGTCTCGATGGGGGTCGGCGAGTCGATGGTGTCGAGGGCGGCCGGAGCCGAACCCTGCACGACGTATCCGCCGTAGGCGCTGCCCACGAAGCCCTCCCACTCGTTGATGAGCGCCGAGGGGGCGAAGGTGCTCCGCTCGCCAATCTCGAAGTCGGTCTCCTGCGGTGGCTCGCCCGGCAGGTAGCGGCCCGTCACGGTCGCCGGCCCACCCGAGAGGGAGCGAACGGCCGCGTCGGCCGCCGCCTCGGTGGGTGCCCAGCCAACGGCGATGGCGACGGATGCCGAGTCGGCGGTGACCAGGTGCCCGACCACCCAGAATCCCGTCTGGCCGCCGTTGACCCGGTTGCTCAGCACCGAGAAATCCGACTCGATGAGCTCGCCGCTCACCTCGACGAGCTGGCCGTCAGCACGCTGCGTCGTCGGCGTCTGCGGCTCCGCAACGTCGGTCAGTGGCAGCACCGTCTCGGACTCCCTCTCGATAATCTGCCCGGACTCGATGCTGCGGGAGAGCTGCCATTGCCCGAGCGCGGCGAACCCCGCTGCCACGACGAGGGCGAGCACGAGCAGGGCGATCCACTTGGGACGGCGGGCGACACTCCACATGGTCACGTCGGTCACGATCACGTGAATCGCGACGAGCTTGCGAACCCAGCCGAGCCCGTCACCCGTCGAACATCGACCATCTGGCAGGACTCCTCGCGGGGGTTGGGTACCCACCGAGTCTACCCGGCGCTGTCTGGACGGGTCCCGGCCGCTACTTCGCGCTGACGATGTCGGGCGCCTCGAGCCGCACCCGGTCTGCCGATGCGTCGTCGGGCATGGTCTGACTTTCGCGTTCAGCGGCGACACGGTTGAGGTAGTTGCTCACTTCCATGTCGATGCGTTCCTGGTCCCAGCCGTGCACGCGTGCCATCAGCGCCGCAGCCACGGGCGCGGCGGAGACGCCGCGGTCCCAGGCCTCGATCGAGACGCGGGTGCGACGCGCGAGCACGTCTTCGAGGTGGAGTGCGCCCTCGTGTGAGGCGGCGTAGACGACCTCGGCACCGATGTAGTCGTCGGCGCCGGGCAGCGCCTCGCCGAGCGAGGGGTCGTCGCGGATGAGGTCGAGCAGCTCGTCGGTCATCGTGCCGTAGCGGTTGAGGAGGTGCTCGATCCGCACCTTGTGCATGCCGAAAGCCCTCCCGATCTTGGCCCGCTTGTTCCACGCGGCCTGGTAGCCCTCAGCGCCGAGCAGAGCGATTTCCTCCGTCGCGCTCGACGGCACGTTGGCATCGAGCGCTGCGACGGCCTCGTCGATCGCATCCTTCGCCATAATCCGGTAGGTGGTCCACTTGCCGCCGGCGACGACGACGAGGCCGGGAACAGAGTGGGCCACGATGTGCTCGCGGGAGAGCTTCGATGTCTGGTCGGACTCGCCCGCGAGAAGCGGCCGCAGCCCGGCGTAGACGCCCTCGACATCGTCGCGGGTGAGCGGCACCGCGAGCACCGAATTGACGTGCTCGAGAATGTAGTCGATGTCGGCAGCGGTCGCAGCCGGATGCGCCTTGTCGAGGTTCCAGTCGGTGTCGGTCGTGCCGATCAGCCAGTGGCGGCCCCACGGGATGACGAACAGCACGCTCTTCTCGGTGCGCAGCAGCAGCCCGAGCTTGGACTGGAAGCGGTCCCGCGGCACGACGAGGTGGACGCCCTTCGAGGCGCGCACCTTGAACTGGCCTCGCTCGCCGACCATGGCCTGGGTGTCGTCGGTCCACACGCCCGTCGCATTGACGACCTGCTTGGCGCGGATTTCAAACTTCTCGCCGGTCTCGAGGTCGTGGGCGTGCACACCAACAACGCGCTGGCCGACCTTGATGAACCCCTCAACGCGCACCCGAGAGGCGACGTGGGCACCATAGAACGAGGCGGTGCGCGCGAGCACTGAGACGTAGCGGGCGTCGTCAACCTGCGCGTCGTAGTAGGTGATGCCCCCGATGAGCGCGTCATTCGCGAGGCTCGGCGCCATGCGCATGACTTGGCGCTTGCTCAGGTGACGGTGGTGCGGCACACCGGGCGGGCGGCCACCGGTGTAGCTGAAGATGTCGTAGAGCAGCATGCCGGCACCGACGTAGACGCGTTCGATGACACGCTTTTGGAGCGGGTACAGGAACCGCACGGGCTTGACGAGGTGGGGGGCGAGCCGCTGCAGCAGCAGGCCGCGTTCCTTGAGCGCCTCGCGCACGAGGCGGAAGTCGAGCTGCTCGAGGTACCGGATGCCACCGTGCACGAGCTTCGAGGAGCGGCTGGAGGTACCGCTCGACCAGTCCCGCGCCTCGACCATCCCGACCCGCAGGCCGCGGGTCACCGCGTCGAGGGCACTGCCGGTACCGACGATGCCACCGCCGACGACGAGGATGTCGAGTTCTTTCTCTTTCAGCGCGGTGATCGCGGCGTCGCGTTCCTCCGGGCCGAGCTTCGATGATCGGGTAACCGTCTTGAGCGTGCTCACTGCTGCCTCCCGGCGCTTGACGCCCGGCGTGCGGTTGCCGGGGCTCGCTCCCAACCTATCTGGAGCTATACGGTGCGACAACGACTTCGACGCGCTGGAACTCCTTGAGATCGGAATAACCGGTGGTCGCCATCGATCGACGAAGTGCGCCGACGAGGTTCATGGTGCCATCCGCAACTGTGGATGGGCCGAAAAGAATCTTCTCGAGCGGAGCGACCGAGCCGACCGACACGCGGTGACCGCGCGGCAGTTCGCCGTGGTGCGCTTCGGCACCCCAGTGCCAGCCGCCGCCGGGGGCATCCGTGGCTCGGGCCAACGCAGAACCGAGCATGACGGCATCCGCCCCGACCGAGAACGCCTTGGCAATATCGCCGGAGGTGCCCAGCCCGCCGTCGGCGATGACGTGCACGTAACGGCCGCCCGACTCGTCCATGTAATCGCGGCGTGCGCCAGCGACGTCCGCAACGGCGGTCGCCATGGGGGCGTGGATGCCGAGGGACTTGCGGGTCGTGGAGGCCGCTCCCCCGCC
>Ga0209181_10011736_pt1 | contig 11183 bp, 9 predicted proteins | sample MAT05_FD_187208 | JGI IMG/M metagenome (GOLD analysis project Ga0209181, IMG submission 187208) | Freshwater microbial communities from Lake Fryxell liftoff mats and glacier meltwater in Antarctica - MAT-05 (SPAdes) (version 2) | ecosystem: Environmental > Aquatic > Freshwater > Ice > Liftoff... | reverse complement strand
GGAAAGAAGCGCCGTTGCTGTCTTCACTCCCTCTCCCGCTTGCGGGAGAGGGTTGGGGTGAGGGTGTGTCGCGCTCAATCATCTTTGGCGCGCGTGGCATTCGCGCGTGCAATCAACGCCGACAGGTCCGCCGCTCGCTCGGTCGTTCGGTCGAACTGGAAATGCAAGGTCGGCACCGTGTGGATGGCCAGCTTCTTGAACAAACCATTCCGCAAGAAGCCCGCAGCCTCGTTCAGCGCATCCGCACACTCCTTCGGCTCGCCCAACAGCACGCTGAAGAACACGGTGGCATGCGCATAGTCTGGCGTCACTTCCACCGCGTTGACCGTGACCATGCCGACCCGCGGATCCTTCAAGTCGCGGATGAGCAAAGCCACATCGCGCTGGATCTGGTCGGCCACGCGGAAGCTGCGGTTGGGGATGGCTTTTTTGTGTCGCATGAAAAGGTGGGAAGGTGTGATTTGGCATGCCCTGAAGAACAAACCCCGCCGTCTTTGGGGAGGGCGGGGTTGGCTCTGAGGAGTTGTGCCGCCTACAAGGTTCTTGCCACTTCCTTGACTTCGAAGAACTCCAACTGGTCACCTTCTTTGATGTCGTTGTAGTTTTTCAGCTTGATGCCGCACTCGAAGCCTTCGCTGACTTCGCGCACGTCGTCTTTCATGCGGCGCACCGATTCGATCTCGCCGGTGTAGATAACCGTGTTCTCGCGCAGCAAACGGAAGCGCGAGTTGCGCACCACACGGCCCGCGGTGATCATGCTGCCGGCCACGGTGCCGATCTTGCTGGCCACAAACACGGTGCGAATCTCGGCCGTGCCAATGACTTCTTCGCGCTGCTCTGGCGGCAACATGCCACCCATCGCCGCCTTGATCTCGTCCACAGCGTCATAGATGATGTTGTAGTACTTGATCTCGACACCGTTGCCCTCGGCCAGCTTGCGCGCACCGGCATCAGCCCGGGTGTTGAAGCCGATGATGACGGCCTTCGAAGCAATGGCCAGATTGATGTCGCTCTCGGAAATACCTCCCACGGCAGCGTGCACGATCTGCACCTTGACCTCGGGCGTGGACAGCTTGACCAGGCTTTGTGCCAGCGCTTCTTGCGAGCCCTGCACGTCGGCCTTGACGATCAGCGACAAGGTTTGTGATGCACCCTCGCCCATGTTCTCGAACATGCCTTCGAGCTTGGCAGCCTGGCGGCGGTTCAAATTGACCTCACGGTACTTGCCTTGGCGGAAAGTCGCGATTTCGCGGGCGCGGCGCTCGTCGGTCAACACCATGAACTCGTCACCGGCTTGCGGCACTTCGGTCAGGCCTTGAATCTCGACAGGAATCGACGGGCCGGCCGAATCGGTTGCCTTGCCGTCTTCGTCCAGCATGGCGCGCACACGGCCGTAGCTGCTGCCGGCCAGGACCACATCGCCCTTCCTCAGGGTGCCGCTTTGCACCAGCACCGTGGCCACCGGGCCGCGGCCCTTGTCCAAACGGGCCTCGATCACCAGGCCCTTGGCGGCGGCCTCAGTGGGTGCGCGCAGCTCCAGCACTTCGGCTTGCAGCAAGACTTGTTCGAGCAGCGTGTCGATGCCGACTCCGGTCTTGGCTGAGACACCCACGAAAGGCGAATCGCCACCAAAGTCTTCCGGGATCACGCCCTCGGCCACCAGTTCGCTCTTGACACGTTCGAGGTTGGAATCAGGCTTGTCGATCTTGTTCATGGCCACCACCAGCGGCACCTTGGCGGCCTTGGCGTGGGCGATGGCCTCTTTGGTCTGTGGCATGACGCCGTCGTCGGCGGCGACCACCAGGATCACGATGTCAGTAGCCTTGGCACCGCGCGCACGCATGGCCGTGAAGGCCGCGTGGCCGGGAGTGTCCAGGAAGGTGATCATGCCGCGCGGTGTTTGCACATGGTAGGCACCGATGTGCTGGGTGATGCCACCCGCCTCGCCCGCAGCGACACGCGAGGTGCGGATGTAGTCCAGCAACGAAGTCTTGCCGTGGTCGACGTGGCCCATCACCGTCACCACCGGGGCGCGTGGCAACTGTTCGGCGTGCTGCGACGCGGTCTCTTCTTCGGTGAAAGCTTCCGGGTCGTCCAGCTTGGCTGTAAAAGCCTTGTGGCCCATCTCTTCAACCACGATCATGGCCGTCTCCTGGTCCAGCTGCTGGTTGATGGAGACCATTTGCCCCAGCTTCATCAACTGCTTGATGACCTCACTGGCCTTCACGCTCATCTTGTGAGCCAGGTCGGCCACGGAGATGGTCTCAGGGATGTGGACCTCTTGAATCAGCGCCTCCGGTGCGGGTGCAAAGCCACCCCCGTCATCACCGCGATCACCACGGCGAGAGCCCCCGCGTGGCGCGCGCCAACCGGCACGTGAACCCGAAGAATCGCCCCGGCCCTTGAGCGCCGCACGCTTCTTGGCCGCGTCGTCGGCCCAACTGCTGGAGAGCTTCTCGCTCTTGACCTGCTTCTTGTCACCGACTTTGGCCACCGTCGTGGCGCCAGGCGCACCCGGCTTGGCGGTTGGCTTGTGGATGGTGCCTTTGATGGCTTCTTTGACAACTTCGGCGGGCTTGGGCTCTTCGGGCTTCTTCGCCACCAGCACCTTCTTGGGTGCGGACATCATGGCGCGAATAGCCGCAGCTTCGGTCTCAGCGGCCTTGCGGCGGCGTTCCAGATCGATTTGCTTGGCGGCGTCCTCGGCGGCTTTGTCTGCTGCTTTGACGATGCGCAGCGCCGGCTTGGCCGGGGCTTCGGGCGCTTTGGGTGCTTCAACGACCACTGGCTTGGCTGAGCCGGAGGACGCAGACGAAGACGCAGGCGCAGCCACCGGTTCAGCACCGGCCTTCTCGGCCTTGGGCGCGGCCTTGGCTTCTTCAGCAGCACGCGCGGCGGACTCAGCGGCGGCCTGGGTGGCTGCGGCTTGAGCCGCCTCGGCCGCGGCTTGTGCAGCCTCACGCGCCACACGCTCTTGCTCTTCACGCAGACGCCGCTGTTCGGCCAGTTCAGCCTCTTGCTGGCGGATGGACTCGGCCTCGATGCGTGCTTTTTCTTCGCGGTGCAGCAAGTCAAGGTCTTCAGCGCTGGGGCCGACTTCTTCGACGGCCGCCGGTGCATCGTCACGCTTGACGAAGACGCGCTTCTTGCGCACCTCGACCTGAATGGTGCGGGCGCGGCCACTGGAATCGGCCTGCTTGATCTCGGTCGTTGACTTCTTGGTCAGCGTGATCTTCTTGCGCTCGGTCGACGGCACGGTGCCGTGAGACGTGCGCAGGTAGTCCAGCAGTCGCTCCTTGTCGGACTCGGTGAGTGCGTCCTCAGACGACTCTTTGGTCAGGCCGGCAGAGCGCAACTGTTCAAGCAATGCGTTCGTCGGGCGGCCCAGCTGAATCGCAAACTGGGCGACAGTGGTCACGGCCATGTGTCGGATTTCCTAAAAGGCCTAAAGGGGTGGCGTGCGGGTGGGTTCAACCATCAAGTGGTGAACCAGTGCTCGCGCGCCTTCATGATGAGCGCGCGGGCGCGCTCATCGTCGATGCCGGTCATTTCAGTCAGTTCGTCAACTGCCAGATCAGCGAGGTCGTCACGCGTAACGACCTTGCCTTCTTTGAGTTTGGCGATCAGCTCGACGGTCAACCCGTCCAAGTCGCGCAAGTCTTGCGACACGCCCTCGGCTTCTTCTTCATGGGCGATGGCCATCGTCAGCAAGGCGTCTTTGGCCCGGTTGCGCAGTTCTGTCACAGTGTCTTCATCGAAGCTTTCGATCTCCAGCATTTCCGACAGCGGCACGTAGGCCACCTCTTCCAGGCTGGTGAAGCCTTCGGCAATCAACATGTCGGCGACCTCTGCGTCAACGTCCAGCTTGTCAACGAACAGAGCCCGTACCGATTCGCTTTCGCTGGCTTGCTTGGTCTGCGACTCTTCGGCCGTCATGATGTTGATGCGCCAGCCGGTCAGGTCCGAGGCCAGGCGCACGTTTTGACCGCCCCGGCCAATGGCGATGGCCAGGTTCTCTTCATCAACCACCACGTCCATGGCGTGGCGTTCTTCGTCGACCACGATGCTCTGCACGTTGGCCGGTGCCAGCGCGCCGATCACAAACTGCGCCGGGTCGTCTGACCACAGCACGATGTCCACCCGTTCACCGGCCAGTTCAGTGGTGACACCGTTGACGCGTGAACCGCGCACGCCGACACAGGTGCCGATGGGGTCAACCCGGCGGTCATGCGAAACGACGGCAATCTTGGCGCGGGAGCCGGGGTCGCGGGCGCAACTCTTGATTTCGAGCAGCCCTTGTTCGATCTCGGGCACCTCTTGCGCAAACAGTTCGATCATGAACCCGGGAGCACTGCGCGACAGCATGATTTGTGCGCCACGCTGGGTTGGGTCAACGCCCTGGATGAAAGCCCGCACACGGTCGCCCGTGCGCAAGTTTTCTTTGGGGATCATCTCGCTGCGCTTCAAGCGACCTTCCACCCGGCCGCTTTCGACGATGGTGTCGCCCTTGTCCAGTCGCTTGACGGTACCGACAAAAATCTTCTCGCCACGCGACAAAAAGTCGTTCAGCAGCTGTTCGCGCTCGGCGTCACGGATCTTCTGCAAGATGACTTGTTTGGCGGCTTGTGCGCCGATGCGCCCGATCGTCACCGAGTCGACAGACTCTTCGATGTAGTCGCCCTCTTCGATGTCGGGAATGCGGTCCAGGGCGTCGGACAGCAACTCCTCGGAATCGGGGTTTTGCAAGCCGGCCGAATCCGGAACCACCAGCCAACGGCGGAAGGTCTCGTATTCGCCCGTGTCGCGGTCCACCGCCACACGCATGTCGACCTCGCCGCCATGCAGCTTCTTGCTGGCCGAAGCCAGCGCCGCCTCGACGGCACCAAACACGACCTCGCGCTCGACTGTCTTCTCGCGCGAGATGGCATCCACCAACATCAGCATTTCGCGGTTCATCGCTTTTTCAGCCTCCATCAAGCCCAGGTCCGTTCGGCGTTGGCGTTTTCGCCGTCGCTGAAGCACCGTCGGCAACCGGCTCTGCGTTGGCCAACTTGCCACGCCGCCCTTTGAAATCAAGCACCGGCACGAGCCGGGCTTCACGAACTTCTTCGAGGGTGAAACCCAACACCTGCTGGGTCTTGCCCACGGCGAATGTCAAGGTCCAGCCCGTACCAGCACCTTCGCCTGTCTGGGCACTCGCCAGCACACCTTTGAAAACCTTGCGGCCTTCGAACGGTAGCTTCAAGGTGACGCTGACCTCCTGACCGGCGAACCGCCTGTAGTCAGCCTCGCGGTGCAGCGGGCGGTCCAGCCCGGGGGAAGACACTTCCAGCCGGGCGTAGTCAACGCTGTCAACCTCCAGGACAAACTGCAACTGGCGCGTCACCTGTTCGCAATCCTCAACCGTCACAAACTCGCTGGGCTCGCCTGGATACACATGCCCGGCGTTGCGGTCAATGGTGATGCGCAAAAGGCCGTGCTGCGCACGCTCAACATCCACCACCTCGTAGTGCAGACCACTGACGGTGCGGTCGATGGCTTCACGCCAGCCCAAGCGTGGCGTTGCGGTAGCGTCAGCGACCGCGCCGTCCACATGATCAGGCCGGCTCGGCGCAATCCCGGTCCGGCGCGGCGGCTTGAGATTTGGCTTGCCCGTGCCAACGCCATTCAAGGCTTTCCCGCCCACAGCGCGCGTGCCCCGGCCTGGCGCGTTGCGCCTGCCGCTGTTGGCCTTGCCCTGAAGTGCGTTGCTGCCCAAAAATGTGTTGCCTGCTGAGTCTGACAAGTTGATCGAACAAAAAAAATGGGCTGGAAAATTCAGCCCACGCAGCCCGATCCGAGAAACCGCGCATTATAGACAGACGCTGGCTGCCGACCCTGAGTGCGGCGCGCCGAAACAGCGCTGGCGTGAGACCAGCATGCCAGAATCGCTGCCCTTTCGGGTACCCGTTGGCCCCGGCTTCCTGCCTGGCAGACACGCCCCTCAAACCGACATGGAGCAGCAGGCATGGGCTTTCTCAATGGCAAGCGTTTTTTGATCACCGGCGTGCTGTCCAACCGCTCCATCGCCTATGGCATTGCCCGCTGCTGCAAGGCCCAAGGCGCGGAGATTGCGCTCAGTTACGTCGGCGAGCGATTTCGCCAGCGCACGGCAGACTTCGCCGCTGAATTGGGCACCGAACTGTTTTTCGACTGCGACGTGTCGGACGATGCCCAAGTCACCGCGTTGTTCACACAGTTGGGTCAGCACTGGCCGCAGTTCGACGGCTTTGTGCACTCCATCGGCTTCGCGCCGCGCGAGGCGATCGCCGGCGACTTTCTGGAGGGCTTGTCTCGTGAAGGTTTTCGCATCGCCACCGAAATCTCAGCCTACAGCTTTCCAGCCATGGCCAAGGCTGCCCTGCCCTTCCTGCGGCCCGGCAGCGCCTTGTTGACCATGACCTACCTGGGGGCGGAACGCGCCGTGCCCAGCTACAACACCATGGGCCTGGCCAAGGCTGCTCTTGAAGCCAGCGTGCGATACCTGGCTGCCAGCCTGGGCCCCAAGCGCATCCGCGTCAACGGCATCTCGGCAGGACCGATCAAGACGCTGGCGGCCTCGGGCATCAAGGGCTTCGGCAAGATGCTGGAAGTCGTTGGCTCGCAGTCGCCGCTGGGCCGCAACGTCACCATCGACGATGTCGGCAACGTGGCGGCTTTTTTGATGTCGGATCTGGCCTCTGGCATCACGGCCGAGATCACTTATGTGGATGGCGGCTTCAGCAAGGTAATGGGCATGCCCGCAGCGGTTTGAGGCCGGTTGAACCCGCAAGACACGGCAATGTGAACGGCCCTGACAAGGCCGTCCCCTGGTTCGGTCAATCGCGAACGCAGTCGACGTAATAGCCGCGTGGCTCGCCGGGTCGGTCTTCTTCTACCAAGCCGTGGACATCGGTGTCAAAACCTGGGTACGCGGCGTTGAACTCACGCGTGTAGCGCAGGTAGTCGACGATCTTCTTGTTGAAGCGCTCACCCGGCACCAGCAGCGGAATGCCCGGCGGGTAGGGCGTCAACAAGGCCGTGGTGATGCGGCCTTCCAACTCGTCAATCGGCACCCGTTCAGTCTTGCGCCGGGCGATGCAGGCGAAGGCGTCGCTGGGTGTCATGGCCGGGTGCAGGTCTGACAGGTACATCTCGGTCGTCAAGCGTGCGATGTCGCCCTTGGCGTAGGTCTCGTGGATGGTCTGGCACAGGTCCTTCAACCCCATGCGTTCGTACTTGGGGTGGGCGGCGCAGAACTCCGGCAGGATGCGCCACATCGGCGCGTTGCGGTCGTAGTCGTCCTTGAACTGCTGCAAGGCCGTCAACAGAGTGTTCCAGCGGCCCTTGGTGATGCCGATGGTGAACATGATGAAGAACGAGTACAGGCCGGTCTTCTCGACCACCACCCCGTGTTCAACCAAAAATTTCGTGACGATGCTGGCCGGAATGCCAGTTGGTGCGAAATGGCCTGCCAAGTCAAGCCCCGGGGTGATCAAGGTGCACTTGATCGGGTCCAGCAGGTTGAAGCCGTCGGCCAGTTTGCCGAAGCCGTGCCATTCATCGCCGGCCTTCAATATCCAGTCATCGCTGCTGCCGATGCCGTCTTCGGGCAAGTAGTCAGGCCCCCACACCTGGAACCACCAATCCTTGCCGAACTCGGCGTCGACCTTGCGCATGGCGCGGCGGAAGTCCAGGCTCTCGGCGATGCTCTCTTCCACCAAAGCCGGGCCGCCGGGCGCTTCCATCATGGCCGCGGCAACGTCGCAGCTGGCGATGATGGCGTACTGCGGGCTGGTGCTGGTGTGCATCAGGTAGGCCTCGTTGAAGAGGTGGCGGTCCAGCTTGCGCTCGGTTGCGTCCTGCACCAGCACCTGGCTGGCCTGGCTGATGCCTGCCAGCAGCTTGTGAGTCGACTGCGTGGCGAACACCAATTGGTTCTTCGGCCGTGGCCGGTTCTTTCCCATGGAATGGAACACCCCATAGAACTTGTGAAACGCGGCGTGTGGCAACCACGCTTCGTCAAAGTGCAGCGTGTCCACATAACCGTCCAGCGTGTGCTTGATGGTCTCGGTGTTGTATAGAACACCGTCGTAGGTGCTTTGGGTCAGCGTCAAAATGCGCGGCTTCACGCTGGCCGCGTCCATGCCTTTGAGCAGCGGGTTGGCGGCGATCTTGCGGCGAATCGCCTCGGGCGAAAACTCGCTCTCGGGGATCGGCCCGATGATGCCGAAGTGGTTGCGAGTGGGCGTCAGGAACACCGGTACCGAACCCGTCATGATGATGCTGTGCAAAACCGAAACGTGGCAATTGCGGTCCACTACCACCACATCGCCAGGCGCAGCGGTGTGGTGCCACACCATCTTGTTGCTCGTGCTCGTGCCGTTGGTGACGAAGAAGCAGTGGTCGGCATTGAAAATCCGTGCTGCGTTGCGCTCGCTCTGCAGTACGGGCCCAGAGTGGTCCAGCAATTGGCCAAGTTCTTCCACAGCGTTGCACACATCGGCTCGCAACATGTTCTCGCCAAAAAACTGGTGGAACATTTGACCGACCGGACTCTTCAGGAAAGCCACGCCCCCTGAATGGCCTGGGCAGTGCCAGGAATAACTGCCGTCCTGAGCGTATTCCATCAGTGCCCTGAAGAACGGCGGGGCGAGCCCATCCAGGTAACTCTTGGCTTCGCGGATGATGTGTCGGGCCACAAATTCCGGCGTGTCCTCAAACATGTGGATGAAGCCATGCAACTCACGCAGCACGTCGTTGGGGATGTGCTGGCTGGTGCGCGTCTCGCCATAGATGTAGATCGGAATGTCGGCGTTCTTGAAGCGAATCTCCTGGATGAACTTGCGCAGGTTCAGCACCGCGGGGTCCAGTTCAGGGCCGGGGGTGAACTCTTCGTCGTCGATCGACAAAATGAACGCGCTGGCACGGCTTTGTTGCTGAGCAAACTGGCTCAGGTCACCATAGCTGGTGGCACCCAGGATCTCGAAGCCTTCTTTTTCGATGGCTGCGGCCAAAGCACGAATGCCAAATCCCGAAGTGTTTTCGGAGCGGAAGTCTTCGTCGATGATGACGATGGGAAAACGAAATCGCAGCATGATGCAGCCTTGAGTCAACTGGAAAAACTCAGCCGGTGGCCGGCCAAAAGAGGGCGGAGTGTAGGGCTGTAGGCGGGCCGCGGCATGTGGCTAAACTCATTCGCAACACAGCGCCGAAATGCGCGCTCCAAAACGCCAACCCCAGACTCCCCCATGGATTTCTCCTCACCCACCCTTTGGTGGCTAGTCGCTGGCGTTTTGATCGCCGTGGAACTGGCCACCGGCACCTTCTACCTCTTGATGCTCGCTTTGGGTGCTGCGGCCGCCGCGGTGGCCGCGCACCTGGGGGCCGCTGTTAGCGCGCAGTGGCTGGCGGCAGCCGTGGTTGGCGCCGGGGCGACTGCCGCCTGGCACTTCAAACGAGCCCAATCACCACGTTCAGCGCCGGTTCAGAACAACGCCGACGCCAACATTGACATTGGCCAGAGCGTGCACGTCGATACTTGGGCGAGCGATGGCTCCAGCCGCGTTCACTACCGCGGTTCGACCTGGCAGGTGCGCTATTCCGGCAGCGACCCGCCCGCGCCCGGACCCCACGTCATCGTGTCGGTGCAGAGCGGCCACTTGGGTGTATCGCGCGCACCGTGACCGACAGCGCCAGCAACCTCTACCGAAAGACAAGACCCCATGGAAATCGCACTCGTCCTGGCCATCATCGCCATCATCTTCGTCGTGCGCACGATCAAAATCGTGCCGCAACAAAGCGCGTTCGTGATCGAAAAACTTGGCAAGTACGACCGCACACTCACCCCGGGTTTGAAGTTCGTCGTGCCGTTCGTCGAGCGCGTGGCCTACACCCATTCGCTCAAGGAAGTGCCGCTGGACGTGCCCAGCCAAGTCTGCATCACCAAGGACAACACCCAACTCACGGTGGACGGCATCCTGTACTTTCAAGTGACGGACCCGATGCGCGCCAGTTACGGCAGCAGTGACTATCTGCTCGCCATCACCCAACTCGCACAAACCACTTTGCGCAGCGTGATTGGCAAGATGGAACTGGACAAGACCTTCGAAGAGCGCAACCTCATCAATGCCAGCGTGGTGGAGGCTTTGGACGCTGCCGCGTTGACCTGGGGCGTGAAGGTGCTGCGCTACGAGATCAAGGACCTCACGCCGCCGGCAGAGATCTTGCGCAGCATGCAAGCGCAGATCACAGCCGAGCGTGAGAAGCGCGCCTTGATCGCCGCCTCTGAAGGCCGCCGTCAAGAGCAGATCAACATCGCCACTGGCGAGCGCGAGGCCTTCATCGCGCGCAGCGAAGGCGAAAAGCAGGCCGAGATCAACAACGCCCAGGGTCAAGCCGCAGCCATCACCGCCGTGGCCGAAGCCACGGCCGACGCCATTCGCAAGATCGCCGCGGCGATTCAACAACCTGGCGGTGAACAGGCCGTGCAGCTGAAGGTGGCCGAAAAGGCGGTCGAGGCTTATGCCCAGCTTGCCCAGAAGAACAACACCATGATCGTGCCTGGCCACATGGGTGAAGTGGCGGGCCTGATTGGTACTGCCATGACCTTGATGAAGGCCCACCCCAACCCGACGGGTACCACCAACAAGGCGGCCTGATGGCAAGCCCCACTTCAGCGCCGCCAGCCTTGAACGTGATGGGCACGCCACTGGTGGCATGTTCCTACGACCCGCTCACCGGTTGGTGGCGCGACGGGTGTTGCAACACCGACATGCACGACCAGGGCAGCCACATCGTCTGCGCGAAGATGACAGTGGCGTTCTTGAACTTTCAGATGGAGCGCGGCAACGACCTGATCACCCCACGCCCTGAGCATCGCTTCAAAGGCCTGAAACCTGGCGACCGCTGGTGCGTGTGCGCTTTGCGCTGGCGCGAAGCCTACGAGGCCGGCTGTGCCCCGCCGGTGTTGCTGGAGAGCACCCACGCCAAGGCCTTGGAATTCGTGCTGATGGACTGGCTGCGCAAACATGCGCTGCAGGTGGTCGGCTAAACTTCGGGCGACCGGGAAGGGTGGATGAGCGGCTTAAGTCGCATGCCTGGAAAGCATGTGGGGGTTAACAGCCCCCCGCGGGTTCGAATCCCGCCCCTTCCGCCAGAAAGCC
>Ga0209181_10011735_pt1 | contig 11185 bp, 5 predicted proteins | sample MAT05_FD_187208 | JGI IMG/M metagenome (GOLD analysis project Ga0209181, IMG submission 187208) | Freshwater microbial communities from Lake Fryxell liftoff mats and glacier meltwater in Antarctica - MAT-05 (SPAdes) (version 2) | ecosystem: Environmental > Aquatic > Freshwater > Ice > Liftoff... | reverse complement strand
TGGCAAGTATACTGCAGAGTTACGTTTCGGTCGTCATAGATCGGACTGGGCATCGAGGTCAAGGGAGCGGTGAAGAGGTCGCGCAGCACGACTTTGATTCCGTAGCGCCTGGGGCGTCCGCGTCCGGGACGTCTGGGACCCTTCGGCACCGCGTAGGCGCAGGCATTTTTCTTCAGACGTGAGATGAGGTGACCGCCCCCGTCGAGCAGTCCGGCGATGATCTTGCCGCAGGCGTAGTAGGCATCGGCGACCAGCAGCACCGGTTCGGGCAGTTGCAGGGCGGCGAGGAGGATCAGCAGCTTGTCGATCAGCGTGCGTTTGTCGCGGTTGGAAAACACGACGCCTTCGTGAATCCGGGCAGTCAGCGGGAGCGCCTGAAAGCCGGTTCCCGCCTGGACGAGCAGGGCGAGCGCCTGGCAGGAGTGTCCCATGATATACGCCGGCTTGGTGTCGGACTCCGAAGCCTGGTGGAGGGACTTGACCGCCGGCGCCTTGCGGCCCGCCTTGGACTTCTTGAGGCCGTCGGCCAGCAGCACGAGCCGGCCATCGATCCGGTGGACGCCGGGATGGACCTTGAGTACGACGCGAACCCAGATCCGGGCCAGAGCGTCCACGCAAAGTGCCGGGCTGTGAAAGAAATCCAGCAGGCAGCCGTAGCAGGCCGACTTGACCCCGCCGAGGTCCCGCCGGACGCCCATGGCGGCGAGCGTCGCCGCCAGCCACAGAAAGGAGAGCTGGCGCGAGCACGCCGGGCGCAGTTGAGCGACGATTACCCACCAGTGGGACCAAAGAAGCATGAGGAGAGGTTGACTGGGTCTCATATATAAGCATATATATGCTAACAAAAGAAAAAAACGGCCTCCCGAAACTCCACGCGCTTATCTCCGGCTGGACTCCCGCGTCTGCATGCGAAAGCATCCCCACTCATGGACGACCCCCAGATCCGTCGGTGGCAGAAGCAACTGGCCGCAGCCCAGGCCCGGCTCGCGGCGCCCGGACCCATGCGCCCGGGCTCTCTCAGCCAGCAATACAGGGACCCCGGCACGAAAACCGGAGCATATTGGCAGCTCAGCTACACCCACAACATGCGCAGCCGTTCCCGCCATGTCCGCGCAGACGAGCTGCCCCAAATCCGGCCTCTCCTTGCAAACTTTAAGCGCTTCCGCGTGCTGGTCGATCTCTGCGTCGACCTCTCGGTCAAGATCGCCGATCGCCAGACTGAATTGCGCCGCGCATCCCCAGCAGATCAAACCTAACCGCCGATTCAGAACTCGGCACTCTCAAGTTACGGTAGCAAAGCACAGAATCGGGTTAATAGATATCGATTGCCGCATCTTTGTCCCGATCGTCGGTCAGCGATTCGAGCAATGTGACGACTTTCTCGCCCGACCGAGGCCGGTAGATGGTCCCCAGCGGCCAGCGCACATCGCGGGAGCCGTTTTGGAACGCAGCGTCCAACCGCGCCGGTAACGCAGCTGCGCGAGGCACCGCTTAACGCACACCTGCGCATAGGTGCCAAGCCGATTGGGCGCGCGTTCGAGCACGCTTTGCAAACTCCTGGAGCGAACCCACTCATCCTTCCGAGAATGACGAACGAATGTCCGTAAATGCGTTGAGACAGTTGGCGGCCACGCTCAGGGTCGATCTCCACAATCCTGGACACATCGGGAAATTGTGGGTGCGGAGAGTCACGACCTTTCGTTTCCGAAAGGAACCGCCGTCCGCCCAACGGTACCATCAAACATGACCGAATGGGCCGAGAACGTCTGGATCCTGAGTTTCCCTCTTCGACTCCTCGGCGCGGACATGCGAAAAAATACGACGGTCGTCCGCCTCAAATCGGGACAGCTCATCCTCCATTCCGGCGCTCCCTTCACCGAAGCCGACGTCAGAGAGATCCGGAGCAAGGGTGCTCCCGGATGGATGGTTGAGTCAATGCTGCGGCACGATACGTTTACCCGCCAGGCCAGAGCCTTTTTCCCGGAAATTCCCGTGCTCGCGCCTCTCGGCTTTTCGAAGCGGGTAGATTTTCCCGTCGAAACGCTCATTCCCACACCGGCCGAATGGCATGCGGAAATCGACGTTCTCGAACTTCAAGGTGTGCCCGGCATGCGCGAGACCGCTATGCTCCACCGTGCTTCCCGTACCTTAATCGTCGCTGACCTCGCCTTTAACTTTCCAGGGAAACTTCCGCTTTGGACGCGCCTCCTTATGAGGGCCGCCGTCGGCAAAGAGCGCACACCCGGAATCTCCCGCTCGTTCCGGTTTCAAATGAAAGACCGCAATGCCTTCGCCCTCTCGCTGCACGAGCTCCTCTCGTGGGATTTCGACCGTCTTATCGTCGGTCATGGATCACCGATCGAGAAGGGGGCCAAACGCATTCTCCACGATCGCCTGGAAAGCGCCGGGTATTTAACGCCTCGGTAGTCATCGCACCACAGTCGACCTCACGGGGCCCGGAAACTTGCCTTACCGAAGCGATCGCCGCAAGCGGTCACGGTTCGCCGCAAGCTCTCACCACGCGCATTTATCGCAGCCTGACCGGAGCATGCGACGACAATACTGTGATGCGGCAACGGGCCTCAATTTCGTCGCTTTCGAACCCGCGACGCCCGGGATGTGACTTTAATGCCCGTCGAGGACGAACGGGTGAAAGGAAATCCCTTCCCTCATGTTCGAAACACTCCCAAGATTCGTCGACGTCAGTTTTTTCCCCGTTTCTGGTGCCAGCCCTTTTCACCCATGCCAACTTCCTTTCGTCTCGCCGCCGCTCTCCTCATCGCCTCCTGCCTTTCCTATGGCTCTGCGTTGACGGCGAAACCGCTCGAACTGCGGCCCGGGGATACGATTTGCCTGGTCGGGAACACCCTGGCCGAGCGCATGCAGCATCACAATCACTGGGAGACGCTGTTGTATCAGCGGTTTCCTCAACACCGGTTGATCGTACGCAACCTTTCCTGGCCGGCGGACGAGGTCGCGTTGCGTCCACGCGCGGACGGCTTCGGCACGCCCGAGGAACAGCTCACGTTCAGCAAAGCGGACGTGATTCTCGCTTTCTTCGGCTTTAACGAATCGTTCGCGGGGCCAAACGGAGTCGCCGCATTCAAGGAGCAGCTAGGCGCCTGGACGGCCGCCACTCTCAACGCAAACTACAGCGGCAAGGGCGCGCCGCGTATCGCCTTAGTTTCTCCCATCGCCCACGAAAACCTCCGGAATCCGCACAAACCGGACGGAATCGCCAACAACCGCAATTTGGCCCTCTATACGGCCGCGGTCCGCGAAGTGGCGGAAATGCATGGGGTCGCCTTCGCGGACGTGTTTGCACCGACCCTCGCTCTATTCGGCGCATCCTCCCCCCACGCTCCGTATACGATCAACGGAGTGCACCTTCACGAACAGGGAGACGAAGCGTTCGGCCGCATCCTCGACCGAGCGCTTTTCGGTCAGGAACGATCCACGGTCCCTTACAACGAAGAGCTGCGTCGGGCCATCGCCGACAAGAACTTCCATTGGTACCACCGCTACCGCGTCGTGAACTCTTACTACGTCTATGGCGGTCGTTCCGGTCTGAAATTCGCCGATGGACCGCAGACCAATCGCGATGTCCTCGAACGCGAGCGCGAAACGCTCGACGTCCGCAGCGCCAATCGAGACGTACGCATCTGGCAGCTTGTCCAGGACCGCGGCGTCGCCGGTCCGGTCGACGACTCCAACGTGCCCGCCTTCCTTCCGGTGGTCACCTCCTTCGGTCAATCGGTCAAAGTCGATCCCAGCGGCAAGCGCGGGGATAATAGCAAGTCGGCTGAGGGCAGCTCCGCCGCCCTCCTCACTGCCGCGGAAACCTTGAGCCGATTCACGCTTGCTCCCGGCTACGCCATCAACCTGTTCGCTTCGGAAGAGCAATTTCCCGAACTCGCCAATGCCGTGGCGATAACCTTCGACGCCAAGGGACGGCTCTGGATCTCCACGATGCCGAGTTATCCCCAATGGCGCCCGGGGGAGGCGATGAACGACAAGATCGTCATTCTCACGGACACCGACGGCGACGGGAAAGCGGACAAATCGCAGGTGTTCGCGGACGACCTGCACCTCCCGATCTCGCTGGAGTTCGACCGGGACGGCGTGCTCGTCAGCCAGCAGCGCGAGCTCATCCGTCTGGTCGATACAGACGGCGACGACCGGGCGGATCAACGCGAAATCGTCCTCAGCGGTTTCGACTCGGCGGACAGTCACCACGCGCTCAATACCTTCACCGTCGATCCGGGTGGCGCGCTTTATTTCAACGAAGGCACTTTCCATCATTCGCAAATCGAAACGCCCTACGGTCCCGTTCGTTGCGTCAACGCCGGCACCTACCGTTTCGAGCCGCTAACCGATAAACTCGATGTCTTTATCAGCTATAGCTACGCCAATCCGCACGGACTGGCGTTCGATCGTTGGGGGCAAACCTTCGTCTCCGACTCCTCGCCGGGTTCGAACTATTTCGGCACCGCCATTTCCGGCCGACTTCCGTATCCGGAAAAGCACGCCACGCTCAAGCAATGGTTCCCGAAGCGCGTCCGTCCGACCAGCGGCGGGGAGTTCGTCGCCAGCCGCCATTTTCCCGACGAGGCGCAGGGAAACTATCTGCTGAACAATGCCATTGGCGTGCAGGGCGTCCTCCAGCACACGGTGCGCGCCGTGGATAGCGGATACGAGGGGAAGGAAATCGAGCCGATCGTTCTCAGCGACGACACGAACTTCCGCCCGGTCGATCTGGAATTCGGACCCGATGGCGCGCTCTACCTCGTGGACTGGCAGGAAGCGCTGATCGGACACATGCAGTACTCGATTCGCGACCCCTTGCGCGACAAGCTGCACGCCCGGATTTGGAGGGTGACCTATCCCTCCCGCCCGCTCGTCGTGCCGGCGAAGATTGCCGGCGAATCGATCGAGCACCTCCTTGCGTTGCTCACGCTTCCCGAAGATCGCACCCGCATTCGCGCCAAACAGGAACTTGCACGGCGCAACCCCCAGGCCGTGACGACAGCCCTGGCGACATGGATGCGCTCGCTGGATAAGACTTCACCTGACCTGCCGCACCTGCTGGCCGAGGCGCTTTGGGTTCATCAGTGGCTTGACCTCCCGAACGTACCCTTGCTCAAGCAACAGCTGCGCTCGCCCGAACCCCGCGCGCGGGCCGCGGCCACCCGCGTGCTTTGCTACTGGCGCGATCGTTTGCCCGACGCGCTCGACCTTCTGGGCGTGCAAGCGAAGGACGAACATCCGCTGGTCCGCCTCGAGGCCGTGCGTGCCGCGAGTTTCTTCGCCGGGAAAAAAGCGGTGGACGTCGCGCTCGAGATTCTCAACCGCCCGACGGACGACTACCTCACTTACACCCTGGAGGAAACGATGCGCGCGCTCAATCCGGCGCCCGCCGACGTCACCGACCCTCGCGCTCTCGCCTTCGTCCTGGGCCGCACGAGCAACGCCGAGCTTGCCAAAGCGCCGGACAGCGCAGCCGTCTTTATCGCACAAATCGAACGCCAAGGTTTCGATCCCACGATTCGCGAACGTGCCCTCTCGGAGCTCGCGCGTCTGCGAAAAACGTCGCGCGAGGAAGAGATCGCCGCAGCGCTGCGCCGGATGGACGAGCGTTTCAAGGACACCGGTGCCGCCGACGAACTCGGCCGGCTCCTGGCCGCATCGCCCCAGAGCGCCCTTCAAAAGATCGACCCCCTCGTGCGCCGCATGGCGGCGAAAGACCACTCCTTACCCCAAGCCCGCCGGGCGGGGATGGCCGCGCTCGTCGCACTCGAGGGATCGCCCTCTCAGCTCTGGGCCGTGACCGAGCCCAACACCGATGCGCGGACGATGTTGCTCGAGGCGATCGACTTGATCGGCGACGAACGGTCGCGGTCCGCATTTCACCCGTTGATTGTCGACCTTTTCGCCAAAACTCCGGCCGAACTCGCCCCCAATGTCCGGGCCGCGGCGTTAAAGGCGCTCCCGTCGCTCGGAAGCGTCCACGCTCCCGCGACCTTCGCACTTCTCGCGCGTCAGCTCCAGGCCGGCAAGGAGGTCGGAATCGCCGCGCGCTCCCTTCTGCAGCTTCCTCGCGAAAGCTGGGATACTGCATATGCAGGTGGGCTGACCCGTAGCGTTTTGACGTATGCCGAAACCGTTCCCGTCCATCGCCGTGCAACGCCCGAGTTCGTCGACGTGGTGCAACTGGGGACGGAAGCGGCTCGGTTTCTTCCGCCAGAAGAAAGCAAACGGAACCTTCGTGCGCTGCGCGCCCTCGGTGTGACGGTTTTCGCCATCAAAGCGGTGCGCGAGCAAATGCGTTATAACGTACCGCAGATCGTCGTCGAGGCCGGAAAACCATTCGAGCTTCGCTTCGAGAACACCGACATCATGCCGCACAATCTGGTGGTGGTCACACCCGGATCGCGGGAAGAAATAGGTCTTGCCGCCGCGGCCATGCCAATGACGCCGGACAAAGCGGGCAAGCTCTACGTACCCGTGAGCGACAAGGTGCTGGCTTCGACCAAAATGCTCGAGCCAGGACAGAGCGAAACGCTGCGGATGCGCGCCCCCGACACGCAAGGCGTCTACGAGTATGTCTGCACTTTTCCCGGACACTGGACGATCATGTGGGGAAAGCTCATCGTCACCGACGATCCGGACGCGGTCGTCGTCGAACCGTCGACACCCACGGCAACGGCTGCGCCACACACGCACAACCATCCGGGAAACAAGTAGGGAGAACGCGGCGCGGTCGCTCGCTCTACGGGATCTCGTAGACTTCCAGGAGCGCAGTGCCGGAAGCTCCCGCGACGCCCGTCACGTGAACGGTGTAAGCCGCACCGGGGGTGAGGGTCAGCCGGACCGCCGCCGACTTGGCGTCGCCTTCGAGCGAGAAGGCTCCGACGACGGCGCTGTCGGAAACGGTTGTTCCCAGAACCCCCCAATCGTCGTTGTCCGCGACCTTCACGCCGTTCCGAAATACGTCGAGACGGGGATCGGAAACGGCGTTCGCCACCCCGAACGCGCCGAGTCTCGGGCCCACGGCGCGAACCAGGACCGTTTTCGTGCCCGTGCCGGCGAGAACGAAGCCGCCCACCAGCGGGCTGCCTGCCGCGACTCGTCCCAAGGCGGAAAAGTTACCGATGTTGGAGGCGGCCCTCAATCCATACAGTTCCAGAAGAACCACACCCGAGGAACGAGCTGCCAGATGAGCGGTGTGCGTTCCCGAGATCTGCCGAACGAGGGCCGCATCGACGCTCCCGATGGCGAAAGGGAACGCTCCTGCGGAGGCGAATGCGGTCCGTAATACGGGGCCGCCGCCCCAGTCCTCATTCGAGTCAAGCAAGGTGGAACCCGAGAAGAGAGAGAGACTCGGATTGCTTAGGACATTGGCCACTCCGAATGGCGTCAGGCTAGGGCCCACGGCACGGACCAAAACGAGGTCGGCACCGCTCACCTGAAAACCCATCACGAGCGTCTGGCCGGCGGTGACATTGGTCAAAATGGATCCATTGACGATGCGCGTGGACGACGGAGTGACTTCGAGAATTGCCACCGATCCGTCGATGGCGTCGGCAATCCCTTCGTAACCGACGATCAAGACGGGGCGACCGGTCGGACTTTCTGCCGCGGACACGAATCGAATCGTTTCGGGCGAAACAAACCTCGTACCTGTGACCACGGAGGTGCCATCGACAACGTTATGATAGCCAACGATTCCCACGCGGTTCAAATCGGTGATGTCGAACTGGAAAATTCCATTCTGTCGCTCGGCACCGACAAAAATGTACTGCCGACCGTCGACTTCCCCAAATGCGAGGGCTTCCGGCTCGGGACCTTTGTCGTCGGACCGCGTATCGATCGCCGCCGAGGTGCCGTTGTTCATATTGAAGGTGAGCGGCGCATTTGTGCGGACAAACTCCTCGAGCATCGAACCGCTGTCGAAGACCCGCGTGCCCGCTTCGTCCCAAAGGGTGAAGCTGCGGGTGCCGATCATCGTGGGGACTTCGATGAGCGCGTCGTTATCCGTGTTCCCATCGAACCGCGAGATGGTCAACCGGCCAATGCCCGCCGAGTCGCTTAAACTGCCCGTGAAAATCGCATCGCCCGCTCCGTCCGAAACCGTATCGACCAGGTTGGCCGAGCCAGCCCGGGCGACGTCGCCGTCATCCGTGCGCGCATCGCCTTCGTTCGCCGTGGCCAGGAGCCGACGGCCGCCCTGCACAAAACTGACGATGGTGTCGGGCATCGGCAAGCCAGGCACGACATCGTTAATATTGATCGCGGCCACCCCGCCATTTTGCGGATCGCGATCCGAGGCATCGATTCGTTGAACGATCGTCCCCAGGTATCGGATTGCGGTAATCTTATTCGCAAGGGTGCCGGTGAGATCGAGCGTGGCGATCGCATTGTTTTCCTGCAGGGTAATGTAGGCCTTTTGGTCGGTCGTGACCGAAAACTCCGGCTCGATGTAGAGATGGCGATCGGCGGCCGCCAGGCCGGCCACGTTAAAACGTAGTCCATCGAGAGTGACACCCGGTGCCAGTCCCGTGTTGAAATCGACGGTCACCACCGTGGGCGCCGTAGTGAGTAGATTCGCGGAGGAGGCGATTCCGGAGAGATCGAAAATACTGATCGAGCCCGGCGCTTGGGCCTGACCCGCGGTGAACTCGCCCTCGTTACAGACGATCGCTTTCGTCCCGTCCGGCGTGAACATTACGGCGTCGGGGTGGAACCCTGCGTCGCGCGACGTCAGAATCGCACCGTTCGCGAGATCGAAGAAAACGACCTTGCCCAGCACCCGCGTGTTGTCGGTCGGAATGAGCGTGGCGATCCCAAACCCGCGCCCGATCGGATCCGCGGCGACACTGCTCACTGAAAGTGTCGAGAGAGCGCCAAAGATGGTGTCGAAGTTTGCCGAACTCGCGAATGCGAGCGCCCCGTTGTCGCCCAGCATATAAATGTCGACCTTATGGCTGACCGTTCCCGTGCGCGGAAGGGAGTTGGTGACGAGCACCAAGTCCGGACCGGAAGGAGCGTTATAGTGAGCGACGACCTCACCGCCTCCAAGAATCGAAACCCCCGAAACGAAGGTGAGTTCGGCTCGGGCGGTGAGAATCGCAATCGAGCACGAAAGTACGGCACGGAAACATTTGAGCGACATAGTGAAAAATAAATGCCTGGGATTAGGCACTTTCCCGAGTCGGCGCACGATTTATAATGTTAAATTCAGGTGACGAAACGGTCGCTCTCAGACAGTCAAGGAGGGCAAGACAGGCGGACGATTTTATGGGGTCGGATCAGGAACGAATGGCGCTTAGGTAAGCGCCCAGCATGCGCCGAGCGTGTAGGGCCGGACCTTGCGTGAGCGCCTCGTTTGGTGTCACCTGCCGAATCGCGTTGCGACGCACAACCGGCGCGGACGCGAGGTCCGGCCCTACATTAACCTCACTTTCAGCACCCGAGCCGAGGGGATGTAGGCCATGACATCGTTGCTGTATCCAGCCACCCACTTCGTCTCGAATCCATGCTCCGCCTTCAAGCGCAAGGCATAGTCGGCGACCACCTCCCCGCCGAGCGCAATGAATGTCAGTCCCGGACCGAACTGCCAAACGTGGATCGGATAAGGATTCGAGGCGGCGAGTTTCCCATCGCGGTCGAGTTCCGCGAGCAATCGCTCGGCGTGTCGACGGACATACTTATTGCCGTCGCCCAACCGCTCCTGAAGGAGCGTCCGCGAAGGAGGTTCTTCAAAGGCAAGATCGACGCGGTCGAACGCCGTTTTCAGCGGACCCACCACGGTTTTCGGCGTCGAGGCCAACACCTGTTCGACCGAGGCGGCCAAGACGCTCGCATGAATGCGGGCCAGCGCTTCGTCGCGCCGGGGCAAAGGATTCGCATCTGCACCGCAACCCTGGATAAACATCGCGGTGGCGCCAGGATGAGCCCGCTCGATCTCCTCGAGGGCAAATCCCGGCCAGTCGCCACCGATCAGATAGTCATTCAATGCCGTGGCGTGGGTGGCATAACCTACGACGACTCCACGGAGATTTCCTTTACGATCGCGCACACTTAAAACGGGGACATCCGGATCGGTCGGGCCCGGAAGTGCACGATTGGCGACTCTCCTCCGATTCACTGCGATCCCTGCGAAGCCTTGTCCAAAACCAAGCGTGGCAGGAGCGAGCGCCTCGAGGGCGTTTCCGATGGTGCGAATCGCCTTGTCGATGACGTCATCCGTATAGCGGCGAACCACCTGGCGCTGCGTGGGAGTGAGGTCGCTGTACATTGGCATGATCTCAAGGCCGGCGACCGGACCGCTGTGCGTGTGCGAAACGTTCAGAATTAACCGATCCCGACTCAGCCCGAAACGCCGTTGAGCGCCGGCGAAGACCGCGTCGGCCATCTGCCGATCGATTCCCACCAAATCGAAGGTGGTCAGGACGCATGCCTTCCCCTGCGCATCGCGCAGCGCCAGTGCCCGAATAAAGATGTCTTGGCGAACCCCAGACGAGGGATGGGTGCGAACGCCGAACCCGGCCATCCAGATCGGCTCGGTGGGCGTAATCGCCACCTTCGCCAGCCCCGCCTGCCACTCCGTAACGAGCTCCGCAGCCGCGGCCCCGCGCATCGCTCCGACGACAAATAGCAGGGATCGAAAACGATGAGCGATTTTAAGCACGCCATCGGTCCCGGCGTCCACCCTGCACTCAGACAAGCGCGGGAGCATGCCGATTGCAGGCCACGACGAGATTGCCGCACTCGCCGCTCGCCCGGAGGATCGCGTGCGTGGCTGCCGCCGGGCTAGAAACCTGCGCGGCATCGACGTGGTTTCGACCTGCCCTGACGTCCCGTCTCGGTCGTTGACTATTGGCAGGAGAGCGGTCTCAAAAATTCGGTCCTAGCCATGAGCGAGCAGCAAATGAGTCTCGAACTAAACGCGACGGGCAATTCAATCCCGGAGGCATGCCCTTTGCTTCGCGACGAGATCGCCCGGGCTTGGGGCCTTCCGTTGGGACAGCGGGTCGAGGTCTGCCTTCGCGGTGGGGAACGTTCTGCCGCAATCGGGAAACTCGAGCTCCTCTCGGTACCCGACTTTCCGTGGAACCCGCGACAGCCGCTTCAATTGCGCATTTCAGGTTTACATTTCAGCAGCCGTGACATCGAACGCTGGACG
>Ga0209181_10011733_pt1 | contig 11188 bp, 8 predicted proteins | sample MAT05_FD_187208 | JGI IMG/M metagenome (GOLD analysis project Ga0209181, IMG submission 187208) | Freshwater microbial communities from Lake Fryxell liftoff mats and glacier meltwater in Antarctica - MAT-05 (SPAdes) (version 2) | ecosystem: Environmental > Aquatic > Freshwater > Ice > Liftoff... | reverse complement strand
AGACCGTGGCTGTGGCTGTGGCTGTGGCTGTGGCTGTGGCTATGGCTGTGGCTGTGGCTGTGGCTGTGGCAGCGGCATCAGCCGGGGCGGACAGCGGCCGAAGCGTGATGCCGTCTTGCAGCCGGCGTACCAGCGGGTGGTCGGCCGCGCCGTTGGTCTGGGTGCGGCCGATCAGCCAGACGGTGCGGGTGGGGGACCGCCGGCAGGGTCATCCCCTCCGGCACGGTGCCGACCCAGCCCGGGCCGGCCAGCAAGAATCGCCCGCCGGCCTGGCCGGTGGTGCGCGAGCCGGGGCTGGCGAAGACGTTGGTCCAGGCGTCCATGAACGGCATCAAGGCGTAGCGCTGGTCGTTGGCCGCCATGTCGAAGACATTCGGCCCGGCGGCCATGTCGATGAAGGCGGTGGTGTAGAGCGTGTCGACGTTGGGCCGCACCACGCCGCGAAAGCTGGCGTCGGCGAACTGGCGAACACGCTTGAGTTCGTTCTCGGGGCCGACAGCCAGGGCGGCGGCTTCGCGTGTCAAGTCCACCATCACCAGCGGGTAGCCGAAAAGGCAGGCCTCGGCACCGGTGCGGATCGTCTCGGCCTTCCAGGCCAGTCCGCCGGCCATAACCAGCACCGGTAGCAGCAAGCCGAGCACGGGCCGTTTGAGGCGTTGCCAGCGGCTGCGGCTGCGGCCGCTGATACGGTTGCGGTCACTCGATGGGCCTCGTAACAAGTCTGGCATGGCCGGCTTCACGCCGCTGCGGGCTTGCCCACCACGGTGAACACCTCCGCATGGTCTTGCAACCACTGCTCGGACAGGCGGCCATCGTGCTGGTTGGGGTGAAAGTCGGGCGAGAGGTAGTCGCGCCAGCCCTGCACATTGCTGCGCAGCAGGCCTTCGCGCCCGAACAGCAGCTGGTAGCCGCTTTTCCAGCTGGCCAGGCGCATCAGGCTGCCGTCGTGCCGCAGGTTGCGCAGTGTCTGGCGCAGCACATCGCCCAAAAAGATCACCGTCACCGCCTTGAACACCCGCAAGCGGTATTTCTCGTTGCCGCCCAGCGCCCGGTACATGTCAAAGGCCGTGCTGCGGTGCTCGGTTTCCTCGGCGCTGTGCCATTGCCACAGGGTTTGCAGGCGCGGCTCGGCGCCGGCCAGCACCTCGGGATGGCGCAGCAGCCAGTCGGCAAACAACGCCGTGAAGTGCTCGGTGGCGGCGGTGGCTGCCACGTGGATGCGTACGTCACGGTGGGCGTGGGCCTGCAGGCGGCGGAGGGCACGGCGCTCGATCCAGTTGTCCAAGCCCTGCCGGGTCAGCTGCTCGTTGAACAGTGCGTGGATACGGCGGTGGGTGGCTTCTTGGCCGACAAAGCCCTGCACTTCCACGGCCAGGCTTTGTCGCTGCCCTTCGGGCAACGTCTTCAAGCCTGCGCGCACCGAGTCCATGAAGTACTGCTCGCCCTGCGGAAAGCTCATCGACAAGGCGTTGAAAAAGGCGCTGCGGAAGGCATCGCCGCCGTTCCAGCGGCGCTCGAATGGCGCGGCCAGATCAATCAGCAGCCGGCGGACTACCAGGTCGGTCATGGGTCTCTCCTGTTGGGATCAATGTTCAGATGCCCGGGTGCGGTCGCGCAACCCGCGGCGCAAGACCTTGCCGCCCTTGCCATCGGGCAGTTCGGCCATGGCCTCGATCTCGGCGGGCACGCCGGGTGAGCAGCTTGCGCGCCAGGGCTTGTTCATGCTCAACCTGCGCGGCCGCTGGAGGGCTTGGTTTGAGCCGGTTTGGCGAGCGGCCTGTGCTGCGGCATGGCTTCGCCCGGTGCTGCGGAGAGGGTCGTGCACGCCGTAAACCAGGCGCTGCCAGCCGCGTGGCGCAAAAGGCCGCCACGCCGCTACGGGCTCGGCCAGGCGGTGCGCAATCAGGTAGAGCGCGGCCGGGCTGGCGGCCATGCCCAGGTGGCTGCAACCGCGCAGGTGGATGCTCTCGCCGCCGGGCCGCGCCGGCTCGATCGAGCGGTGCCAGGTCACCACGCCGTCGAGCTTGCTGTACACCGACGTGCGGGGCACCGGTGGCTTGACGCGCAGGCCCGCGTGGACCGCCGGGTCGACGTCGGCAATACGTTTGCCCGACAGGCGCTCGTAAACGCGCTGCGCGTTGGTGGCGTTGAGGTGCCCGGTAAACGGCGAGCCCAGCGTGATCACCTGGCGCACAAGCTGGGGTTCAAGCTTGGCCAGTTCGCGGGCGAACAAGCCACCCAGGCTCTGGCCGACCAGGCTGACCTTGGCGCCGTGCCGCGCGTGCAAGCTGTGCAGTTGCTCGCGAATCTGCTCGACCCTGCCCGGCCGCAGGCCCTTGTTGCGGCCCAGACCCCAGGGTTGCGCGTCGTAGCCCAGCTCGCGCAAGAAGCGCCGCAGCAGGCCGGTAGATCGGTCACTGGCAGAGAGCCCCGGCAGTACCACCACCGGGTGGCCGTCGCCGCCCGGTGCGCGGCGCTGAACGGCCTGGCGCAACAACACGCCTGACGCAAACTCGGCGATGGCGCGCAGTTCGGCGACCAGCAGCAGCGGGTGGGGTGGCCGCTGCCCGGCCTGCGGGCGGGCAGCGGTACGGCCGGGTTTCGACATGGTTCATACCCCTGGGTAATCGATGACGCCGGACCCGCATGCCACTGGCTGGCTGTCGCGTCAAAACCATATAATGACACGAAACGCGCCAATACATACCAGAGACAACCCTCACAGCATCGATCAGGACATCCGGGCTCGAGGGTCTCCTGCATGGCTTCAACGCCCCCTCTGAAGCCGAAACCCGAGCATTGCACCAGGCCCGGCGCCGAAAAGTCTCACCCAGCAGGTCGGCTGTGGGGCATGAAAGACGATGGAGAACCGCTATGACCCCGCAACCCTTGCTGCTCAACGGCCTGCCCGGCTCGCCCTACACCCGCAAGATGCTGGCGCTGCTGCGCTACCGGCGCATTGCCTACCGGCTGGTGCCATCGGCCAGCGGTGTGCCGGGCCTGCCAGGGTCGCGCCCGCCGCTGTTGCCCACTTTTTACCTGCCCGGCGCCGATGGGTCGCTGCAGGCGGTGGCCGACTCGACACCGCTGATCCGCCGCTTCGAGGCCGAGTACCCGGGCCGCAGCGTGATCCCGCCCAACCCGGCCCTGGCCTTGATCGACGCGTTGTTGGAGGACTTTGGCGATGAGTGGCTGACCAAGGCGATGTTCCACTACCGCTGGACGCGGCAGGCCGACATCCAGAAGGCCGCGCAGATCCTGGCCAGCTGGCGCAGCGAGCCCCAGGGCGATGCGGCGCTGGCCGCCGCGGCGGCCCAGGTCAGTGGCCGGCAGATCCCACGGCTGCGCTATGTCGGCTCCAATGCCACAACCGCGCCCGTGATCGAGGCCGGTTACCGGCGGGTGCTGGAGGCGCTTGAAGACCACCTGCGCCAGCACCGCTTTTTGATGGGCAACCGCCCCGGCGCCTCAGACTTTGCGGTTTACGGCCAGCTCACCCAGCTTACCCAGTTTGACCCCACGCCGATGGCGCTGGCGGCCGATGTTGCACCACGCGTTTGCGCCTGGGTGATGCTGCTGGAGGACCTCTCGGGCATCGAGGGGTTGCAGCGCTTGTTCCCGGTGCGGTACTGGCGTCTGATGGCGCCTGCATTGGCCCGTGCAATGAAACACGCCAAATCTTAGGATGACCGCCATGACCGCCAGTCTGCAAGCCCACATCACCGCCTTTGTCGTGCGGCGCCGCGTCAAACCCCGATTGGGCGACATGAGCGACGTCGCACGGGTGCGGCGCGTCTTCGACCAGCCGCTGAGCCCACCGCGTGGCGTGCGCTACACCGATGCCGTGGTGGGCGGCGTTGCGGGCGAATGGGTCGAAGCGCAAAGCGCAGCGGTTGCCGCCGCCGCCGTGGCATCAACCACGCTGCTGTACCTGCACGGCGGTGGCTTCATCGGCTGCTCACCGCGCACCCACAGGCCCATCACCGCAGCGTTGGCCTTGCAGGGCCTGCGTGTTTTTGTGCCCGACTATCGGCTCGCGCCCGAGCACCCGTTTCCGGCGGCAACACGGGATGTGCAGGCGGTTTACCGCGCCCTGCGCGCCGACCCTGCCATGGGCCGCCTGGTGGTGGCCGGCGACAGCGCTGGCGGCAACCTCGCGCTCGGCCTGATGCTGGCCCTGCGGGACGCGGATGAGCGGCTGCCCGACGCGGCCGCGCTGTTTTCGCCCAGCACCGACCTCAGCGGCGGCAGCCCGTCGATCACGCTCAATGCCGAGCGCGACCCGATGTTCCCAGGCCTCGACCTGCAGAATGTCTCGAACGCCTACCTTCAGGGCGCGGACCCGACAGACCCGCTGGCCTCGCCACTCTTGGGTGATCTCACCGGCCTGCCGCCCCTGCTGATTCATGTGGGCGAATCCGAGTGCCTGCGCGATGATTCGTTGCGCCTGGCGCAAAAGGCGCGCGAGGCCGGCGTCAGGGTCGAGTTGCAGGTCTTTCCCGTCGTGCCGCATGTCTGGCAAAACCTGCACCGCCTGCCCGAGGCGCGGCGATCGATCGCCGCGGCCGGGCGCTTCCTGCGCGAGGCCCGGCGCCGCACGCAGCCCGAAGCGCTGGACGTGGTGATCATCGGCGCGGGCCTGTCGGGCGTCGGCGCCGCGGTGCATCTGCAACGCGATTGCCCGGCCAAGCGCTTCGCCTTGCTGGAAGCGCGCGCCACGATGGGCGGCACCTGGGACCTGTTCCGCTACCCCGGCGTGCGCTCAGACTCCGACATGTACACGCTGGGCTATGAGTTCAAGCCCTGGCGCGATGCCAAGGCGATTGCCGATGGCCCGTCCATCCTGCGCTATGTGCAGGAGACAGCGGCTGAAGAAGGCATCGCGCCGCACATCCGCTACGGCCACCGGGTGGTCGCGGCCGACTGGTCGGCCGAGCACGGCCATTGGACGCTGAGCATCGAGCGCAGCGACGGCCGCGGGCCGTTGACGCTGCGCGCTCGTTTTGTGCTGTTCTGCGCGGGCTACTACAGCTATGCGCAAGGCTACCGGCCGCAATTTCCGGGCGAGGATCGCTTCCAGGGCGAGTTGGTGCACCCGCAGTTCTGGCCCGATGGGCTGGACCATGCGGGCAAGCGAGTGGTGGTGATCGGCAGCGGCGCAACCGCCGTGACCCTGGTGCCCGAAATGGCCAAGACCGCAGCGCATGTGACCATGCTGCAGCGCTCGCCCACCTACGTGGTGGCGCGGCCGGGTATCGACCCCATCGCCGAGGCGCTCAAGCGCTGGCTGCCGGCGCGCCTGGCTTATGCCCTGGTGCGGGCCAAGAATGTGCTGATCGGCATGTACTTCTACCGCCTGGCGCGCAAGTACCCCAGGCAGGCCCAGGTCCGCATCATGGCCATGGTGCGCGCCGCTGTGGGCCCGGGCATCGATGTGGACCGCCACTTCAAGCCGAACTACAAGCCCTGGGACCAGCGCCTGTGCCTGGTGCCCGACGGCGACCTGTTCACCAGCCTGCGCGCTGGCAACGCGTCCGTCGTCACCGACCAGATCGAGCGCTTCACCCCGCACGGCATCCGGCTGCAGTCGGGGCAAGAACTGCCGGCCGACCTGATCGTCACCGCCACCGGCCTGCAGATGAACGTGCTGGGCGACGTCAAGATCAGCCTGGACGGCCAGCCTGCCGACCTGACCCAAGGCCTGGTCTACAAGGGCCTGATGCAAGCCGGCCTGCCGAACCTGGCCAACACCATGGGCTACACCAATGCCAGCTGGACACTCAAGGCGGACCTGACTGCACGCTATGTCTGCCGCCTGCTCAAGCACATGGATCACCACGGCCACACGGTGTGCACGCCGGTGCCGGATGCGTCGGTACAGCCCGAGCCCATCCTCACCTTCACCAGCGGCTATGTGCAGCGCGCCTTGGCACTGCTGCCCAAGCAGGGCGACCGCAAGCCCTGGCGGCTGGACCAGAACTACCTGCTGGACGTCATGACCTTGCGCTTCAAGGCGATCAACGACGGCGTGCTGTCGTTCGGCCAGGCATCGGCCGGTGCGGGCACGGCTTCAGCCGCGGCTGCAGGCGCGGTCCCCCACTCGGCCACCAACGCGGCAGGCTGAGCACCGCCAAACCGCAGCGCGCACCGTGAACAGCCCGGCCGCCAGCGCCGGCAACGCCGCCTGGCGCTTCGGAATCAGGCAAAGGCGCAGTGCAAGGCGCCGCGCGGCCGCCTGCAGCCCATAGCCATCGGGCGTCGGCAGCACGAGGTTGGCGCTGGCCCGGGCGTTGTGGTCAGCCTGTATCGACGACACCAGCACTGGCATCGGGTCCCGCAGGTCGATGGCTCGACCGGGGTCGGCGGGCCGTCAACGTGCTTGGCCGGCATCGTCCCGGGCACGCTGCCCACGCCGTTGCGGTGGTGGTCGACGCAAGTCAGCAGCGGGCGGCTGTGGGGGCATCAGGTCAACGCACCCTGACCGTCTTCGTCGCCGGACTGACGAAGGCCGACCGCTCCTGCACCGTGCGCTCGAACTGCCGGGCGATGCTGCCGCAGACCAGATCGCACAGCGCATAGACGGATTCGTCTGCAATGCTGAAGTAAGCACTGTTGCCTCGGCTCTCGCGGGCAACCAGCCCGCGCTGGGTCAGCAATGCCAAGTGCCGGGAGATGTTGGCCGAGCTGTGCCCACAGAGCTGGGCGAGTTCGCCGACGTTGCGCTCCTGCTGGCGCAGCAGGTTGAGGATCTGCAGGCGCGTCGGTTCTGACAGCGCCTGGAAAAAGGCCGCCACCTGGGCCAGCGCTTCGTCGGGTAGACCTTCCATGCTGGGACACGTCGAATGTTGCGGAGTCGCCATGATGCCTTGCAGCGGAGTTGTTTGCTCGTTCTTGCGCACAATTGTACTTGACTGTTTAACTACATACGTAAACAATAAAGCAAATGGAGCCGTGTCCGTCCTTCCACCAGTCCAGCCTCCAGCAGAAAGCGCGCACCATGTTCACGACCCGTCTCGCCCGTGTTGCCCTGGCCGCCGCCCTCGTCTGTGGTCTTCAGGCAGTCGCCATGGCCCAGGCGCTCAAAGCGGCGCCGGGGCAGGCCACCACCAGCGCCACCACCTCGGCCTTCGACGGTGTGGTCGAGGCCGTGCGCCAGACCGTGGTCGCCGCGCAAGTGCCGGGGGCCGTGGTTCAACTCGATGCGAAGGTCGGTGATCGGGTGAAGGCCGGGCAGGTGCTGCTGCGCATCGATGCCCGCGCCGCCGATCAAAACGCCGCCGCCAGTGACGCGCAGGTACAGGCCGCCCGCGCATCGCTGGAGGTGGCGGGCAAGGACCTCGAGCGCCAGACGCAGTTGTTCCAGAAGAACTACATCAGCCAGGCGGCGCTGGAGCGTGCCGAATCGGCCTTCAAATCGACGCAGGCCCAGGCCAATGCCCAACTGGCGCAAGCGGGCGCGGCCCGCACGCAAAGTGGCTTCTATGTCGTTCGCGCGCCGTTTGCCGGCGTGGTGGCCGAGGTACCGGTGTCGCTGGGCGACATGGCGATGCCCGGGCGGGCACTGGTTGCCCTCTACGACCCGACCGCACTGCGCGTCACGGCGTCTGTCCCGCAATCCGTCGCCGCGCAATCGTCGGCCGGCCTGTCGATGCGCATCGAGTTACCCGGTTTGCCCGCGGTATCCGCCTGGGTGATGCCGACGCGGGTGCAGGTGCTGCCGACGGTCGATGCGACCACCCACACCGTACAACTTCGGGCGGACCTGCCGGCCAACCTGGCCGGTCTGTCGCCCGGCATGTTCGCGCGACTGTGGCTGGCAGTGCCCCAAACCCCCGTCGCGGCGGGCACCGCCGCCGCCACCGGGGCGCTGTCGGTGCCCCTCAAAGCCATCGTGCGCCGCGCCGAGATGACCGGCCTGTACGTGCTGGACCCGAATGGCAAGCCCGTCCTGCGCCAAGTACGCCTGGGTCGTGCCGAGGGTGACCGGGTCGACATCCTGTCCGGCCTGATGGTCGGCGAGCAAGTCGTCTCAGACCCGCAAACAGCCGCCCGCGTACGCTGAAGGCCCAAGCGATGACCCAGCCTTCCAGGACCAACAACGGCAGCGGCGCCCTGGGCGTCTCCGGCCGAATCGCCGCCTACTTCCAGCAAGCGCAAATCACGCCGCTGTTGGCCCTGATGGCCTTGCTGTTGGGCTTCTTCGCGGTAGGCGTCACGCCGCGCGAAGAAGAGCCGCAGATCAACGTGACGATGGCCAATGTGCTGATCCCCTTCCCCGGGGCCGCCGTGCGTGATGTCGAACAGATGGTTGCTGGCCCGGCCGAGCAGGTGTTGGCGCAGATCGCCGGGGTCGAGCATGTGATGTCGGTGTCGCGCCCCGGTGTGGCCATCATCACGGTGCAGTTCAAGGTCGGCGTGCCGCGCACCGAGGCGCTGGTGCGGCTGTACGACACGGTGAACGCCAACGCCGACTGGCTGCCCAAGGGATTGGGCGTGCTGGACCCGATCATCAAGCCCAAGGGCATCGACGACGTGCCCATCGTCACGCTGACCTTGTTCAGCAAGAATTTGACGGCGGGGCCGTTCGACCTGGAGCGCGTCGCGCACAGTCTCGAGGCCGACCTGAAGCGCGTGCCGGGCACCCGCGAGGTCAGCACCATCGGCGGCCCGGGCCGTGCGGTGATGGTCGAGATCGACCCGGCGCGCATGTCCGGTGTCGGCGTGACGGTGGCCGACCTGCGCCAGTCGCTGCTGTCGGCCAACCTGGGTCTGCCGGTGGGTGAGCTGATTGCAGGCAACCGTTCGGTGGCCATCGAATCCGGGCCTTTTCTGCGTCAGGCCAGCGAAGTGGCCGACCTGGTGGTGGGGGTGCGCGCCGGCAAGCCGATCTTCCTGCGCGACGTGGCCACAGTGCGCGACGGCCCGCTGCCACCCAGCCGCTACGTCTGGCACGGCGTGGCCGCCGCAGCAAACGCTGCCAGCGCGCCGGCGGGCGCCATCACTGCAGCCGCCATCACTGCAGCCGAATACCCGGCTGTCACCATCGCCATCACCAAAAAGGCCGGCGAAAACGCCATCGACGTGGCCAATGCGGTGACGCGGCGCGTCGAGGCGCTGCGCAACACCGTCATTCCGGGCGACGTGCAGGTGGCCGAGACCCGCAACTACGGCGCTTCGGCCAACGACAAAGCGCAAAAGCTGATCACCAAGTTGCTGTTTGCCACCGCGTCGGTGGTGGCGCTGGTGTTTTTTGCGCTGGGCAAGCGTGAAGCGGCCATCGTCGGCAGCGCGGTGATCCTGACGCTCACCGTCACGCTGTTTGCGTCCTGGGCCTGGGGTTTTACCCTCAACCGGGTGTCGCTGTTTGCGCTGATTTTCTCGATCGGCATTCTGGTGGACGATGCCATCGTGGTGGTCGAAAACATCCACCGCCATCAAGCCCTGTACCCGGGCCGCACGCTGGCGCAGATCATCCCGGGCGCGGTCGACGAGGTCGGCGGCCCGACCATCCTGGCCACACTCACCGTCATCGCGGCGTTGCTGCCGATGGCCTTTGTGTCGGGCTTGATGGGCCCGTACATGAGCCCGATCCCGATCAACGCCAGCATGGGCATGCTGCTGTCGCTGGCGATCGCATTTGTCGTGACGCCCTGGCTGGCGCGGTTGTGGATGAAGGCCACGCCGGCACCGGCTGCTGATGTCGGTGCCGATGTTGATATTGACACTGCCAACGCAGCGCCACCCCCGTCAGCCCACCACGGCCTGTCGGCCAAGATCGCGCCGATGTTTGAGCGCCTGTTCCGTCCGCTGCTGGACGAACGGCGCGGTGGCCGCAACCGGGGCCTGCTGGGCCTGGGCATCGCCGTCCTGATCGCCGTATCGCTGGCCCTGCCCGCCACCGGCCTGGTCCTGCTGAAGATGCTGCCGTTCGACAACAAGTCGGAGTTCCAGGTCATCGTGGACATGCCCGCCGGCACGCCGGTTGAGCAGACCGCCGCAGTGCTGCACGAGCTCGGCAACTATCTGCTCACCGTGCCCGAGGTCACCGACTACCAGGCCTACGCCGGCACCGCCGCACCGATCAACTTCAACGGCCTGGTGCGGCAGTACTACCTGCGCGCGGGTGGCGACGTGGGCGACCTGCAGGTCAACCTGGTTGGCAAGCACGACCGCAAGGCGCAAAGCCACGCCATCGCCACCCGCGTGCGGCCGGCGCTGCAGAAGATCGGCCAGCGCTTTGGCGCCAATATCAAGGTGGTGGAAGTGCCGCCAGGGCCGCCGGTGTTGTCACCCATCGTGGCCGAGATCTACGGGCCTGAAGCCGCAGGCCGGCACCAGGTAGCCAAGGCGGTGCGTGCGGTGTTCGAGCGTACGCCAGGTGTCGTCGACGTGGACGACAGCAGCATCGCTGCCGCGCCCAAGACGATGCTCGTCGTGGACCGCCAGAAAGCCGCGATGCTGGGCGTGCCGCAACAGGCCATCGTCACCACGCTGCGAGCCGGTCTGGCCGGCGAGGCCACGGCCTACCTGCATGACCAGAGCAAGTACCCCGCTGCGGCCGTCATCCAGTTGCCGCCCTCCGCCCAAGGCGACTTGAACACCTTGCTGCAGCTGGCCGTGCGAAGTGCCGATGGCAAGCAAGTGCCGATCCGCGAGTTGGTGACCGTCACCGACACCGTGCGCGAGCAGCCGGTGTTCCACAAGGACCTGCTGCCCGTCAATTTTGTTGTGGCTGACATGGCCGGTGCACTCGACAGCCCGCTGTACGGTGTCTTCCAGATGCGCAGCGCCATCAGCAAGATCACCACACCTGGCGGCGGCACGCTGCAGGAATTCTTCATCCACCAGCCCACCGACCCGTACCGCGACTACGCGATCAAGTGGGACGGCGAATCGCAGATCACCTACGAGACCTTCCGCGACATGGGCGCGGCTTACGGTGTCGGCCTGATCCTGATCTACCTGCTGGTGGTGGCCCAGTTCGGCAGCTATTTGACGCCGCTGATCATCATGGCGCCGATCCCGCTGACCATCATCGGCGTGATGCCGGGCCACGCGCTGCTGGGTGCGCAATACACGGCCACCAGCATGATCGGCATGATCGCGCTGGCCGGCATCATCGTGCGCAACTCGATCTTGCTGGTGGACTTCATCAATCTGCAAATGAGAGCCGGCGCCCAGGCTTCGG
>Ga0209181_10011732_pt1 | contig 11188 bp, 7 predicted proteins | sample MAT05_FD_187208 | JGI IMG/M metagenome (GOLD analysis project Ga0209181, IMG submission 187208) | Freshwater microbial communities from Lake Fryxell liftoff mats and glacier meltwater in Antarctica - MAT-05 (SPAdes) (version 2) | ecosystem: Environmental > Aquatic > Freshwater > Ice > Liftoff... | reverse complement strand
CATCAAACGCGCGTTTGATCGCATCTTCGCCCACGGCTGCCGCGCCGTGCTCCTCCCCAGTTCACCCGGCCCCGCCTTCAAGCTCGGCGAGAAATCCAACGACCCGCTGTCGATGTACCTCGAAGATATTTACACCGTCGGCGTCAACCTTGCCGGCCTGCCTGCGATCACCCTTCCGGGCGGGATGGCCAATATCAACGGGCACGACCTGCCCGTCGGCGTGCAACTCGTCGGCCCGGCGTTGGGCGAGACGTCGCTTCTCCGACTGGCACAGATCTTCGAATCGCGATCGGATTGGCACTTGCGCCGCCCGCCGATGTGACGCGGCTCCCCGCTTCGTGGGATCCGTCTACGATTCACCGATCGGCGGCTGGCGAGTGAGCTTGCGCGGCCGCGGGCGGTGGGCCTCGGCGTGACGCTCCAGAACGGACTGATGGAACCTCGTGAGCGACACCCAAGCCCAGCGCGATACGACAACACCGACCACCTCCAGGCTGTTCCGCCAACTCGGGCCCGCCGGGGTTCTCGCCGTTGCCGCGTGCATCTTCCCGATTCTCGGGTCGTTGATGCTCTTCTGGCAGATGAATGACGTCGGCGACTGGTTTCGGTCGCACGGCCCGGAAGGCTGGGCGCTGTACGCGCTGGCGTTCGCGCTCGCCGCCGGCTTTGCGATGTTGCCGAGTTACGCCGCGAGCGTGCTGGGGGGCTGGGCCTTCGGCTTCGCCTGGGGATTCCCCGGCGCGCTCCTGGGCTTCACCGGCGGCGCGCTGATCGGCTACGGCGTCTCGACGCTTGTGACGCGTGGTCGCGTCGAGGAACTCATCGAATCCAAGCCGCGATGGAAGGCGGTGCGTGATGCCTTGGTTGGCAGCGGCTTCTGGCGCACGCTGGCGATCATCGCGCTCGTGCGTTTGCCTCCGAACTCCGCCTTTGCGCTTGGCAACCTCGCGATGGCGTCAGTTCGCGTCCGCCTGTTGCCATTCGTCCTCGGCACCATCCTCGGAATGGCCCCGCGCACGGCTGTGGTCGTCTGGGCGGCGTCATTGATCCGCAAGAACGCCCAGGAGAAGGGCGCTGAAGTCAAAGCCACCGCCGCCGCCGACGCCGTGGAAGCCATCTTCACGCAGTGGTGGGCGGTCGCGATCGCCATCGGGCTACTGCTGCTGGCGCTGTACGTCGTTACCGAGATCGCCAAGCGGGCCTTGGCACGCGTCACGCTGCCCTCCAGCGCGTCCGGTAATGGCCCCGCCACACCGAGCGGGGGCTGATTGTCAAGGCTGTGCACGGCAGATCATTCGCTGGCGTACCCGAATTAGGGGCTGGCGAGCGAACTCCGCGTACGCTTGCCCGACCTTCTGAACGGCTCCGTCGGCGTCCACAGGGCGTCGCGCGCGAGGGGTGTTGGCGGAGTTGCTCGAAATGCGGATCGTCCACATCATCGCCACGCTTGACCCCGAGGGGGGCGGTCCGCTCGCGGCGGTGCTCAGCCTCGCCGCGGCTCAGGCGGCGCTGGGCGACGAAGTTTCCGTCTTCGGCTACCTCGGGCGCGGGCACGCCAAGCTCGATGACAGCGTGATCGCCATGGCGCGAGGCGTCCCAGTCGTCGCGCTGCCAGGCCACCCGCCCGCCTCCGGCATGGCCACCAATGAGGACGCTCAACGCCTCCTCGCGCAGCTTGACGAGATCTCCGCCTCGCCGTCGTTCGGCTATCTCCACCTTCACGGCATCTGGCACGGCATCATCCCCTTCGCCGCCAAGTCCGCCCGCACGCGCGCCATCCCCTACGTCCTTGCGCCCCACGGCATGCTCTCGCCCTGGGCCCTGTCGATCAAGCCCTACAAAAAGAAGCTCGCCCTCGCGCTCGGTCGGCGCAAGATGATCAGCCACGCCGCGTGGATTCACGCGCTCAGCCAGGCCGAAGTGCAGGGCATCCGCGACGGCGGCTTCAACGCCACCACGCACCTGGTGCCCAACGCTGTGTTCGTCGACGAGATTGACCGGCTCAGCGTGTCCGGGCGCGGGCGGGCCGCGATCCCGGCGCTCGGCACCGATCCCTACATCCTGCTCTTGGCGCGCCTGCATCCGGGCAAGGGCGCCGACCTTTTGATTGATGCGTTCGCGTCGATCGCACCGCGCCACCCGACGTTGAATCTCGTCCTGGCAGGGCCAGATGCCGGCGCGATGGTGGACCTGAAAGCGCAAGCCGCGCGTTTGTCGCTGACCGATCGCGTGCTCTTCCCCGGCGCGATCTACGGCGACGCAAAGTACGGCGTGCTGAAAGATGCAACGTGCTTCTGCCTGCCCAGCGAGCACGAGGGCTTCAGCATGTCGATCGGCGAGGCCCTGGCGGTGGGCACGCCGGTGGTGATCAGCGAGGGGTGCAACTTTCCCGAGGTCGGGCGCGAGCGCGCGGGGCTGATCGTCAAGCGCAGCGTCAAGGCGATCAGCGAAGCGCTCGAAACGGTGTTGAGCGATCGACCCGCGGCCCTGGCCAGCGCGGCGCGCGGGCGTCAACTGATGAAGTCGCGATACAACTGGCCCGCCATCGCCAAGCGCGTGCGCGATTTCAACGCGCTCACGCTGGGCGTCTTCGCGACCGCCCAGCCCGGCAGCACCCGTGTTGACTCGCGCCCCGTCGTCGCCATCATCTCCAACTCCCAGACGCCCTATCGCGTCGCGATCCATCGACGCTTCGTCAACGAGATCCCGCAGGTTCGGTTCGTCTCGGTCTACACCCACGACAAGGCCGACCAACCCTGGGACAACGCCCTTGCGGAAGAAACCAACCCCGTCTCCTTTGGCGACGGCCAAGCGGTCGATCACGGCGCCACCGCCACCTCCGTACTGGGCGACTTCACGCGATCCTCCCGTATCATCGCGTGGATTCAGCGCAACGAGGTCGTCGCGGTGGTCATCGCCGGGTACAACGACATCGGACGCATCCGCCTCTTCCACTGGTGCAAGCAGCACGGCATCCCCACCTTCCTCATCGCCGACTCCAACATCTACGGCGATCTCGCCCGCGGCTTCAAGCGAGTCCTCAAGCAGGTCGTCGTCAAAAAAATCATCAACCTCAGCACCGCCATCATGCCCTTCGGCAGCGCCGGCACCCGCTTCTACTACAGCTACGGCGCCCAGCCCTCCAAGGTCATCCTCTGCCCGTTTGAGCCCGACTACGACCTGATCGAGTCTATTACCCCACAGGAGATCGCCGCCGCAGATGCCAAGCACAAGCTCGCGCCGGGGCAAAAGCGCATGGTCTTCTGTGGGCGATTCCAGAACGTCAAGCGCCCGGACCTGGCGATCAACGCGTTTATCAAAGTCGCGGAAGACCTGCCGCACGCCGACCTGCTCATGATCGGCGATGGCCCGCGCCGCGAACAGTGCCAGAAAATGGTGCCAGCCCATCTGGTTGATCGCGTGAAGTTCCTGGGGTTTATCGGCAACCAGCGCGAGCTTTCGGCGATCTATCGCGGCGCCGATGCGCTGGTGATGTGCAGCTCGTACGAGCCCTGGGCGCTGGTGGTGAACGAAGCGGTGTGTGCGGGGATGGCGATGATCAGCAGCAACGTCGTCGGCGCCGCGTGCGAGCTGGTGTGGGACGGGCAAAACGGGCGCGTGTTCCCATCGGGTAATGTCGATGCCCTGGCGCAAGCTATGCGCGAAGTCTTCCAGCCTGACAATCTTCCCCGAATGAAGGCCGCATCGCATCGAGTCCTGGCCTCGTGGCGTGCCCGGGCCGACCCGGTCGTCGGCATGCGCACCGCGCTCGCCCGGGCGGGCGTCCTCATTCCCGATCAGGCGTTTGACTCGTTGCGGGTGTCCGCCGCCGCCACGGACCGCCAGCAATCAACGGGCGTGCCGCACTCCGTCGGCCCGGCGTGAGTTCTATGCTTGGATTGTGTTTGGGCAAGAAAGCTTGGGCATGTACGCCGGGCCGAAACCGGGGGCGGATTCAGCCTTTTGCGCACAATCTGTTTTCATCGTCACACCGCCTGGGCGGGCGCGGGCCGATGAACGTATCGGATGACGACCCGCTGGAGGGCCTCACCCCGACGACCGCATGCGCCCGCCAGACTCCGTAACGACGAAAGACGCCCCCGATCATGATTCCGCTGTTTGCCACCGCCGTAGCCTGGTCACTCACCTTCTTCCTTGTGGGGCTGCTGGCGTACAAGATCCTGCGCCGGCAGTGGGACCTCATGAGCTTCAACACGCTCCTGCTGGTCGGCTTCATCCAGTTCTTTAGCCTCCCGATCTTGCTCTTTTCGATGTCGGACGTGACCCAGCTCATCACATACTTCATCGCGTCCGACGCCGACTGGAACATGCTCGCGCTGATGATGCTGCTTTACGTCGCGGTCGCCCTCGCGGCGTATCGCTTCGGTCGGCGTTTCGAGTTCGGACGGAAGTACCTTCCCCAGGTCAACCTTCCCGTTTCCTACGGCGGCATCATCATCGTCCTGGGCGTCACGCTCGTCGGCATCGCCATCACCATTCCCGCCGGCTTCACGTCCTATCTCTTCTTTGCAGCGCTCATGTTCCGCCCCGCGTTCATCGCCTTCGCAGCCGGCCTCGCCACCGTGCTCGTCATCAAACAGCCGCGAAACCTCGGCTTCTGGGCAGTGTTCCTCTTCATCCTCGTCGCGGGTCTGCTGATCTCGATGTCCTTCAACTACGGGCGCCGCGACCCATTGGGTATCTTCTTGGCCATCGTGTGGGTCGGTTACTGGATGTGGCTGCGCTACAAGCCCATGTCACGCCAGATCGGCATCGGCGCCATCGGCACCAGCATCATCCTCGTGTTTCTGGTGGGCTACAGCGCCATCCGTGGCGACTCAGCCGCGGCAGATTCCGACGTCAACACCCGCATAAAGCAGATCTCCCAGCTGTTCACCGGGCAGAAGCAGGCCTTTGACGTGTCCAACTTCCTCATGATATTCTACCAAGACTCGGCGTTGAACTCCGCGTACGCAATCTCCGCATACCCACAGAGCTACCCGCTCATGCCGTTCCACGGCGCTTTCTACTTCATCGTCAACCCCATCCCGCGCATTCTTTGGGAAGATAAGCCCGTCGGTATCGGAAACATCTTCCAGATTCAACTGAAAACTGGCGGCAACCTCGGCGTTGGTATCATCGCCCACGGCTGGGTCGAGGGGCTTGCGCTCGGTGTCGCCGCGTACGCCGCGTTCTTCGGGCTCATGTCCGGAATGCTCGACGGCCACTTGCGACGCCATTCGAACAACCCCTACCTCATCGCCGCGGCGGGGACCGGGCTTGGCCATGTGCTGGCGATGCCGCGCGGCGAGACCTCGCTGATGACCGTTCTCTGGGCTTACGGGTTCATGGGCGTGATCGTTGTTCTGTTCTTCTCAAAGCTCGTCTTCGGCGAAGTCATGAAAGCGCTCGGTCCATTCGGCTTCGGCTCTGACGACCCCGCCAACGCCGAGGGCGTCGCCGCGATTGACGCCATGGCGACTGACGGCTCCGCGCCGCACCGCGCCCAGGATCAGTTCGAAGAGCAGACCGACTACGGCGACGAGGAGTTCCTGGCCCATCGCGATCAGCACGATCACCCCACCGACAAAACGCCGGCCTGAGTCCCCGCCTTCCGCCTTCGGCCCCTCCCCGCGCCTCGCATCCTTAACCCCCGGTATGCACCGAGCAGGTCACGTCGCGATGCCCTTCTTCGCTCCCAGATCAAAGGCCCCGACCGTCCCGCCAACCTCAGGTGTGGCGAGCCCGCGTCCGCTTACTGCGTGGGCGATGTGGTTCATCCGCGTCGCCGGCTGGTGCGTGCTGTTCGGAGTCGGGCTCGGCTTGCTGGTGTTCTGGTACGGCCAAATCATCTCCGATCGCATCCACGTCTTGCAGTTCATCGGCTGGCTACCAAGCTGGATGGTGCTCTGTGTATTGGGCGCGCTGCTGCCGCTGACGCTGCTCACGCGCGTCAACCCGAAGCTCGCGCTGCGTCGCCGGCGCGCACGCGCGCTGACACAGACCCTTGGCGTCGCTTTCCTATTGACTTGCCTGTTCGTCGTCGTGTTCGAGATGCACTGGCACCGCGCGCTAGGGTCCGGCGTGACCGCTCGTCCAGGCTCGATCCGCCTCGTTCACTGGAACCAGGAAGCGCTGAGTATCACCAAAACCATCGTCCCAATGCGCGACGAGATCGGCTACGCGCCGGATGTCTTGCTGGTCAACTCGAATCAGCCCGGGCAGATCTTCGAGCAATCGCTGAAGACGCTCGCTCGCCCCTACGCCTTGCAGCGCCACGCGGGGTTCGTCATCGCCTCCGCCTTCCCAATCCTTCAGTCGCGCGCGTTCCATATCTCACTGGTTGGCACCAGCCGCGAGGGCACGCGCCAGCATCAGGCCCGCAGGTGGATGGAAGACCACTGGAACGAGTGGGCCCAAGCGCTCGGGCTCGCGCGGCGCGAGTTCCCGCGCGCCGTCGCCGGCGCGATCGTGCTGATCGAGCTCGACACCCGCCAGAAGCTCGGGCGCACCACCACCCTCTGGTGGGTCGATCTCCCCTCAGACCCGTTCGCCCCGCGCTGGGCCAACGCCAAGATCGTTCGCGCCCGCATCGACGAACTCAGCGCGGCCATTGACTCGGACTCGGGCAGATCGCTCCTCCCGTTGGCGGACATCGTCATCGGTGACTTTAACACGCCGCGCGGCTCCGCTTCACTGGACCTCATCACCGGCTCTCTGCCGCACGCCTTTGACCTCGCCGGCTGGGGTGACGCGCGCAGCTTCCCGCGAACCTACCCAGTCATCCACGTGGACCACACCTTCGTGAGCGCGGGCCTGAGCGTGGAAGCCTACGAACTCATCCGCCCCAGCCAGGGCGATCACTGGTTGCAATCCGTCACGCTGCACGCGAGATGACGCGCCCCCGTCCTCCCCGGTCGCCGGTTGCCGATTCCCGATTGCCGACCCACGGCGCGCCACGCCCCTCGCCACAAACAATCCGTATTACACCCAGAGCAGCCTGCGGGCCGGTCCGGCCAGACGCCCCGGCAGCGCGCTCACCGCGTCGCGCACCGCACCGCCAGCGAACAGCCGCAGCCCTGTCGCCGCCAGAACGCCGAACGTCAGGCCAATCAGCATCGCTCGCAGGGCCTCAAACATCATGCGCGGCTCGTCCTTGATCATCACAGTCGCCGTGATCAGCCGCTGTGACAGCGGGGTGTACGCAAGTCGGTCCAGCAGTAGCACCACGGCGCCCGCGACGGCGCAGATCAGCATTGGGCGGAGCACCGCGTCCAATGTGCGGCGGCGCGACATCCCCGCGGACTTGAGCGTCTGGGTCATCATGTGCAACGTCACCAAGGAGACGAGAACTGAGATCGACGCCGCGATCACGATCACCGAGTCGGCGATGATCGCGCCGATGATCGCGCCGCCCGCGGCCCCAAGCGCGATCTGAGCCCAAATGCCGAAGGAAGATGCGAACCACCCGCGCGACTGGGCCAGCGGGATCGTGACGGTGGCGACTGCGTTGCGGAGGACGAACGCCGGGACCAGGATCATGATCGCGATCGCCACCTCGTCCCACTTGTCTCCCCAGACCAGGCGGGAGATCGCCGGGAAGACCAGCGCTACCGCGAATGTCACCGGCACCGCCAGGAGCATGTTGAGGATCAGCACGCGCAGGGCGGCGCTGGCCTGGCGCTCCGGCTCGTCGCGCATTCGTGACAGGATCGGGAGCATGACGGGGACCAGGCTCTGGGCCAACACGCCCTCCAGCGCCAGGAGGATCGAGATGGCAAAGAAGAGCGAGCCGGTGATCTCCAGCGCTCTGTCTGCGGTGAGGAACGGCGAGGCGCACACCGCAAAGCCGTGATTGGCGATCCCCGCGGCGAGAGACGCGAAGACGATCCACTTGGAGCTGTGCAGGATCTTCAGCCACAGCTCGCGGCTGGCCGGGCGTTTCCACGACCTCTCCGTCGTGACGATGAAGAGGAAGATGTTGTCGGCGATTGGCAGCAGGATGACGGGCAGGATATAGCCCACCGGCCCCCAGCCAGCCAGCGCGAAGCCGATCTGGCCGCCGTAGCGGATCACGCTGGCCATGATCGATTGCAGCGAGAGCATGTGGAAACGCAGGTCGATCTTCAGTTTCGCCATGCGGGTGGTAGAAGGTGAGTTCAGTGGCACAGCTACAGCGAGAATCCACATCAGCGTCGTGAGGTCTGAAATGTGCTCGATCTTGCCTTGGGTGTAGAGCACCCTGGCAGCCACCTCGCCGGTGACGCCGATGAGCAGAGCCAGCACAAGGTTGATCCAGAACGTGAGCCAGAAGCACGGGCCGGCGTTTCTGTCGAAGTCCCGCGGGTTGGCAACGAGAAAGTCGGAAACGCCGCCGTCGCGGAAAGTCTGGATGAACATCGCGATCGAGAGCGCGATCGAGACGAGTCCAAGATCCTCTTTAGTGAGCATCCCACCCATGACGATGACGGCGCCGAACTGAAGCAACTTCCCCACGCCGATGTTGACGAGCATGAGCGCGAACCCGCGCATGGCCGAACGCCCGAGCCCCGGGGTATTGGGCGCCGCGCCGCCGGGCACCGCGGCGATCGTCGGCGGCACGACAAAGGGTTCAATGGGCGTCTGGAGCGGATCGACCGCTCCCTCGGGATTGAGCGAGACCGTCATCGGCCGGGCCGACACGCCGTTTGTCGAGCTGGGCGCGCCGTCGGTGGGGGGCCCTGAGGATTGTGCGGGGTCGGTGGGGGGGGTCACGGTCTGGGCTCTACGCCGTCGCGGCTCGACGCAGTTCGATCCGACGTGCCGGCCTGGCGAACGAAATCTGAAAAGATCGAGCGCTCTTCATCGGTGATCGGCGTCAGCGCTCTGACAACATTCTGACGAATGCGATCGGGGCTTGAAGAGGCAAACAGCACCGGCCCGGCGCGGTTGGCCGCCAGCGCGTCGCGCAACATCAGCCCGGCGATCTCCGATGCGTCGTTCAGATCGACGCCCAGCCTCTCCGCAGCTGCACGCGTCCGCGTCGGTTCGCCCTTGGCGCGCTCCGCGATCGCCTTGGCGTCTTTCACGACGCTGAAGTTGATGATGCCCCGCGATTCGACGTTCGCTAGCCGGGTGATGTTTGGCTCCAGCGTGTTGCTATCAAACTGCATCACGCGGTACGCGCTGTTCCACCGGGCGGCGTCGCCTTGGAGCTTGGCATACGCCGTTGCAGTGCCGAAGGCGCGGACTCTTCCGCGTTGCGTTTCGCTCTGGAGAAAGGCGATCAAATCCTCGCGGTTCGCGTCTGACAGCTCGCACTCGTGCAAGAGCAGCAGGTCGACGTGATCGGTGTTCAGCTCGCGAAGAGAAGTCTCGAAACTCTTGAGCGCGTCGGCGGGGTCAAACATGCCGCGCTGCACGCTCGATGCCGTCGCACGCCGAGCGAGTTTTCGGACGATCGAGCTCTTCTGTGCCATCCAGCGCGCGATGCTGATGAGCTTCCGCAGGCCGCCTCCCCCGCTTCCACCCCCCCCGATTCCGGGCAGCGAGGGCGGGTTCAAGCCAAGCTTCGTGGCGATCGTCAGCCGATCGCGTTTGCCCTGAATGAACTTCCCAAGGATTCCCTCAGCCTGCCCGAAGCCGTACAGCCGCGCAACGTCAAAGTGTGTCACTCCCGAATCCAGCGCCGCATTGAGCGTGTCCATCGCCTTGTCGATCGAGCCGTGTGACGTCAGCCCCACGCAGCCAAATCCAAGGGCGGACGTTTGCAGATCCGTGTTTCGAAGGTCCACTTGTCGCATTAATGGGGTTCTCGGGTTGGGCGAGGGTCAGGATAGACTTCGCTTCAACATCTTTTCATGCCTCGCTCGGGCAGCTGCGCCAATCCCGTGTATTCTCAATGCCCCGCCCACAGAGAGCGCTGGGCCACTGATGCTCAGCCTTACGCCCCGACTCGCCACCCCCGAAGGAGTTCCCTGATGGCCATGCCCACAAGCTACTACAACTTTCGGCGCTGGGCGCTACGCACCTTCGTCCCCGAGTCCTACTGGGCGGAATCCGTCACGCTCAACGGCGCCAAGATTCGCTTGCGCAACACGCCCTACAGCTTCGGCGTCCGTTCCACGCTGCGCGACAACTCCTATGAGATCGCCGAGCGCACGCTGATCGTCGAGCTGGCCCGCCCCGGCATGCAGGTGCTGGAGTTGGGCGGATCCATCGGCATCATCGCCGCCGTTGTCGCCGAGCGCGTCGGCCCCACCGGGCGCGTCGTCACCGTCGAGGCCTCGCCCAAGCTCACGAGCTTCTCACGCACCTGGCTCGAGGTCGGTAAGCCGATCAAGGTGCTCACCGGTTACGCCTTCCCCGTCTGGAATCTCCCGCCCGAGCTCAGCATCAAGGGCTTCACCGGCGGCGAGGTCTCGCTCGGTGGACGCGTGGAGTTCAGCTTCGATGACGCCAGTAGCCCAGGCGGCGCAGCAACCGCAACCCGCGCCGCCCCCCCGCCATCCAGCGCCTCCGACGTTCGTACCTACGACCTCTCGACCATCTGCCGCGAGCAGGGCATCGAGCCCGAGATGCTCATCATGGATATCGAGAGCAGTGAAGAAATCCTGATGAAGTACCCCGCGAACTTCCCCAGCTTCATCAAGACCATCATCATCGAGCTCCACCCTTGGTTGTACAAAGATGGCGAGCGCGACCAGCAGCGCATCATCGACGCGATCGAACGCGAGGGCCTTAAGCTCGTCCGCCAGGTCAAGCACAACTGGCTCCTCCAGCGCCCGGGCTGACGCTGACGCGAGGCCGAACCGCCCCTAACCTTGCCGCATGAATCTCGACTCCAAGCGCATCATCGTCACCGGCGGTGCCGGGTTCCTAGGAAAAGCCCTCGTCCGTCAGCTCAAACACGCCGGCGTGCCCGACGCCAACATCTTTATCCCGCGCCGCAAGGACTTTGACCTGACGCGCGAGGCCGACGTCGCCCGGCTCTATCGCGACGCCTTCAAGGGTGCCAAGGCCGACCTGATCTTCCACCTCGCCGCAGAGGTCGGCGGTATCGGCGCCAACCGCAAAAACCCCGGGCGCTACTTCTTTGCCAACATGGCCATGGCCCTGCATCTCATCGAGCTCGCCCGTCAGGACGGCCTCGTCGAGCGCGACGGCAAGTTCATCCAGGTCGGCACCATCTGCGCCTACCCCAAGTTCA
>Ga0209181_10011730_pt1 | contig 11188 bp, 8 predicted proteins | sample MAT05_FD_187208 | JGI IMG/M metagenome (GOLD analysis project Ga0209181, IMG submission 187208) | Freshwater microbial communities from Lake Fryxell liftoff mats and glacier meltwater in Antarctica - MAT-05 (SPAdes) (version 2) | ecosystem: Environmental > Aquatic > Freshwater > Ice > Liftoff... | reverse complement strand
AGCTATCCCCTACCGAGTCTGACGCAGCAGTCGCGTAGCTTTGAAGCTGTTGACTGCTGAGGTATTTTGTTCAACTGCTCATAGCAGTTGAACCCATTGTTCATGTCATCTTGTTGGGTAACATTGAAAGCCAGTTAGTCCAAACTCAAGAGTTGAAGGAGTCCCACTAGAAGCCCAAGCTGAGCTGAAATTGGATCTAAATTTGCGAAACTAATCGGCGGAGTAGACATAGAAAGCTCCAAAACAATAAACCAAACAAGTTGGCTAATCAGAATGATTGGATCACGGCTTGTTTGTGACCTATACCGTTTCTAAAAATTGGAGAAACTGATGGTGATATCGGGGTATCCGTTGAAGTAGATCGTGGGATCTTCACCGCCGTAAACATCGTCATAGGACAACACGTAGGCTCTGTTGTCTACCCCATAATCATGTAGGATCTTAGAGAAGTAGAAGATCGGAAAGTCAGCCGTACTATTGCCTTGACCATCCCCCTTGTAAAAGTAAGAAGAATCAGTCCATTTGTCACAGCCATCGTCGTAGTGCATCACGCCGCGACAGATTGATACCATGATCGCGATCACAACTGGGTCGCTATTCCAATACTCACCCAAACCGTGATCACTCCCGGCATTAGCAAACAAGAGAAATCCCCAGTCGATCGATCCATTGTTAGAATCGAGGTTCTGATAAAGGCTAGGTTTATCGGGTGGTGGCGGGCTAAAGTTGGGCACTCCCCAAGGGTTACTGGGTCTCGGCAGGGATGGGACGCTATAGGGCTTTTGCATTGCCGCATCGGTAAACAGTGAGAGCGTTTGCCCATCCTCGCTCACTTTTCCGTAATAAATGGTGTGATTCGAGTTGGGGTCAGTTTTGTTGTAGAGCTTGCTGTAACAGGAGAAAGTTCGTCCTGGTTTCCAGCAGGAATTATTCACATAGTCATCCCAAAAATGGGAGCATTTTGTGGCGTTGTTGATTTGATCTGTTAGCGTTGCTCCGCCCCAATCAGTAAGTCCAGCGGCTTTTGGTGCCAGAACCCGCACTGTTTCGCCCTGCTCATTTTTAATCATGAGCTGCTTGAAAAGGTCAGTGTTACCATTTTCCTGATCTTCGGGAGATGAAGCGATCGCGTTAAAGGCAGCGATGATAGTCTGTGAGGGAGTTTCAAATCCAACCGATCGCTGCTGACCCGTATTAGTATCCGTCACCGTTACTTTGTAGGAAACACCATAGAAATCTACATTCGTTGCGTTGATATTCGGGTTGTCTGCGGTATGTAGCTCTATCTTGTCGTAAAGCACGTGATTGTTTTTGCTGTTGGTTGGACCTGAGGAGCTAAAGCCAGCCATCTTGTCAAAATTGTCCTTGAACGCAAAATACACACGTCCACTGACAATCCGAGGAATCTGTACTATGTAACGTCCATCAGAATCGAGTGCCTTAATCTGTGCGAGGGATCTCACCATCGTGGCAGTGTCCAAGCTGAAGTTGTTCACTGTGTAATTTGCCTGGAACGTGCTGGTTTCAAAATCTAGGTAGCCAAATTTAGCACTGTCAACGGGTACATCGGGTTCTTTGCCTAAAACCGCGATGAATATTTGAGTGTCAGGAATCGAGCAATTGGATGGTAGTTCAAAAGTCAGTTGTGCAGGAAAGTTTGTCATGATTTCTCTGTATATTAAATGCGTAATGAGTGATTATTGAGAGGCTATACGCCTTTGGTGATGTGATGCGCCCAAAGCTGATTGTCACTGGAAACCGTCTGGTACATCAGATCCCAGGAGTAGTGTAGGTTTTCTCCACCTTTGCTTTCGTCATAGCCATTCGGAGTCCAAATCCCGTTCGGATCGTTTACCCAAACACCCGTTTCGTCATACCCACGCAGTAAAATAACGTGTCCCAATCGCGTTAGCTGGGTATGCACTACTACGGGTAATCCACTTGCAATCCAGGTTTTAATCAGATCCCAATTGCTGGTGTAACTAAAGTCATCTTTACAGCCATAGGCTTCAACCACTTTGGCTAAATCAAGTGGAGAATGACGATCTAGCCCATGTTGATCACAATACGCATCCAGTTCATCGGGATAGCGCATTTGGGTATGCTGTTGAGGAACGCCTAGATACGCTAAATCCATGGCGATCGCTGTTACATTGCACGACCCCCCTGGTGCTTCCTGATTGTCATTTTGGTCGTAGTAATCATAGTGAGGCACGGGAAAGTCAACAGATGTTGGGACTAGGTTCAAAGGCTTCCCATCTTGCAGGATTTCAACATGCGGTCTAAACACATACCAAGTGTTATGTCCCTGATAAGCAAGTTGTTTTCCCTGGTTATCAACCCCCAGGGAAGCTTTTATGTAGTTGCCAACGATTTCATAACTAGAGATGGGTAATGTTGTCCCAGCAGAAACGGCTTGCTTCTGATCATCCGGTAATGTCGTGCTTAGAGCCGTGCTTAGTTTGAGCCAGGTATCGTGATTGACTTTGAGAGTGTATGACATGATAAAAACCTGCAATAAAGAACTACTGAGCATATATGCCCAATAGAGTTTGAGCTGCTCAGTGAAAAGTATTTCTACAAGCAAATGACCCACTAGGAATAATGTGAGTGATGCAGGTTACCCTGACTCAACTGATGCAACCTTAAATTTAGTTATAGAGAGTTACCGCCAAGAAATCGCCAGAAGATCGCCAGAATCACAGTACCTCTAGTCGTTCTCTTCCACCACGATCGCGTATTCGTAGTTGTAGCCCATCGCTCCATCAGTAGGTGAAGGCGATTCCCCCTGTAGTTTATTCGTCGCAACTCGCAGGGTGAAATTGCCAGATGTGATGCTGGATGTTAATGAACTTGGTGCAGCTTTATGTGAGTTCCAATAGTTCACACAATTGTCTTGAGTGTTGAAGCTGGTATACAGCATATTTGCCCCGCGATTGGGAATGTTGACCAGCACGTTAAAGCCGGGGAACATTCCATTTGGGGCAGCTTTCAACACAAAACTGAGATCTGCTGTGAGATCGGTGTTGACATAGGCTAGATCGATGAAGTGGATGGGAGTTGAGCCAATAATCGACGAGGGAACCCAGGCGGGTGAAATGCCCGGAATTGTCTTGATATCATTCGGAGTCAGAGGACAGATCGCAGAGGTACAGTTTACTCCAATCAAACATAGGCTGAAATCAACTTCCTGTGAGGTTGCGTTATAAAAGCGCACGTAAGCTGTCATCCGCTTCGCTAATAAGAGCATGACGAGTCCGTAGATGAAGGTGCCTAAGGCGAATACTAAACTAGCAGCCTCAAGGACGAAATTGACATTTGCCGCAATGGTTAGATCGTCGGAAATTACGATCTCTTCGCCTTCAACTCCTGCTTTTTCAGCCGCTTTTTTTGCTTCTGAAGCGAGTTTTGCAGCGAGGGCAACTGCATCCAGCTCTCCTATGTCGATGAGACCCTCAACGAGCAGAGAGACAAACTCCCGACCTTTATCCACTAGCTTTTCAATCACTTTCTCCCTTGCTTGTTCCAACTCCATCTCTGCAATCCCAACACCTGCATATTCGATCGTGGTCGCCATCACTTGGCTGACTCGTTCCTGATCAGTTCCTGAGCCTGTTGTTAGGGTGACGTAGCTAGCTCCAACTTCTACGGAAGTGTTGAGATCGGAGGTACCTTTTTGTAGCTCAGCGATTCCGTCTTCAGTGAAATATGCTCCAACCATCAGAAAATTATTGCCAACTTCTACATACTGAACAGGCAGCTTGGAGAGGGGATCAGTGCCATTTAGCCAAGCGGTACGACCGCCCTCAATGCTCGCTACATACAAATTTTGCAGCGCCGACAGATCTGATGCAAATAGTTGATGTAAGCTGTCTCCTCCCTGAGTTGTGATTGTGTCTAAGAGTTTCTTAAATGAGTTGTTGTTATTCTCAACCGCTTGATCATGCACGTCGAAGCCAAAATTGAACTGGTGTTCTGTGTCAGACATCAGGATGCTCCTTTTTCAATAACAATTAGATATTCGTAGAAGTAACCCGTTTCACCGGTAATCGGAGAGGATGATTCGCCCCGTAGCTGATTAGTGGCGATCGATAATTGGTATCCGCTGTTCGATACACTCATGGTGAGTTGATCGTACTGACCGTGATCAATGTTTTCATACAGTTGATCCCAGTCTTCGGTATTCTTGAGGTCAACATATAAGGAGTTGTTGCCAACTGCCGGAATATCAATTACAGCCGTCATGCCAGGGAAATCTCCTGAGCCATCGCCGTGAATAACGACTCCTAAACCGTTGACACTGGAATCATTCTGAAACTGGTAGTCTGCGCGGTAGATCACCGAGTCCAACGGCTTCACCCCAGGGGGCGCAGGTGCAATTCCGATTGGGGGCATACTTCCAGACTGGGGAACTTCTTTCGCCACCAAGTCATACTCATAGCACAGCGCTAGATTTAAGGTTTGATCGGTGTAGTTATAGATTTTAACGAGGCAGATCATCGTCTTCGCCAGGAAGAACAAGATGATCGCGATGATGGCGGCGATCGCGGCGACTGCAATTCCCACGATCGCTAATGGGCTGAAGGTGAGCGAAAGGGCGACTTCATCTGCGACCACTTCCCCATCAATTGCGGCATCCTCTGCGGCTTCAGTTGCAGCTTCCTCGCTGACCGTTGCTGAGTCGGTCGCACCTTCGGCAATGGCACTGTAAGCGCGGGTCAGGTAGGATTGCAGAAAAGTCTTGAACGCTCCCAAGATTGTCAGGAGAGCTGGTGCGATCGCGACCCCGGCGATCGCCGGACCCAGCTTTTCCACCCAGTTGACGATGACACTGATGGGTCCTTGGTCGGTAACAAGATAGGTGGTCGCAATGCCCGCTTGTTTGTAGTCCGGTGTATCTTGCCCCAGGATGCTATTGTCAGCTAGAATCTGCACTACCAAAGTGCCTTTGCTGCCTTTCACATAGTGAACAGGGGCATTGGGATCGAGAAAGTCGTACCCTAAACTACTCGGCTGGGAAGCTTGTTGCCATGCACTATCACCGTTGTTGGCGATCTGTTGAGCGATGTCGTGCAGAGCAGCCATATCTCCTGAAAAGAAGTCGTAAGTCGGACTTCCCCCCTTTAAAGCAGCGTGTAAATTCTGCACTAAGGTTGGACGGTCGGGTGCGCCGTTCAGCGTATGGGAAGCTCGAAATTGTACCTGCGGTAAAGGATTAGCCATAACTCTCTGGGATAGCGTTGGGGTCATGGATAGAAGCCGATCGCAAGCCGCCACTCAAGCTGTTCTAGCGTCTATACGTAAGACCTGAAACGCTTGCTACAGCAGCTTGCTCAATCGCGTAAGGGGGCGTAGGGGAATGCCTACAGCACGGGCAAACCCCTTGTAACCCTGCCCTAGTCTGAGGGCGATTGATCGAAACTCAGCATTACACCGAAATACTGCCATCCGTCAGGACAATCAAATGCTGGTAGTTATACCCTTCAGTTGCGTCAAGCGGAGACGGAGATTTACCACTGACTTGATTCGTTGCAATGCGTAAGGTGTATTTGCCGGATTGCGCAGTCATGGTTAGATTTGTGGTTCCCGTTCCTGGAGGAGGAGGGACTTGATGGGATGTAAGCCCCTTCCACAGGCTATTGCAGTCTTCAGCCGTAAATCCGATATACAACAAGTTAGGATCCAGTAAAGGAACCGAGACCGAGACTCGGAATCCAGGGAAGTCGCCACTAGGCGTAGCTTCTAGCACATAGCCCAGCGAATCCAAAGGATTGGTGTTGATAAAACTAAGATTCGAGTAGTAGATCGCCGTATCGGAGGGCATGATTCCTGGAGGAGCCTTCGCTGGACTGACTTTCGTAATGGTCGCTGTTTGACCCACGGCTGCGGGACCTTGTTTTGAGCCACCCTCCGGTACGATACACATGCCAAACTGGATGTCTTCGGCGGTCACATTGTAAAACTTGACGAAATTGGTCATCTCCTTCGATATCAATTGGAGAATTCCCATGACTACGATTAGGACTGCACCTACTCCAAAGGCAGCGCCTGCACCGAGAGAGACACTGAAATCGGCAACGATACCTTCAGCAAGTTCAGCTCCTTCCTCCCCTGCGTCTGATGCCGCATCTTCTACGTCTTTTTCAGCCGTTTCTTCTGCCTCATCGTCACCTTCGTACCCATCTTCAGCGCTCTTGAAAGTTCTGCTTGCCAGACTTTTCACGAAATTCTTCATGGTTTTCACAGCGAAAACAAGAACGTTTTTGATGACGGGTGTTATCAAAAGACCACCCACTCCGTCACCCGAATATTCAATCGCGTGGACGACCAGTTGGCCCGTACCGGCATCGGTTGTCAACGTGACCACCGCAGCACCCACCTGCTTATAATCAGTCCCTGTGCCATTCTGTATCGGGTCTGTGTCGGTCACAGAGGCAGACACCATGAGATAATTGTTGCCCTGTGTGACATATTTTACTGGATTACCGCTTTTATCATAGCCATCAAGCCAAGCTGTATCATCAGTGGTAGAAATGGTTTCATAAAGATTTTGCAGGGCTTGAGAATCACCCGAAAAGAAATCATAGACCGCAGTTCCTCCAGTCAGGGCTGCTGTTAACTCGTGCAGCAGATTGGGTTCATTGGGATCGGCAGTTGTTAAGGTGGGTGACTGTGTGAGTCGGATTTGGTGTGGTGCAGTAGTCATGGGTTATTTCTCCTTGTGTTTTTAGGTTTAACGACGATTCAAACAATTAACTTTGGAACGATCGAGTGAAGCACAAATCCGAAAATTTGAATTCGGGGGGCATCCTTTTTCTCCTGGGTTAAATCTGACAAGCGCCACTTCCGTCGCTATTAGTCCAGAGGGCGGCGATCGCCTGTCCATTTTTAAGCTGCGAAAGTTGGCTTTGATTGAGTTGGCAAGCTCTCAGCCACTGGCTTGGCGGCATTGCATTGGGTTTGTTATAAACGACCATAAACGCATAGGCATCGCTGGGTAATTGAATGGGGATAGAACCACCGATTGGAATCGGTTGAGTGAGAAGATTTTGCCAAGCAGACCCGCTACTTGCTTGATAACTGGGCATGATTTGTGCTCCATCTACGTTGTTTTGAACGGTCAAATTGATGACGTGGACATTCCAAGGACCATCATCGTTGTTGGGGTCGTAGGGGGGTGCTGTCCAATCGAGAGAGTTATAAGAGCCTCCTAATTGAAAGGGGTTGTAGTCGTAGTGCAAATAAACTGTCCAACTAGTAGATGTGGTCGATGGAATGGGGTTGGCATACCAGCCGAAAGGGATGTTATAACGTTTGCTGGCATACAGGAAGGCTAATTGCCCAGGGGGTGGATTGACATAATTGAAAGCCTTGCTGTCTAAGCCGTCAGGGAAACTAGCCGCAACATAATGATCAGTCCGCAGATTCAGGATGTGAGTCATCATGGTGTCATGATCGGACTGCAAGCTGTTGAGCTTGGTCGTATCGCTCTGGTAGTAAACCATCAGGCAACGCACGGCATTAATTGCGCCTGCTGTCCACTCAGCCGACATGATGGCGTTGTGATCTTGATTGGAGTAGCCGACCCCCCAAAACTGTCCATTTTGCGAGAAGCCGCTCCACTGTTTGACGTTTTGCCAAACATTAAAGGCTGCTGATTCACCAAACCAGCGATCAAGGGTTTGCGGTCCGAGAACCGTCAGTCCCCAAGTATTCACATCAACGGCTTGCGGCTCTGCTGTGGCTGTCCAGGTATTTTGAGCATAAGTCCCGCCCTGATAAAAATTACCATTTGATCGGTTCCACGCTTTTGTTTGAAAGAATGCTAGCAATCCATCTGTACGACCACAGGGCGCTTTACCTCCCCAAATCATGATGCAGATTAGATTGATAGCCGCCCTGATTTTTCCTCGATCGCTTTCAGCTAGCGCCCCGTCTTGACTAAGCGTATTTTCCAGTACCTGCTTGCAGATCATCAGTCCCGCCAAAGATGAGGCGCAATTTTCAACTGAGATTGCTCCTTGAGGAATAGATCCTGTATTCCCCTCAGAACCACCCGGTGCGTAATAAAAGGCACCGATCGGCGATTGCATTATTCCAAATGCGTACAAAACATAGAGCGCGTTTTGAATCGAGTCAGCTTTAAACGGGATATAGCCCTGCGATCGATATTGGAAATAATCGACTGGTAAGGAACCTAGAAAAAAAGCCCATGCATTCTCGCCAGTGATGGGTTTCCAATCAGGCCATGTGATAGACCCTCTGTACTTTCTGATACAAGCAGGATAGAAGGTAATGTACTGCTGATATTGGGTTTTCCAAAGGGGATCTTGTGCCCAATAATCTTTGCCTACTAATCGCAAAGCGTATGCTTCGCTAGCGTTTGAGATTGAATCTTGATAGCCGTATTGAAAGTTGGCTGTATTCGCGCGGATTGCTGTAACATCAGGAGCGAGACGCTGAGTCGTGTTGGCGGCTAGAGCAAATAGTGTAGCTGCTTGAAAGCCCTGCAAACCTCGATCGGAAGCTAAAGCTAAGGCAATTTGCCAGCAAGCCGCATCATAGATATCAGTCCCTAATGTGGCATTGACTCGCTCAATCTGTAACTGTGCCCCTGGGCTTCCTTCACCATTGCGGTAATAGGGCTGATCGCCCCCGCCAAAATCTTGAACCACGACCGTACAATCTTGACCGTTTTTGCTAGCCCAAGTGTTGCAGATATAATCTCCCCAATAGCCAGGGGTGGCATAGTAACTTAAGGGTAATGAACCCGGAACAGTGAAATACTGACCATCTGCATTAAAGACAACCGATTGGGTTAAGAATAAAACTAATGCTTGAATTTCGGCATCAGTTTGCGTCTTTTTGAACGTGATTGAACTCATTATCTTGTCACCGACCTTGACACACTATGTGCAACATTGAATGACTTAGCCCTAGGATTGAATCGGCAAAATTTACTCCATCGGGCACGACCTTTGTTTTATCTATAGAAGGCTACCGCCAACAGATCGCCAATAGATCGCCAATAGATCGCCAATCATCAAGCACTTAATTTGAAAGCTACTTTTGGCAACTTCTAGTGCTTCTTTTTTATTAATATAAAGAGTTCTTTAACAAGCCCAGAAGGTATTGACAATCAGTGAATAATCAAGTTAGGAATAACACGTAGAGTAGTAAGTCAGTGAATCAACTTTTGAGCGATCGCCCTCTAAGAAGTTTGCTTAACAGGTAGATTGAAAATCAGTGACGTGGCGTTTGAAATAACGCTCGAATTTTACAGAGTAAAGGTTTGAGCATTTACCCTGGGTGCATTATCGTTAGTGTCACGAATTTTTCGCCACTTGCCAGAGAGTAAAAAACGAGCTTCCAAGACGTGCATCAGATAAGGGTTTCAAAAACCGTCTGATTATCCTCCAGTAGATGGCGAAAAATTAAAGACACTAACCATTATCAATTCATAAATCAGTAAATAATCAGTCACAACTACCATTGTTGATGATTAAGAACCATGATGGTTGGGGCGTTATTCAGCAGAGAGTCACGCAAAATTTTAAGGGATTTAACATGTCTGCTTTAACTGGAACGGTGCAAAGTGCGCCATCAGGTTTAGTTGGCTTCGACACCGATACCAAATTGGACTTGACGACCGCCAAACTCTTTCGCCAGAGCGGGTATTCTTTTTGCCTGCGATACCTTTCCCTTGACAGTGAAAATAGTGCCGATTTAGACCAGGATGAAGCCCAAGCAATCTTGAACGCAGGATTAGCTCTAATGCCCGTACAGCACGTCCGATATGCCGAATGGATGCCAGATGCATCACTGGGTGCCCAGACGGGGCAAACGGCGGCAGACAATGCCATTCACGTCGGCTTTCCAGCCAAACTTAATGTCTGGCTCGATTTGGAAGGAATTAACCCCGATGCTACGGCTGATGCTGTGGTTGCTTACTGCAACAGTTGGTATGCAGCCGTTGCCCAGACTGGATATTTGCCCGGACTGTATGTGGGTGCCAATTCGATTCTCGACAGTCAACAGCTTTACGGCGATTTGAAGTTTCAACACTACTGGCATTCCCTCAGCATCGTGCCCAATGTAGCGGTGCGGGGTTATCAAATGATTCAATCAGATGGTGGCACTGTGCATGGGGTTGGTATTGATAAAAACCTGACTCAAGCCGATGCCGACCAGGCACAAGTACAGTGGTTGATTCAACAGCCTTAAATCTGCATTGATCACGCCAAAATCTGACTCACATTCAAAAGCATAAATGCGATGATTCCAACAACTCTTAGCTTAGAGTGTCGATCGCTGTGTGCCAGCGTCGCTGCTTATGGCATTGATCCAACAGGCAAGTTTATTCCTCAAGAACCCTATCATAATGCTGTTGGGTTTCTCAATCCACCGATTGCATTCGCGGCTGGCGATGATGATATCGATGCCTGTTTAGTAGGCACCACCAATCAAGGTGTAGTACTCGCGTTTCGGGGCACGATTCCACCCAATATTCACGATCGGCAAAGTATGCTGGACTGGATTGGTGATTTAACCGATAACCCGATCGCGGTTTCTGGTATTCCAGGCAAAGTGCATGAAGGGTTTTGGCAAGGGTTATCGTCATTGTGGGAACCTCTGGTCAAGGAGATTAAACAGCAGGTGAATGCGGGTAGAAAATCCTTGCCGCTTTATATCACGGGTCATAGCAAAGGGGGTGCTATGTCCAGTTTGGCGGCATTGCGGCTGAAGGTCGAGGAAGGTATCAATCCTGCGGCTGTCTATACTTACGCGGCGGCTCATCCTGGAGATTCAACCTTTGCCAGCCACTATCAATTAGAGATTCCAAATCACATCCGCTATGAATATGGCAATGACATTGTTCCCCATATTGTTCCTGATGCGGCATTCATTGATGCGATCGCCCACATTCCTGAACTTGGTAAATTCTTTAAAGGCATGGAAACCTGGGACTACACTCACGTTGGCACACTCCAATTTATCGACTGGAATAAGAAAGCGATTGTAGGTGATTCATCAGGACTCCAGATAGAACGCTTGTCCAGTCTCAGTAGATCGCAAACTCATGTAGGAACGGGCAAGTAGATGGCTGAAATGACTGGGAAGCGGCGCTCAACCGCATGAGAGAGGAACTCTAACATGGTTTTAAGTCGGAATAACGCTTGGTAAACGA
>Ga0209181_10011726_pt1 | contig 11190 bp, 9 predicted proteins | sample MAT05_FD_187208 | JGI IMG/M metagenome (GOLD analysis project Ga0209181, IMG submission 187208) | Freshwater microbial communities from Lake Fryxell liftoff mats and glacier meltwater in Antarctica - MAT-05 (SPAdes) (version 2) | ecosystem: Environmental > Aquatic > Freshwater > Ice > Liftoff... | reverse complement strand
CCTCGACCCGCTCGAAACGACCGACGCCGATGCCGGTGCCGGTGCTGGTGCCGGTGCTGGTGCTGCTGCTGGTGCTGCTGCTGGCTTGGGGCGTGTGATCGACTTTGTGAACGGGCAAGCAGATCTGCGCGATCGAGTGCTGCGGGCGGTGGGCGATCCGGACCAGCGCTTGGCCGAGGATCACCTGCGCGCGCTCCGGGCTGTGCGGTTCGCGGCCCGGCTTTCCTTGACCATCGACCCGGCGACCGCGAGCGCCCTGCAACGTCACGCGCGCGGGCTTGAAGGCGTTAGCCGAGAACGCATCGGCGAAGAACTCCGGCGGATGCTCTTGGACTCGCGGCGTGCGCACGCGCTCACGCTCTTGCAGTCGCTGAGGCTGGACGCCCCGGTGCTTCAAGAATCGAACTGGACCGGCCAACCCACGTTGGTGGTGGCACTCGGGGACGCGCGAGCCGCCCAAGGCGCGAGCTTCTCGACGGTTCTTGCCGCCTGGGCCTTGGACCGTGAGCTGTCCACCGATCTTCCGGCTCCGTTTCCCTCGTTGAACGCTGCGCGAGCGAAGAAAAATCGACTTCCGAGTGCGATCGATTTGCTCGTGTCCCGCTGGCGGTCGGCCTTGTGCTTGTCCAACGATGAATCGGACCAGTTCGGGCGCACGCTGCGGGCGCTCGCGAGCGTGGAGCACTCGTGGGGTGCCCTCGGCATCGCCCAGAAAAAGCGTTTGGCCTCGACCCAAGTATTTCCCGAATCGATGAGGATCTTGCGAGCGCGGAACCTCAGACTGGCGGCCGAGGTTGACTCGGAAGTGGCGGCACTCGGGGCAACGGCGGGAGGGCTCGCGCCGACTCCCCTGGTAGATGGCGATCTCCTCGTGGCTCAAGGTTTCGAGCCTGGCCCAGCGTTCAAGGCTATTTTGGAGCGGGTGTACGACGCTCAATTGGAAGGGCGGGTGACGAACGTCGCTCAAGCATTGACCGTGGCGTTCGAGGCCGCCCAGGAACTGGGAACCTGACGACGACCTGACCGTATCACAACTGGGTGAGGCTCGGTCTGGCTGGGTGGGTGGGGGTCGTCGATCGAGGTTGGTGGAACCGGTGCCGTTCAGCGGCGTCTAAACTTCCAGAGCGCTCGCTGGGGCCGGGATCAGTCCGCGCGACGATAGATCGACCACCGGAACCTGGGATGCGTCCTGTTTGATTGCCCGGTTTGATCGCCCGGATCGTCTCGTTGGAAAAATTGGAGTCTGACCATGAGCAGCTTGACCACGAACACAACGCCTCTTCAACTTCATCGCGATACCTCGGGCGAGCTGCGCAGGCGTTGGTCCGCCTTTGGGGCCGCGCTGGCGTTGACCGCCAGCACGCTGGCGTTTGCTTACAACTCTTCGGCGCACGCCTCCCAGCCCGCCAAGGACCAGCCCGCCAATGACGTGGCGACAAAGGTGGCCGAGGAGGACTCACTGATCCTGCGCGACGGGCGTGTGATCAAGGGCAAGTTTATTTCCGAGACCGAGACCTCGATCAAGTTCCGCGGCAAGGTCGCGGGGATCGAAGTGGAGACAGATTACCTCAAGAGCAACATCCTCGAAAATCGCCGCGCTAAAGTTGAGACGGGCGACCCCAAGAAGCCTGCCGCGGGAGCGAAGCCGAAGGATCTGAAGGCGCTTGACGACAAGGGAACCGTCGGCAAGGGAACCGACGGCAAGGCTGGCGACGCTATGAAGGCCGGTGGCGATTCACCCAGCTCGAGCGCTTCTTCGGGCGATGTGAAGTCCAAGGTTTACGTGATGGAGCTCGCGGGCAAGTTCGGGCGCGATATCTCGCAGACCCCGATTCGCCAGGCGATGGAAGATGCCAAGAAGGCGGGCAGCGAGTACGTGATCGTGGTGATGAACAACGAGTGGACGGGTCGTTCGGGAGAACAGCTCGACGACGACGCGGCGGAGTTTGACGGACTGAGTCGCGCGGCGGACATGGACCCGGTCTTCGATGTCGAGCTGAGCAAATGGTCCAAGCCGCCGAAGCTCGTGTTCTGGGTCAAGCGTGCGATGGGCGGTGCGGCCTTCCTGCCGCTGCTGTGCCAAGACATCTACTTCAGCAGCGACGGGAAGATGGGCGGCATCGGCAACCTGACCAAGCTATTCGATCAGGGCGACGAGGTCGTGAAGCAGAAGCAGTACTCTCTGCGTCTGAGCCGGGCCGAGGGCAAGGCTCTTGAGGGCGGGTACTCCGACCTGATCGTTCGTGCGATGGCGGTCCCGGAGTTCGTGCTGAGTTATTCGATCGAGGGCGGGCAGGTGCGGTATTTCCAGCGCATGCCGGAGAACCCCAACGAGTTCCTGCTCACCGACGACGGCAAGGAGACGAACCAGGACACCGACAAGCAGGTTGTCGCGGGCGAGGGCAACGACGCGCTGACGCTCAACGCCAAGCTCGCCAAGGACCTGCTGATCGCCAAGGGGATCGTGGACACTAAAGAAGACCTGCTCTTTGACCTGGGCCTGGCGCGAAACGTGGAAAAGTCGTACGGCCGGTCCAAGGAGATCCTCAAGGCCTGGAGCAAGAACGTCGATCAGGCGGAGCGCGACATCCAGCGGCTCCTCGAAGAGACGCGCGACGCGCGCCCGACCGCGACCTTCAATGAGCGCTCGCGTTCGCGAGGGATCGAGAAAAACCTGTGGCTCAAGATCATCGGGCTGGTCGACCGTTACGGCGAGGCGCTCCCGAGAGCCGGTGGCCTCAAGCCTCAGGCACTTGATCGGATCAAGTCGATTGACAACGAGCAGCAGAGGGACGTTCAGGCAAGCCGCAAGAAGTAAGTTCTTCGATGGCGCCTCACCTCGTAATTCTCCCGCCATGATTTCCTGATCTGGCTTTGTGTTCTGGCACTCAAAGACGGCACACCGCATCAGCCGAGGTCCGGCCTTGCATCACTCTCAACGGAGCATTCTCATGAAATCAAGCCCTGTTCGCCGTTTACTGACCGCCGTTTGCCTTGGGATCGCCGCAGCCGCCGTGGTGAGCGTGGCGATCCCGGCCGCCCCCGTCGCTCGTGCTGGCGTTGTCGCGTCCTTCGCGGCAGCGACTGACAAGATCACGAAGAAAGACGGCGAGGTCCTTGAAGGAAAGATCACCAAAGAGGTTGAGGGCTGGGTCTGGTTCACGCGCGTGCAGGGCGGCGTGGAGACCGAGGTCATCCTCAACCCCAAGGACATCGACAAGATCGAGAGGGCTCACTCGACCCCCGCCGCCAAGGGCGAGCCCGAGACGGCCCCGGCCAAGAATGAGAACAAGTCTGAAGGAAAGGCTCGCGTCCACTCGGGTGTCCCGCGCGCGGCCGTGATCACACTCGAAGGCATGGTGGGTGTTCAGTTCGCGGCCAAGCCGCTCGAAGACATAATCCCGTTGCTCGAGGAAGACGGTGTCAGCATCGTGGTGCTCAAGATCAACTCGGGTGGCGGGTACCTCCACGAGATCCAGTTCTTGAGCGACCTAATCCACTTGAAGTACAAGGACAAGTTCCGCACGGTGGCGTGGATTGAATCCGCGATCTCAGCGGCCGCGATGTCGGCCCACTCGCTCGAAGAGATCTATTTCCTGCCCAAGGGCAACTACGGCGCGTGCACGGGCTGGAGCGGGGCTCTAAACGCGGTCAAGGGCCGCGAACTTGAGAAGGTCTTGCAGACGGCGCAGGGCTACTCCGACCGCGGTGGCCACGATCCTCGGATCATGCGAGCCATGCAGATCAGTTCTGATGAGGGTGATCTTTCGAACCTCCAGATCTCTCCCCCGAGCGGGCAGCTCTCGGCCGACATCGATCCCGCCACCGGCAAGGTGACCTGGTACCAGAGCCTGGAAGGGCAGTACACGCTCAACCCCAAGGGCGGCGTGCGAATCCTGACCTTCAACGCCGAAGAGGCTTCGAAGTTCAAGTTCTCGCAGGGCACCGCCAAGGACGTGAAGGAACTGGGCGCGCTGATGGGTTATCAGGAGATCGAGTGGGTGGGCAAGGACGTCAAGGGCGTGCCCTACCCCGTCTGCCGGGCCGAAGAGAAAATGATCAAGTGGCGCAAGGACACGACCGACGCCGATGAAAACTTCACCGTCTACACCAACGACTATCAGCGCAGCGTGGCGACCGCGCAGGCGACGCAGGACAAGGCCGATCGCGGGATGTGGATCGGCAAGGCGACGCGGGCGCTCGAGTTCCTCGAGAACCTGGTCAAGAAGCAGCCGAACCTCGGGCTGTTCAAGGGGCTCAGCAAGAACTGGTTCGCCGAGCAGCGCGAGATGCTGCGCAAGCTCGCCAAGTAAGCCCAGACAGGCACCTTGCCGCGAACGCTGTTGACGGCGCAGCAACTCGTGCAACACGATTTCATTACGGGCCCGGAGCGATCCGGGCCCGCGTTCTTTTTGTACGCCAGCGTTGATCCCTACAGTCGGTGCTGTCCTTTGATCTCCTCACCATTGACAGAATCTTCAGAAAGAACCACGATGGCCACGAGCCCAGCGGTCACGAACTCCGAGTTTGTTCCCAACTCCTTCGACGGCACCTCGTGGCCCGGGATCGAGCCGCTGCTGCGGGCGTTGCGCGAACGACCGGTGCGCGATCGAGCCGAGCTGGAGCGATGGCTGCTTGACCGCAGCGAGCTGGACGCGGCGTGCTCTGAGGCTCAGGCGATCCTGTACATCAACATGACCTGCAACACCGAGGACAAGGCCGCGCAACAGGCATACACGACGTACATCGAGACCGTCCCGCCCAAGGTCAAGCCGCTGGCCTTCGAGCTTGACCGCAAGCAGACGACGCTGTCGCGCGAGCTGGGGCTGGACAGCGCGCCGGGGCGCGGCGACCGGTACAAGGTGCTGGTGCGCGACGTGGCGGTCGAGCTCGAACTCTTCCGTGCGGAGAACGTGCCGATCCAGACCGAACTGTCGCTGCTTTCTCAGAGGTACGACCAGACGGTGGGCGCGATGACGGTCGAGTTCGACGGCCAGGAGCGCACCATGCCGCAGATGGCGCGGTACATGGAATCCACCGACCGAGCCCTGCGCGAGCGGGCGTGGCGAACGATGTCCGACCGGCGGCTCAGAGACGCGGAGGCCATCAGCGACATCTATGACGAGATGATCGCCAAGCGAGACGTGGTCGCGCGCAACGCAGGGTTTGCGGACTTTGTCGGCTACGCGTTCAAGGAGAAGCACCGCTTCGACTACGGCGTGGGCGAGTGCGGCGCGTTTCACCGCGCGTGTGCCGAGCACATCGTGCCGCTGGTGCGCAGGCTCGACCGCGAGCGGAAGGACACGCTGGAGCTCGAGGATCTCAGGCCTTGGGACCTGGCGGTTGACCCCAAGGGCCGAGCCCCGCTGCGGCCCTTCGAGGGCGGGCGGCAGTTGGTCGCCAAGGCGGTCGCGACGTTCGATCGGCTAGACCCGCGGCTGGGCGCGATGCTCCGCTCGATGGGCGACGGCTCGAACACGCTCGGCGCTCGGCACGCCGACGGCTCGGTCGCGTATCTCGATCTCGACTCGCGCAAGGGCAAGGCACCGGGCGGGTACCAGTACATGCGCGACCGCAGCCGGGCGCCGTTCATCTTCATGAACGCGGCCGGGCTGCAGCGCGACGTGTCCACGATGCTGCACGAGGCGGGGCACGCGTTCCACTCGATGCTGTGCGTGGACGAGCCGCTCGTGAACTATCGCACGGCCCCGATCGAGTTCTGCGAGGTGGCGAGCATGTCGATGGAGCTGCTCACGATGCCCTACTGGGGTCAACCGCAGAACGGATCGAGAGGTTCGGCTGGCAAGGACGATTGCTTTTACGCCGATGAGGCCGAGCTGGCGCGGGCACGACGGCACCAGATCGAGGGCGCGGTAGGCATCCTGCCCTGGATCGCGACGATCGACAAGTTCCAGCACTGGCTGTATTCCAAGCCAGATCACACTCGCGATGAACGTCGCGTGCGGTGGCTCTTGCTCGATGAGGAGTTCGGCCACGACGTGAAGTGGGACGGGCTTGAGGCCTCGCGTGCCCACGCGTGGCAGCGGCAGATGCACCTGTTCGGCAGCCCGTTCTACTACATCGAGTACGGCATCGCGCAGCTCGGGGCCTTGCAGCTCTGGCTGCACGCGACCGAGCACGGCGACCAGTCGGCGGTCGAGGCGTACCTCGCGGGCCTACGGCTGGGCGGGTCCAAGCCACTGCCCGACCTGTTCAAAGCGTCGGGCCTGACGTTCGATTTCGGACCCGAGATGGTCAAGCGACTCGTGGACCGCGTGCAGAAAGAGCTGGAAACACTGCCGATGTAGCTCTTCAAGGTAGATCGGCTCTCCGAGCCGACTCTTGGATCCAACTCTGCGAAATGAACACGCAGCGCCGATCGAACACACGATCATGACCCTTCAACCAGCTCGCGTCGTGCTCGTTCACACGGCACGAGCCACGCAGGATCACCGAGCAATCGCTGGGAGCACCGATGGACCGCCCTGCTGTGCCGCACATGACCCTCGACGAGTTTCGCGCGGTAGGCCACCGAATGGTCGATTGGATCGCCGCGTATTGGGAAAACGTTGAGACCAAGCCGGTGCTCGCGCAGGTCAAGCCGGGCGAGACCGCGGCCAAGCTGCCGGGGTCGGCGTCTGATTTCTTTTCGCACGCCGTAGCCGACCACGAAGGCGCAAACCCGGCGTGGGATGCGATCTTCCGCGATCTCGATAACGTGATCGTGCCGGGTCTGACGCATTGGCAATCGCCGAATTTTTTCGGCTATTTCCCGGCCAATATCTCGGGCCCGGCCGTGCTGGGCGACCTGCTCGCGGCGGGGCTCGGCGTGCAGGGCATGCTCTGGCAGACAAGCCCCGCATGCACGGAACTTGAAACGAAAGTGCTCGACTGGCTCGGAGAAGCCTGCGGCCTACCCGACGAGTTCCTTTCAACATCGAAGACCGGCGGCGGAGTGATCCAAGGGACCGCGAGCGAGGCCGCGCTCGTCGCGCTGGTCGCGGCCCGCGAGCGTGCGATGACATCCGCGCGGCGAGCGGACGGTACCACGGGCGTACACCGCGGACCAGCCCCGGCGGTCACACCGCATCTCACGCTGTACACCTCGACGCAAGCGCACTCGTCGATCACCAAGGCCGCGATGATCGCCGGGCTGGCGCGGCATCCGGACGATCGCACGCACGTTCGCGTGATCGACGTGGACCGCGAGTGCAGGATGGACGTCGCCGCGTTGGCCGAAGCGATTCGCGCCGATCGGGCCGCAAGACGCGTTCCATTCTTCGTGTGCGGCACCATCGGTACGACGGGCACGACCGCGATCGACGACATCGCCGGGATCGCGGGGGCGATCGGTGACGATGGATCGAGCGCAACCTCTGGCGCGAGCGATCACGAGAATGAGGGCTCGCCGGCGCTCCCCTGGCTGCACGTTGACGCGGCCCACGCCGGGCCTCTCGCGCTGTGCCCCGAGTTCCGCTGGATGTTCGACGGGCTTTCACGAGCCGACTCGTATTGCTTCAACCCGCATAAGTGGATGCTGACGAACTTCGATTGCAACTGTTTCTGGACGCGCGATCGGCGCGCGATCATCAGCGCGCTCTCGGTCACGCCCGAGTACCTGCGCAATGCGGCGAGCGATTCGGGGTCGGTGATCGATTACCGCGACTGGCAGATCCCGCTGGGCCGGCGGTTCCGCTCGCTCAAGCTCTGGTTCGTGCTGCGGCACTACGGGCTTACGGGTTTGCAGAACTATCTGCGTGAGCACGTGAGACTGGCCGAAGTCTTTGAAGAGCTGGTACGCAGCGACGCGCGCTTCGAGGTCGCGACGGCGCGGACCATGAACCTCGTGTGCTTCCGCCTTCGAGGTTCGGGCCTCGAGAGCGACGCACGGAACCACGCGCTGATGAACCGCCTCAACGCGAGCGGAGAGCTTTTCCTCACGCACACGCAACTGCCCGCGTCGATCTCGGGCGAAAGCTCGGGGCGAGTGGCGCTGCGGATGGCGATCGGCGCGACGCAAACGCAGGAGATTCACGTGCGATCAGCGTGGGATCTGATCTCGACGACGGCCCGCGAGTGTGTGATTGATCGCTGAGCGCGAGCGTGCCCCGGCGCGCAAGGCACAGAGAATAAAAGGTGCCGATCGTGAAAATACCGGCCGCATCTGCTTCGGGCAGGACACCGCGAGTTCGTGGCTGTATCCTGCTCACATGAACGCCCCGCCATCCACGATCGTTTCTGCACCAGAAAAGCTCCGGAATTCTTCGGCGACAATCTCACGCTGTCGATACGCCGGGCCGCTGGTTCTGATCGTTGGTGCCCTGCTGGCGGTCCAGACGATGCTCCATGGGTGCGGATCGACGATGACGAAGCCCGAGTTGAGCATCGCCTCAGACGAGTACTCCGACGCCATCGCCGCGACGCGCGACGTGCTGCGCTCGTACCGGTTCCAGATCGATCGGGTCGACGCGGCCGAGGGCGTGGTGACGACGGCGTCCAAGAGCAGTTCGGGGCTCGCCACGCCTTGGGACCCTGAGCAGTCGTCGTTCAACCAGGAGCTTGAAGACCTGGCCAACATGCAGGAGAGGCGCGTACGCGTGACGTTCGATCGCGCGACAACGCTCGATGCCGACGCGAAGATCACGGCCCGCGTCGAGGTCGTCATCGACCGCGTCCAGCGGCCCGGCTGGCGACCCACGCCCAAGTCGGTGCGGCACAGCACGGTCACGATGGACCCGGACTTGGCGGCCCGGCAGATGTGGCCGACGTACAGCGTGCCGATCCGGCAGGACCCCGAGTTCGCAAGCGAGATCGCGGAAAAGATCGAGCGCAGGCTCGGCGAGATCCGCGGCACGAGGCACGAGAGCGCTCACACCGAACGCTGAGTCCGAGGCTTCGCGGGCTCAGCCTCGACGTCCCCTTCCGCCCGCGAACCCGGTCTACTTCACATTCGCCGCGAGTTCCTTGGCAACGCCGTCAAAGAACGCGATGCACTTGGCGACGTTCTCTTCGAGCGGCTTGCCTTCACCGAGCTCGTATTCAACGTAGATCTGGCCTTTGAACCCCTGCCGCTTGAGCTCTTCGAGCATCGCGCGAGCCTGGCCTTTGCCCGTGCCCCAGGGCTGGTCCTGCCCGTCGGTGATGTCCTTGAAGTGCAACTCAACGATCCGCCCTTCGAGCTTTTTCAGGCTTTCTACCGTCGGCAGGTTCGAGCGCAGCCAGTGCCCGGTATCAGCGCACGCGCCGACACGCTTGCTCCGGTCCTTGACGAACTCCAGCACCGTGTCCGGGTTCCAATAGAGCGACGGCTTGGGATGGTTGTGCACCGCGACGCTGATCTCGTACTCATCGGCCAGCTTGGCGACCAGATCCCACGCTTCCTTCTTGGGCTCGCAGGTCAGGGTCGTCATGCCCATATCCTTAACGAACTCGAACTGCTGGCGGGCTTGCTTCTCGTCGTTCTCGATGCCCACGACGCCGAAGCTCATGGCCGAGACGTTCGCCGATTTAAGCTTGGCCTTGAGCTCGTCTCGTTGCTCTTTGGTCATGTCGGTGCCGACTTTGACGTCGGGCTTACCGGGCATCATCTGCTGGCCGGGGTAGAGCTGGATGTACTTGAGCCCCATCGCGTGGGCGGTGTCGATGGTCTCGAAGGTCGTGCGGTCGCGGAAGGTCCAAGCCTGGGTGCCCAGGTGCCAGCCGAGCTTTTCGGCGTAGGAAACATCGCGCGGAGTCATCTTGTTCTGAGCCGAAGCGGCGGTGACCGCCGGGGTCTTCGCTGGCGGTTCGTTGCTCTCGCTGGCCCCTGCGTTCACCACCGCGCACCCCGCGATCAACGCACACCCCGCCACCACACTGATCAGACGCGCTGAGATCATGGATCCTCCGTGACGCCGGGATTCTCGCGGCACGCGGCCCCGGTCGTGCTCGAAAGTGTACGCCGCCGCACCTCGCGATACGCTATCGCTCATGGCCCTCACCCACCCGTCGTTCCCCAACGTCATCATCTTCGATCACCCGTTGATCCAGCACAAGCTCTCGCACCTGCGCGACGCGGCCGTGACGCACAGGCCGTTCCGAGCCCTGCTGTACCAGATCGCCGGGCTGATGGTCTACGAGGCGACACGCGAGCTGCCCACCACCGAAGTTCAGGTCCGCACACCGATGGAGATGACCACCGCGAGGAGATTGTCGGCCAAGACCACCGTGGTGCCGGTGCTCAGGTCCGGGCTCGGGATGGCCGAGGGGATTCTGGAGATGATGCCCGAGGCCCGCGTCGGGCACATCGGCATGGCCCGCGACGAGCAAACGCTCAAGCCACGCACGTACCTGAAAAAGCTTCCCAGCGACCTGCCCAGCGGGCCCGTAATCCTGGTCGATCCGATGCTCGCCACCGGCGGGTCGGCCGCGGGCGCGGTCACGATTCTCCGCGAGGCCGGGGCGAAAGACCTTCGCATGATCTGCCTCGTCGCCGCGCCCGAGGGGATCCGCTTCATGCTCAGCGAGCACCCCGATCTCAAGATCTACACCGCCGCGGTCGATCGCGGGCTCGACGAGCACGGGTTCATCAGGCCTGGGCTTGGCGACGCGGGAGACCGGATGTACGGCACGGTGTGAACCCTGCCAAAGAACAATCCTCGTGCCACGCTAGCTTCTCGCCATCCTCCTGCTCATCGCCTCCAACAGCTTCATGACCTTCGCGTGGTACTACCACGTCAAAAAGCTCGTGGACGCTTCTGATGGCCATCGGCACCTCGTAGCTGATTGCGCTGCCTGAGTACATCCTGCATGTCCTCGCCAACCGTTTGGGACACGTAGACAACGGCGAGCCGTTCACGCTGCCGTAGCTCAAGGTGATGCACGAGGCGATCACGCTCGGCGTCTTCACGCTCTTCACGGTCTTTGTCGCCCATGAGAAACTCCGCACAACCGACCTGATCGCGTTCGGCCTGATCTTCGCGGCCGTCGCCGTTTCGATGCTGGGGCGCGAGGCGGCCGCGTGACCCGACGCCGTGGCGCATGAAAACGGCCCCGGTCGAACTGACCGGGGCCGCATGAGGGATCGATTGGCTGCTGAATTTGCTACTGAAGGCTCAGACCTTGTACCGCCCCATGTACCCGTTGAGCGTTTCGGCTTGTTGCGAGAGGTTGTTGGCGGCCTGCGACGCTTGCGAGGCGGCGCTGGACGAT
>Ga0209181_10011725_pt1 | contig 11192 bp, 9 predicted proteins | sample MAT05_FD_187208 | JGI IMG/M metagenome (GOLD analysis project Ga0209181, IMG submission 187208) | Freshwater microbial communities from Lake Fryxell liftoff mats and glacier meltwater in Antarctica - MAT-05 (SPAdes) (version 2) | ecosystem: Environmental > Aquatic > Freshwater > Ice > Liftoff... | reverse complement strand
GCTGCTCGAATGGCAGCTACCTGGGTACGTATTCAGGGGGTAGCCAAGCCGCCTGAAAGCGTGGGTCCTTGGCCGTGAGGTTGCGGGACAAAGCTTTCTTGCTGGGTAGGGTTCGAATCGCTGAACACGTCGAACTTTGTTCGCTACCGTCCGGCCCATGATGCCGAATCGCACACCAGTCGATAGTGGCGCACCGCCGACCGAGGCGGTGCCGACTGGGCAGTCGTGCGGCACATCGGCATCAGACTCAGCGCCTTTGACTCTGACGCAGTGTCATCAGGTGATCACCGAACTCGCTCCACAGGTCGAACTGCAGCGCGAACAGTTGGCCCGGCAGAGCGAACTGTTGGCCGTGCTGCAAGAGCGGCTGAAGCTCGATTCGAAGAACTCGTCGAAGCCGCCGGCCTTGAGTGTGATCAACCAATTCGATGGTCCGGTGATCAAGCTTGGTGATGGTCGTTCCGGTTGAACTCTGAGCCGGCGGTGATCGGCGAGACGTTGTTCAACGTTGCTGATGGCCCTCACATGCATGAACAAGAACGCCGCCAGGTTTGAGCCTGGCGGCCTGCGCCACGCCCTTCGTCGACGCGCCGCTAAAATCCGCCGACCCACGGTCGCACAACCCGGCTCGCCGCCACCGCCCGTCCCGAGCGGCGGTGCCAACCTAATTGCACTGTCCTGGCCAAAGGCTGAGGTAGCGAACGAGTGCTCTCATCTGCCGCGAATGACTCCTGAGGGTCGACGGCGGTCAGCTGCTTGGCTGATCTGCCTGCCGGACTGCAGTCGTTCGCACTGGACTGCCAGGCAGCCGACATCCGGAAAAACCCGAGATCGACCGGGAGCGGGTGCCGGAGAACGGCCGCTGTACGGCATCTCGCCTTTGCTCAGCGGCTCAAACACGCCGTCGAGACCGCACTCAAACACTGCCCAAGCTCCCGTGCGTAGTTCTTGATCATCGCGGCCATCCTCGGTTTGGCGGCGGTCGAGCGGAACGTCACTCTGTCTCTTCTTGCCTCAGCGGCCCAACTCTCGCCACAGACCGGCGTTCACCGTGGCAGCAGCCATCAGCCCGGCCATGAAGGCGGCATGAACGCCTGGGCCCGCGACATCCTGTCCCGTCAGCAGCAGCCCGGGCACGGGAGTGCGCAGCCTGATGGCATCGCTGCCCAGTCGCTCGGCCGTCATCTCGTTGCCGTACATCGACCCGCCCGCGGCGCGTACGAAGTGCTGCTGGGTGAGCGGCGTCGCCGCCTCGCAGAAGCGCACCATCGGCCCCAGGGCCGGGAAGTGGCGTTTGAACTGCACGAGAAGTTGATCGGCCACCGACTCCTTGAAGGCCTGATAGCGGGGGGCCACGCCAGGGTCGTTCAGCCACGGCGCAAAGGCCTCGAGTTCCACGAGTGCCAACACCTCCGCGGTCGGCGGCCCTTGCCAAGCCGGAACCGAGCCGAAGTCCCCCTGTAAGCCAAAGTGGCTGGCTGTGCAAGGCTCAGCCAGCCGCCACCCATGCGACACAACGGCGCCGGGTGGCAGGGTCGCTATCCTTGTGCAACGCACGCAGCCGAACGAATGCTCCAGTCCCTCGGACAGACGCGCCCCATCGGCCTACGCCTCGTGGAACGGACAGCGTAAAGCCATGTCAATGCGCCGCGGTTACGATGGTTGATGTCTGTCCCTGACGCCAACGCCCCGAGCTTCGAGACGCTTTACGCGGAGTTGCGACGCATGGCCCGGCGCGAGTTGTACAAGGGTGGACAGGCGATGCAGATTTCGCCGACCACGCTGTTGCACGAGGCCTACCTGCAGATGTCGGGCAGGCCCGGCCTGCAGTTTGCCGACCGCGCGCACTTCATGGCCTATGCGGCGCGCGCTATGCGCGGGATCGCCATCGACCACGCCCGCGCGCGGAGTGCGCAGAAGCGGGGCGGTGGACTGGACATCACGGCGCTGGATACCTTCGTGTCCGACAACGCCATGGCGCCTGCCGACGCTGCGGCCGAAGACCTGGAACACATCGGCCAGGCCGTGGAGCGGCTGGCCGCCATCGACGCGCGGCTGGCCGAGCTGGTAGACCTGAAGTTCTTCGCCGGGCTGACCTTCGCCGAGATCGCCGCGCTACGCGGCGGCTCGGAGCGCACCGCACAGCGCGATTGGGACAAGGCCCGGGCGCTGCTGCACGGGCTGTTGAAGGGTTAGAAGTCGCTGGTCAGCGGGATGTGCAACCCGCGCAGCATGCGATCAACGTGCACCAGTGCGGCAGCTGCGGCGGCAAGCGTCAAAGAGATGAAGAGCAGGGCGGTCAGGGCGTAGTGCATGGCGGGCTTTCTGTGGATTCGGCGCCGCGGGCTGCGGGCCTGCCAGGGACATCGCAGCAGCCCGCCGAAACACGACAGGCGCAGTGCATGTCCAGTTCGAAGCGCTGCTTTCGATCTCACTTCAGCGGCCCGCGGGTCGCAGCTGGATGACAGCCCGCCGCTTACGATGTCCACACCGAAGTCGCTCTGATGAATGCCCATTCCGACACCCCCGACGCCGCCACCTGGGCCCGCCTGAGCCCCTTGCTGGACGAGGCGCTGGACCTGCCTCCGTCTGAACGCGTGGCCTGGCTGGCTGCCCTGCAGACGCGCGCGCCCGACGACGCTGCAGTGTTGCAGGGGCTGCTCGAACGCCACGAAGCCGCCGGCCGCGACGACTTTCTCGCTGGTTCGGCTCACGCCGGGCCTGCCGGGGCTGCCGTTCCCGCCGCTGGCCACCGCATGGGCCCCTGGACCATCGAGGCCCCGCTGGGTGAAGGCGGCATGGCCAGCGTGTGGCTGGCGCGGCGCAGCGACGGCCGTCACGACGGCCAGGCCGCCATCAAGCTGATGCACGGGCGCCTGCACGGCACCCAGGCCAGCCAGCGCTTCGAGCGCGAGGGCCGCATCCTGGCGCGGCTGGAACACCCGCACATCGCACGCCTGCTGGACGCTGGTGTGGCCAGTGACGGCGACGGCGGCCAGCCCTACCTGGTGCTGGAACTGGTGCGCGGCGAAGCCATCGACCGCTGGTGCGACGAACGCCAGTTGGATGTCGAAGGCCGCCTGCGGCTGTTCGTCGACGTGGTGCTGGCCGTGGCCGCCGCCCATGCGCAACTGGTGGTGCACCGAGACCTCAAGCCCGGCAACGTGCTGGTCGACGGGCAGGGCCAGGTCAAGCTGCTGGACTTCGGCATCGCACGGCTGCTGGACGAGGGCGAAGACGGTGCCGCCCAAGCCGCCACGCGCACCGGCCAGCGGGCTTTCACGCCGGCCTGGGCCGCGCCGGAACAGGTGCGCGGCGAGTCCGTGTCCACCGCCACCGACGTGTGGGCGCTGGGCGTGCTGCTGTGCCAGTTGCTCACCGGCCGCCACCCGAGCGGGCTGCCGTGGACCAGCGATCTCACGGCCTGGATGCACGCGGCGGCGCTGCCCGACATGAAGCGACCCAGCCAGCTGGCCGCTCAAGGCGAAGACATCGCCGCGCTGGCCGCCGCGCGCGGCTTGCCGCCGCTGCGCCTGGCCAAGCGGCTGCAGGGTGAGTTGGACCAGATCGTGCTGCGTGCGCTGGCTGACGAGCCCGGCCGCCGCTACGCCAGCGCCCAGGCACTGGCAGACGACGTGCAGCGCCACCTGCGCAACGAACCCGTCAGCGCGGTGGCCGACACCGTGGGCTACCGTGCCACCAAGTTCATGCGGCGCAACCGGCTGGCCGTGGGCGCGGCATCAACCACCTTGCTGGCGCTGCTGGCCGGCGTGCTGGGCACGACCTGGCAAGCCCTGGAGGCCCAACGCCAGCGTGATGCCGCACGCGGCGCACAAGCTGAGGCGGTGGCGCAGGCCACGCGTGCCGGCGAACAGCGCACGCAGGCGCTGGCCAGCGCCCGCGAGGCTGCACAGCAGCGTTTGGTGGCTGAATCAGCACTGAAGCGCGCCGTCACCGAGGCTGCACGCGCCGAGGCAGAAGCCCAACGCGCCGAGGCTGAAAGCCGCCGCGCGCTTGCCGCGCAGAGGCAGGCACAGACAGAGGCTGCCACCGCCCGCGCCGCTCGCGCCGAGACTGAGGCGCAGTTGCTTCAGACCCGTGCTCAACGGGCCGAGGCGCGCTACATGGCCCGGGCCAGCGCCGCGTCGGCAGATGTGTTGTCCACCTTGCTGGCCGACATCGGCGCCGCAGGGCAACCGCTGTCGCCCGTGCAATTGCTGGAGCGAGGGCGCGGGCTGGTTGACAAGAATTACACGGGCGATCCGGCGTTGCAGTCTGAGCTCTATGTCAACCTGGCTTGGCGCTACCAGGTGCTGGGCCAATCCGAACGCGAGCTGGTGTTGCGTGAACTGGGCGAGCAGGCCGCCCGCCGCTCGGGCGACGGCAACGTGTTGGCCAGTGCGTTGTGTACAGGCGTCGGCTCCGACATCAGCGCCGGCCGCGCGACGGTGGCACAGGTGCGGGTGGACGAAGCGCACCGCGTGCTGGCCGCGATGCCCAGTGAACCCCGTCTGGGGGCCCGCCAGATTTGCCTCAATGCACAAGCCGAGTTGGCCAATGCACGGCGGGACCCCTTGCTCGCGGTGCGCCTGTCACAGCAGGCGGTCAAGCTGTTCGAGGATGCCGACGCCCGCGAAAGCCCGGCATACACCGCAGCCTTGGACAACCTCGCGTTCCGGCACCACAACGCGGGCCAGCCGCATCAGGCCTTCGAGGTCCTGCTCAAGGTCGGCCAGGCGATGGACGCCAATGGCCGCTCCGACACCCGCGAGCGGCTCGAGATCATCGCCAACACAGGCATCTCGCTGGTCCAGTTTGGCGAGTTCCAGCAGGCCGTTGCGGTGTTCCGGCAGGCCGTTGAACGCGCTCAAGGGGCTGACCTGAGCCGCCCGTCCACGGACGCCGGGCTGGCACGGGTCTACGGCACCGGACTGTCCCTGCTGGCGCGGGACGCCGAAGCGATGCTTTGGCTGACCTACGCGCGCAACCGGGCGCGTGAGGCGAGGGATACCTTCATGGCGGTCGAATCGAGCTTGTACCTTGCGCGTACCCACTTGCAGGCGGGCCGATTGACCGAAGCCGAGGCGGGCTTGAACGGGCTTGATGCCGATCTGCCAGCCGATGCAGGGCAGTTTCGGGGGACGCGTCTAAGTATTGTCAGCGCGCGGGTCGAACTTGCGCTGAAGCGTGGCGACGTGGCTGCGGCGCAGCAACTGCTTGCGCCATCGTTGCAGCAACTCGGCGGCGGTGCGGTGTCGCCCCGCGAACGAGTGGCGCTGCTGCCCATTGCCACGCAAGTGTCTCTGGCTGCCGGTGCGCTTGGCCAGGCCAGGGCGCATGCAGATGACTTCATGCAGTCTGCCGAGCGCATGGCCCGCCGGCCTGAACACAGCGCGCATGTCGGCCGCGCGTGGCGGTTGCTGGGCGATGTACAGCAGCGCCAGGGCCTGCCGCGAGAGGCGCTGGCATCCTGGCAACGCGCGCTGCCCATCCTGGCAGCTGCACTGGGCCCCGAACACCCTCAGACGAAGGAACTGCAAGCCTGGCTGGCGCGGCAACCCTGAGCAGGCCCGCGCCGGGCCCGCGTCGGGCCCGCGTCGGGCTTGCGACAGGCCGGCCTTTTGTGGTGGTGGTTGAAGGTCGGCACAGCGCGTGGACATCGATGGCGTGACTGGGCACTGCTTTGCGATTGACCTGATGCAGCGCTCGGTCTTGTGCGCTCGTTGTCAACCCGCCAGGAGCCCGCGCCATGCCCAGCTTGTCAGCACTTCATCACTGCCAGCCCTACCGTTTCGCCATCGTGCTGGGCAGCGGCGGGGTGCGCAGCATCGCGGCGCTGGGCATGGTGGACGTGCTGATACGCGAAGGTCTGCGGCCCGACCTGGTGGTGGGCTGCAGCGCCGGCGCCATGTTCGGCGCGCTGATCGCCGCCGGGCACGACGCCGAAGAAGCCGTGCGCATCGCCACCACACTGTGGTCGGCCGATGTCACGCGCCGGCGCCGCTGGCGTGCGATTCCGCAGATGCTGTGGCCGCGCCTGGGCCGCTTCGACGCTGATTTCGCGCTGCGCGACGACCGCCTGGTGATGCAGCGCCTGGAAAAGGCCTTCGGAGATGTGCGCATCGAGGACCTGCACCTGGCGCTGCGCGTCACCACCACCGACGCCGCCACCGGCGAGCGCGTGGTGCTGCGCAGCGGCAGCCTGGTTCAGGCGCTGCGCGCCAGCATCGCCTTGCCCTTCATGTTTGCTCCGGTGCACATCGATGGCCGGCGCCTGATCGATGGCTTCGTGGCCGACCCGCTGCCTGTCAGTGCGGCGGGCGACGCCTACGCGGCACTGGCACTGGGCTTCGAGTCACCGATGCCGCACCGTGTGGACGGCCCCTCGCGCATGCTGGCCCAGGTGACTTCGGCCTTGACCAACAACCTGATGCAAGCGCGCCTGGCCGAGGCCAGCGCTGGCGGCACGAGGCTTTTGAGCCTGGTGCCCCGTCTGGAGCGGCGCGTGGGGCTCTTCGACACCGCAGCCATGCCCTACCTCGTTGACGCCGGGCGCCGCGCTACCGAGGCCGCCCTGCCCGCCATCCATGCCCTGCTGCACCGCGCACCGCAACTGGCGGTGGCTTGAACAGCCACCGCGCAAGGCGGCGTTTGCCACGTCCTGGCTCGAGCCGCACTTTGGTCGAAGCAACCCACCACTTTGGAGAAAGCCAATGATCACCCTGCAACAGACCCCCATTCTTGCGGTCCTGGTCGGCACGCTCACGCTGGCCATGCACCCGCCCGTACAGGCACAGAACATCGGTTCCGATGGCACGATGGCGCAGACAGACGCCGTGCTGCCCACCAGAGCGAGCGCGCCGGACACCGCCACGGCGCAAGCCTTCGACACGGCCTTGCAGGACTACGAGCGCTGCCACTGGCTGCTGGCCTTCGAGCAACTGGTTCTCCTGGCCGATCAAGGCCATGCGCACGCCGCCCGCATGGCGATGCAAATGCATCAGTACGGGCCCGGGCTTTATGGTCAGGTGTTCGTGCTGTTGCCGGGGCAGATGGAGCGCTTCGCCCGGGCGCGATAGCAGGCGCAAGTCAGGCAGCCACGAGTGCTCGTTGAGCATCTCCGCGGCCATGACCACTTCGATTGGACGGTCGTCACGGCATACCCCTGGCGTGCGAGCAGCGCCGAAAAGCCGTCAATGTGGGAAGCCAATGGCCCAGTGCATGAGCGTCCATCTGGTGCGCTTGCCGCACCGTGGCAGGTATTCATCATCGTCGGTCTCCATCAAGGTCCGGGGAAATCCCCGACCGGAGACGACAGTCCAATAATGCCGAGAAATCAAGCCCTACCTGCGGCGCAAAGCAAAGGCGGGGCTGCCCTCAGGCGGGAATGCCCAGCGCGGCGAAGTGCACGATCCATTCGTGCTGCGGGTCCACGCCCACCAGCGCAGTCGCCTCATCGTCGTAGAACGCGCCCACCGCGCAGACGCCCAGGCCGCGTGCGCCGGCCTCCAGGTACAGGCGTTCGCCGACCAGCCCGGCCTCGAGAAAGGCGTGCCGGTAGCCGCGAGCCGGCCCGCTGGGGTCGGCTGCAAAGGCGGCGCGGGCCATGGACAGCACCAACACCGCTGCCGCGTCGCCGATCACATCCTGGCCCAGGGCGGCGGCGCGCGAGCGGCGGCGCAGGCCGCCGTCATGGCGCACGCGCATCCGCAGCCGGTGAGCGACCGGGTCATAGCGCCATGACGCTGTCTCCAGGCCCTGCACGGCCTGCGTCACGACGTCGATGCGCACGGCGTCCGACAGCTGTGGCGCTGTGCGTGCCATGGCCGCCAAAATCGCCGACAGCGCTGGCAGCGGCAGCGGCGTCTGTGCGAAGCGTCGCACCGAACGACGTTGGGCAATGACCTTCAATGGATCGGCAGGCGCGGCCATCGGCAGGGGCAGCGGCAGCGTGTTTGCCGCGCCGGGGTCCGGCACCAGCGGCACCATCGGCACCACAGCAGGTGATGAGGCCACAACCCGCAGCGAGGTGGCGCGGTGCATGGCATCAGTCACGCCCAGCGGCGCGGCGCCGGCCGTCGACAGCACAGGCGCCTGCCAGTGGGTGGCGTCGCCGTTGGGCGCCCGCGCCAGCAGGCTGGGCGTTGCGCTGGCAGCGTGCACCGGCGTCGATGCCGCAGTGGCGAGCGGCCCGGCTTGGCCGATCGGGGCCCGGCCGGCCGGCCGCAACACGGCCAACGCCAGCACGCCCTCTTCGGCTTCATCCACCACCAGCAGGGCCGCAGTGCGCGCTTCGTCAAAACGCCTCTGCAGCGTCGTGGCCGCACCCAGCGCTTGCGCCGCAACCTGCAGGTTCTCCAGTGCGTGCCCCAGGTCCGCCAGCACGTAGCGGTAAGTGCGGTCCCGGTACTTGTGTCCGCTGCGTCTGAAGATAGCGGTGGCCACCACCACCGCCAGCGTGTCCGCGGGCGCCGCGCCGGCTTCCAGGCCCATCGCAAGCTCCGTCGGCAGACGGCCTGGCAGCCGCTGCAGCGCGTGTGTTCTGGCGTCGTAATGCCACACGCCGGATTCGACGCCCGTGACCGCCCGCACCACGACATAGAGCTCGGTGGAGAACAAGGCACCGGACGAGGGCGAGGTGCGAAAGGCAATCGTGCCACTTTGCTGGCTGACCCCGGCGGTGTGCCACAGCACGGCACCCAGCGCGACGGCATCGAAGGGCCTGCCGTCCCTGGCTTCGCGCGCCACCTGCGGCGAAGGCAGCACCAGGCGCGCTGCCCCTGGCCTGATCGGGTAGGGCTTGAAGGGCGGCGGCGGGTCGCCCCAGGCCACGCCGGGGGCGCGGCGCAGCAGGCCGGCGCGGGAATGGGCCGAGAACTCGTGGAACTGCTCCACCAGCGCCAGAGCCGTTGCCACGTTGTCGACCGCAGTCCCCACGCCAGCACCGGCAGCCGGACCCGTGGCCGGCTCGATGCGCAGTTCGGTGCGGCCATGCCGCAGCCCGAGCACGAACGCGCCGCCGGCCAACGCGGTGGCGCCCAGCACGCCCAGGGCCCCCAGCGCAGGCCGCCGCCCGAGACCGGCTGGCGCAGCGGGCGCCCTGCCTTCGCGCGGCGCAGGCGGGCGTCGTCGCGCCAGGTGTTGCCAGACGACACGGAAGTTGAAGGCCAGGTGCAGCACCAGCAGAAGCACGGTGGCGTAGCCGAACAGGTAGTGCCAGTCGAACACCGGCAAGTGCTGGTTGGCGACCCAGAAGATACCCAGGCCGGCGGTGCCCAGCACATACACCAGGAGAAAGAGGCTGGACCAGACGTTCAGCGCCAATCGCGAAGGCATGCGCCCGCGCAGCGCCAGCAGCGCCAGCGTGGCACCGGCCAGCAACAGCGGCAGCAGCACCCACAGCAGCTTGGTCATGGTGCGTTAGCTTCGGCCACACGCCTGGCCAAAGTCAGGCCGCTGCGATTTGAAGCGCCCACGCCATGGTCAGGCCCAGCGCGCCGACCACCAGCGGGATGACCATCAGCCACCCGGGCGCGCGCGGCGCCAGCGTCAGGAAGCCGAGCGTGGCGATGGCCGTCGGGTCGGGAAACGAACCGAAGCTCTCGGCCTGCGCCCAGGGCCTTCCCAACCCCGGAGCGACCAGCGGCCAGGCCAGCAGCGCCACCACGACGATCCCGCCCCCCAGGGCGCTGCGGGCCGGCGAGCGAGGTTGGAAGGACAGGCTTGAGTGCACTGCACCGGCCCACAACAGCGCCATGCCCTGCAAGGCAAAGACCCAGGCCAGGTACTCCGCGGCCCAGTTGATGGTGCTGAAGCGACGCAAGTGAAAGGCCCAGGCCACCCAGCACCACGCGCCGCCCAACAGCAACCAGACCAGACGTGCGTGCAACGGCGAACGTGATCGAGCTGCCACGACCAGCGCCACCAGACCCAGCGCAACGAGCACCGGTTGCAGCGGCCAGATCTCGGCGTTGTACGACGCCACCAGACTGCCGTAGGTGCGCTGCGAGAACAGCAGGAAACTGCCCAGACGGTAGCTCCACCACTCGCTCACAGCAGCTTGTCGGTGTGCGCCGCCATGCGCGCGCGCGCCGCAGCGTCGGGCAGGCGGCCGGTGGCCACCGCGAGGTTCTCACGCACATGGTCGATGCGGGTGGTGGCCGGGATGGCGCAGGTCACGGCCGGGTTCGAGATGGCGAATTTCAGGGCGAACTGGGCCCAGCTGCTGCACTGCAGCTCAGCGGCCCATGCCGGCAGCGGGTGGCGGGCCAAGATGCGCAGCAAGTCGCCCTGCTCGAACGGGCGATTGGCGATCACGGCGATGCCGCGTTCCTGGGCCAGCGGCAGGATGCGTTCTTCAACGCGGCGATCGCGCAGGCTGTAAGTGACCTGCACAAAGTCCAGGGGCTGGCTGCGCATGATCTGCTCGAGCTCGGCGTGCCGCCTGCCCTCCGAGGTGCTGATGCCGACGTAGCGAAGCCGCCCCGCCGCCTTCATCGCGAACAAGGTCACCAGGTGCTCTTGCCAGGACAGCAGGTTGTGGACCTGCAACAGGTCGAAGCGCGGCACGCCCCAGCGGCTGCTGGAGGTGTCGATCTGCGCCGGGCCGCGTGCCCCCGGGCTGACCCACACCTTGTCGGCCGCGAACACGCCGGCGGCCGCGTTTCGGCTGCGCAAGCCGTGGCCGATCACCTCCTGCGACGAGCCGTACATGGGCGAACAGTCGATGAGCTTGCCGCCGGCGCCGAAGAAGGCCTGCATGACGTCGGCGCATTGCTCGCGCGCGGCCGGGTCGTTGCCCACATTGAAGGTGATCCAACTGCCCAGCCCGACCAGCGGCACGGGCTCACTGCTGCTCGGAATGGGGCGCATGAGCGGTGCCACGACTGCCGATGGCGATGGCGGCAGTGAGGTCGCCGGCAGCTCGCGGCGCGGCTGCGCGTGCACAGGCAGCATGCCGCAAACGCTCAGCATGAGCCCGCGGCGCAACAGGGTCCGTCGATCTGCACTGGGCAGTGGCATTGGCATGGTGCACTCCGGCATCGTGGGCTCAACGCGGGATCATGCCGAAATTGGCAAAACCTCAGGAAGATACGCATCGACTGCAACCCAGCCAGCGGGGTCGCGCGTGCAGCCTGGCTCGGTCCCGGTAAGTTCCGACTCGCCGGTGGTCTCCCAGTGTCGCTGCGGCA
>Ga0209181_10011723_pt1 | contig 11193 bp, 8 predicted proteins | sample MAT05_FD_187208 | JGI IMG/M metagenome (GOLD analysis project Ga0209181, IMG submission 187208) | Freshwater microbial communities from Lake Fryxell liftoff mats and glacier meltwater in Antarctica - MAT-05 (SPAdes) (version 2) | ecosystem: Environmental > Aquatic > Freshwater > Ice > Liftoff... | reverse complement strand
CAAAGACTTCGTGCCCCTGCCACTAGACCCCATCCAAAGGTATCATTCAAATATCAGAAAAACAAGCCTCAAACCTCTACAACGCCCCCAACTTATGCCTCAGTGCCGAGCTAAACAACAAGTACACCTTCCGCTTTCCCGACAATCGAAAACGCTCCTCTGCCACCCTTTGTGGCGGCGCACTTTTGATTTTTAAGAATAGGTGAGTATAGTATTTGTAGGCGATGTACACGCCGAGTCGTGCGCCTTTTGGCAGCATTCGGATGCCCTCCAAAGCCGCGTCAAAATCCAGCTTGATATCCGCTTCGATGCGCCATTTGTCTTCCTGCGTGAAGCGGCTGAAATCTACGCCGGGGAAATAAACACGCCCGCGCTCCTCGTGGTCGCTTTTGATGTCACGCAGGAAATTTATTTTCTGAAAAGCCGCGCCAAGTCGCCGGGCTGAGGCTTTAAGTTTTTGATATTCAGCATCATCTCCTTCGCAAAAAACGCGCAGACACATAAGCCCCACCACCTCTGCCGAGCCGTAGATGTACTCGTTGTAGCCTTCGGGATCGTACTTTGATTCCGTCAAGTCCATCTCCATGCTGTCGAGAAATGCCTCGATGAGCTCAAGTTCAATGCCGTATTTTCGTACCACTTGTTGGAAGGAGTGCAACACCGGGTTGAGGCTGATGCCTTCCTCAATGGCACGCCAGGTGTCCTGCCGGAAACGTTCAAACAGATCGGCTTTTGGATAGTCGTGGAAAGTGTCCACAATTTCATCGGCAAATCGAACAAATCCATAAATGCCGTAGATCGGCCCGCGGAAACGAGGATGAAACATCTTGATTCCCAAGGAAAACGAGGTGCTATACCGGCGGGTGATGAGGCTGCTGCACTCGGCGCAGGTGCGGTGAAAAAGTTGGAGATGATTCATATCTAAAGCAGGTTTTTTACTTCGTTTGCTACAACCTGCCCACTGATGAGCGAAGGTGGCACTCCAGGTCCTGGAGTTGTCAATTGGCCCGTGTACCAGAGGTTTGAAAGATGCCGGTTTTTCATTTTTGGTTTGAGGAAAGCAGTTTGCAAAAGTGTGTTTGCCAGGCCATAAGCATTGCCCCGAAATGCATGATAATCCTGAACAAAATCGGCATGGGCATACGAACGTTTGTAGACGATGTGCGGACGGATACTTTGCCCGGTGTGTCGTTCGAGCCGTTCCATTACTACGTTAAAATAGCGTTCGCGGATTTCTGGCGTGTCCTCCAGCCCCGGAGCGACCGGGATAAGCAGGAACAGGTTTTCACAGCCATTCGGTGCCACACTGGGGTCGGTGACCGAGGGCGCACTCGCATAAAAAAGCGGCTTGGTGGGCCATTGGGGCGTGGTATAAATTTCCTCCGAATGAAGGCCAAAATCTTCGTCAAAAAACAGATTGTGGTGCTGCAAACCCGCTATTCGTTTGTTCACCCCGAGGTACCATAACAGGCTGGAAGGCGCCATAACGCGCTTGTCCCAGTAGTTTTCTGAATAGTTGCGCTGTGCAGGCTCCAGTAATTTCGTTTCGATGTGGTGGTAGTCGGCGCTGCCCACAAAAGCATCCGCTGCATACCGCGTACCATCCGTTGTGACCGCTGCGATGGCCTTGCCTTGGGCAGTTTCTATATTCGCAACTTCTTGGTTTAGTTTGATTTCTACGCCCAGCTCATGCGCCAGGGCAGTCATAGCCTCCACAATTTTGAACATTCCGCCCATGGGGTACCAGGTGCCCAAGGCCATGTCAGCATAGTTCATCAGGCTGTACAATGCGGGTGTATTTTGGGGCGTTGCGCCGAGAAACAGCACTGGAAATTCGAGCAATTGAATCAACTTTTCGCTCTTGAAAAGTTGCCGAACGTGGCGAGACATGGGGGTGAACATCTGCAAGCGCAGGAGGCTGGAAAGCACCCGCAGGTCTGCAAATTCCCAGATGCTGTTGCTGGGTTTATGTACGAACTCTCCCATGCCCACACGGTATTTATATTCTGCTTCTGTCAAAAATTTCTGTAGTTTCGCTGCGCTCCCAGGCTCAATTTGCTCAAAAAGGTTTTCCAACTCCGCCATTTTGGCCGGGATTTCCACCCGGTCATTTTGCCCAAAAAAAACCTGATACGAAGGGTCAAGTCGAACAAGATCGTAATAATCGGAGACTTTTTTGCCAAAAATTGCGAAAAAACGGTCAAACACATCGGGCATCCAATACCAGGACGGGCCCATGTCGAACACAAAGCCTTCAGCCTTGAATTGGCGCGCCCGACCGCCAGGACAGTCATTTTTTTCTAAAACGGTGACTTCAAAACCTTCAGAAGCCAGGCAGCACGCGGCTGCCAAGCCCGAAAATCCAGAACCAATGACAACGACTTTTTTCACTTCAAAAAGGATTATTTTTCAGTTTAGGAACGCGGCACCAAAAACTCAGTCATTTGATTCCACCCTTTGTTCCATCATACGGCCGCTATTTTTCTTTAAATAGCCCCACTATTCGCAGAAAGATAGGGTTGTCTGATGAAAAAATGGTTGACCTAAAATGACTAAGTTATAGGTGCCGCGTTCCTTACACTTGTAGAAGGGTTTCAAGTATAACGCTTAAACGCAGGTTGTTTAAGTTTTGTTTAACTTTTACGGCAAAAAAACTTAAACAAAAAACAAGCTGTACAAAAATCGCAGGGTTGGAACTATTTTTGCAAGCCTTTTCAAAATACTATCTTATCCATGAAGCGATTCATATTATTTCTTCCGCTCCTTCTTGTCCACGGGCTTGCCGCTCAGCAAATATCCTGGATTACGGCTTGCTCGGACAAAACCTTTTGTCTCAATCAGAATAGTTGTGCACAAGGTAATGTGCTTCTGGTAGAAAAGGCCGTGACCAACTGTGGCAGCCAGAACATTAACTATTCGTACAAAATTGACCTGAACAACGACAATGTGTTGGACATTCAATCGTCGAATGACACCGTGTCTGGGCCGATGGCAAAAGGGACACACCGGATAACCTGGAAGGCGACCGACAACTGCGGAAACCTTACCCAGTGCACTTATCTCATTGAGGTAAAAGATTGCCAACCGCCCAGTTTATTGTGTATCAATGGTTTAACGCAGGGCTTGAGCTATCCCGATTGTCAACAGAGCTTTATGGCTTCCCAGTTCATCCTTTCGATGTCTGACAATTGTACGCCCCTCAACCAACTCCAACTTGGTATCCGAAAAGCGGGAGATGGGACGGGATTTCCCAACCAAACGAGCCTGACTTTTGGTTCTTGCGAGAAAGGGTTCAATAGTATTGAAGTGTGGGTAAAAGATGGCAATGGCCTTGCCAATGTTTGTAACAACTATGTGCTCATTCAAGATGGCAACAATGATTGTATCTGCAACAACGACGCGGATGTCTATTTTAATGGATGTGCAAGAACAAGTGCAAACAAAAAACTCCTTAACTTCAAACTCAAAACCTTGTTTCAAACACTCCCAGGAGCGGCCGTCCCTTTGACCACGAATTATTCTCAAACCGTCGTAGACTCTTGCTATGCGCTTCACCTTGACAATATTCCATTCGGCGAGAATTATAAGGCGACTATTCGGGCAGAACGCACCCTCGGATCGGTGGTTGGGGTGACAACGTACGATTTGGTACTGATCTCCAAGCACATCCTTGCCCTCGAACCTTTCACCAGCGTTTATCAAACGGTGGCAGCCGATGTGAACAAGAGCAATTCCGTCACAACTTTTGACATTGTAGAAACCCGCAAAATCATTCTTGGGATCTATGATACGTTCCCAAATGTACCCGCCTGGCGGATTACGCGCCCCGTGGCCGATCCTTCGCAGGTTGCCAATTTCACTGCGCTCAAAGATACTTACCAGATAACACTCACCAATATACAGAATGATATAACGCTTCAAAATCTCAATTTTATTGGCATCAAATACGGCGATGTGAATGGCTCAGCCTCGCTCACCGGCGAGCCAGGCGCTGACGACCGATACACCGCGCCGCCTTTGCTCCTGCGGACCGACAACCGTTGGCTAGAGGCGGGTGAAGAAGCTACCATAAGCTTCCATCTGGCGGAATCTGCTGTGCTCGAAGGCTGGCAAATCGCATTGGAGGCGGACCCCGCCAAACTCCAAATTCTGGGGGTGGAAGGCTTGCCCTCAGACCACTACACGCTACGGGGTTCTGAATTGCGTGCGCTGTGCGACCAGGGTGTTGGGGCGTTTTTTGACGAAGAAAAAACGATTTTTAGACTAAAAATCAAAGCTATAGCTGCGACTAAAATCTCAGAAGGACTCCTTTTGAGTTCCGAAAACCTGCATCCAGAAGTTTACACTGCCCGAGGTAAAGGTGCCCCAGACCGTCATCCATGGCTGCTTCATTTTGGGGAAAAGCCCCATGCTTCGGCCACATTTTTTCCGCCGCACCCCAACCCTTTTGCAACTGAAACTTCCTTTGAAATTTTGATCGAAAAGGATGCGTCTGCACACTTAGAGGTGTTCGACCTGAATGGGCGCAGGGTCTTTTCTGAGGTTTACGATCTGGAAACAGGTTTGCAAACACTGCGGCTTCCTGCTTCTGCATTGCCGGGCAAAGGCGTTTTTGCTTATCGAATAGGAGTGGGTGAGGCCGTGTCGAGGGGAAGATTGGTGCGGATTTGAGTTTTCGCAGAAATGAAGGCATGGTTTAACGGCTTCAACTCACCAGGTGACGGTCAGTCACCTGGTGAGTTGAAGCCGTTAAACCACGGACAATCGTACCTTTGCTTATACTTTGCCCTTCTTATCGTCATTCAAAATCATGGCCTTTCGCTCCTTTCTTGTCCGCCCGTTTGCAAAATATATTGCCCGTTCTATAGCGCGCTGGTCGGCACAAGCTGTTGATATCCAGGAAAAAATCATGTTCAAAATTGTGGCACAAGCGTCCAACACAGCTTTTGGCCGCGACCATGATTTTTCAAAAATCAAGACCTACGAGGATTTTAAACAGGCCATCCCGATCCGCGACTACGAGGACTTGAAACCCTACATCGAACGGGTGAAGCGTGGGGAAAGGGATGTGTTGTGGCCTGGTTTACCAGCCTATTTTGCCAAGACAAGTGGCACAACTTCCGGGGTGAAATACATCCCGATGAGTAAGGAAAGCACCCCCCTTCATTTTGGTACAGCGCGGAATGCGGCCTTCAACTATTTCGCCAAAACCGGAAATGGAGAATGGCTGGATGGGAAGATGATTTTTCTTTCCGGAAGCCCGGAACTGGAAACTGTGAACGGCATCCCAACAGGCCGTCTGAGCGGCATTTCCAACCACCTTGTACCCGCCTGGCTGCGTACGAATCAATTGCCTTCCTGGCAAACCAACTGCATTGAAGATTGGGAAGAAAAACTGGAACGTATTGTAGATGAGACCGTTAACACAGACATGCGGCTCATTTCTGGCATTCCGCCTTGGGTTCAGATGTACTATGAGCGGCTTTTGGAACGGACCGGAAAGCGTACGATTTTGGAGATATTTCCAAATTATTCTGTGTTCGGTATGGGCGGCGTGAACTTCGAGCCATACCGGGCCAAACTCGAGGAATTGGTGGGTGGCCCGATTGATACTTTCGAGACTTACCCGGCTTCGGAGGGTTTTATTGCGTTTCAAGATGTGTACCCGAGTCAAGGGCTTTTGTTAAATGTCAATGCTGGTATGTTTTTTGAATTCGTGCCCGCCGAAGAGGTTTTTAAGGAAAATCCGACGCGACTTTGGCTTGGCGAGGTGGAAATTGGGGTGAACTACGCGCTTATACTCCATACCAACGCCGGACTTTGGGGTTACAGCATCGGCGACACGGTTCAGTTCGTGAGCAAAAACCCCTACCGAATTGTGGTGAGCGGGCGGGTAAAACATTTCATTTCGGCTTTTGGCGAACACGTTATTGGCAAGGAAGTGGAAGAAAGTCTGTTGCCCGTGGCCAATGCAGCAGGGATTCGAATCGTCGAGTTCAGTGTTGCGCCGCAGGTGACCCCTTCCGAAGGCGGGTTGCCGTACCACGAGTGGTTTATTGAGTTTGACAACGCTCCCGATGATCTTGAAAAATTTGCCTTGGAAGTGGATGCAGCCATGCGCCAACAGAATATATATTACGACGACCTCATTACAGGAAACATTCTCCGTACGTTGAAAATCAGGCCTTTGCGCCGCGATTCCTTCCGTGAATTTATGAAAAGCGAAGGCAAACTCGGCGGACAAAACAAAGTGCCAAGACTGGCAAACGACCGAAAAATTGCCGATTGGCTGGAGGGCTATTCAGCCCTTTGATCCCCCCTTTGCAGAAAGGTATGGAAACATACAACCCTAAAACCTTGTAAGTTTGAAAGGGTACTGCACCTTTGTGCCATCCAAGGCGCAGTGTGGCAGCGGATTTTTGCTTTGCCGCATCTGTCATGGGTAGTTTGCTTTCTCATCCCTGTATTTCCCAGTTTGCAACAGACATCTAAGAAAACACTTTTGGTATAACCCTGGCGAACCACTAAAGCACCAAATCGCGCCGGGCGGCTACCCATGCCGCCCGGTTTGTTGAAACAACAAAAAAATGCCTCGATAGAATGAAAAATCAATGAATTTCCTGACCAAAACGAAGACCAATCTATTAAACCAATGAATGACATGCCCCAAAAGATCAAATGAGAACATTTTTGACGGCTTCTAGACTTCTGAACCAAGTTATAGCTTTTTAATCCCCGTCAAACAACCCGCTCTGAGTATTTTTTCACAATCTATTCTCTCCTATGAGTAACATTACCAGACTTGCACCTTATGCCTATTTAGCAAAGCGAAGTGGGGGCGGTACTATGTACGACCTCTTGCTGCTTGTACCAGTAGACGCATCCGGCGACACCGACCTGAGCAATGTGAGTGCCGTAAAACCAGGCGGCACACGCATCACGATTGACTACACGACCACGGGCTCCGCTGCCAACACGCTCTATCGTTTTAAACATTGGGCGATTGACAGTGATGGAACGTATCTTGACATTGAGATTCAAGGCGACAACAATGCTGAACGCACGACCATCATCGCTTTTGAAGACGCTGACACTGAACAGGCTTCCGTAACTAGCCAAATGCAAACCTGCGCACCCTACCTATTTGTAAAAACCGAATCGGTAGGCACGACGAAGTACATCCATCCGAGTTGCATCGTAGTATTTGATGCTGGTCTTGGAGCACTAAGCGAAACAGTTATCTTTGCTACGAATAGTTGTAAACCTACATTTACACTTGGAAACAGCGGTGTAACGACTGACCCGACCAAATTTACGATCAACCAGAATCTGAAAGCAGTTTTGACGCTGAATCAGACTTTTATATTTGAAGGGAACGTAGCAGGTAACAGTAATTACGCTAAACCACCCCGAAAGGGTAAAACAAGTCTGACTTGGTTACAGTGAGATACTTATTATGTTATCTGTATTTCCAAGCCCTTGAAAATATTTTGTCACATACCATGCAACAAGCGCACCACACGTGAGCGTTCACGAAAGGGTGGCACACCTTTTTAAATTATTGGTTTTCAAGCAGTAATTTTAGGTGTGCCACACTTTGGCAAATACGCTCCGCCAGATGTGTTTTGTTGCATGGGTTTATTTTAAAACATCTATGAAAACGCTCACTTTATTAATCGTATTGTTTTTTCCACAGATCCTATTTAGTCAATCCAGTACCGCAGCGCCCCCACTTACTATACTTGCTGAAGGGAATCAGTTTTTAGGACGCAATCGCCCCGATTCTGCACTTATCTATGCCCAAACGATTTTGTCTCGATCCAAACTTGATAAAATCACCCGTAGTCAGGCTCTTTTAGTATTGGGAAAGGCGCGCTACAATGAAGGCGATTTAGACGGTTCAGTTTTACCGATTCAAGAGAGTCTTTCTATTGCCAGAAACATTAAAAACGAATCACTTATACTGAATGCCCTGGTGGCTTTGGGTGCCTCCATGGCCACCAAAGAATACCCTCGGATTGATTCCGTTTTAATCTGCCTTGAAGAGGCAAAACCTTTAGCAGAGTCTTTGAAAGACACTTCATGCTTGGCCAGAATCTATAACAATTTTGCCAATTTTTCACTTGAAGAAGGAGATTTTGACAAGGCATTGGCCAATTGTTATCTCTGTGAATCTATCCTAAAAAATAGCAAACTCGAAAATGAAAAAGGGACATGTTTTAATACTAAAGGCAGTATTCTGCTCGAGCTTTATTATAAGAATGGAAAAGATGAAGACCTAAAAACAGCGATTGCATACTTCCAGAAAGCCGTTGTTATCTTTGAGCAGCTTGGAAATAAACGTTTTGAGGCATATACCCGAATGAATATGGGGGCGGCTGCAGCTTTTTTAGACGATTATCAACAAGCAGAAAAGGAAACGAAAATGGGGGTTAAATTGGGCAGGGAACTCATGGACTCTGCTATTTTACTGAACGGTTATTATAATCTTGCAAATCAGTATGAAGGAGAAAACAAGATGGAGGAAGCTAGATTAGCACTGAACGAAATGAATACCTTGTTAGAAAAAATAGGAGCTGCCGGAGATATTGCATTTGTGACCGATCGATTTTCCAACAATGATAGAAGGGTATCTAAAGCATTGGTAAATAATAGGATTGAGATAATAGATAAAAAAATAGAGATTGCGAAAAGTATTCAGGAGAAACAGATATTGTGGTTTGTATCTATTCTTTTAATCTTATTTATAGTAAGTATTTCAATTTATAGTTATCAAAAAAATAAATTATTGGCCCAAAAGCAGAAATTGATTCAAGAGGAACTTGATAATATTTTAAAAACCCAGGAAATAAAATTCATGCGGGCTAGATTTGAGGGAGAAGAAGAAGGCCGCCATCGAATTGCGCGACAAATCCACGATGGGGTAGGTGGGTTGTTGGTGAGCGCCAAATGGAATCTTGAATCAGCACTGGAAGAACTTTCTAAAAAAGAAACAAAAGTGGTATCCCGATTGACCGAAAATCTGCGTTTGCAAGAAAACTCCTATAAAGAATTGCGACGGGTGGTACATGCACTGGAACGCGAAGACGTGCCTTGGTGGGAGGATCTTCAAAAATTATATCAACAAATGGAAGGTCGTTCGGCCATTAAAGTTCGATTTATTACCTATAATTTGGATAGAAGGATACGGGGCACATTGGGAGAAGAAGCCCGGCTTATTGTACAAGAAAGTATTACAAATGCCCTAAAACATGCCAATGCCTCCGAAATAAGTGTACAAATAAACCAAATCGAGGGCGTTTTGGGTATTATCATCGAAGACAACGGGATTGGATTCGACCCGGAAACAATCTTGAAAGGGGTAGGGCTTCGGAGCATTGAAGAACGTTGTTCAAAACTTGGAGGGAGCATTAGTTTTGAATCCGATAAAAACAAGGGTACCACCGTTTTCGTTGATATTCCTATAGAGGATCAAAATACTTTGAAAGAGAACCCCCTTCTTTATGCAGGAGCAAACTGATATAAGGGTTTTTATTGCTGATGATCATGAATTGACGATTCAAAAACTTTCCGAAATCATCAACACTACCAAGGGGATGAAAGTGGTAGGAACAGCAGCCGATGGCAACGCTGTTTGGCAATATTTTGCCAATGGCAACCATGGGGTGGATGTCGCCCTCATTGACATTGGAATGCCCGAAATGAATGGCCTGCGGGCCACGGGTCTTATAAAAAGCATCTGCAACGATCACTTGAAAATCATCGTCATCACGGGCTTAGACGGGGTTTTCTTTCCCGCAGAAGCCATCCGAAACCGTGCAGACGGTTTTGTTGCCAAGAGCCGACACAAGAACGAGATCACGGATGCCATATTCCGGGTGCACAAAGGAGAAATCGTACTGCTTCCAGACCAAAGCGATCCGGAGCAGCTCACTGAAATCCCCAATCGTTTGCCAGAACTTTCACCCAAGGAAAGGCAAGTGCTTTGTCTGGTGGTGGATGGATTTAGTGCAAAACAAATTGCCGATAAAGTTGGAATCTCGGAGGCTTACGCCGAGCGAATCCGCAATACCGTGATGCACAAATTGGGTGCGAAGAATTCGGCCCACCTCGGTACGATTGCTGCAAAATATGGGCTGTGCAACAAACACAGCGTGTAGCACAGATCTCCTTGAGCCCGCCTTCCATTTGACCGCTATCTCTCCTTACTTTTTTCTATTCTGAAAAAAATCTTCCCCCCGGTTACAAAAACGGGCTTCCTCGGCATACATGCTCAAAGGCCGAAAGTCAGTATTATTGCCTCCAACAATTTTGCTGCACTCTATGGCCCGAATACTTGATCTTTTCCTAGACCGAAAAACCAACCGTAGTTGCGATAAATACCCCAATGACGGGTCACTTTTCGAAGGTTTGAGGCATGAAGAAGCAGACGCGATTCGGTGCTTGTCGGCACGGATTTCTGGATCAATTTTCAACATAGGCAAAAGCCATCACCTTCCAGATGACGACATCGAAGAACTTATCTGCGATTGCATCACGATTTGTATCCAAAAAATCAGGGGGGGGACTTACACTTTTAAAGGTTACAACCCAGCCACATTTGTCATCGAAATCGCAAAAAACAGGGCGCGAAACTTTCGTCGAAACTCCATGAAACACGAAACGTTTGGTTTTGAATCCATCGGAGAGCAGGCAGACGAAGCAGATTTTGGGAGCTTGGCCGAAACCGAACTGCTGGAAAAACTGCTTTCAAAATTGGAAACGAATTGCCAAAACCTCATCCGACTGAAATACCTGGAAGAACGCCGTGACAAAGAGGTGATCGAAGAAAAATTGACTCAATATACCACGGTGGACGCCCTAAAAAACCACCGTTCAAAATGCTTGAAAAAATTGGTAGAAATCGGCGCAGCCGATTCACGCTTTAATCAATAGATCAATGGAAAAATTTTACCAAAACATTGAACGCTACCTGCTGAGGGAATTGACCGGGAACGAATTAGCCGCTTTCGAAAATGCGCTTCAATCCGATGCCACACTGGCCAAATCAGTGGCTCAGCACCGCCAAATGTTACAGCGTCTGGATGCCTTGCGACTGCGGAGCAAAGTAAAGGCTGCCATCCCACCACATGCTGCAAAGCAGGTAGCGATGTACGCCAACCGAAAATTTTGGGCAATGGCGGCCTCGCTGAT
>Ga0209181_10011718_pt1 | contig 11195 bp, 11 predicted proteins | sample MAT05_FD_187208 | JGI IMG/M metagenome (GOLD analysis project Ga0209181, IMG submission 187208) | Freshwater microbial communities from Lake Fryxell liftoff mats and glacier meltwater in Antarctica - MAT-05 (SPAdes) (version 2) | ecosystem: Environmental > Aquatic > Freshwater > Ice > Liftoff... | reverse complement strand
TTGTCGGAGAAACAGGAGTGTTCGTTCTCCTGGTCTTTGCTGTCCACGGCAACAAACATCCGTTCGCCCGCCAGTTCGCCCTTGCTCATTTCACCCAGTCCGGTGAAAATTTTGCCGAGCACTTCCCCGAGGTCTTCACTGGCCAGGAGTGCTTTGCGGTAATTGCCTTCCAGGGTCCATTCCTGGCGCACCTTGTCCAGGTGATCCACCAATAGTTCAGCCACAATTTTCAAGAACTGTCCCCGACGCGCCTGGTTTTGCGCGGTGGCGCCAGGTACGTAGTCCGTGAAAGGGCGACTACCCGGGCCGCTGGCGCTCAGATCCTGGCCCCAAAGCAGGAATTCGATCGCATGGTACCCGGTACAGACATTGACTTCGCTTTGCTCCATCGTGGCTCCGCCTGTTTGGTTGAGGTCTTCGAGCAAGGTTTTGCTGAGGGTGGGGTAGAGAGCCGTATTGTTGATGATGCCCGCAAACGGATAGCTTTCTACATAGTCTACGTACGATTCGTCCAGCGGCCAGGAGTTGATCAAACCTTCGGGACCGTCTTTATCGTCAATCGGGCCGCCGTAAAAACGGTACGCTTCTGTCTGACCGTACGGGACGCAGGCCGCCAGCCAGGCGGTCTTGCAGGCCTGAAATCCGGCATCGGTTGGGTTTGCTACAAATGCGTCAATTTTTTGCTTCAAAACGATTGCCGCCTGGTAACTATCATCGTAGGAAGCAAATACAAGTTCACCATAAAATGCGATCGCTTCTAATTTTTGTGTTTCGAGGGCTTTGGCTTTTTTTTCCTCCTCACTTTCTTTTTCACAGGAAGCGAAAGAAAAAACGGCGAGTGATAGAAGGAGAAGGAGGGTGTTGTTTCGGAAATGTAACATGACTTTGATTGGATGTTGGGTTATCTGGACTAAATCCACGCAAAGGTAATTGCCTTTCTTCGGTTGAGGGTTTTGGTAAGTCTGATTTTTGTCAATTTTTAGCAGACTTGCCGCTCATAGTTTCGCCATGCCGATTTCCAGCGTATAACTTTTTCCTTTTTCCAATAAAAAACCTGCGTGCTCGAACGATGCCAATCCGGTCATTTGTACGCGGACGGTATAATCGCCACCCCCCACTTTGAAGTGACAGCGGCCATCGGCCTGGGTGACCCGGCCGTACATTTTATCATTTTCGCGGCGCAACAGCACGGTGGCACCCAGCACAGTTTCAGGAGTATCTATTTCACGGATCAGCACTTTGAGGACGGAGCGTCCGGTATCGGCGATGCCGACGGCTTCAAACCTAAGAACAGTACTTTCTTTACCCGAAAAGAAATTGGCAGATGTTTGCTGTGCGCGGCACAGGGGGAGGTAAAGCCCGCCGAAGAAAAGGGCTGCAATGAAAATTTTCAGTGAAGGCATACGAACGGAAGTGATTAAAAATGTGAACGGATGACCTTTCTTACCGGCAGCGATCGCCTACATTTGTTCGCGCCGGGAGTTGGCCGGTTTTTGAAGCGACAAACGTATGAAATTCATTCTTTTATGCTCCTTTCTTTTTCTGTGAATGTGTTGTTGGGAGTGAAATACATGCGCCATGTTGAAAATCTTTACTGCAATCCTACGATCGAAGCATGTTTTCAATTACAGACCTGATCGGCAATACGCCGCTGGTAGAAATCCGTCACGTCATTCGGAAACCGGGCGTCAAAGTCCTGGCCAAACTGGAGGGGCAGAATCCCGGCGGCAGCGTCAAAGACCGCGCGGCATATTCCATGATTAAAAATGCGCTGGACCGGGGCGACATTCGTCCCGGCATAAAACTCGTGGAAGCCACCAGCGGCAATACCGGCATTGCACTGGCCATGATCGCCCGCCTGTTCGATCTTGAAATCGTGCTGGTGATGCCCGACAACTCCACCGCTGAACGGGTACAGACCATGGAAGCCTACGGCGCCAGGGTGCTGCTGACCCCCGCCGCCCGTTCGATCGAATATTCCCGCGAAGTAGCCGATGAGATGGTCACTTCAGGTGATTACATAATGCTCAACCAGTTCGCCAATGCCGACAACTGGCTGGCGCATTACCAGGGCACGGGTCCCGAGATATGGCGCGACACGGCGGGTACAGTCACACATTTTGTATCGTCCATGGGGACAACCGGTACCATTATGGGAACTTCGCGATACCTCAAGGAGCAAAACGAGGCGATACAAATTGTAGGGGTGCAACCCACCGATGGCTCCAGTATCCCGGGTATCCGGCGGTGGTCGCCCGAATTTTTACCTAAAATCTTTGAACCTGAGCGCGTGGACCAGGTGATTGACATCTCGCTCGATGAAGCGCTGATCACCATGCGCCGACTGGCGCAGGAAGATGCCATTTTCGGGGGTGTCAGCAGTGGCGGCGGCGTGGCAGCAGCGGCTAAATTGGTGGAAACGCTGGACAGCGGGGTAGTCGTCTGCATCATTTGCGACCGGGGCGACCGGTATCTTTCTTCGGGGGTATTCACCAGGTAATGGTAAATATAAGGAACGCTGCACGGAGAAATCAATTCTTCTTCTCTGTGCCTCTGTGTTTAACCATATCCAGCTCACATCCCCGCAAAATACTGCACCAACTCATGCTCCGCCCGCACCGCGCGTTCCTGGCGCTCCGCCTGGACTGGCGCCCTTCCGTCCGCTACGAATTGCAGGACCGACCGGGTGACACCGGCTGCTCCCAGGTGATGGCCGCCTTCGCGGGGACTGTATAAATGGCTGCCCGGCCAAAAATCATGGTAGCGCCGCGATTCAGCATAAGGAGTGACCGCATCGGCGGGATCGTGTACCAGCAGTCCCTGAATATGGGCCAAACCAGCAGTCATCATAGCAAAATCGTAGTGATCAAGCGGTTGGCCTACCCGTTGTTCAAAGCCGCGTACCATGCGCCAATAGAGGGGTCCCCAGAGGCCCAATATTTTTTTGAATTCCAGAAAAACGCGCGGTGCATAACTAAAGGATGCCATGATCACCATACGTTTCGGATGCAGGGAGCGCGGCAGATGGTGCAGCGCATAGACCCAACTGCTGCCGCCGAACGAATGCCCGATCAGGATCTCCGGCGGGCCGTAGGTTTCCAGCAACTCGCGGAGGATCGCCGCATTCATCGGGATATTCAGCGTGCCTTTCGGCGCGAGTCCATGCCCCGGCGGGTCGTAGGCCAGTACCCGGTAACCGGCATCGAGCAGTTGTGGCACAAAATGGCGCCAGCGCCCGGCATTGTATCCCCAGCCGTAACTCAGCACGATGAGCGGCGCCGATTCCGGCCCCCAGTGGTATTCCACGATGTCCTGACCGGCCACGTTGCGGTGGACCTGACGGGCGGCGGCGAGAAAGAGGCGCTCTTTTTCCCGGACGCGCGGCCTGGGCGGCCTGGAAAATATCTGCCCGGCTTTTTGGGCGGCCCGCGCGGGGGCAATCAAGGACCAGAGATTGAGGCTGAGGCCGACGAATTTGACGAGAAGGTGCTGCATGGGAAAAGGGAATTGAACGTGTTGCGTGTTTCGGTTTTGGTGTTTCGTACTTGACTGACCACTTAGGCGGCGGCAACTTCTATCGGCGGTCCCTTGTACATCTTTTTGCCGAACAGTCCGACGGCCCGCTCCACGAATTGCTCCAGATGCGTTTCATCGTTGCTCACCTTGTACATAATGATCGCGCCTTCGTACTCGCAAAGCAGCCGGTAAGCCATGCCTTTGGCCGCTTCTGTCGGCAGGATAGTGCTCAAAATGCCCGATACCGCCGTTTTCCACTCTTCCCAGATGACCTGAATGGGTTCGTTGAACAGTCCGTCGCGCCCCGTTTCCAGGGCAGTATTGGCAAAAAAGCAGCCGCGGCGTTCCATTTTGACGATGCGGTTCTGGCGGCGCAGCAGTTTTTCGAGCTGCTGTTCGGGCGGCAGGTCTTCCTGCGCGACGGAAAAAACCATCTCGCGCATGGTTTCCTGCGCATACCCGACCACGGCCCGCATGAGGCTCTCTTTCGATAAATGATGGTGCATCAGGCCCGATTTGCCCAGGCCGGTGGCCTCAGCCAGCATGCTAACCGAAGTGCCGTGGTAACCGTGCCGGTTGAATACTTCCCAGCAACGGTGGAGGAGATCGCGTTTATCTATTTTTTTGACTGGCATTTTGCCGAACGTTCGTACGGCAAAGATAAGTGCAAAGAATAAACCTGCGCAAGGGGTGGGGGAAAAAAATATCGGGGGGGACGGTTGATTGTTGACTGTTGACTTTTGACTGTTGACCGTTGACTGTTGACTGTTGGCTGTTGATTATTGGGTGCAAGAGGTGGCGGGAGGGGAAGATATCGGGGGGCAGGGCAGAACAGGATTGCGGGTAAGGAACAGGTTTTAAATAAGGGTTCGCCTATATTTGCTCGCGCAGGAGTTATGAGTTGGGTATCTTTTTTCGCCTTGATCGCCAGATTTCTATTACTACAGGTAACAATGAAATACCGATGACGATAAAAATAACGACTTCAAAATTATTTTTCACAAATGGCTGAGAGCCGAGAAAATAGCCTGACAAAGTGAGGAGTGCCACCCAGATAATCCCACCAAATATGCAGAAGCCAATGAAGCGGCGATAAGCCATTTTGCCTACGCCCGCCACAAACGGCGCAAAAGTGCGTACGATGGGTACAAAACGGGCGATCACGAGGGTCCGGCCCCCGTATTCATCATAAAACGACTGAGTCTTGTCGATATACGAGCGTTTCAAAAACCAGTAATCACGGGTAAAGACCTTCTTCCCGAGGTATCTGCCGAAAAAATAGTTGGTGTTGTCGCCCAGAATGGCGGCCACAATCAGGAGGGCAATCAGTACCCAGACATTTAAAATACCTGTTTTGGCCGTGATGGCGCCGGCAGCGAAGAGCAAAGAGTCGCCCGGTAAAAACGGCATCACTACTAGGCCTGTTTCACAGAAAATAATAAGTGCCAGCAGGAAATAAGTGGTGAGTTGGTACTCCTGCATCAGGTGTTCGAGGTGCACATCCAGATGGCGAATGAAGTCCAGTACTTGGGTCAGAAATTCGAGCATAATGGCTCCGACCTGCGGGCCGGAAGGTTTGTACCCCGGAAATTGGATTCTGGGATGGGTGCAAGAAAAAGCGCGGACTGGAAAGTCCGCGCTACTTTTGCCGCAAAATTAGGCGTTTATCTCAGAGGCTGTTTGAGTTTTTCTGCGGGTTAACTTTCTCTATTCCGCGCTATTGTTCATCTTCTGGTTCAAATCAATACCTCCGTGCGTTTCGACATCATTACTGTTCTGCCCGAATTATTGGCAAGTCCGCTCAGCCATTCCATCATGCAGCGCGCCCGCGACCGGGGCCTGCTGGAAGTACATCTGCACCACTTACGCGACTATGCGCCGGGCAAGCACCGGCAGGTAGACGACTATCCCTTTGGCGGCGGAGCAGGCATGGTGATGAAGCCGGAGCCTATTGCGGCCTGCCTCGACCAATTGCTGTCTGAACGCACGTACGATCAGGTGATCTACACGTCTCCGGACGGCATTCAACTCAACCAGGGCCTTTGCAACCGACTTTCGCTGGGTCAGCAATACATCATTCTCTGCGGGCATTACAAGGGCGTGGATGAGCGCATCCGGGAAAAATACATCACGATGGAGATCAGCATCGGCGATTATGTGCTCTCCGGTGGCGAACTGGCGGCGGCGGTGATCGTAGACTCCATTGGCCGACTCATTCCCGGCGTGCTGAACGACGAGACCTCCGCCCTGCTCGACAGTTTTCAAGACAACCTGCTGGCCCCGCCGGTCTACACACGTCCGGCAGACTGGGAGGGCCGCAAGGTGCCGGATGTCTTGCTTTCCGGCCACGAACGGATGATTGATGAATGGCGGCACGACCAGAGTTTGTTGCGGACGCGGGAGCGGAGGCCGGATCTATTGCCGTCGGAATAGTTTTTACAGATCAAACTTGATCCCCTGCGCCAGCGGCACCGTCTCCGAATAGTTGATCGTGTTGGTCTGTCTGCGCATGTAGGCTTTCCACGAGTCTGAACCGGACTCCCGCCCGCCACCGGTTTCTTTTTCACCGCCAAATGCGCCGCCGATTTCGGCACCGGAAGTACCGATGTTCACATTGGCAATCCCGCAATCGGAGCCTGCCACGGAGAGGAAACGTTCCGCATCGCGCAAATTGCCGGTCATAATGGCCGAAGAAAGCCCTTGGGGTACCCCGTTTTGCAGGGCAATCGCCTCTTCGATGGTGCTGTATTTGATCAGGTATAAGATCGGAGCGAACGTCTCGTGCTGTACAATGCTCCAGTGGTTTTCCACTTCAGCAATACAGGGCTTCACATAACAGCCGCTCTCGTAGCCGGGGCCTTCGAGCACGCCGCCTTCCACGAGGAAAGTGCCGCGGTGCTTTTTGACTTCATTGATTCCTTCGAGATAGTTTTCAACAGCGTGTTTGTCAATCAGCGGTCCGACGTGATTGTTCGAGTCAAGCGGATTGCCGATGCGGAGTTGTGGATACGCTTTCACAAGCGTGGCTTTCACCTGATCGTACACGCTCTCATGGATAATAAGGCGACGGGTGGAAGTGCAACGTTGCCCGGCGGTACCGACCGCTCCGAACACGGCACCGGTGAGCACAATTTTCATGTCCGCCGACGGCGTGATGATGATGGCGTTGTTGCCGCCCAGTTCGAGCAGGCTGCGACCGAGGCGCCCTGCTACGGACTGACCGACGATACGCCCCATGCGGGTGCTGCCGGTGGCGCTGACGAGCGGGATACGGGCATCTTTGGTCATGTATTCGCCAACTTTGTAGTCGCCATTGATGATGCAACTGATGCCTTCCGGCAAATCATTGGCTTTCAGGACTTTTTGAAACAAGTTTTGGCAGGCGATGGCGCAGAGCGGTGTTTTTTCGGAAGGTTTCCACACGCATACGTCGCCGCAAACCCAGGCGAGGCAGGCATTCCACGACCACACGGCCACCGGGAAATTGAACGCTGAAATGATGCCGACGATGCCGAGCGGATGCCACTGTTCATACATCCGGTGGGCGGGCCGCTCGCTGTGCATCGTGAGGCCATAGAGTTGGCGCGAGAGTCCAACCGCGAAATCGCAGATGTCAATCATTTCCTGCACTTCACCATAGCCTTCCTGGAGGCTCTTGCCCATCTCGTAACTCACCAACCGGCCGAGCGGCTCCTTGTATTCACGCAATACCTGACCGAACTGACGCACGATCTCCCCGCGCTTGGGTGCAGGCATTTCGCGCCACACTTTAAACGCCTGTTCGGCGGACTGGATCACCTGGTCGTATTGCTCGCGGGTGGTAATACTCACAGAACCAATGAATTCACCATCTACCGGAGAATGCGAATCTATGTAACGACGACTGCCCGTGATATCATTCTGGCCGGTCCAGGCGCCCTGGTTGCGGGCGCGGAGACCAAGTTTTTTTAAAAATTCTTTCGGTTGCATGTTTAAAAAGTTTGAAGTTCGATCTCGCCTCAGGCGAGAGAAGTTCGAAGTTGGCTTCGGGCTTGGGGGGGAAGAAGTTTGAAGTTTGAGGTTTGGAGTTTGAAGTTGGCTTCGGGCTTGGGGGAGTGGTTAGTTAAAAGCGGGCGCGAAGGTAGCGCGAATCAGGGATTAGTTGCCAGTTAGGCGTTCATTAGGAATAAAAAAGCCCTAGCAGATGTAACCGCATCTGCTAGGGCGAATGAAGAAATGATATAGAATCAACGAACAATATTCAACTGGGTGGTGGACGGTCCCACTCAGTTGAAAACGTTCACCAGGGCCTTCAGGATACAAGCCGTGCCCAATGTTGTTAGAACATACATACAACTGGTGGTAAACGATAAACCGTGGCCAGAGAAGAAAAAAGTGGCGCTGAAACTCATGGCCATGAGCAACACGCCTGCCCCTAGCCAATATTTTGCGGTATTTAATAAGTGCTGACGTTTCGCGCTGTTGACCGGCGGGGTCATGATGGGGTCCGGATCAGATGCGGTATGCTTATTAGAGTTGGGTATTTGCTCCATTCGTCAAAATATTAATCTTATAAAAGGTTAAAGCACCCGCAATGATACGGAATGATTCTGGAATGACGCCTCAAATGAGATGGACTTGTTTTGTTGGTAGTACCAATTTTGAGTGATTTGGATCGTCCTCGCTCAAAAAGTATGGAAACATATCGAGCAAAATATGCAAATGTTCCTGGAACCATTTGGAGTGCCGCATTTTTGTAGTACCAAAAAACCAAATGAATACCAACGAGCCATTCAAGAGATTAAAACCAGTGGACGCAGCCGGGCAGGAATGTTCCGCGCTGCAAACCCCAAACGATCCCGGGCAGCCTGTTCAACAGCTGCCCGGCTATTTTTGCCATACATGATCCAGACGGCTTTAAACGCTGGAAGAATCAATTGAAGACAAGCCGGGCAGGTTCCCCAGAACTGCCCGGTTTTTTGAAAACATTCACGTCATTCTCCATTCCCCTCATTAAGCCTGTAATCCTCTTCTGCCTATAGTTAAGAAGCATCATTTCATCACTTAACAATTTTAATCAGTCTTATGAACAATTTTAAAAAGTCGGCTCCCTATCTCTATTTGACGCGGGCGTCGCAACTCGACTCCTATGTACTCTTCATGTTAATTCCCTTGGATCCCTCATCGAATGTGGTTCTCAGCGGGGTGTCTCCAACAGATCAGAACGATCACTTCCAGATTGCTTACACGACCGATGGCGGTAATACCCTGGAAACCTATCGCCTGATGCACTGGACAATCACCAAGGGGACTAAGCAGTACATTAAAGCAGTCGGAAACGGCAGCGCTGACCTCACGATGAAATTGTACTTTAATTCCGCAGACACGGAACTGGCGACCCCGGCTTCCGATCATGGACTGCGTCAGGCGCCGTACATCTTTCTGGGTAAAGAGACCGTTGGCGCAACGACCTATGTTCGTCCGAGCTGTGTCGTGCTGTTTGACGCCTTAGTTGGCAGGGAAGAAGAGGCCATCTCTTTCGATGAAGACAACTGCACGTATGTCATTAATTGCGGTGCGGATGGCGTCCTGGCGAAAAATGCAGCGAATTTTGTGATTAACCAGGACTTGCGTACGGAAATGTCTGGTCAGATGCCGTACTTTGAGGCCACTGTGGAACACAATACCGGTATTCTGGGTCTGGCAGCCGACGGCGGGGGAAAGAAGAAACGCAAGGTCGCCACACATACACCTGCGCCGGGCATGGCCACCACCAACGGCCACGGAGGTGTTCTGGTGAAAATTCCTCACAAACCATTGTCACTAATACCTTGCTAATAATGGAGTAGCCTTTTGGCTCCTAATACCCATGCATATTTTTACAAATCAAATCAATTCACCTTTCAATTTAACTGTACGCTTCCAATGAAACAACCTTGTACCTCGGCACGCCCGGTGCCCTGCCCTCCCTTTTTGTTTATTTTGACCCTACCTTAATCGTGGGCTTCTTGTAATTCCATTGATGGCGCCACTAAACATGAAACAATTTTAAAACTACTAATGCCACCTTTGCTCTTTTCACTTCAATCAATGTACATATGAAAAATAAAAATAAACTGCTCATGAGCAAACTCATGCTCCCACTAACCATATTGCTGCTTTTCCATCTGAGCATAGGATGCACTGGACAGGTACCTTCCACCGTACATCCTGAAAACTCTAAAAAAAATAATCCGGCAGAACAAACGATCAATACAAAATCTATTGAAAATGATACTATACCATCAAGTATAGAACAAGAAAAACTACGTCCACAGGAGCCAAATCACCAATATGGCGACATTATATTAAAGCCGTTGGGTGGCACCTACTCATTGCTTAGAGACGGCAGACAAATCATTCGTGAAGAACATCCCGGCATCTTGATTTACGACCAACCCAAAGGTGAACAACATACAACCAACTGGAAAATAGAGTTTTATGATATTTCTACCAAAAAATTAAAAAAACAAATTAACCTTGAGAAAACATCTCCGTACCGTCAAGAAAAATATAAAAAAATTGAATTTGGGGGATTTGGAGGAAGTGATTCAAATGATGAAGCACCACCTTCAGATTCTAGCCGAAACTACTCTAACCTGCCAAGTCCAGATAATTACCGCACAGACAATTTAGTCACGCTATCTTCCGGAGGACACATATGCGTTCGTCATGAACTTTATAAACTTGCTGGCAATATGCTTGTTGGTTTTGAGCTGACTGTGGTGATATATGATTCATCGGGCCAAGAAATTAGGAGTATGCTGATGAATCATAGTGTTGAGTCACCATATATATCTCGTGACGGTAAGTACTTCGCCTTTATATATGGTACCCATACCACCGATAACCTGTTTGACGACTGGAACGGAAACTTAATAATTTATGAATTGAAGTTAGGTAAAAAAGTTCTACATTATGTGTTTGACCATGGAGAGCGAATAAGAAATATGAATGAGGTGGAAAGAGATGGGCTTCTATGTATAAAATCAAGGGCAGGGTTGGATCATAGTCACGTCAGTAAGATCGTTCTGATAGACTTGTATAAAAGAGAATTGTATCAAAGGCAATTTTCAAAGCCAGAGTGGAGTGAAGCACTTAAAAGCTGGAAAAGCTATACAGGTTTAGTTCAAAAATATCAGTTCACATCAAAAAACTTCTAAGTCATGAAATGCCTTTTGTTAACAATATTCTGCTTTTTAACATTTTATAGCCTTCAGGCACAAAATGCGAAATACATGCCTTATATAGGCACATCTACTACCAGCTACTTAACTTACCAATACCGACTCCTTGTGTTCAAGGGTTAGGCCCAACGTTTACTGTTCCTTATCACATAGGTACTAATTCTTGGAGCACAGGTGGGCCTGCACAAGGAAGCGATTCAGTGCATAAGTTCCAAATAGATGATTGCGGAGAGTCGGCTCCCCCAACAGTTGAATGTCTGACAGCACGCGATGTGGATTATGACCTTACTTATACGAACCCACAAACTTCCAATGGTGGCATCTCTCTCACCATTAAGAATGGCTTTACAGGACTACATTATACTTGGACCAACGCAACAGGAGACATAATTGCGACTACGCAAAACCTAAGTGGGGTTACGGTTGGTACATACTGCATAAAAATAAAAAAAGATTGTTGTACATACGAAGATT
>Ga0209181_10011713_pt1 | contig 11197 bp, 11 predicted proteins | sample MAT05_FD_187208 | JGI IMG/M metagenome (GOLD analysis project Ga0209181, IMG submission 187208) | Freshwater microbial communities from Lake Fryxell liftoff mats and glacier meltwater in Antarctica - MAT-05 (SPAdes) (version 2) | ecosystem: Environmental > Aquatic > Freshwater > Ice > Liftoff... | reverse complement strand
GTGGTGACGCTTGACCCACCGCTTGACCCACCGCTTGATCCACCGATTGACCCACCGCTTGATCCAACGCTTGACCCAACGTTTGATGCGCTGCTGCAGTTGCGTACGCAACGGGCGATCAGCGTTGCACTGGCCAACCTGCAGCCGGCGCGCAGCCTGGTGGCGGCGCGTCGGGCGGTCGAACTGGCGCGGTGCATCGACGCCCTGCAGCCTGAGCGGTTCGAGCTGTATGACGCGCTGAGCGCGCTGGCGAACCTTCTCACCAACGAAAGTGGCGGCGAGGAAAGCGCCCGCCTGCTGGACGAAGCGCTGGCGCTGGAAGACCCGTCGTGGCCCGCTGCGCGACGACAGACAGCGCTTCGCGCGCGCGCCAGCCTGGCCACGGCCCGGGGCGATGCCATTCAGGCATTGCCGCTGTACCGCTGCCTGCTGGAAGACGAACTCGCCGCAGGCGAGATGGGCCATGTGTCACTGTTGAACCTGGCCAATGCAGAGCTGGCCGCCGGCGATGCCGCCGCCGCGGTGGCCAGCGGCCAGCGCCTGGTCGCTCAACTTGTTGGCTGGCGCAACGAGAACCTGCTGGCCCACGTCAGCGCCAACTTGCTGGCAGCCCACCTGGACCTGGGCCAGGTGGCGCCCGCCCGCGCCATTGCCGAGCAGCTGTGGGGCGGCGCGCGGCCGGCCCGGCTGCACGCCTGGTTCATAGACCCGCTGGCGCTGCTTGCAGCCATGGAGGGACGCTTCGTGGCTGCGGCACGGCTGGCCGGCACAGCCGATGCGCGCTACCAGGCTGCGGCCGACCGACGCCAGGTCAATGAGCAGCACGCTCACGAGCGCACTCTGGCGTTGCTGGCCCAGGCGGGCTGCGCGCCGCCTTCAGCGCAGGAAGACTCGCTGGCCGAGTCGGCGCTGATCGCGCTGGCGCTGGCGCGAGTTTGACGGCCACCACGCAACGGCCACCTTCAGCCGCATCGCGCGCGAAATTTCGATGGGCCTGAAGACCCGCCGCGGCTGTGCCCGGTGCCCGGCCACGCCGCCTTCACCAGAACTGCCAGTTCCCCGTCGCCACCACCCACACGCCCAGCACCCCGTTGGTGACGGCGTGTGCGATGACCGCCACCCACAGCTTGCCGGTGCGGATGTAGAGCCAGGCATAGACCAGGCCGGCGACGATGGCGGCCAGCCACAGGGTGTGCGCCAGCACGAAGACGAAGGTGCTCAGCACCACGGCGCGCAGGCCCACCGCGGATGGCTGCACGGCTTCGAACACCGGCTGTTGTATCCAGCGCATCAGGAAGCTGCGCCAGAACAGTTCTTCCATCACCGGCACCAGCAACGCGGCGCCGGCAATGCGCACCACGATCAGCGGCCAGTCGAGCCCGCCCTCGGCGGTGCGCGGCACGAAGGGCTCGGCAGCACCCATGGACAGCGTCATCCACGGCGCGTCAAGGTTCACCCACAGCGCGAACACGGCCACGCCCACGGCCACGGCCAGCAATGTCTCGCGGGCGGTCGGCCAGGCCTGGCGAGCCAGCTCGCCGTACTCGCGCCACCACACCGCCAGCAGCACGGCGGTGCCGCCGGCCTGCAGCGCGTAGAGCCAGCGTGCATCGAAACCCCAGCTGCCGTCGACCGGTACGAAGCCGCGAAGCGCCAGGATGGCCATGAAGAAGACGAAGGGCGCCACACGCACCCAGGCAGAACGGCGAATGCCCAGAACCATCATCACCTCGGTTGAATCAAGTTGAATCTCAGGATCTGGCCGACCGGTCCAGCGCCGACCGCGCGCCGTCGAACTGCCCCAGCGCCTGCACCAGGAACGGCAGCACCGGCTGCATCGCGGTGAACAGCGTGTGCGGCGGGTTGGCCACGAAGACGCTGCTGCCCAGCATGCCGAAGCCCCGCGCGTCGGCATGCGCCACGGTCAGCTGCGCGTGCAGCCAGCCCTTCTTGCCGGCGCTGTCGGCGGTGGCCTTCAGGCGCTGCGGCAGCTGCGCGGCTTCCAGCAACTGCAGTTGCGGCAACCAGACGATGACGACGGCATCGGCAAACAGCGCCAGCGCCTCGCGCAACGCGACGAGCGTGCGCGCGTAGTCGGTCTTGATCTCGTAGCTGGGGTCGATGAGCACCACGCCGCGCCGCGTGGGTGGCGGCAGCGTCGACTTCAACGCGGCATAGCCATCGGCCATCTTCACTTCCACGCCCGGCACATCACCCAGATAGCTGGCCAGGATCTTGTGGTCGGTGGGGTGCATCTCGAACAGGCGCAGCTGGTCTTGCGGGCGCATCAGCATCTGCGCGATGGCCGGTGAGCCTGGGTATTGGGCGATGTGTTTGACATTCGTCCCGCCGTTGAAAGCCTGGACCAGGCGCACCAGATCGGCCAGCGGTTCGGGCAGCGGTTCTGCCGTGTCGTCGCGGCCCAGCAGCTTGGCGATGCCCAGTTCGAACTCGCCGCGCTTCTTGGCGTATTCACCTTCCAGTGAATAGCCGCCGGCACCGGCGTGGGTGTCGACATAGCGCCAGCCCTTGTCTTTCTGGTTCATGTGCTGCAGCACCAGGGCCAGTACGGTGTGTTTGAGCACGTCGGCATGGTTGCCGGCGTGGAAGGCGTGTCGGTAGGCGAGCATGCCGGGATGGTGCCATGCCGGCGCGGCGACTTCGGACCGTTTGCGGGTCAGCGCACGGACGAAAATGCTGCACTGCAGTACCCTGAAAGCATGAGCAAACTTTTCGACCCCATCCGCATCGGCGATATCCAGCTCGCCAACCGCATCGTCATGGCGCCGCTGACGCGCAACCGCGCCAGCCCCGGGCAGGTGCCCAACGAGCTGATGGTGAAGTACTACACCCAGCGCGCCAACCCGGCCACGGGTGCCGGCCTCATCGTCACCGAGGCCACGCAGATCAGCCACCAGGGCCAGGGTTATCTCGATACCCCGGGTCTCTTCAACAGCGAACAGGTTGCCGGCTGGCGCCGCGTCACCGACGCCGTTCACGCCCAGGGCGGACGCATCGTCGTGCAACTGTGGCACGTGGGCCGCATCTCGCATGTCTCGCTGCAGCCGAACGGGCAGGCGCCGGTGTCCAGCACCGCGACCCGGGCCAAGGGCAAGACCTTCATTGCCGGCGGCTTCGCTGACGTCTCGGCCCCGCGCGCGCTGCGCACCGACGAGATTGCCGGCGTCGTCGAGCAGTACCGCGTCTCGGCCGAGCTGGCCATCGAGGCCGGCTTCGACGGCGTCGAAGTGCATGGCGCCAACGGCTACCTGATCGAGCAGTTTTTGCGCGACACCATCAACGACCGCACCGACGCCTATGGCGGCAGCATCGAGAACCGCGCGCGCTTTCTCGTCGAGGTGATGCAGGCCGTGAGCAGCGCCATCGGCGGCGGCCGCACCGGCCTGCGCCTGAGCCCGGTGACGCCCGCCAACGACGCCGGCATCGACAGCCACGTGCAGGAGCTGTTTGACTGCGTCGGCCGGCAGCTCGCGCCGCTGAAGCTGGCCTTCGTGCACGTGGTGGAAGGCGCCACGGGCGGCCCGCGCGACATCGCGCCTTTCGACTACGCGGCGCTGCGCCGGGTCATCGGTGCGCCCTGGATGGTGAACAACGGCTACACGCGCCAGATGGCGCTGGACGTGGTGGACAGCGGCGGCGCCGACCTTGTCGCCTTCGGCAAGGCCTTCATCGCCAACCCCGACCTGGGCCGCCGTTTGCGCGAAGACGCGCCGATGAATGCGCTGAACACCGCGCTGCTGTACGGCGGTGGGCCCGAGGGCTACACCGACTACCCGACGCTGGACGAAGCGGCAGAAGCGGCAGAAGCTGCCTGAAAACCGGCCCGGCAGCCGATTCCCAGCACTTCGGTCATGAGTGTTTTCCACGCCCTGCGTGGAGTTGGACCAACGGGCTTGCCGCCTGGGCTGGAGAGTCGTAGACACCAGTTTGTCAGCTGATGCACGACCTTGCGGTTCTTTGCGGCCAATTGCCGATGCTCTGTGGCCGCTGACAGCCATACCGTGCATTCCGTCATGCCGCAAACGCATGACCTTGCCTGACCCGGCGGTTACGGGCCGATTACATCGGCGCCAGAATGGAAAACCCGCGCGTGTGGGCGTTTTGCCATTGCCAAGATTGGAGAACCCTGTGAACCGTCCCGCCATTGAAGGCCCGCGTCTGAATGTGCCCGCCGATGTGAAGCATGCGCGCCTGGTGGCATGGGTGGCGCAGATGGCAGCGCTGACCGATGCCGCCGATGTCTACTGGTGCGACGGCAGCGAAGCCGAGTACCAGCGGCTGTGCGAGCAGCTGGTGAGCGCCGGCACGCTGATCAGGCTGAACCCCGCGCTGCGCCCCAACAGCTTCCTGGCGCGCAGCGATGCGACGGACGTGGCGCGCGTCGAAGACCGTACCTTCATCTGCAGCGAGAAGAAGGAAGACGCCGGCCCCACCAACAACTGGATGGCGCCGGCCGAGATGCGCGCGCTGCTGCAGACGGGCCGTTCCGACGGCAGCCCGCCGCTCTTCAAGGGCGCGATGAAGGGCCGCACGATGTATGTCGTGCCGTTCTCGATGGGCCCGCTGGGCAGCCACATCTCGCACATCGGCGTCGAACTCAGCGACAGCCCGTATGTCGCGGTCAGCATGCGCACGATGACGCGCATGGGCAAGGGCGCGCTGGACGTGCTGGGCGAAGACGGCGACTTCGTGCCCTGCGTGCACACCGTGGGCGCGCCGCTTGAGGCGGGTCAGAAGGACGTGCCCTGGCCGTGCAACCCCACCAAGTACATCGTGCACTACCCCGAGACGCGCGAGATCTGGAGCTACGGCTCGGGCTACGGCGGCAACGCGCTGCTGGGCAAGAAGTGCTTCGCGCTGCGCATCGCCAGCACCATGGGCCGCCGCGCTGCAGAAGCCGATGGCCGGGGCTGGCTCGCCGAGCACATGCTGATCCTGGGCGTCACCAACCCGCAGGGCAGGAAATACCACGTCGCAGCTGCCTTTCCGAGCGCCTGCGGCAAGACCAACTTCAGCATGCTGGTGCCGCCGGCCGGCTACCAGGGCTGGAAGGTCACCACGATCGGTGACGACATTGCCTGGATCAAGCCCGGCGCCGATGGCCGCCTTTATGCCATCAACCCCGAAGCGGGCTATTTCGGTGTGGCCCCGGGCACCAACGAGCTGACCAACCCGAACTGCCTGGCCTCGCTGAAACACGACACCATTTTCACCAACGTGGCGCTCACCGATGAAGGCGACGTGTGGTGGGAGGGCCTGACCGACAAGCCGCCGGCCCATCTCATCGACTGGCAAGGCCACGACTGGACCCCTGCCATCGCCAAGGTTACCGGCGTCAACGGCAAGGCCCGACCCGCGGCGCACCCGAACGCGCGCTTCACCGTGGCCGCCGCCAACAACCCGGTGCTCGACCCCGAGTGGGACAACCCGGCCGGCGTGCCCATCGACGCCTTCATCTTCGGTGGCCGCCGCAGCACCACCGTGCCGTTGGTGACCGAGGCGCGCACCTGGGCCGAAGGCGTGTACATGGCCGCGACCATGGGCAGCGAAACCACCGCCGCTGCTGCGGGCCAGCAGGGCGTGGTGCGCCGCGACCCGTTCGCGATGCTGCCTTTCATCGGCTACAACATGGCCGACTACTTCCAGCACTGGCTGAACCTGGGCTCGCGCCTGGCCGCCGATGCCGAGAAGTCGGGTGTGGGCCTGCCACTCATCTTCTGCGTGAACTGGTTCCGCAAGGGCCAAACTGGCAAGGACAGCGGCAAGTTCATCTGGCCGGGCTACGGCGAGAACATGCGCGTGCTGGAGTGGATGCTGGGCCGTCTGGAAGGCACAGCCGAGGGCACCGACAACGTCTTCGGCACCAGCCCGCGCTATGAAGACCTGCGCTGGGACGGGCTGGCCTTCACGGCCGACCAGTTCGACAGTGTCATCGGCATCGACAAGGCGGCCTGGCAGCAAGAACTGAAGTTGCACACCGAACTCTTCGAGCAGCTGCACCACCACCTGCCGGCCGAACTGCCCGCCACGCAGGCCAAGATCACGGCCCGGCTGGCGGCTTGAATTCGCAACGGAGGCATTGGGTTTTGCAGGCTGTCTCATGAAGTTGCAGCTGCTGTCTGACCTGCACCTCGAAACCGAGTCCTTCAGCCCAGAGCCCGCGCCAGGCGCCGAACTGCTGGTGCTGGCCGGCGATATCGACAGCACCTGGGCCGGCTACGAACTCTTCGCCCGCTGGCCGGTGCCGGTGCTGGTGGTGGCCGGCAACCACGAATTCGACGGGCGCGATGTCGACGAGGCGCTGGTCGGCTTGCGTGCGCTGTGCGCGCGGCTGGGTTTCACCTTCCTCGAACGCGAAGAACTGCTTTTCACAGCGGCCGACGGCCAGCGCGTGCGCATCCTGGGCAGCACGCGCTGGAGCGACTTCGACCTGTTCGGCGCGGCGCAGCGCGCGCGCGCCGAACGAGCCGCAGAGTACTTCTTGCGCCTGATGGGCAGCACGCGTGCCGGCCGGCCTTTCGACGCCGCTGCCGTGCGCGAGGAAGCGCTGGCCTGCCGCGCCTGGCTTGAAAACGCGCTGGCCGTGCCGCCACGCGGCCGCTGGGAACGCACGCTGGTGGTAACGCACTTCGCACCCAGCCTGCGCAGCGCAGACCCACGCTATGGCAAGCAGCCCGGCACTGCCAGCTTTTGCAACGACGACGATGCGCTCATTGCGCGTGCCGACCTTTGGCTGCATGGCCACTTGCACTGCCGCCACGACTACGCAGTGAGCCGCCCCGGACAGCGGCCCGCCCGCGTGCTGAGCAACCCGCGCGGCCTGGCCGACAAGGGCGAGGACGTCGGCCACGAAGCCCTGCTGGTGGTGGACTTGTGAGCTTCATCAAGGCGGCATGCACCGGGCAGGTGACACACTGTCCGCACGACCCCAAGAACTGAGGAGCCCGAGAAATGAAGATCCTTGTCGCCATCGATGGCAGCCCGTACACCCGCCGCATGCTGGCCTACCTGGCCGCGCACGACGAGTGGCTGGGCCCGCACCACGAATACACGATGCTCACGGTAGTGACTGCGGTGCCGCCGCGTGCGGCTGCGGTGCTGGACAAGGCCACCCTGAAGACTTACTACGACGACAGTGCCGAGAAGGTTTTCAAGCCGCTGCGCACATTTGCCGTCAGGCAAGGGCTGAAGGCCAGTTTCGTCAGCAAGGTGGGCTCGGCAGCCGAGGTCATTGCCGAAGCTGCGAAGAAGGGCAACTACGACCTGCTCGTGCTGGGCTCGCATGGCCACGGCACCTTGGCCAATCTGGTGATGGGCTCTGTGGCCACCAAGGTGCTGGCCAACTGCAGCACCCCGGCCCTGCTGATTCGCTGAGGCGGCGCGGGGCTCTGGGCAGCTCAGCGGCCCGGGCTCCCAGCGGCTCAGCCGCCCGGCCTCAGCCCGCGAAGGCAGATCGTCATCACCCAGCGCACGATCTGCTCGTCGGTGAAGTTGCCGCCGCTCTTCAGGAAAATCGGCACCGGGTCGCAGCCGCGCGCGAAGATGGTCAAGAGCACCACTTCGGGCGGCAGCGCGGGGTCGATGTCGCCATCGGCCTGGCCTTGCTGTATCCAGCTGCCCAGACGCTCGGTGACCTGCATCAACAGTTCGAGGTAGGTCTTGCTGGCAAGAAGTTCGGCGCGCAGCGATGAGTTCTGCGACGGCACGGTGGGCATTTCGCCGGCCAGCTGCAGCTCCACGGCCCAGCGAATCACGGCCTGAAGACGCTCGAAGGCGCTGGCCTCTTGGCGCGCCGCCTGCTGGTCCAGGAAGGCCAGCAGGCGCTCCATCAGCCGCACCATCGCCGCCGCTGCCAGCGCTTCTTTCGACGCGAAGTGCTTGTAGAGACTGGCCTTGGCGATGCCCACGTCGGCGGCCACTTCGTCCACCGTCATCAGGTCGAAGCCCTTGTCGGCCAGCAGCCGATTGACGGAGTTGACGATCGCGTCTTCACGGACGCGCAGGACTTGTTCGCGGAATGACAGTCGGGCCATCGCTCTAGTTTAGCCGCCAGCGTCGCCCAATGAACGGGCCCGTATGTCGGCCGACAGTGCGGTCTTTCTCTGTACTCGCTGTCACGTCTGGCTGCGGCGGCGCTCGGCCAGGCGCAAGGCCCAGTCTGCTGGCAGCTCGCCGGTGGCTGGGGGTGCAGTCGAGACCTCGCTCATGCTGAGGTCCAGACCGAAGGCCGTGCCCAGGTCTGCCGGGTCGGTGTCTGGCGCGGGGCGCGGGGTCGAGCGCCAGCTCTTGAACCAGCGCTGCGCGTTCGCGGCATTGCTCGACATGGTGGCCCCCATTCGCAGTGTGTGAAGTCTGGTAAGCAGTGTCAGGGCTGGCTGCAGGCCGTGCACACGGAACAGCACGGCGAGCGTGCGCCAATTCACGTGGGCAGGCGTGCTGGCATCGACGTAGTGGCATCAGCAGATGTCGACAGCAGATATCGACAGCAGGCGTGCGCGGCACGCATCGCCACAGTCGCCGTCGATAGAATCGCGCGCCCTCCAAGTTCAAGCGCTCCCGCGCTCCTGCATGCCGCCACCCCACACCGCCGCGCCGGGTTTCGTCGCCATCGACTTCGGCACCTCGAACTCGGCCGTCGCCTTGCCCGCCGGGCCTCATGGCGTGAGCCTCGTCGAACTGGAGCCTGGCCAGCTCACCATGCCGACGGCTGTCTTCTATTGCGCCGACACCCCGCAGCAGCAACTGGAAGCAGACCGCCTGTACGGCCGCGCCGCAGTCGCGGCCTATGTCGAAGGCTTGGACGGGCGGCTGATGCGGTCGATGAAAAGCATCCTCGGTTCTTCGCTGCTGGACCAGAGCACCGACATCGGTGGTGGCCGTCATGCGCGGTATCGCGATGTCGTCACCGGTTACCTGCGTCGCTTGAAGACTCTGGCTGAAATTCATGCCGGGCAGCCGCTGCAGCGGGTGGTGCTGGGCCGGCCGGTGTTTTTCGTCGACGACGACCCGGCGCGCGACGCGCAGGCTGCGGCTGCGCTGGAGGCCGCGGCGCGCGAAGTGGGTTTCGTCGAGGTGCAGTTCCAGTTCGAGCCCATCGCCGCCGCGCTGGACCACGAGAGCCACATCGCCGATGAACAGCTGGTGCTGGTGGCCGACATCGGCGGCGGCACTTCCGACTTCTCACTGGTTCGCGTCGGGCCCGAGCGCGCCAGGCGCGGGCGCAGCCGCGGCGAGCGCCGCGACGACATCCTCGCCAACCACGGCGTGCACCTGGCCGGCACCGACTTCGACCGTCATGTCGAACTGGCCGCCATCCTGCCGCTGCTGGGCTACCGCACGCTGCGCCCCGCGCGGCCTGGCGACGCGCCACGCGAAGTACCCAGCGGCGTCTATTTCGACCTCGCCACCTGGCATCTCATCAACACCGTCTATGCGCCGGCACGGCTGGCCGAACTGCGCGGCATGAAAAGCTGGTACGCCGAACCGCGTCACCACGCGCGCCTGATGACCGCCCTGACCGAACGCCTGGGCCACGCGCTGGCAGCGGCGGCCGAGCAGGCCAAGATCGACGTCGCGATGAATGGCGCCGCGCAGATCGACCTGGCGGCCCTGGAGCCCGGCCTGGCCGCGACGCTGCAGGAAGACCGCGCCGCCGAAGCCATCGAAAACGACATGGAACGCATCGTGCAGGCCGCCACTGAAACGGCGCAGCAGGCTGGCGTGGCCGCTGCGGCGGTGGACGTTGTCTACTTCACCGGCGGCAGCACCGGCCTGCGCCCGTTGGTGGACCGCATCGCAGCGGGCTTTCCAGCCGCCGCGCGCGTGCGCGGCGACCGCTTTGCCAGCGTGGCACAAGGTCTGGGCCTGCACGCCCGCGCGGTCTTCGGCGACTGACGCGCCGCAGTCGCTCGCGGGGTCAGCGCCTGCGTTTCTGCGCTTGCAGCTGACGTTGCGGCTGACCTTGCCGCGGGCCGGGCCGCTGCCCCTGTCGCTGCCCTGGCTGCGGGGTTCGCGGGCGCGTCACGTCGGCCATCAGCATCAAGGCGCGCACGAGGTCCTGCACCGCCTCGCCCAGGTCGCTGGGGGGTTCCAGTGTCTCGATGACTTCCAGCAGCGTGTCGGCGTCTTCCAGGTCTTCGGGGTCGAAATGCATGTAGATCAGCGCCAGCGGCTCCACGAGCTCGGGCGCGTCCAGGGCCATCAGCGCCGGAAAGTGGTCCATCGCCGCGGCAAAGCCGGCCACCCAGGGCAGCATGCTTTCGCTCGGGCCGTCGGCGTCGTCGAGCTGGTAGATCCAGGGATCGAACCAGTTTCGGTAGGCGATGGCGGTGTTGATCTCGGCGTGGCGTCGTTGCACCAGGGCGTTCAGCTCGTCCAGGGCCAGCCCGGCGGGCACCGGCCGGCCGTCGACATCGACGACGAAACGCAGCCACTGCTCGGCCAGCAGGCGGCGAGGCTGCAGCAGCACGCCGCACAGGTAGCCGTCCAGCGCGCTCACGTCCAGCGGTTGCAGCGGCTCGGGCAGCGCGTCGAGCAAGGTTTCCAGACGCTCGATCTCGGCGTCGGAAAGCGGCTTTGAATTAGGGGGTATCACGGGATTTCCCTGTGCTGAGGGATGAGGCGCCAGCACGCTGACGACTAAATTACGAAGGAAGAGAAACTGCAATGCAGGGCAATTGTCCCGCACGGCAGTTGGTCACCGGTCCCAACGACGTTCTCTTCGGAGAACTTGCACAACCCGCTGCGAAAGCAGCGGGTTCTTTTTTTGACTGTCCGCTGCGAAAGCAGCGGGTTCTTTTTTTTGACTACCCGCTGCGAAAGCAGCGGGTTTGTTTTGACTACCCGCTGCGAAAGCAGCGGGGTTTTTTTGACTGTCCGCTGCGAAAGCAGCGGGTTTGTTTTGACTACCCGCTGCGAAAGCAGCGGGTTTGTTTTGACTACCCGCTGCGAAAGCAGCGGGGTTTTTTTGACTGTCCGCTGCGAAAGCAGCGGGGTTTTTTTGACTGTCCGCTGCGAAAGCAGCGGGTTCATTTTTGCCTGCCCGCTGAGCAAGCAGCGGGTTACTTTTTTATCTGTCTGCTGCGTCGTTAAACTGCCAATTTCAGCATCGCCCCTTGAGGATTGCCATGAAGCGTCGCCCCCTGCTGGCCGCCGGCCTGCTGTCTGCCGCCGCGCC
>Ga0209181_10011711_pt1 | contig 11198 bp, 8 predicted proteins | sample MAT05_FD_187208 | JGI IMG/M metagenome (GOLD analysis project Ga0209181, IMG submission 187208) | Freshwater microbial communities from Lake Fryxell liftoff mats and glacier meltwater in Antarctica - MAT-05 (SPAdes) (version 2) | ecosystem: Environmental > Aquatic > Freshwater > Ice > Liftoff... | reverse complement strand
ATCCGCGAGTTCTAATTGTCGCTGGACAGACTGCCGGCGCGCAAGAGATCCGATTGGTGATTGCCCTGGTTCTTCTTGGCGATTTCGGGCGAAGGCGCAATGAAAATCTACGCCCGAGATATGGGACTGAACCCTTCGTCGCTGCCGACCGTCCTTGCAGAAATTGCGCCCTGGGAAAAGAGCCAGCTTCCATCCTTGCTAGACCGGAGACCACCCTGCGAGCAGAAAGCTTACAAGCTCCCCTTGCCGCATAGGGTACTGCTCCAAGAGCTTTGCCAAATCGGCACCTTCCACAAGTTCCACATGGAGTGCTTTTGCTTGTTGTCTCGCGGTTCCATTGAACCGTTGATTCGTCGCGGCGACCAAGGAAAATCCGACGCCGGGATACCGAAGGGCATAGGCCGCAGCGCCGGCTGCGACATCCCTAACTGCTTCCCAGCCTAACTCCTGTCCTCCCCGTGACGAGCTCTTGCATTGGATGACTACGCCTCGATCGTCATCAATTGCGACGATATCTATGCCGCCATCCCCGGCGCGCGGCGTTCTCATCGTTCGTGAATAACCCCGCTTGCTCCACAACAACGCGCAGAACGCTTCAAATGCATCGGGGTCCAATGAGCCGATGTCTCCGGCTTGAATAAATTCGCCCCCGAACGCATTGCCTCCGTCGGGAGCTTCGAGGTCGAGGAAGTCGGCTGGGCTCACATCACCTACACCGTCGAGCATGTCGGTGGATAATTGGCGCTTCAAGTCGAGCAACTTGTCTAGCTTGGCGTCAAATGTCAAAAAGTCTTGGGCTACCACGACCGGGTAATACACATGCACGTCCTTTTGCTGACCGATGCGGTATGCCCTGTCGGTGGCCTGATCTTCCTTCGCGGGATTCCACGTTCTCGTGAAATGAATGACATGATTGGCGGCTTGAATATTGACGCCGAATCCTACAGCCAAGGGCGAAAGCACGATCGCCCCAAAACCAGGTTTCTGCTGGAAGGCTTTGATACGCCGCTGCCGATTGTTGGCACTCGCGGAATCAGCTGTCGTGTCGCCGTTGATGACATCTGGAACAAACCCGAATCGTTCGCTTACCGCCCGTTGAAGCGTCCTTTGGATGTCCCGGAACTCGCAGAAGATGATTGCCTTTTCTGCCTTGCCTTCAATCACACGTAACTGTCCCAATAGCCAAGACAATTTGGGTGAGTTCTGCTCAAGTTCAGCGATCGATTCCGAATCCGTAGATACGTGCCCCGGTTGGCGTGGATCCGAGCAAAGCCGGCGCAGGTATTGCAAAAGGCCGAGCGGGGATTGTAGTCCGGTGCCTTTACTGCCATCTTCCCTGCTCCGGAACGCCGCGATCGCGTTAGCGTAATACCCTCTCTGCCGATTCGAGATCGGCAAGTTCCGGCAGGGTGGGTCTACGATTTTATTCGGCAGATCCTTGGCCACATCCGCTTTCATTCGACGCAATTTTTGTGGCTCGATCAGGGCACGAAGCTCTTCAAGACGTCGTCTCTGCTCGTCGGTCTTGGATTCGATTGGCTTGCGATATCGTTCGCCGAACCCCTTTAACGGACCAAGTAGACCCGGCTGGACGAAATCGAACAGGCACCAAATGTCTGTCAAGGAATTCTCCACAGGAGTACCTGTGCAGGCAATTTTGAGGCGAGCATTTTGCTTCTTTGCCGCTCGGGTAACCATGGCATTAGGGTTCTTGATTTTCTGCGCCTCGTCGCAGATCATCGCCGACCATCTCTGTCTGGCTAGCGAAAATTCCAGGTCGCGCAAGGTCTCGTACGTCGTCAATACGACCTGCGCCGAACCAAGCCAACCGTTTCTCAATAGCCGCGTCGCGCCTGCCTCGATCAGTTCCTCATCCAATTCCCGCTTGGGCACCCGCTTTTGTGCAAGCGTGGGGCCGTAGAGTGTCAACACATCCATAGTTCCAGGCGCGAAGAATTTCGGGATTTCTTCCTTCCAACTCTCCAGTAGTGACACCGGGGCTACCACTAAGAACGGGTCGATTCCGGACTCCTGTTCGATCACGGAGGCGATGAAAGTAAGGAGCTGAACGGTCTTGCCTAGTCCCATGTCGTCAGCCAGCAATGCGCCGCGGCAGGCCGACGGGGACAGAAGCCACAAGTGTTGAAGCCAAGCCACTCCGGCCAACTGATGATCTTTGAGGCACGTGGCATCGAGCATTGACGAGGGAAGTCTCGGAGGAGCACCGGATGGATTGAGTGCGCCTCGGCGTTCTTCGTAGTCGAGCGCATCGACATTGGCTTTGACGATCAGTCCCTTGCGCTCATTTCGATTCTCCGAGGAAGACTTTTTTGGATCAAACGATCCCGCCCTGACCGCTCCGCGCGCGTCTCCCAAGATTTCGAGCGCTTTTTGTGCCCACTCAACTGGAACGGGCTTGGGGCACCCCGGAAAAATGAAAGTCTCTCGCTTCTCATCCTGGGCCTTACGAACCTCATCGCGAAACTGGTCTATCGACTGCTCGTCGAGTACAACACCCACGGTTTCGCCGCCGCCATCCGGTGTATAGCAGAGGCCGAAGTCGACGTTTTCTGGGTACCAGCCATCATCTTCACTCTTCCGCGCGATAAATGGGGAATAATACGCCTTCTCGATCCCAAACCCCTCAATTCGCTCGGAATACTTCGACAAATCGAATATCTCCGATGCATCGAATCTTTGGGGCTCCCGCATCTCGATGAGTGCCTCGCGCAGGATATGTGCCTGGTCCGCAGTATCACCCAGGATCTCAAGATCAAACCCTTCCCAATGACAGCATTGCGCTTCCGCCTTGATCCGGCTTTCCAGCTTGCTAAGAAATCGTTCGATATCAGCGGGCCCTTCAAAGCGCAGTTCATCTGAACGGATCACACCCTGCAATGTCCCCTGCACAAGAAGCGCGCAGTCATAAGGGAGCCCTTTCCCGTCGCGCCGAACACGGACGGTGAACCGGGAGAATGTTATGCCGGCGGCCTCGCGGGCCGCCTCGAACTCCTCGGCGTCGATTACTGTTGATGCATCGGGGCCCAAGGTTGCGAATGGGTTTCGCAGGAATGCCTCGGCGCGCTCTCCGGCCACGCGGCGCCCTGGCATTCGACGCACTTCTCGCAGGACAGTTCGGACCTCAGGAGAGAGGAGGACATGCACCAGTCCGTTGCCGTCGGGAATCTCATAACGCTCCGGCACGTCGGGCAGCCGGTCAAATATTTCGAGCCATCGTTCAGGAGCTCCGCTGAATCCAGGCAAGATTTCGACTACCTTGGCGCCAGCGACGTCGCATTTACGCATACTGATCCTGAGGCGTTCGGGCGTGAGCACGATGGTCCTCCGTAGAAAGTCGGCCATCTCAGCGCCAGCCGGGGCCGCATAGGATCGAATCTCGGACCATGCCCGGCGGTTCGCGTCGGGTCCACGCGTCGCGGGTGGAATGTCTCGAAGCGCAGCTATGGCTTCAAGGGTGCGCCATACTCCCTCCGGAAGGATTGATGAGCGCTGGCCCGAAGTGATGACAGCGCCCAGGATCTCCACGTTGCCCATCGGCCGTTGACCATCCTCATCGACCCATCCGCCGATTACTACCGAAAAGTTTGGGTCAGTGAGTGTTCCTCGACTGGCAAGCGCTGGCCGCCACGCCTCAATTGGTGGAAGACCCAAATAATTAAGGCTTTCGCGGTGATCGGGTGAACCAGACAACCTATAAAACTCAGACCAGCGTAGGTTCAAGTGGTTTTCGACCTGTTCGACATAACCCTCGTCTTCTAGCTGGCTTAACAGAAATGCGAGTTCTGAGCCAGACCCAAAGCGGGAAGGTGAGGAAAGCCAACCTTCGAACTCGGGCTCGGGCTTGAAATTCACCCCCTCTCGATTCCATGAGATACGGATCGTGGCGGACGGGGCCGCGATCAGCTGATCCAGCTTGCGGGCCGAAGGAAATGGCGTCCAATTCATAAGTACTTGTACCAGCCCTTCGGCACGCTCGGACGGAATCCCCACGCGTTGAGTTGCTCAGCGATCACTCGCGGTATATGCTCGCCAAGAACCCAAAGCGGGCCTCCCATCGATCGAGTGTCTCTCAGTTCTAACTTATTCAGCTTGACGAATGAATTCCATTCGATTTCCGATGGGCCGGCGACGACGGCCGGGCGAGTCGAGTTGACTACCCGAAGCGGCGGTACCGGTCGTCGCACTGGGATCGCTCGCGGGCGTGCCGAACTTGCACTTCGGGGGGAGCCCAAGGGCCGTCGGCCGAGCAGAGGGCAGATTTGAGCATCGAATTTTTGTTCCCAAGTTCTCGAAGCGGAGTCAGTGTGATTGAGTTTGAACTCGCTTTTGCCTGAATCCTTCAACCAGCGGCGGCTGATCCCTGTCCGGGCGCGACCGGAGTTTAGGGTGCTGATCATCGTCTGTGGCAAAGAATCCCACTTGAACAGGTAAAAGGCATTGCCGGTAGCGCCAAATTCGACCGCCAAATACTCGCCTATACGCATTACAAACGCATTGTTGTCGGCCGTCGAGTCCTCTAGATCGAGTAGGCGTCCCTTGGCGTTGGCTCTGAAATCATCGAAATCCTTGTCCCGTCTATTCCGGGCGTCGCTCCCTATGGCAAACCACATTTCTTCAATAAACGGCTCAAATCGAAGCCAGTAATCGAGCCGCCGTGGATCGCCGGCCCCATCGACGCTGAGGAGTTCGAAAAAGTCTTTGATCAGTCGCCGTTTGAGCCAGCCGTTGATCATTTCACGGGCCATATCATCAGGACTGCCTCCTATTTTGACGACTTGAGAATCCCAATTGGTTCTGCGAAGCCACGGGTTGCCGATGGTTGAAACCGCGGCATCTCGCAGCTCTATGTGCTCTGGCCGATCCTTGCACTTGGCGTATCTCGATACTAACTTGGCAACAGAACGAACTCTCAACGCCACGCCAATCTTCACCTGTCCTTTGCCCAGAGCCAATGGAAGAAGTCTTGGTAATTGCTCCGTAAACCATCTGTCGCCAAGTGCGGCTGCAGCGATCATCTGTGCGAAAACTGATTCCTCCAAAACCCAGGAATCGATGGGTATTGCCAGGCTCTCGATGGCATCGTTTAGACTTGATGTGTCGCCACGAAGTAGCGCGGCTGCATACGCTTCACAAGGCTCACTACTGAGCAGGTTGGAATGGCGCACCAAGCTGACGAACCATGTCGGCTTGGGCTCCTTCGACAATTGAAACTGCTCATACTCCTTTCGTAGCCAAACGCGAAGTTCGATCCATCCTTCTCTCGCCGCGGCGGTCGTCGCACCCTCATTGGGCCGAAAGGTCCAATAACTGGATATCAGGGCCTGAAAACAACGAAGCCTGCGACGTGAGTCAATTTGACCTTCAGCAAGTCTCAATACATCGCTCCGGCGCTCTGAGTCCGCCAGAAGGCACGAGCCGGAATTGTTGACCAAGCCGATACCTAGGCACACGTATTTAAGGTCACGAAAAGTTTCACACGATCCGGTTGAGGAGAAGGCAGATGCCGCTGCCGTGATTGATCGAGGATCGGCCGGTATTCCAGCTCCACCATGTTCGTGTTGCACCTGCGCGAGAGCGCGAGCCATCCTGGCTGGTTCGGTCCAGCGATCACCCGCATGTATTCCGCCGGACAGTGATTTGTTGAGGCCGAGTTGGAGGGCAAGGAGTGCGTTATTCATCGCAGGTCGTTAGGGCACTTGGCGTCTTCGTCCCAAGGTATCGTGGGCGGCGATTCCTTTTTGGCCTCAAGTGCGCGGAACTCCAATTTCAGTTCTACACGCCGCATTTCAGCGGCGCTCTTGGACAAGGTGTTGAACGACGAACCGCCAGCAAGGAAGAGCGTTCTGATCAATTTTCGGTCTTCGATACTTAGTGCATCCTTTGCGTGCGGATCCAACAGGACACAAAGGATACGTTGCGATCGACGAAAGCTCAAATCCAAGTTCCGAAGGTAAGTGCCGACCTGGCTTGCAAAGCCTTCGACGATCACGCGCTTTAGCCAGTCGTCGCAAGTCTTAGATCGCGCTACCTTCAACGCCTTCGGAACGAAGGCTCGAATAATGCGCTCTTGGTCAAGATCAAGCGTATCCTTATCGTGTTTGAATTCAGCTAACGTGCCGAATTCGACCGATTGGCCCCTAACGACGACACCTTTGAATTCGTCGGTGTTCGCGAGACTTTCGATTCCCATCATGCAGCCGGCGATTTCTTTTTTCCTCGCCCCTTCCCCCTTTTCCCTCTCCCTAATACCTTGAGTAACGGCCATGAGGGCAACGGCCATTGACACGAGGAAAAGTACCATCAGCGCAGTCATAAGATCCGAGAATGATATCCAGAATGGCTTCTCAGCCTCGTCCCTACCTCCTCTCCTCCGCTGAGTATTGATTCCAAACATTTTTTATTACTTCTTGGAAGGAATTTCTTCCAGGACGTCGCCAAGGTTCCTTATGGCGCCCGAAAGTAATTCGACAGCACTCGATAACTCGCCTTGAAACTTCCGGTTTCCTTCGCGCAACGAGCGATCGACGCTTTGTGCGAAGGATTCATGAGCCGTTACCAACACTTCGCTGATGCCTTTTAGATAATCCTGCGATTCCTCTTGCGCTTTAACGAGTTCTGTTGTCGCAGCCTCAATTTGCCCAATACACTCCGAAGTCATCGAAGCGTCGCGCCTCGCATGCTCAATCGTCAGTTTCAGTTCGGACACCATCCTGGCAAACGTGTCTCCCATTCGCCCATAATCCGCGACGATGTCCTTGGCGCCGGCAGTGGCAAAGGAAAGGTGGCCCGCCGCGGTCTTGATTGTCTCAACCGCCACCGTTGATGCCCTCATGGTCTCGGAAACGCCCTGCCCAGCCTTGGCAAAGTCGCTGGCGGCAACGTATAGCGTCTCGGCTCCGGAGTTCATTCCAGCAATCGCATTGTCAGTCCCTGAGGCCAAGCGCGCGACCGTGCCCTGCAACGCCTTGTTTGTCTCAACGGACTGCGCAAGGAGACTCTCCATCTGCGCGGAGAGCGATCCAATCGCTTCGCCGGTACTCCTCTCGAACCGTTCCTGGCGCTGGCCCTGCGACTCCGACGACGACTCAACCTGCCGGTGCAATTCGGCCACAACACCCGCAACTTGCTGACCGACAGCGCCGAGGACCTCCTGCAACTTCCTGGACGACTCGCTCTGAGATTCCGCGACCAGTGAACGGATTTGCTCGACGAAGGCGCCCATCTGCGTGTTCATTATTCCCTGGCGCGCCTCCATCGCCTCGAGTGCACTGTTCAGCCGTTCCCCCATCGCATCGATTGTGCCTGTTCCCGCCGCATCCATGTTCGCCGCAAGTTGCCCAAACTGGACCGCCGTGGTTCGCATCGACTCGCTGGTTTGTTTGAGCAAGTCGGACATGCCCTCCATCTGTCCGCCAAACATTTCTTTCATTTGTGCGGAGAAGCTCGTAAGCACATCAGTAAGCATCCGGTTGACCGCGTCGCCCTGATTGGAACTCACTCCCTTGACGGCTTCGGAAATTGCCCGCATCGGACCGCCCAGGCTGTCACTAATTGCTTTGCCTACGTCGCCGGAGATCTGACCCGTATGCAACGATTGGGCCTCAATCTGTTGCGATGTCAGCGTCGTCAAAATTTCTCTGAGGTCAGCCACCAAAGAGTCTTTGATTTGTGCAGCCTGCGTTGCGGCGTTTTCCGAAGCGGCGACGAGCCGCTCGAGATACTCTTCACCGGCGCCCACCGAAAACAGGCTGTCGATCAGCCTGCGGATCTCCTCGACTTCGCGATAGCGGGATGCAATGATCCACTTCTCCACCAAGGTGAATAACATCGCCATTCCAATGGCTGTCGCAGACACATAGAAGGCATGACCGACCGATTTGACAAGATTGCTAAGCTGCACTTGGGCTTGTGCCGGGTCGGAAACATCAAACTGTGTCAGGCCCGAAATGAGCCCCAGGAAGGTGCCAATTATTCCGATTCCCGTAAGGATGCCCGGCAAATGTTTGAAGTACTCGGTTTTGAGGTGAGTGTCGACGACGGCCTGTTCCGTGAAGAACGCTTCGGCCAACGCCGTCGCCCGCCAGCGGACGATCCTGTTCTGGCCAGATTGGTCGTCCTCGCGCTGGGGGTGAAGCGTTTTAGCGTATTCGACCCAAGGGTTGGACAGTGTTGCCCCCGTCATCGCTTCGCGAGCGATTTCTCCGAGTTCAACAACTTTGCTGCCTCTCCGCCCCTTGATTCCGGTCAATGAGGAGATCGATTGGTTGAGCTCCTTTGAAAGCCGCCACGCTGGCAAAACGAATCGGCGCACGAAGTCGACAAGGAAACAGATCAGCGCCACACTCACGATTGCGAGTTGCCAATACTTGTATACTTCGTCCAAGTTCAATCTCTCTCCTTTGTGATGGCTACCGCACCAAGCGATCCGTACAAAATACCGGTTAAAGTTATCTCTGATTGGTATTGATAGCTTACTACGAGCGTTCAATCTGAACGATACGAAATCCCGTGCATTCCATCTGAAATTGTGGCGTACCTGACGGCGGTCACGAATCGGGGTGAGGATAATGCCCATACTATTGGCCCACTCCGCCATTCGAACGAAAACATTCGAGAACGATCTTTGTCCCGCACTGATGTCTGGCACATAATCCGCCGGCGTGCCACTGAAGCCGGTATTTGCGGCCGCTATCGGCTGCCATAGTTTCCGCGCGACCGGCATTAATGACTATCCGACCAATGAGGGGCACATCGAAGTTGCGCAGCGAATGGCGTGATACTCCAACGCGAAAACCACCGGCCTCAATGATCGGCGCACCGATGATGCCAGCACGGGCGCTGTCGAGCGGATTGGGATTTCAACATCGCAACCGGTGAACTTCCTAGCGTATTTGGTGTTTGTCGAGTAGGGCTCGCAGCAGCAGGACCGGCTTTCGGAAGGTGGTTGTTTCCAGCCTATGGATAGCCTCGGCAAAGTCGATCAGGCCTCTATCCGCGGCGATGTCAAGAACGCCAAGCGTCCCAGTAACACGAATACCCAGCCGCTCGGCGGCAAGGACACCCCGGCGGTCATCCATCAGCACCAGATCCGCACCGAGGGAAGCGGCCAAGGCGATTGCAGCGGCTTCCCCTTTGTGAAGTCCGGCACCAAGGAACATTTCCGGCGTGCTCACAATGTGGAGCCAGGCCGGAGGATTGGAAATCCAGCGCCGAACAGGCAAAGGAGCAAGCTCGTCCGCCAGTTCAGCCTGAACAACAGCGGGAAGGACAACCGTGCCGCATAGGCACGGAACTAGATCGATGTGCTCGATCAAGATCAGGTAGTTGATGGGGCCGGTATCGGCGATGACCAACTGCACCGATCAAAGGCCCAGGCTTTTGAATGCGGCTCGTTCCTTCTCGAAATCTTCCATGGTGTAGTCTTCGAAAACGCCATGGGCCTTGAGGAAACCATCGAGCTGGATGCGGGCGAGCCCGAGCATACGGCATAGCTCCGGCTCAGTAATTCGGCCAGCCTTAAGTTCTTCAAGGACGAAGGTTTCGAGGACCTTGCGGGAAAGGCCGCCAGTTGGCGCGAGGCGCAAACCGATGTCGTCGGGAATTTCCAAGGTCACGTTCATGAGACGATCCGCTCTCCTTCCTTCCACATTACCGGAGATCGAGGGAACTGTCACGGATTCAATGGCGACTTCGCCGGGTTGATCGAGGCGAAGCTCTGTCTCCGCCGGCTTCGGCACTCGCGAGAAATTACCCAGGTATGCTCACGGAGAGTGACCCACCGGCCCAACGGGGCCGGTGATGATAATGCCTTGCCCATCTGAGGCTTACGGGCCAAGGTGCGGTGCCGGGGGTGGGCAACTCTATCGGAGCACAAGTGGTCAAGTTTTGGTGAGCGAAGAGGTCGCCGGGGAGCGCCGCATCTTCCCATCGCATAGCGAACCTCAAAATCATACGTTGCGACGGTGGCGCAGGCGCTCGACTCAAAGAGTGGATAACCTGATCGAACAGACTTCCGCTATGGCTTCGGGGATCGAGGATCACCCTTGGAAGATGGCGGTAGCGCGGGAAGAGCCAATGAATTCCCCCCGGTCTATCGAGCGGATCACAGAGCGTTCCAGCCGTTCCAACACTGGTTCCAGCGGCGTTTTTCGATCTCCGCCCCAAGCCACAGCCCAGATGCCCCGGTTTCGCAAATGCATTCGGAGCACATCTATGGCGGCGAGGACTTCTGCGTTCTCGTTAGTAAACTTCGCCGCTTCGGCTGAGTTTAGTTTCTGATAATGCGGAAGGATCTCCGTACCGTCTACATCGGCCCCGGCAGCATCACATACGCATCAACCGGCATGCACCTCGCCAGTGCCGCCATCGTGCACTGGAACCAAATATTCGATTCTGCTCGCACTCAGCTCCAGTCACAGCGCCGTGTTGGCCGACAACCATTGGCACGGTGGCACTTGGCTGCGACTTCCGGGTGCAGATTAATCCCAAGAATGCGCGGGAACGATTGGCTGGCTGTCGAGCACCTCCGCCGTGCCGGCACAGAATTCCGACGCCGGGCGAATTGATTCGGCATGCAGCCGGGAGCCCTGACGATTTAGATCCAAGGCTCTTATCGCTATCACCCCACGGCGCCGCCACTGATGGACGCATGCTTTGTTGCGTTCATGGAAGAAGAGGCTTCAACGCAGATATGGCTTTGCAAGCAACAGCGGCACAACCCAAGATCCGGACGGATAAAGTTGAAGCTATTAAAGGTGGTGGTAACAGAGAGGCTGAAGTCTGTCAGCGATTGCCGGCTATTACTGCCGAAGCTGATCGATGCGAAGGTGTCCGCCAAGGTCTGGAAGCGGCCAAGAAGAACCGCGGCCGCCATAAAGAGGAATTCGTTGCGGATTTTGAAAGGAGCATCCGCGTTCGAATTTATATCATGCCCTCTCTGTGCATAAAAGACCGGGCCAGGCCGGCCCCGGATCCGCCGATAAAGTCAGGGTGCAGCGCTGGGTTCCTCCCCATCCGATGATTCAGGCTCACAACCCATCCGGACCCGCCTAGCATTACCCATGATGCTGATATGATGCGTGAGGAGCAAGCACGATGATCGACGTGACCCAGGATATACATTCCATGACTACGTTCAAGCGCAATTCGGCAGGCTTGATGAAGCGCATACGGAAAAC
>Ga0209181_10011705_pt1 | contig 11200 bp, 10 predicted proteins | sample MAT05_FD_187208 | JGI IMG/M metagenome (GOLD analysis project Ga0209181, IMG submission 187208) | Freshwater microbial communities from Lake Fryxell liftoff mats and glacier meltwater in Antarctica - MAT-05 (SPAdes) (version 2) | ecosystem: Environmental > Aquatic > Freshwater > Ice > Liftoff... | reverse complement strand
TTACGGATATTGGATGACACAACGAAGTTTAATAATAGTGCCAAATCTTGCTCAAAAAAGAATAATGCTCTTACTATTATTAATAACAAATGAGTAAATAATATAGTAACTGATTTAGGGTGAACGTTTTTTTAATCCAGCTTCAACACCGCTAAAAATGCCTCCTGTGGTATTTCTACATTTCCTATCTGGCGCATGCGTTTTTTACCTTCTTTTTGTTTTTCCAAAAGCTTACGCTTACGGCTGATATCACCTCCATAACATTTGGCCGTTACATCTTTGCGCATGGCGCTGATATTTTCACGGGCAATAATTTTGGCGCCGATAGAAGCCTGTATTACAATTTGAAACTGCTGACGGTTCAATAATTCTTTTAATTTTTCGCAAAGCTTGCGGCCAAATTCCTGGCTGCGGCTGCGGTGTATCAATGCACTCAATGCATCTACTTTTTCTCCGTTCAATAAAATATCCATGCGCACAATATCACTTTCACGGAAGCCAATAGGATGATAATCGAAGGATGCATAACCCCTTGTTTGTGATTTTAATTTATCATAAAAATCAAACACAATTTCTGTGAGGGGCATTTCAAAAGTAAGCTCTACACGGGTGGGTGTTAAATATCCCTGGTGAACAAGCATACCCCTTTTGCCAATGCAAAGCGTCATGATGTTTCCAATATATTCTGCCTGGGTAATAATCTGGGCTTTAATAAATGGTTCTTCAATTCTTTCTGTGCGGCTTGGATCGGGCAAAGTAGCCGGGTTGTGCACGTCTATTCTTTCGCCTTTGGTGGTGTAAGCAATAAAGCTTACGTTAGGAACAGTAGTGATAACGGTTTGGTTAAACTCTCTTTCCAGCCGCTCCTGTATAATTTCCATGTGCAGCAAACCAAGGAAGCCGCAACGAAAACCAAAACCAAGTGCCTGTGATGTTTCCAATTCAAAAGTTAAGGAAGCATCGTTAAGTTGCAGTTTTTCCATGCAATCTCTCAGTTCCTCAAATGCATCGGTTTCTACCGGAAAAATGCCTGCAAATACCATTGGCTTTACTTCTTCAAAACCATCTATACGGCTTTGTGTAGGATTTAAAACATTGGTAAGTGTATCTCCTACTTTTACTTCTTTGGCATTTTTAATGCCGGTAATCAGGTAACCCACATCTCCGCAATGAACGGATTTCTTTTTATCCATTCCAAGTTTTAGAATACCTACTTCATCTGCAAAATATTCCTGGTCGGTGCTAAAAAATTTCACTTTATCGCCCTGCTTAATACTACCATTAAAAATGCGAAAATAAACGATGATACCCCGAAAACTGTTGAAAACACTATCAAAAATAAGCGCTTGTAAAGGAGCTTCAGGATCCCCCTTGGGAGCAGGGATACGATCAATAATAGCAGTTAATATTTCTTCTATTCCTATGCCGCTTTTGCCGCTGGCAAGCAGGATGTCCTCCGGTTTACAACCAATCAGTTCTACTATCTGGTCGGTTACTTCCGGAATCATGGCTCCATCCATATCAATTTTATTGATAACAGGAATGATCTCCAGGTCGTTGCCCAAAGCAAGGTAAAGATTGCTGATGGTTTGTGCCTGTATGCCCTGTGTGGCATCTACCAATAGGAGTGCGCCTTCACATGCAGCCAGGGCACGGCTTACTTCGTAGCTAAAATCTACGTGGCCGGGTGTGTCTATCAGGTTAAGGATGTATTCCTCGCCTCTATACGGATAATTAATTTGTATGGCATGACTTTTAATAGTAATACCTTTTTCTCTTTCCAGGTCCATATCATCCAACACCTGGGCATGCATATCCCGGTCGCTAATGGTATGGGTCGTTTGCAAAAGTCGGTCTGCCAGGGTACTCTTGCCGTGATCGATATGGGCTATAATGCAAAAATTGCGGATGTTCTTCATGTAATCGTTTACTGCTTTTAGGGCGCAAAAATAGCGGATTTTAGGCGTAAATAAGGGTTTTGTTTACCAGCTATTTCTGCTATAGGAAACATACTTGTTCTGACAGATATCGGGACTCACTTTTAGGGTATACCGTTATTGGGTTTTGCTGGCAATAAACGTTTATTCAGCTTACAATTATGTACAAGGCATTTCAAAATTCTAAATACCTTCGTTTTACAATTAAAAGAATAGCTGCTTTATGCAAATCCTTAACAGTACAACGGGAGATATTGATACCATTTTTTCTTTATACGATGATGCGGTGGCTTTTCAAAAAACAAAATTTGATAAGCACTGGCTTTCTTTTGACAGGGCGATGGTTGTAAAAGAAATAGCCGAAAACCGTCAATGGAAAATAATGGAAGGCGATGTGGTGTCCTGCATTTTTGCCATAGCATATGAAGATCCATTTATATGGAAAGAGAAAAATGAAGATCCTGCGATTTATATTCACCGGATAGTTACCCATCCATTGTATCATGGCAGGCAATATGTAAAAGCGATTATTGAATGGGCAAAAGAGCATGCCAGCACATACAATAAAGCGTATATAAGAATGGATACCTGGGGCGATAATGAAGTGTTGATAAACTATTATGTAAAATGTGGATTTAATTTTTTAGGTACCATTACACCTACTGCAAGTGATCAATTACCTGAGCATTACAGTGCCATATTTTTAAGCTTGTTTGAAATAAAAACAGGTTGAATGATGAATGATTGATGACCATTTAAGTGGTCGAATTTTTATATAAAACAAATAACTATTTTACGCAACTCTGGCACAAATTATATTGTATTTAAATACCAAATACTAAAATGTCATGTAAATTTTAAGTGTCTTGACAACTTGTTTTTTTAGATAATATTTCTCCCCTAATTGAGTATTCACAGCCCTTTATCGTGTATATCGATTCCCAATTAACATTAGAATGTTTTACATTTTAGTTTATTTAACTACAAATAGCCGATTGGAATCATTTTTGCAATACAGTGTGCAGAATGCGATAAAAAAAACGCATTGTAAAAAGAAAAATTAAAAAAAATCATTATGAAAAGTATTTTAAGTGTAGCACTTGCTGCAATTTTGATGACAGGAAGTGCAACAGCACAAAACGTAAACATCGGTGTTAAAGGCGGATTAAACCTTTTCAATCTAAATGTAGAAAACGGTCAGGAATTTGATACTAAAGTTGGGTTTCATGCCGGCTTGTTAGGGCACATTCATCTTGCGCCTCAATTGGCTTTGCAGCCTGAAGTTGTTTATTCTTCTCAAGGGGGGAAATACGATGTTACAGGTGGAGAATATAAATTAAACCTGGGGTATATTAATGTACCGGTAATGGTACAGTACATGTTTGACAATGGTTTTAGATTACAGGCAGGTCCTCAGGTTGGATTTTTAATTAATGCAAAGTCTGAAAGGCCCGTTATTGGAGAAATAGATGTTAAAGATGCATTTAAAACTGTTGATTTTGGAGTTGGAGCTGGATTAGGTTATGTTCATCCGGCATCAGGTTTTGGTGTTGATGCAAGGTACAATCTTGGGTTATCTGATATTACAGACGATGCTTCTAAATTGACAAACAGAGGTTTTCAATTAGGAGTGTTTTATTTGTTTAATCACAAGAACTAATAAAATAAAACAAAAAAAAGGCCAACAATTGTTGGCCTTTTTTTTGTTTTATTTTGCAGCCAATATTTACTAATTCCAGTTGTTCTTATTTACTTATTTAACCAATGCAGTTATCAAAATTATATGATACATTTTATTATATTTTATACCATTTAAAATAACATATATTTTTAAATGGTATAGTTATTGACTCAATCTGAACAGGGAATTACAAGGATTGCAACGAATGGTATAATAATTTTTTTTAGTATAAATATTACCTTGACAGTTTCTCTCTTTTTATTAAACAAATTACAACTGGCAAAACCAGTTAAAGCTTTTTATAGTTATAGTTTTAATGAACATTAAAATAAAACGCTACTTTCTATTAATCAATAAAAAAATCAACAATGAAAAAATTATTTGTAATTGCTTTAATCAGCTTGTTTTTTGCGGCATGTTCTGAAACAACCAGCAAAGAAGCAACAACTACTACCGGTAATGATGCGAATGCTACGGAAACAAACCCACCCACCGAAGCACAACGCAGGGAAAAAGAAATAAGTGACAGTACAAAAATGTTGGATAAACAATTGGCAGATCCCAACATTAAGACCTCTCCCGATAGTCTTTAATATTTTTTAAACTACCAGGTTTGATTTTTAATTTAAGCCGGTAAACCAGATGTTATGAAACAAATTATAGTTAGTCTATTCCTCTTTACAGGTATTTTTTCCTGCAGTCCCAAACTTTCTCCCGATAAAGATTGGGGCAATAATAAAAAATGGGTTTTGTTTGAATTAAACAACACACCGGTGCAACTAAGCGGTACCAATAAAGACGCCCACCTGGTATTTTTACCTGCGGAAAAAACTTTTTCCGGTACCGGCGGCTGCAACCGGATATCTGGCATTTATGAGATCAACAAAAATGACCGTATTGTTTTTAATAATATTGCCGGTACAATGATGAGTTGCCCGGATTTGGCTTTTGAGCAAAAAGTATTGGAAACAATAAGAAATATTGATCATTATGCAATTAAAAATAATGAGTTGCATTTAATGAAGGGGAATGTAGTAATGATGAAATATAAATAATGGCAGGGTTTTGTAACTTTTCACTTATTTCTTATTTTTTGGTAGAATTATATTTAAAAAAAGCAAGTTAACCAGATTTATTCTTTTACTTAAAACCATTTATTTTATAGTATCCTGTATCTTGCAGGATTCTATAGCAAATAAGTATAAATCCAATATGTAACTCCGTTAATGTACCCTATAATGCAAAACATTTGGATAGTATCCATTAAAGTTAAATAACAAAAAGTATGACAACAGTAATCGTTCCGGTAGATTTTTCAGAAACATCACTAAATGCTGCCCAATATGCAACAAAATTTATAGCAGGGAATAAAGATATCAAGATGATTATCTACCATAGCTACTCCAAAGAATCAGAAGCGGAGATGATTAACACACGCCTTGAAGAGTTAAAAACAACATTATTAAAAGAGCACCCGCTACATATAGAAATTTTGGCTCACAAAGAGGATGATTTTGTAACAGGCCTGGAAAGAGCAGTGAGGCATCGTAATGCCGACCTTGTTATTATGGGCATTACCGGTAAGTCTTCTATTGAACAGGTTTTATTTGGAACCAACACCTTAAAAATGGCGGATACCAAAGCATGCCCGGTTTTAATTATTCCGGAAAATGCCAGCTTTAGCAAAATGGAAAATGTTATGCTGGCATCCGATTTTAAAGATACTTTAAACACAACGCCCTCGGTTCCTATCAAAGATTTTTTGAGCCTTTACAAACCCCAGCTACATGTAGTGAATGTGGATAAAGAACATTACATTTCACTGACAGAAAAATACGAAAAACAAAAACAGGATTTGAAAGAGTTACTGGCAGAGTTTCATCCGGAGTTTTACTTTATGAGGTTATTTGATACGCATGAAGCCATTGATTTATTTGCAAAAGACAGGCATATTGATCTTATCATTGCAGTGCAAAAAGATCATTCATTTATGGAGAAATTATTTTCAAACAACAGAACTAAAAAACTTACTTATGAAAGTAAATTACCCATCCTGGTAATTCATCAATAATAAGAAACGATTTTAAAATATTAATCTACTTCTAAAGACTGTTGTAAATAAAAACGGAATTATCATTAAGATAATTCCGTTTGTGTTTTTAGAGGGGATTTAATTATGTTGATTATTTATTTTTTGTAATTGCTACTTCATTTAACCAGGCAGATTCTTTATCGTCTGTATGCTTTACTGCATATTTGCTACGTTCTTTTTCCAGGTTCTTTTCTTTATTATTTCCTATAATGGCTTTTATTTTTGTTCTTCTTTCCAGGTTAAGCGCAGTTAACTGCTCTTTCCTTTGAGCCTCAGAAAATTCAACATTTTCAATAATTGCTTTTGCTTTTGCATTATATGAAATGTTTATGGCTTTTACCTGCCTACCCTGGTTGTCGCTCAATTTTGCTGCTTTATTTATTTCAAGCTGGCTTCTTTCAGTGGCATACCACTGATCTTTTTCTTCGGCTTGTTTTTTCCAATTAGCCTGGTTAGTACTGTCCACTTCTTTCAACTTTTGCTCTTTCCATGCTATTCTTTCCATGTCCTTTGTTTGCTCTGCAAGCATTTCATCTGCTCTCCTGGCAGAATCTATTGTAAGGCGTTCTAACCTTTGCAACTCCATCGCTTCTTTTTTCTCCTGCTTAATTTTAGCAATATCTGCATTCAATTTAGCTTCTGAACTAACGGTTGTTTTTGCCTTCTTTTTACCTGTGCTTTTTTTTGTTTGAGCTTCAGATGCCAAAAAGGTAAGTGCTGCTACAGCACATGTAAGAAATATCTTTTTCATAGTTAAATATTTTTAATTAAAGCCTGTTAGACAATATCCGTGCCATTCGTAAAATTTGGTGGATTTCTTTTAATGAACCTCCTTTAACTACCTATTTAATCATCATTTAGAGCATTTTAATATAAACCTTGTGATTTTGTTATGAGTCCAGGGATAATTTGCAATTTTTTTTTAAAAATTGTTAAAAGGAAAATTTGAATACCGGAATAAAAAATATTTTATGTACCTGATGGAAATTTTATTCAGCAATTTTAATCCGGCTTTTGGCACTGGGGTATAGAGCAACGATTGTAAAAATATTAATTACAATCATCCATCTTAATGACGACAATTATTGTTTAGCATTGCTCCCTGTATCATTTTTACATAGGTTTTTCATAGGATATTGGAGATTAAACGGGCTGGATTTTAATCCGGCCTTCTTTTTTTAAATTGATTGAAATTTTATGCAGCTATCGCCCGGGAGATATGGCTTTGCACAATAAGAATGATTTTTTAAGAGCGCCTATGATGCTGATACAGGCTTTAAAATTGATAAAATAAGATTCGGTGCTTTAATTTTTTTAAAACTTTATTAATGCTTCCAACTTTTTGCTCTTTTTTATTTTTTTCATTGCTGGCGCAATTTCAAGCATTCGTTTAGCATAGGCATCGCAGGAATCGCTGAGCGATTTTTTTATGGAGATATTTGTAGCTGTTCCCAAAGAATCGATATCGAAAATAAGAATGATAGTTCCGGTAGTATCCAACACTTTTTTATTTTTTGCAAATTCATTTATTACCCGGTTAAAGTTTTCCCAGCCTGCTTTTGGTATCGCATTTTTAAGGGTAATGATATTATTGCCGTTATTTAAAAAAGCTTCTTTTTTAGATTGAGTAGCAGCACCTGTAACAGTTCTTTTTTTTGTTTGCCCATAACCAATTACCACTACCTCACTCAATCCCTGGTTATTTTCCTGCAATACTATTTTATTATCATTGCTGTTTGAGTTGAGGGCAGTATTAGCTGTTTCAAATCCTACCGCATTTACATCCACCTTTACAGTGGTTGCATTTTGACTGTTCATTAAAGAGAAATTACCATTTGCATCTGCAGCTATATTTGTTTTATTGGATGGCACCTGTATACTGGCATAAGGTACCGGTTTTCCCTCTGCGTCTACTACCCTTCCTTTTATTACATTAACTGCTATAACATTCATTCCTGGTACTTTACCACTCAATGTTTTGATACGTTCTTTGCTTTTATCAACTGTTGCCAATTCAGAAGCCTTGGCGGTAAGGTCTTTGGTACGTGCAAAGTCTTCATCATCCCTGGAGGGTGCAGCAGCAATTGCCTCCTGCCTGTTTTCTAATATGCTTTTAACATCATTAGATTCAACTATTGGTTCCGGTTTGGGCTGAAGTTTCTCATTTTTTTTACCTGCTGCTGAGGGGGAGGAAACCGTTGTATCCTCAACCGCATCTGCAACGATGGCTTCTTTTGTTTTTACCTCTTCGGTTACCGATGCAATTTCTACAGGTTTATCCGCTTTGTCAGGAAATAACAACCAGGCCAAACCTGCAAACAAAATTAATATTGCCGCAACTCTTAAGAAACCTGCTACACTTTTTTGTTTGTACCATATAACTTTTGAGGATTCCTCTTTAGGTAACAACTGTTTTTTTAACGCTTCAATATCGGCAACCGGTGTTTTAGTAAATGCATATCCTTCTAATGCATCATCTAAAAAAGGATCATCCAATGCGGCTTTTTCCAGGGCATATTTTTCTGCATCCGGCATTTTGCCGGAATGATAGCGCTCAAAATCTTCTACGCCCCATTGTTTGTTATAAAATTGATTTTCTGCCATCAGGATATACTTAATTGTTTATCCATGCATATTTTTAAATTCCTTCTTCCGTTTTGTATATAACTTCTCACTTTTTTCCATTCAATACCTGTGAGGGTTGTTATTTCATTGTAACATTTTTCTTCCAGGTAAAACAACGCTACTACCTGTTTTTGTTCGGGCACCAATTGCTCCATACAGAAACTGAGGTGCTTAAAATGTTCTTCCTTCTCCATTACACCGTTCAGATGCACTGTTTCTTCATTTTGCATAAGGGAAATATCTATTTGTGCTTTTGTAAACTTTTTGTCTGACCTCAATTTCATCAGGCAATGGTTTTTTGCCAGTTGGTACACCCATGCCCTAAAATTATTTACTTCGTATTTAAGGAGTTTTGTCACCAGTTCTTCATATATATTCAACACTGCATCTTTGGCATCTTCCTCATTTTTAAAATATTTAAGACAAACACCATATAAAAGATCCATGTAACGCTGGTACAAATCAGACAATACCTTCAGATCGCAGGTTGCTTTATATTTTGCAACCATTTCTTCATCCGGTAATGCAGCAGCAGATATGTTGGTAAGAAATGACACTTTTCAAAAATATGCAAAAAATTACAGGTCATTTATGTAATGTTCAAATCCCGGGCATCTGGTATAAAAATAACGATTATGAAAAAATTTATTGTACTCATGATACCGGTTGTTTTAGCGGTATTAAGTTTTACTATGCCGGTTAATATCATTGTTAACGGCAGCATTTCAGATTCCAATGGCAACCCCATCCCATTTGTTTCTGTTAATTTAAAAGGGACTAGTACTTCAATCTCATCTGATCAGAACGGATACTATAGTATTTCCGTAGCAGATAAAAATGCTGTGCTGGTTTTTTCTGCAGTGGGATTTACCTCTAAAGAAGAAAAAATTAAAGGAAGAACAGTTGTAAATGTTATCCTGATCAGCCAAAAGACATCGTTAAGCGAAGTGGTAGTAGTGGGCTATGCCGGCAAAAGAAAAATGGTACATGCCGGTGCGGCTGTTTCCCGTGGAATATCGGCCAATGATATGGGTAGCAATACCAGTTATTACCGTGATGAGGAACACAATACGGAAGGCTATGATTTTGTAAAAGAAAACAGTTTTCTACATTCTGCAGACAACCCGCTTTCTACTTTTTCAATTGATGTAGATGCGGCTTCATACAGCAATGTGCGTCGTATGCTTAACAGTGGCCAGTTGCCACCTGCAGGTGCTGTACGTATAGAGGAAATGATCAACTATTTTCAATATGATTATCCGCAGCCTAAAAACAACGATCCCTTTTCTTTTACTACAGAAATGAGTGATTGCCCATGGAACAGTCAACATAAACTGGTAATGATAGGAATGCAGGGCAAAAAAATTCCGGTAGAAAATCTGCCTCCATCCAATCTTGTTTTTTTAATTGATGTTTCGGGCTCAATGGGAACGGCCAATAAACTGCCACTGGTAAAAGCATCTTTAAAATTGCTTACCGACCAGTTACGTGAAGAAGATAAAGTTTCTATTGTAGTATATGCAGGCGCAGCGGGCCTTGTGCTGCCTCCCACAAGCGGCAGCAACAAAACAGCCATTAAAGATGCATTGGAAAGATTAAATGCCGGCGGTTCTACTGCCGGGGGCGATGGAATACAACTTGCTTATAAAACTGCCCGGGAAAATTATAATAAAGCCGGCAACAACCGGGTGATTCTTTGCAGTGATGGTGATTTTAATATAGGCATGAGCAGCGATGATGAAATGGAAAGGCTGATTGAAAAAGAAAGAAAATCAGGTGTTTTTCTTACAGTATTGGGTTATGGAATGGGAAATTATAAAGACAATAAAATGCAAAAGCTGGCCGATAAAGGCAATGGCAACCATGCATATATTGATGGCATGAGCGAAGCTAAAAAAGTATTGGTAAATGAATTTGGCGGCACATTATTTACCATTGCCAAAGATGTAAAACTGCAGGTAGAATTTAATCCTGCTAAAGTGCAGGGCTATCGCCTGGTAGGGTACGAAAACCGGATGCTGAACAAAGAAGATTTTAACGATGATAATAAAGATGCCGGCGACCTGGGAAGTGGCCATACCGTTACGGCTTTGTATGAGATTATCCCTGTGGGTGTAAAAAGCGATTTTTTAAAAGGAGTTGATCCATTGAAATACCAGCAAAAGACCACGGCATTAAGCCCTTATTCTTTTAATGAAGAAATGATGACCATCAAATTCAGGTACAAAACTCCCGGCAGTGAAGTGAGTAAACTGATTGTTCATCCTGTAATGGATAAAGCAGTGAGCATTTTTAAAACTTCTGAAAACTTTAGGTTTGCTGCTGCTGTTGCTGAGTTTGGCCTGGTACTGCGCCAATCCGATTTTAGAGCACAGGCATCCTATGCATCCGTTTTACAATCTGCCAATAAAGCGCTGGGTTATGATAAAGAAGGTTATCGCAGAGAATTTATAGGGATGGTGAAAAGTGCGCAGTTATTGGCAAAAAAAACTATCGAAAAAAACAATGAAAAAGATACTGAATAATAAGTGCAACAAACCGGCAGTATTTTAAATGCTGCTGGTTTGTTAGATTATTCTCCAATCTTAACAAATGATATAGGCTGCTTTCGATAAGCTTCTACCTTTTAACCATACATTAAAGGGGGTAACCATTTAGGACCATTTTTAATAACCCTAATAGCTTCTTCCTTCATACCATATCCAAAATTAGTTTCAGCTTTTATATCGTCGATACTCCCATCTTTCTTAACCACGAATCGTATTATAACATTATATTGTCCATTTGGGGCATTATTGTCTGCGGGAATATTTGCATTTAAATTCCCTCTCAGGTATCTATACCAACCTTGCGGCCTCCCGGAAA
>Ga0209181_10011704_pt1 | contig 11200 bp, 11 predicted proteins | sample MAT05_FD_187208 | JGI IMG/M metagenome (GOLD analysis project Ga0209181, IMG submission 187208) | Freshwater microbial communities from Lake Fryxell liftoff mats and glacier meltwater in Antarctica - MAT-05 (SPAdes) (version 2) | ecosystem: Environmental > Aquatic > Freshwater > Ice > Liftoff... | reverse complement strand
TCCTACCATTAGTTGAACTTATTCTCTACACCCTGCAATGGGTTGCGATCAATTTGTCTGAAGCGGCATTGCTACTGACGGCATTGTTTGCCCCGATCGCCATAGCCCTATCGCTGATGCCGATCGCTGGGCGGATGATCTGGGCTTGGGCGGCTGGCTTTGTCGGGATTTTGGCTTACCAACTTGGCTACAACATTCTGGTAGGACTGATGGCTTTTGTAATCATCAATTTGCGAGGAACTTCAGAGAGTCTTAGTGGCTTAGGTTTTCTATTCTTCTCAGCTTTGGGAGCGCCTTGGATCGCACTCCAAATTGGTCAGGGTGGAGGGGTTTCTCTCTATCAAGGCTTATCCCGTCAAGCCTCTGCGACTGCTGATGCAGTGGCTGGTGTCATTAGGGTCGCAGCTAGAGCCGCAACTGGATTGATTTAGTCAAAGGATACTCTTCATGAAAACGAAACTAACGGTAACGTCAGAAGACAACCTAAAGGACAGCATTGAGGCTGGTGTTAACGGGGGCGATCGCCTCAAGGAACAGTTGAAATTCATCCCGATTCGCAATGAAAGCACGATGGTTTACATCTTGTTGGGATTATCAGGGAGTTTGTTTTTCATCACCTTGATTGCGCTCATTACCGCATTCTCAAACCAATCTTTAGCGAAGCGGGGAAAAGTGTATGTCCAGATGGATAGCGGCAAGACAGAGGCAGTTCAAGAGTTTAATGTCGATCACCGAGATCCGAAAATCATTCAATCGACGATCACGGCATGGATACAACTGACCTACGAATGGGATAACCGGGTTCCAGGGACAAAAGACCTTGATCCAGGTATTAAGCTTCCTAAGCCTAATAAGGTCGTTGTCCCCACGAAGGTTTACCTCGGCTCTTACCTTTTAGAAGATGGCTTTCGAGGAGCGCTTCTGAATCAACTGGGTAGCACGATTATTCCTAAAAATGTCGCTAGGGGCGCTACTCGTTCTGTAGTTCGTTTTTATAGCCTGGGCACCCCGACTCAAGTCTCTGAGTCGCAGTGGGAAATGGATGTAGTTTCTACCCGGATTGAAAGCAGCCCGACTCAAATGCTGCGAGAAGTGCCCATGAATTGGACGATTACGGTGAAAGCGATTCCCTATGTGCCGCCAACTTTTGGCAAAGACGAACCGCTCGTTTGGCGGCAGAAGATCTACGAGCTACTCAGCAATGGATTAATCATTACCGACATTGTGCCCCTGAAGGTGAAATCATGAAATACGAAGAAAACGGATCAAACTCCGAACCTGTTGCTACTCTTGAACCGACTGATCAACCGTTAAGTTTGGAGGAACAGCGATCGCTTGCTGGCGCATCGCCCTTAGCTTTACCAGAGGAACGACTAGATGTGGAATTACCTAGCCAAGGCTGGGCGAATTCTGCTGTTCCACGGACGGTTTTTGTCGCGGGTATCATTGGTTCGGTTTGCCTCTTTGCCTTTCTCTTTACAATGTTGTTTGGTGGTCGGCAGAAGGTGGTTGAGGCACCCGTTACGGAGACAGAAACACCCGCTGTAGCTCCAGATGAGAAGGATAAACTGAAAACTGAATTGGCTTTGGTCGGGCAAGGGCAAGATCAGGGTATCCCAGCTCCAGGCACTAGAGTTCGCACCCCGCTCCCGCCTGTTGCAGCCAAACCTGCTGCACAACGGACGGTCAGAGGGACTCCACCTCAGCCTCAGCCTCAAACTCGAATCATTACAACGCGGTCGGCTCCAAGCTCACCGCCTGCTGCTGCCAAAGAGCCAGAACCTGAAATCGATCCTTTTGAAAAGTGGAACGATCTCGCCAGTGCTGGAGCAATGCGAGGAGAGGTAGACATGGAATCTTTTCAGGAGTCTGCTCAACAGACTGCGTTACCAAGCCCCCCGGTTAGAATCGCCAGTGCCACCCTGGGCGCTGGCAGCCTTGCTAACGTCTCTCAGCCTTTCACTTTTGTGTCTCAACAGCCCGAATCAGCGATCGGCTTATCACCTGGAGCCAATGGCATTTTGAATCGTCGTCCAACGACCGGATCTGGGAGCACAGGTGAAATCCCATTAGGGAGTGTAGCCGATGCCGAGGTGATGATTCCGTTAATTTGGGCAGGCGGTGGAAACACACGTTCGGCAGTGCAATTGAAGGATGCTCTTAATGATGCTGAAGGCAACGAGGTTTTACCGTCTGGGACTATCTTCGTAACACAAATCACGAATGTCGATGAAGGCAGCAGACTCATTGAACAAACTGCTGTCGCTGTGCTGTATGAAAAAAATGGACAACGAGTGGAGGAAACCATTCCTCCCGGTCTCGTTCTAATTTTGGACAGAAATTTAGAACCTCTGAAAGCCGATCGCAGCCGCAGCCGTCGTGGATTGGATGTGGCACGAGGTCTTGGACAGGCGATCGCATCGGTTGAGAATGAGTTACCCAGAAGTGCTGCCACCGACCTGTTGGGCGAACTCGCTAACCAAGTTCGGCGAAGAAGTAATGAGGATAGTCGCATCAGCAACCAGACCGCCCTGACCATCAAGGCAGGTAAAAATGTTTCTGTCATGGTGAATGGATTCTTAGGAGTTAGTCCATGAAGTTTAATCACTCTCAACAACCGATCTTAGTTCTCTACTGCACTATTTCTGTGAGTGGGTTGATAGTTTTACCCGAACTCGCCCTTGCTCAAATCCCATCTCCAGCACCCAGACCAGCGGTAATGGTCAGACCTGCTAGATTGCCCACATTGAATCCGATCGGAGCGACGACAGCCCTCCAGGAAGGCGCAACGGTCAAGATTTTTCCGGGTCGTGCCAGTGTTATTAACTTTAGAACCAATGAGTTTATTACCTCCATCACCCTCTCAGATCCGACTTATGTTCTCTACACCCCGAACGCCGAAATTGATAGTGGGCAGACCACAGCATTGATCTTACGGCTTAGTGATGGCATTGCATTTGAGAACCTGACCCGCAGCAGCAGACCCAATATCAGCATTACTACGATTAATCAGGAAGGAAAGCAGAAGACTTATCTTTTTGATCTAGAGATTGCTTCAGGATTACCGATTCCTAATCGGGACCATAACGGTATTGCCATTGTTCCAGACAACGAGGTGATTGCGACTAATGGCAACGTCATTCAAACCGCAAAAGGTTACGCCACGACAAATCATATTGAGCGCGGTCTAAGAATCGCCATTCGCCAGGGAATGACCTCTAGCACAGACCCCATTGTTGCCAAAGTCCAGGAAGTTTTGGCACAGTCTCGCAATGGTGGTTCACTAATGGCGATCGCCCAGCAAGTGGGGGTGCCGATCGCCGTCTTAAGCACACTGGGTGAACTGGGCTTAGATGCAACCAGGAGTAGCCCATGATCATACTCCAAGCTAACTATACGTCAGGTATCACCCAAGGGTTGCTAAACGCCTTTACGCCACTTTTACAAGCCTTCCTTCAGCCTCACATGCTGGTTTTATGTGGTCTCCTTGCGATCGTCCTTTTACTTAATGCTTTCAATGGTGGTCATCGTCGGGGCATTCTCACGACAGGTCGTTGGGCTGGAGCCACTGAAAAATTAGCCGCGCTCAAAACCGCTAGAGGACAGTTGAAAAGCAGCAAAATTAACGATGTCGTGCTTTGGTGTGGCTCCCCTAAAAAGTGGCAGATGAAAGGGATTTTTCCTCAATTGATCACTTTCCTGACTGGACACCCGCCTACTCTATTTTTGCCTAATGCGAATCAAAGTTTTGCGGTGATTGGTCGCGCCAATTCGGGTAAAACCTTCTCAGCTATTAATCCTCTCTGTGTCAGCGCTATTCAGCAAAGTATGCCTATAGTTCTCTATGACTACAAAGCTGACGACGACGGCGAAGGCGGGCAACTCGCCTATCTCGCCAGCTTCGCCGCTCGACATGGCTACGATGTCCGCATCTTCTCACCGGGCAGAGCCTATACCTGTACTATCAATCCGCTCGACTTTTTGAGCGATGAAAATGACGATACGACTGCTGCTGTCTTAGCTGAAGTGTTCCACAAAAATCTTAAAGGCGATATCGGCAAAGGCGATGCCTTCTTTGGACCCGCAGGACAACGATTGATTCAAGCCTTGATGCAGTTTGCGAAATCTACTCGATACCCTGACCTGGCAATGGCTTTCAGCGTTTTGCAATTAGATAATCTCCCGCAACGATTGGCGATCGCCTCCGCTTCCGGTCACCTACCGCCCTTTGTCAAAGTGGGATTCGCTCAACTGATTGCAGCCAGTGAATCAGAAAAAACGACCGCCAGCATTATTTCAACTGCTTCTGATATTCTGACCCGCTTCATGAGTCCTCGGATTCTGCCTGCATTAATTGGTGAAACGAATGTGCCGTTGCTTCTGGGAGAAAAGCAAATGCTCGTCTTCCAGAGCGATATTTTCAGACAAGATGTTCTTAACCCGTTAATTGCTGCGGTAATTAATATTGTCATGCAGAAGAATTTCTCGATTCAACGGACTGTCCCGATCGCCTTCTGTGGAGATGAATTTCCTACTATTTTTATCCCCAAGTCACCGACTTGGGCGAACGAACATCGTTCCAAAGGATTTGTCGGTATCTATGGGTTTCAATCGTTGGCGCAGCTCAAGGAAAGCTATGGCAATGAACGGTCTGATATTCTCTTGTCGGGATTAGGAACTCAGTTCTGGTTCAATCCTAACCATTACAACACGGCTGAGGAATGGCAAAAGTCTTTAGGGGAAGTCGAGGTTTGGGTTAAGTCAAAAAGTTTGTCTAGATCGGGTGGTACAAGTGGTGGTGGGCGATCCAGCAATGAGCAAATCCACAAGAAACCGTTAATCTCGACTGACCAGATCTTGGGCTTCCGGCAAGGTGAATGTATCCTCAAAAGTCCAGCCCTTCAGGGGCGTAAACGCTCCGGATTGCCTTGGCATATCAAACGGATCAACATCCCAAAGTCTGATCAAAAAGTGTCTGACCAATGTGAAGCCTTTTGGAAGGTACGGTTAAAGTCAATCCTGACAGAGCGTGAACAAAGTCAGCGTCCCCCCATTGATATGGAGCAAGCATTGGCATTGAGAACTCAAGAAGCTGAGCGACTGTTGCCTTTAAAAACCTCAAAAGACATTTCCGATCATATCCCTATCCCTGATTGGTAGAGCATTCATAATCAAATCCAAAATAGGTGAGAAACAATGGAGCAGATAGAAACCGTTAAATCCTTGACTGGGAACGAAAACGTTACAACTGGACAGGAAATATCCTTCCTCAATCAAATAGACGGTCGGCTTGATGATGCTTCCACGATCGCCGAGTTACAAGCGGTGAATGCCGAACTCATTAACTTCGCGTCGAGCGCAGGCTTTAGCCATCTGCCGCCCGATATTCTTCAGCGCTGGGAGGCAATCCAGGATCAGATGGATTTCATTGAAGCGGCGGCGGTAAATGACCACTCTGAACAATCGGGCATGGAGCGATCGAAGGTAGATCGCCATACTCCATTCAATAAACAGCCTTCGATCAGCGAAGCAGCGCTAGGAGAGCTGGCAAAGGAGTACGTTGAAAGATTAGATCAGGCTAACACGCTGGAAAATCAAGCCAGATATTTCGCTACTGCTGCTTTAACGTATGAAGACTTCGCCTTTCAACGCTATGAGAATGCATTCGAGCAAGGTTCCAGTGAAGAGGGCTGGAATGCGGCTGTGCAATCGGCAAGAGCAGAACTCCATCAAAAACATCTTGAAGAAGTGGCATCAATTGCAGTTAGAGTATTGAACTCAGCGGAAGCCGATGAAGTGCGGTGGGATGGAAAAGTTATCACGTTTGTCCGCAATGAAAATCGATTGGTGATCGTGGATGATGAAGGGCATTGTGTCATCAACGCCACCTGGACTGGAGAGCATTGGGAACATCAAGCGTCCAGTCTCAGTAAAGCGGCATTGCTGACCTTTAAGCAAGAGATAGAGACTCATCTGAGTGAACGGGTGAGAGAGCGTGCGCGTAATGTAGAACAGCAACCAGAGCTACAAGAAATTCTAGAGCCAGGTTAATTCGTTGCCTCCACTGGCACCCTGTGTAAGTCTTTTTCTTTATCCTTAGTCAATCTTATGAAACACTCCCCTCAAGAAATTCGGATTGGACTTGATCCTGGATCTTCCCTGACAAAAGTAGTCTATGCCCTAGGAGATAATCTCAATTATTTTTGGATGGAACCTGAAGTTTTGGCACTGCCTGTCAAACCAACTGACACGGGTACCGTTGATTTTTGTGCTGACCCTGAGCATCAAGCTTGGTTGAAGCTGCCTGAAGACGAAAACTATTATGCTGTCGGTCAACTGGCTTATCAATTCAAGGCGATCGCCCGTCTCGACAAACTCAAGTATGAACAGGCGCTGTACAAGATTTTGGCGGCAATTGGCACCATTGTTCAACGTGAGAAAATAAGGGGTAAGTTTACCGTCAAACTTGCTACAGTGCTGCCGTATGCTGAATTCCGCAATCGTGCCCAGCTCAACCATCAAATTATTAGGGCACTAAAAGAGTTTGAATTTCGAGGGCAAAAGATCAAAGGCACCCTTGATGATTTCTTCTGCTCTCCAGAGGGTGGCGGTCATGCCTGGAAATTGGTACAGCAACATGGACAAGATTGGTTCAAAAAAAGAGACATCGTAGTTTTGATGGTCGGTCATCGGGATATCTCTTGCCTGACCTTTAGACATGGCACCGTTGATCCTAATCACAGTAAAACGGCTGCTCTCGGCTTTACCGAACTCCTGAAACGCATCATTCACCGCACCGCTGGATTAGATGAAGCGATCGCCCCAGTCATCTTTCAAATCGGCACCGCCTATCAGCCTGATAATCATTTGATCCGTGCTCTGGTTCGTTCTACCCAAGAGGCGAACGTCGAGCGGGAGATTCAAGAGATCTGTTATGCCATTCAGGTTGCCCGACAGGAGTATGGATCTCTCCTTAAAAACTGGTTGGATATGACTCTCCCTAGCTCTTTGGAGACCCTTGTTATTGGCGGTGGAGCAGGCTTTTATTTGCAAGATGAACTAATGCAGTTTGTATCCTGGGCGAAGCCGACTTGGAGCGAACCGCTCAACATTGATGCGGATGATGAGAAATTGCTGAGTCATCGTATGGCTGACATTGTTTATCTCTTTGAGAGTTGCTTGGCACAACACCCTCAAGCCGTTTGATTTAACTCATTACCCAGGTATTTCCTTATGACTAACTCTGATCGAAAGAACATCAGAATACGGTTTCAGCCCTCTCCTGATAGCCAATTAGGACAAGTTCTTGAATACATGCATCTCAGAGGTTATGACCTCAACAAAGAAGCCGGAGATCTGTTGATTGCCCGTTTCTTATCCTTTGCTCTCAAGGAAGAGATAGAAACACCCGAAGATTTACAAGCTGCCAAAAATATGGCTTCTGATTGTATCGGCAAGCTGACCGGATTCATTTATTCCATTCGAGAGGCTTATCAGTTGCCGCCCCTTGCAGCCTCATTGATTCAAAGCACTAATTTTATCCCCATTGCTGAGAACGAACCGGAGCCAGAGGCAGAACCAAAAGAGCCGCGCAATCAGATTGAAGATAGCTTTCGTCGTATGTTTGGAGATTAACCCATGACCATGATCCATCTCATTGGCGGTGAAAAGGGAGGAGTCGGTAAAACCTTCGTCTCTCGCTGCCTTCTGGCTTATTTCAAAACTAAAGATTGGGATTTTGACTTGATTGAGGCAGATAACTCGACGGGCGATGTCGCCAGCATTCACCCTGCAACGCACATCACTCTCAGCGATCACCCTCATCGTTATGCAGAACCCGATGTCATCTTCTCGATGGCGACTAAGAAGCATGTCATTGTCAATCTGCCCTCTAATACCCAAGGCGTTCTCAATCGGTGGATTAAGCAAGTTAATCTGATGTCTTTAGCAGAGGAGCATGGTATCTCTTTACTTTACTGGTTTGTCACCGATGGTTGCTATGCTTCCATCCAGCTATTGAACGAAAGCTTGACGGATTTGGATCAAAAGATTCCTCATTTGCTCATTCGCAATTGCGGTCGGCTCAATGGGATTGATTTCTCCTATCTGGAAAAGGACGACCTTTACCAAAAAGCGTTAACAGCTCCGAATTTAATTGATACCTTCGACTTTCCCATGCTGGGTTCTGCGGAGCAATATTTCGTCGATCGCCATCATCTTAATCTGATTGAAGCTCAGGCGAAAATTGGGGAGCAGCAAGGGGTAATTGCCGCTCAACGGATTAAGACCTTCTTCGATGAAGTCATAGCCCTGTTGGGTCGTGTTAATTTCCAGTCCTCTGCTCCAGTTAAGGATGCCCCAGAGAAGAAACTTAAAGTCCCCTCGACGAAATGAACGATTCTACTCGACTCCATCAATTACTCGACAAGCTTGAGCCTGACATGAAGGCAGACGTTTTGGGGATTGTTCAAGCCTCTGGCTTCTCTGAGCAAGACCCCATATTTTCGCTTTTATTAGCTACGTCTACACTTCAAGTGTTAGTACTCAAGGCTCCCCAGGAACTTAAACAGTCTTACGAATATTGTCATGGGCAAGTGCTTTCACAGTTAAGAGACTACGAGAAGGCAGCGGCGAGAGGAATAGAAAAACAGCTAAGCGTATCGGTAAATGAGCTGATTCATAAAGCCAATCTGAAAAGCCAAGAACCGACCCTGATGGCATTTGGGTTTATGGGTGTCATGACCCTTGCCGTTTTTGCGGTGGGTTTCCTATCCGGTAGTCATTGGGGTAATGGGCAGCAAAGACTATTGCGGGCAGAAGGAAAGTTGACACTACCTGAACAGCAGTCTTTAGACTGGGCGACCAGTGAAGAGGGGAAATATGCCCAAGACCTAATGCGCTGGAATGATGCCCTCCAGGATGGCTCTTGCGAAATGCAGGTCAAAGGTTCGCGCGTCACCCTGCAATACGGAAACTCGATCGCCGAAAGTGGCTTCTGTTTGACTTGGGTGAGGCCGCCCAATGAACGCAAATTCAAAACTAAACCTAGAGGCTAATGACATGACACGCCTATCCAACTTTGACGATTGGATTAATCTCGCTAAGCAAGATACCTCCATGGTGGCACTCCAAGCCGCAGCTTGCGATCGCCCCCATGTTCTCCAGCAGTTCTTACGTTGGTCTGAGGAATTAGCGGGCTTACCCGTTTATTTTGCAAACAGTGGCTATGCTTACTGGCAACTCGTCACGACTCAAGGTGAGGCGACCCTTGCGGTATCTGCGAAGCAGTGCGCCTTCTTGGAGGCTGAACTACGGAACACCGATTTACTCGATTTAACGATGAAAGATGAACCTGGCATCTTCATTCTGGAAGGGCTATTTCAGACCTTGACTCCAGATGATTTCAAAGTGCATGTGACTAATGCTCACTTTGAACAACAGCAATCTCAGGTTAGACGGCATTTCGTGCTCCTCGATGAGGATATCCATTTACCGTTATCTCTTTATCCGATTCTTCAGGTTTTAGAGTATCCATTTCCCTCTAAGTTAGAGGTACAACAGCAAGTTGCTAAAGCCTGTCAATCAGCAGATCTAACCCTCTCAGATCAACGGCAGATTGTTCAAGCTTGTATTGGCTTACCCAGAGGTGAAATCTATCTGATTCTCAAGCGGGCGATCGCCCCTTCCCGACAAGCTGAGGCGATCGCTCAGATTATCCTCGACTACAAACAAGAGAAGCTGCGAGGACGGGGTATCAATCTCCTGCCCAAAGCTGATGTCCCCTTTGCGGCTGGGTTAGAAGGATTGGACGCAACGCTAGATAAAATTCGGTTTCTCCTACAGCCAGAAGCCGAACAACGCAACCTTCGTCCGCCTAAAGCTGTTTTGCTATGGGGCATCCCCGGCTCTGGTAAATCCCTGGCTGCGAAGTTAGCCGCTCAACGCATCGGCGCTACTCTCGTTGCTTGCGATTGGAATAGCTTGATTGGGGCGACTGTCCGCGAATCTATGGGGAATCTCAATGAATTGATTCGCTATGTCAGCGAAATCGGCACGACAATTCTGTTCTTTGATGAGTTTGAAAAAGCGTTCTCAGGTTGGCGATCGGACACAGAAGGCGGCGTTCTCGGTAAGCTGGCTGGTCGCCTCCTCAGTTGGATGCAAGACCATACCGAACCCGTGATTATGTTCGCTACGATTAACCACTTAGAAATGCTCCCGGCAGAGATGATCCGCCGCTTTGACTATATTCACTTTTTTGGACTGCCCCAAGCAGGCGCACTTTACCAGGTTTTCAACGTTCATTTAACGAAATATTTTCGGTATGACTTCACTGAATTGCAATGGCGAATTCTGTTAAGAGAGTATCGCAGATGCACGCCAGATGAGGTTGGTAAAGCCATCCAGCGAGTTGCCCATCAACGCTATTTTGAAGATATGGGACGAGATCAAATGAGTCCTGAGTTACCATTCGTGACCGTTGATGAATTAATTGCTGAACGCCAAGAATTTACGCCTGCTGCTGCCCAAAAAGATACCTCTGACCAGATTGCAGGCATCTTAAATCGCGCTCGTTACGCCAAGTCTGCCGCTGGAGTAGACACTAGTATTTTTGCTACATCTCCGCAAACACTTTTTGGTATGGATTCCAAATCAAGTGCTGAATTGAGCGCGCCTGCTACTGATCAATTCCGATCGCCCCTACCAGAGATTGAGGAAATCTAATGCATCATGCCATTTGGAGGTGGCTCCTCAGTTGCCTTCTGTGTCTCCTATTCTGGCTGGGCTGGGTCACGCCTGGGCAGCCTATCGCCTTTGCTCAATCGTTACCCGTGACCGACGAAACTAGAGTTTACGATGTTATTCCTGATTGGTCGCAGTTCTCGTTTGATGACTTTGGTGCGATCGGCACTTCTGGTTCAGCGCCATCTTTGGGACGTTCCTGGAAAGCGGGTCAATCCGTGGCAGGCGTGTTGAAGCTGGAGGATCTGGCAGGTTCTTTGTCTCCTCAAGACTTCTCTTTGAGTCAAATTAGGCAGATCTCTGAGATTGACTTATACTCTACTCGGATAGGAATTGGACTTTTGTGAATGACTGAAACTTCCAACTCATCAAGCTTTTAAGTCGTTCTCTTTGGTTGAGATCAGCCGTGTCAATCAGAGTGGAAATCGCTGCTTTAAATGAGGGAAAATCAGCATAA
>Ga0209181_10011702_pt1 | contig 11201 bp, 9 predicted proteins | sample MAT05_FD_187208 | JGI IMG/M metagenome (GOLD analysis project Ga0209181, IMG submission 187208) | Freshwater microbial communities from Lake Fryxell liftoff mats and glacier meltwater in Antarctica - MAT-05 (SPAdes) (version 2) | ecosystem: Environmental > Aquatic > Freshwater > Ice > Liftoff... | reverse complement strand
AACACCTCAAATAAATTTATCGTTGAAAGTGGATACCTCCACCATAGGTCAATAGAGTTGGCATCCGTCAGATTTAGAAGAGAGAATGGCTGAAAATTTTGTAGATCGTTAGGGTTATAGTCTGTGTTGATAAATAAAAGCCAAAATATCTTAAACAGTAAACGAATCAAGAATATAGACTCTGCCTGTATTGTTATCCTTAAAACATCAGCAAAGTTGATTTCTTCGTTCCAAGCAAAAAATCCGGCCACTAGGCAAGCGGAGACCGCAACAAATTTTAAACAGTATAAACTAAGGGACGAGGCAAAACCTAACCATTTAAACCTTTCTTTTCTCTCAATCAATTTTACAATGCGTTCATAGGAAAGTTGATCACTAAATTGATCGAAATACATTTCATTATCCCAAAGCAGGTGTTGATACAAAATCATCATCAGACCATACAGTGCTATAAAGAGGATTAGGAGCAATGCGGGGTTAGTAGAATAGATTATTAAAAAAAACGGTCTTTACGTTTTAGCATGGCTTTAGATAGTCCTTCGAAAAATTACCTCTTCCGAACCAGCATTATCATTTATAAATTTTAGCAAGAAATTTCTTCAAGGCATTAATTGCTATTCCTGAATTTGGAAGAGGCGGTACAAATAATAGCAGTTTGCCCTCACGGTTTATAACCAAAAACCACGGATAGGTTTTAATTGAAAATTGCTTGATTACCTCGTTAGAAGCAAGGAAAATATTGTTATGTTTAGCTAAAAAATTTCTATCGAATAGATCCGTTATTTCTAACCTACTGTTAGAAGTTGAAATTATATAGCTAATGTTGGGGTAATCTTCTACAAATAATTTTATGTGAGATACGACATCTCTCCATGAACTATTATTATCTTCATAAAAGATCAAAAGCTTATTTTCTTCGATAAGTTCTTGAGAGGACTGATTTCCATTTTTGTAGCTCATTACGTTGAATACTGGAAGCGTGTCTCCTAAATTATATTTCAATATATCAGTTTTTAATCCCGTTGTTGAGATTATAACTGATCCATCCGTGTAAGTCTTATATCGTTCTTTATCCTCTTTTGCTGATTTCCTGATAGTTTGCTCAATTTTCATTGAACTATTCATAGAGGGTACTGAAACATACTTGCCAGTCTTCAATAAATCAGAGGCTTGTTTAAAGGTTAAATAATTACCGAGCGAATCTTTATAAATTACGCTTTCATTTTTGTCAATCTCTATTTCTTGTCCCTTGGAAAAAAAAGAGAAAAAAAGAAATAAGATGAAAACGAATTTAAAATTCATTTCGGTACTCGTTAGAATTGTAAAATTTTTACCGCTATAAATACTATTGACAAATTCTCTCTGTCTACACAAACAAGAAGCCATCTCAAAAATATTTCTAGCCTATTTTGAAACTTCTCAACTATAAAATAAAGGCAGAATCGATTATTTTCGAACCATGATGTTGCAGCTTTGGACATCGGTTCGGATATTTTTGAAATGGCTTCTATAAGCTTCTGAGACCAAAATAGCTAGTCACTCTCAGAAACCTTTAAACCTTAATTGTAAAATATACAATTAGATACAGCAAAATAACCGTAAAAGGAATCGCCCCAAGATAATGCAAAACCCCAGTCAATGTCACAAACCAAAGACCAGCCTCCATTTACATTTTCCATCCCTTCCAAATTCATCGTTTTCATAATTTTAAAAATTTAAGTTAAGAAATTGTTTTTAAAAAACCAGAGATCTGTCTGGTGCAGTTGTTTCGCATTCCTTTCCGGCTAGGCGAGCAAAACATTATAAAACAGCGGCAAGAATTCTGCAAAGTCAACCTACCCCACACAAATAGGGGGTTGCGCATCCCCTATTTATGGGGTATTTTTACAAAAAACCTCTATGGGCGGCAGAAAGACGGTGATAGTGGTAGACGATCACGAATTCGTGGTGAATGCGGTGGCAGACCTGCTGCACTAGCCTGCGCTGGATGTTTATGTGGCTGAGTCTGCCGAGCACGCCCTCACACTTTGTAAAGCCTATGCCGTGGACGTGGCATTCATAGACGCCCGCATGCAGCCTATCAGCGGCATTCGTCTGATTGGCATGATCCACAAAAAATACCCCGCGGTAAAAATTGTGGGTATGACCACCTTCAACGAGGAAGCAACCATTGCCGAGTTTATCAAGGCAGGTGTAGTAGGGTTTTTGGCAAAAGGGAAATTAAACAAACCCGCCTTACTGAATTGCGTGCATGCCGTTCTGGCGGGGGAAACCTTCTTCTCCCTCGAAGTAAAAAAAATTATGGCAGACGTGGGTACAAAACAGCTGCTGGCCAATACTCATCTGAGTGTGCGCGAGTATGAGATCGCAGTTTCATTGAGCAAAGGGAACTCTGCCAAAGAAATTGGAGACCAACTCGGTATATCAAAAAACACAGTTGACGACTACAAGAAAACCATGTTGGAAAAGACGGGCGCAAAAAACAGCAATGAGCTAGTCAGTTTTCTTCATCGGAATGGGCTCATCAGCAACTCTTCGGGGCGCCACGTAAGATGGATATGGCACTGCCAACTAGCTGAGTACTTGATGGCATTCTGCACCGCCTCTTTGACGATAAACATGAGTTCAGTTTTTTCTCGGGTTGTTAACGGAAAGGTATTTTCTGCGTGATTCTAATACGTAAACCCTCATAAAATAGAAGCCAGAAAACTTAGACCCAAATTCCCGTAACAACTCAATCATTGTTTTTTCTGCAATGTCAACGTCATCCAAATCTTCGATAAAATACCGGATTGCTCTGATCGTTCGCTCCAAATCTTCGATAACCATTTCTCCGCGCAAACGGACATCTGCTAGCTTTGGTGCGTTGAGAATAAATTCTAATTTGAGTTTAATGGCCGTTAATTGCTGAATGGTATCGTCATGAAGTGCGTTTTTTATTCTAAGCCGCTCGGCCTGTAGTGCAACTTTGACTTGATCTGATGAAGGTGACGGCTCTATGGAAGTGGCCATTGGCAGAACTATCAAAGCCTGAGAAGTTCCCAATTCTTCTGAATCCTTTTTGGTTTCAACCTCTTTGCTGCTGTTTGATTTGGGTTTGATCACCCCGCGTATCAAACAACCAAGAGCAACACCAATTACGAGCAATAGCAAACCAACTATTCCAACCAGCAACCACCATATTATAATTGGATTTTTTTGGATTAGTTAGTTTTGAACGTCTTCAAAATCGTTTCAACTTCGCGCATCAGCTCGCGCTGCTCCCTGCCGGGGCTATACACAAAGCCTTCGATGTAGTAGATCATGCCTTGCTTTTCATCTACCAAAGAATAAGAAAGAAAAGGGCCGCCCATGGTGATGTTGTTGGTGCGCCAAAGGCCACGGATTTCTACGGCATACTTGTTATTGAAAGTAACCTGTTTTGCTTGCACGAGTTTGTAGGGTATACCTTGCTCGGTCACCAAATAAGATTGTGGTTTTTCTGGGTTGCCAAACAAATATTTTTTGCACGTAGCATTGCGAAAAGCAATCAGACTGTCGAGTTGTAGTTGGTCGGCTGAGGTATATTTCTTTCGCGCAATAAAAACATTTCGGTCATCTCGAGGATTAATCTGTCGCACCCAAAAAAAAGTGCTGTCTTCCTGCACGAGTTGATAGCCAAATGGAACTTTCAATTGTACACCAAAATTTTTACTGATCAATCCTGAAACGCCCTTTACTTCACCCGCTTTGTAAAGCGATTTTGTGAGTCGATCGATTTCTGAGCGATTAAAATATTCGACAATTTTTCCAGCGTTCTTGTTGAAGTTCTTAAGCAACTCACGTTGTGTTTTGCCCACCAGAAACATTACTTCTTGGTTTTTGGCAAACCTATCTTTGGAAGAGGTTAGAAAAAAAGAAGTATCGGATTTAATTCTGTCGAGAGATTCTTTGGTAAACATTCCTTTGATCCGATTCGAGCCAGCTGTATTCTGATCGAGTGTAAAAACAAAAATCAAATTCCTCCGCTTCTTCAACACAGAATTCAACTTGCGTGGATCGATCCATCGCAATTTAAAAATCGGTTCCGAGCGGTTGATCACTTCCATCTCAGCATTAAAAACAGAATCAATTGCTTGACCCAAAGAGCCTTTGTGTTGGATGGAATCCATGATCAAATACATATCACCTGAAAGGCCAGAGGCAAGCGTAAGGGTTTCGCTGCGCTCGCCCGAACACGACCAAAGCAAAAAAAGCAGCGAGGGGATTATTAATTTTTTCATTTAGCAATAATAAAGATTCCGTGTTTACAATGCTACCTACAACAGAACGTCACAATCAAAAGTTGGAAGTCTGAAGGAAAAAATCGAAAATTAGAAAAGTTGAGAGGTTTTTGACAGCTTCAAACCGACTGCCTGATCGTTTTTGCGAACAACTGGCTATCCAATAATTAACTTCTGGCCCGGCTTAAGTTTATTTCCTTTTAGGTTATTGAGATTCTTGATTTTTTCGATTGTGATACCCGGCAGTCGTTTGGAAATATCCCAAAGGGTATCACCCGGTTGCACCGTGTAAGTTTTCGAATCAGCGGAAATAAAGCTTACTAGGTTTTTGGAAGACGCCAAGAGCCGGACCGGAAACGTCCAAATGCTCAAGCGCTGGCCCACTCTAATATTGTTTCCGGCTAAACTATTCCAGTTTTTTAAATCCGCCACACGCACACCAAACCGCTCGGCAATAGAACCCAACACATCTCCTGCCCTTACGCGATAAAGTTGAACTTCGCGACCATTGGTGGCACCGAATATATTTTTGGCCAATGTCTCCAACTCTTTTTTGCCAATCTTGGAGGCCGAATCCAAAATAAATTGGCGGTTTTGATTCAAGGTAGCCTTCGACCAAGTCGGGACTTTTATAATGTGCCGCTTGCCATTGTCGGGCAAAGCACCGCGCATTACCGAAGGATTTAATCGTTGCAGGTCTTCCAAACAAGTACCTGTTAGATTGGCATAGGTTTCGAAGTGTAAAAACTGTTGCACGTAAATGGTATCGTGCGGCTGCAATTCTTCTTTCGCAAGTTCTACCAGATTATGCTCCTCGGTATAGTTCATAGCATAAACAATCGCTATGAATTGAGGCACGTACGATTTTGTTTCGCGCGGAAGGCCGGCATACACTTCCCAAAAATTCTTTTTATAGCCCGATTTTCGAATTGCGTTTCGAACCGTGCCGGGGCCGGAATTATAAGCGGCAAGGGCTAACTGCCAATCGCCAAACATCGAATAAAGTGAGGCTAGATAGCGACAGGCGGCATCGGTAGATTTCTCAGGATCCATGCGCTCATCAATATACCAATCACTACTCAGACCCATATATCGGCCTGTGCCTGGCATAAATTGCCACAAGCCAACCGCTCTTGCGCGAGAGGTCGCGCGCGGGTTTAGGCCCGATTCGATGATGGACAAATACTTTAGTTCATCGGGAAGGCCATACTCTTTCAACTTTCTCTCGAAAATAGGAAAGTACAAGTCCTTTCTGCGCTGCACCATGCGCGTATAATTGCGGTCGCGAATGGTGAAATAATCGATAAACGATTGAACTCTGCTGTTATAGGTCAATTCGATTGTTCCGCTTATGGAACTGAGGCGCTCCGCAATTAGTTGAGGTGTTGCTTCCGCTGGAATGTATTCTAGGTTACTCGGCAGCAAAAGCATGGCCGTTGTATCTATTGGCAAGAAAAGGTCTCCCGCTAAGGTATCTTTCACAATCACTTCCTGCGATTGAACGCTGAATGTGATGGCCAGAAATCCTATCCATAAGAATTTGAGAACCGGTCGGTCTTTTATTTTAGCAGTCATCATATCCACCCGTTAATAGTTTAAAAAATACCCCACTTCCAACCCTATTTCGCTAAAAAATCATGCTAAGTTCAACAATATATTTGACAACTGAAAAAGCTTGGTTTCTTCAAAGTCATCAGCCATAATCTGCAACCCTATGGGCAGCCCCTTGGAATCTGCTCCGCAGGGTATCGAAATGGCTGGAATTCCGGCCACATTAGCTTGAACGGAAAATAAATCCGCCAAGTACATCTCTACCGGATTATCTGAATGCTCACCCAATTTGAAAGCCGTAGTGGGCGTGGTGGGCATGACAATAACATCATAGTTGGCAAAGACTTCTTTAAGCTGATCGCGAATCAACCGCCTCACTTTTTGAGCCTTGGTGTAGTAGGCATCGTAATAACTAGCGCTCAATACAAAAGTACCTAGTAAAATTCTTCTTTGTACTTCTTTACCAAAACCTTCCGCCCGTGTTTTCTTATAAAGTGATTGCAGATCGGTGGTATTGGGGCTTCGATAGCCATAACGAACTCCGTCAAACCGAGAAAGGTTAGAACTGGCTTCTGCTGTCGCTAAAATGTAGTAGGTAGGCAGTACATATTCATTCAATGGAAAATCGATGCCTTCTACCGTATGACCTGCTGATTTCAATTGCTGAAGTTTGCTCTCAATATTTCTTTTGATCTCGGGCTGCAATGCTGCGGATTCAAGTGTATCGCGCATATACGCGACTTTAAATTTCTTATTTGTATTGCTCAACTCATTTGAATACGTAGGAACTGTGTTTCGCGAAACGGTGCTGTCATACTCATCCGCACCCGCAATTACCTCCAATACCAAGGCATTGTCCTCGAGGCATTTTGAAAAAATTCCTATGCAATCGAAGGAAGAACCATAAGCGACTAGCCCATGCCGCGAGATGCGTGAGTAGGTGGGCTTTAGCCCAATCACCCCACAAAAGGCAGCCGGCTGGCGAACGCTGCCACCGGTATCAGAGCCGAGTGAGACTTGGCACATATCGGCCATCACGGCTACTGCCGACCCGCCCGATGAGCCACCCGGCACACGTGTGTTGTCGATATCATTCAGCACCGGGCCGAAAGCTGAATTTTCGTTGGAAGAACCCATGGCAAACTCGTCACAATTTTGCCGCCCAATAATAATGGCATCTTCGTCCAGCAATCGTTGTACAACGGTGGCGTTGAATTGAGATTTGAAACCAGTTAGAATCTTGCTACCCGCTTGTAGTGGATGTTGATCATAGCATAACACATCCTTCAGACCGACCACCAAACCGGCCAGTTTTCCGGCAGTTCCATTTTTAATTTTTTGATCGATCTCTGTCGCCCGCAGAAGAGATTCTTCAGCATAGACACTTAAGAAAACATTCAGGTGTTCCTTCGCATCAATTTTAGACAAATGATGTTTGACTATCGAATGACAAGAAAGAACACCGCTGTGAAGATCGTGCCGGATGTGCGCGAAATTCGAGTAAGACTTCAACGGTAAATTAGTAAACGCTTATTTGTCGTCAATCTTCGGCAATTCATTGCCTGCATCGTCAACCTCCTTCTTCACGTCCTTCACCGCATCTTTAAACTCGCGTATTCCTTTGCCCAATCCTTTTGCAAATTCAGGTATTTTTTTGGCGCCAAAGAAAACCAGCACAAAAAGCCCGATGATAAACCACTCCATCCCGCTAGGCATTCCAAACAAAAGTATTGCGTTCATATCATTAAGAATTAGACGGTAAAGGTAAGATTTATTGTTTGATACAAAAACTGCAGTTTTTTCAATTCATCGGTATTTCCTTCCAGCTGCTTTTGCGGAAGCCCAAGTACTGATTTTTGGAAGGGTCAAATACCAGTTGGTCATACACCATGGGGATTTTATCGAGGCCCGTGGAGGTGATCAATCCCCATTTGTTCGCTCTGCTTACTCTTAAAAAACCATTGCTCAATTCTTCTAATCCTTGGAACCGTGGCTCAATTTCCAAAAAACCTTTTTCATTGGCCAAACCCACCAATTGATTTACCCTCACCAAAAATTTTCCACTCATTAAGCGAGAAATGCTTTCATACCGCAGCGGTAAAACAAACTTTCCGTCTTTATCGATCATGCCCCATTTCTTGTTTCGCATTACCCGTGAAAGCCCGTATGTAAACGAAGAGACTTTTTCATAGTTCGGCTGAACAATAATTTTATCGCCTGCATTGATGAAGCCCCACAAGCCAATCAATTTAATCGGTGCCAAGCCTTCCTGGAAATCGCCAATGCTATCATACCGGTTGGGAATTCGCAGCTTTCCCTGTGCATCCACAAAACCATATTTTCCATCCCTCCATATTCCCCTAAGTCCTTCACTAAATTCAAACCTTTTTTTTGTTTTTACTTCACGCTGAACCGAGGGCTTTTGTGAATCGACATTCTCACGCAGCCCTTCGTAGTTGATGGTGTTCTCATTTCCATCAGGCAATGTCTCTATCCAGTAATCTTCTTTGAATTGAATTGCATAAGGAGAAAAATAAATAATCTTTCCATCGATGCTTTTCAAAAAAGAATTACCTGGCTGCATCAACAAGTAACGAGTGTCATTTGCCAACCGAATCGGGTACGGCTGTGGTGCCAATCTCCAATTTTCTTTTATATCGATAATGCCATACTGACCTTTAAATTTTACCGCCACTAAGTTTGTTGTCCGATCACCGATCGAATCAAATACACAATGGACAATCTCTTCGCCTTTGGTTGTGACCAAGCCCCAATAAATTCCACTTCTACATTTCCAAGTTGTACCGTTAAACTGTTCGATGCGGGTGTATGATTTTTTAGTTTGCACCTTCCCCAGTGAATCGAGCAAATGCCAACCACTATTTTTTTGAAATACCCGAAAGCCTTCTTTGTAATATTCAACTGAATCAAAGGTAATAGATGCGACTACTTCGCTGTTGGTGCGAATAACTCCCCATTTATTTTTTGACTTTGCGAAGAACAGATCAGATTTTATTTCTTTCAGCGAATCCCACCGAACAGGAATTAGCAGTTTCTTTTGATCATCCATCAAACCAAACTTTCCTCCGGCTTTCACTACATATTGTTTGTTTGAGGTAGGGATCAGCTGATCTGCTAAAGTTTTGTCTAACACTTCATTCTTGTCGTTAAGGTATAGCCATTCATTGGGCAGCTGTGCAACTACTTTTCCTTCTTCGTTTATTCTAACGGCTTGGTATTGGATGGGTAGCTTTATTTCTCCTTCGCGATTAATAATTCCCTGCAAGCCTTTTTCGTAAATAATTGAGTAACCCTTATAAAATTCAGACAGGCTGTCAATTTTAAAATCGGTAACCGGCTTTCCATCATCTCCGAACAAAGCAATTTTACCGGCTCGATTCTCCACTGCAAATCGCAGCGTTCCTAAAGAAACAATATTTTTGTAAGCTAATGGAATCAAAACCTGGTTTTGTAAATCGGCTAACCCAAAATTAAAATTCGCCCCCATTAGATTAAAAACGATTACACGCAGCCCGCTGACCTCAATGCCATCGTAACTGAATGGAATTTTTACCTCACCTCTTAGGTTGATGCAGCCTGTTTTAACAGAAACAGGATTCAACCTCTTTCGTGCAATTACATACTCACCACCTTTGTAAACCAATTCTTCAAAGTCGGCAGGTGTAATGAATTCTTTTTTTAAGTTGATCAATCCCCAGTGCTCATTCAGCCGATAGCCGGTTGTCTCGCCAATCACAGAAAAGCTTCCGTCTGACCAGCCCAATGCTTCAAAAGAAGGCGGGATGACGACTTGGCCTTGTTCGTTTTTTATTCCCTTTTTTCCGTTTTCTTCAAAAAGTTGGTAGACCTCGGCATGGCTGCAAACACTGATGAATAGTAAGTAAATGAAGAAGAATGATCTCATTTCGGCAAAGGTACGGGGAATGAAGGAGTTTTGTTAGAGAAATTCGATTAGTGGCCATCTAATAACTACTTGAAATAGAGAAGTATCTACAAATGATTTTTGCTTTTGAATGGTGTTCTCGTAGGGAATTCTCCAATCGTTAAAGTACCAAACGGCAATAAGCTAAATGGAGGTAGTGTCGGTGGATGTTAGAGGTGGAAGTTGGCAGTAGGTATTTCGATAAGCCGTGTTTTAATAAATCTTGATGCCCGCTGGTGGAGAACACCAGCGAAGGCAGGGTGGTTTGTATTTTTAATTTTTGGTCTATTCATTCGTGGTTCGGTCTTTTCTTGGCATTACGTACAACTCCTAAATATACGAAACTGAATATGACAAAATGTTTGTAAACACCGGTGGTGTGTAGCCCCGGCCAAGGATAGGAGCGAAAAGCCCGCCAAGGGTTGGATGCGCGTAGTGCGGACTTGTAGCGTATAGCCTGACCCGAACCCGCGCCTCGCGGATCGGGAGGCCGCCCTCCTTCGCCAAGGCTTCGTTGCGCAGGCCCACCTTTGCTAAAGTTTTATCAGTTAAAAATATAAATCTCCTTTGTCATCAATTACGCTAAAGCTTCTTTGATTAAAAAAAGGCTATGGAGAATTAATTCGAAATTTTTTTGAACTTTGCGAGGGTTTGGAATTAGTTGGTATTTATCAGCTGCTAGTTGAAACAAGCCATAAAGAAATTAAATATGTACGTTGAACAACTGTATACGAATTGCCTGGCCGAGGCGGCCTATTACATTGAGTCGGATGGGGAGGCTGCGATCATCGATCCGATTCGGGAGACGGAGCCGTATGTGGCGCTGGCCACCAAGCGCAACGCCACCATCAAATATGTTTTCGAAACACATTTTCATGCGGACTTTGTATCAGGACACATTGACTTAGCGAAAAAAGTAAATGCGCCTATTGTATATGGGCCGCAAGCGGAAACGAATTATAAAATCTACAGCGCGAAAGATGGCGAGGAATTTAAGTTGGGCAAGTTGACGATAAAAGTATTGCACACACCCGGCCACACGCCTGAATCGAGTTGCTTTTTATTGTTCGATGAGAACAAGAAAGAGCATGCAGTATTTACGGGAGACACGTTGTTTGTGGGGGATGTGGGTCGCCCCGATTTGTTGGACGGGGTGATGACACAAGACGAGTTGGCAAGCATGCTCTACGATTCGCTGAATACTAAAATTAAGACGCTGCCTGATAGCGTGATCGTGTATCCGGCACACGGACCCGGCTCGGCCTGCGGAAAAAATATCGGCAAAGAAACTTTTTCTACCATTGGCGAACAGAAGAAATTTAATTACGCGCTGAAGGATATTACGCGTGAGCAATTTATTGCGCAGGTAACGGATGGCATATTGCCTCCGCCCAGTTATTTCTTTGAAGATGCGCGCATCAACAAGCAGGGCTACGATCCAATTG
>Ga0209181_10011701_pt1 | contig 11202 bp, 11 predicted proteins | sample MAT05_FD_187208 | JGI IMG/M metagenome (GOLD analysis project Ga0209181, IMG submission 187208) | Freshwater microbial communities from Lake Fryxell liftoff mats and glacier meltwater in Antarctica - MAT-05 (SPAdes) (version 2) | ecosystem: Environmental > Aquatic > Freshwater > Ice > Liftoff... | reverse complement strand
ATCACGCGCAGCGGAGAGACTCTCCGGGCTTGTCCATCCACAAACCCGGTGACACGTTCCATGCCCAAACGCTCTGCACCCCTGCGCCACGCCCTGCGCCTGGCCTCCATTCCTTGCGCCGTGGCGACCCTGCTCGGCAGCTCGCTGGCATGGGCGCAAACGACGCCGCCGACATCAACCACGCCCGCGGCCGCAGCCGCCGCTGCCGCTGCCGCCCCGGCCGCGGCAGAAACGGTGTCCATCACCGGCATTCGCGCCTCGACAGAACGCTCGCTGCTGCTCAAGCGCGAGTCGTCGGCCAACGTCGACGTCATTACCGCCATCGACGTGGGCAAGATGCCCGACAAGAATCTGGCCGATTCACTGCAGCGTGTCGTGGGCGTGGCGGTGCGCACCGACTACGACGAAGCCGAGAAGGTGTCGATGCGCGGCACCAACCCCGACATGAGCCTGATCCTGTTCAATGGCCACACCGTCAGCGGGGGCGACTGGTTCGTGGCCGACCAGGCCAGCAGCAGCCGGTCGACCTCGCTCAGCCTGATGCCCAGTTCGGTGCTCAACAGCGCTACCGTCTACAAGACGTCGCAGGCCAATGTGCTGGACGGCGGGCTGGCCGGCACCATCAACGTCACCACACGCAAGCCGCTCAACGAAAGCAAGGCTTTCGGCTACACCCTGCGCGCGGGCGCGGTGTATGCCGAGCTGCCGGCCAAGTCCAGCCCGCAACTCAACGCCAGCATGAACTGGAAGAACGACGAGAACACCTTCGGCGTCATCGGCCAGGTGTTCGCCGAGAAACGCTACGTGCGCCGCGACTCGATCAGCCGCTTTGCCCAGGGCGTGAACAGCGGCTGGGGCGTGATCAACACGGCCACCATGCGCGGCATCACCGACGCCTCGCTGGCCGGCACCGGCTTGGTGGCCAGCGACTTGAACGGGGTGCGCATGCCCGGCTCGATGTCCAGCGAATTCGTCGAAGGCGTGCGCGACCGCAAGGGCGGCATGTTCTCGGTGCAGGCGCGCCTGAGCAGCACGCTGGACGTGGGTGCGACGGGCTTCTACTCGACCATGAACGCCGAGAACTACGGCCGCCTGTATTCGGGCGCCATGATCAGCATGTTGCAAGGCCTGAACTCGGCCGGCAACGCCAACGGCACGGGTGCGGCGCAGGTCTTTGCGCAACTGCGCAACCCGGTCATCGGCACCCAGGTCACGACCACCGGCCAGACGCTGCGCTACCTGCAAAGCGGCGAGGTCGTCTACCCCGGCGCCACGCCGCGCTACATCGGCAACATGGGCACCAACCTGCGCAGCGGTGCGAAGGCCAGCAGCGGCTTCTTCGATCTCGACGCGACCTGGCGGCCCATCACCGACCTGACCGTCAAGGCCCTGGCCAGCACCACCCGCGGCAAGGGCGAAACCGCGCTCGACCAGGGCCTGGTCTACGCGCGCAACGGCCTGGGCACGCGTTTCCAGATGAACGGCATAGACACGGCACCCACCTGGAGCTACAGCGGCGCCGGCGGCAACACGCCGGCGCTGAACGCCGACGGCAGCGGCTACAGCGTGGTCAGTCGCGCCGGCGCGCGCAACCAGACGGTCGACTCCGAGAGCAGCCTGGCCATCGACGCCGAATACGAGCTCAGCCGCGGCATGTTCCAGACGCTCAGCTTCGGCGGCCGCTATGCCGACCACCAGCGCGACCTGCGTCGCCAGGTCGCCGCGCTGGCCGCGCGCACGGTGGCCGGGCCCAACCCGGCATTGGCCATCCCCTTCCCCAGCGACTTCGGCTCCAGCCTGGGCGGCGGCGTCGACCGCAGCGGCGACTTCTACTTTCCGCGCGCCGTGGTGGTCGACTACCTGAACGGGCAGATCCGCCCCACCAGCCCCGAGTTCGAGCGCCGCGTGCAGACCGAAATCGAGATGACCGAGAAGCAGAGCGCGCTGTACGCCATGCAATCCATCGAGTCGGGCAACCTGCGCGGCAACTTCGGTGTGCGTCTTGTGCGCACCGAGGTCGACGCGCAGATCGCCACGCCCATCGCCGCCACCATCTGCCCGAAGATCGAACCCGGCCAGCCAGTGGTGCCCTGCGCGCGTTTCCCCACCGCCATCAACACCGCCAGCGACGGCAACAGCTACTTCGTGGGCGAGCCCTTCGTGCCCACCCAGGGCACCACCTACTACAAGGTCAATACGCTGCGCAGCTTCGACCACGTGCTGCCCAGTTTGAACGTGCGCTGGGAGCCCATCAACAACCTGGTGGCCCGTTTCGGTGCCAGCAAGACCATCGGGCGGCAGAACTACAACGTCTACGGCAGCGGCTTCACCAACCAGACTTGCACGGCCAATGGCTGCACCGTGACCGGCCCCAACCCGGGCCTGAAGCCGATGACGGCGAACAACCTCGATGCGTCGCTGGGCTGGTTCTTCGCGCGCCGTTCGCTGTTGCAGATCAGCCTGTTCGACTCCAAGATCAGCGGCTACCCCAAGACCGGCGGCAACGTCACCGGCGAGACGATTGAACTCACCGACCCCACCACCAACGAACAGCGCGTCTACGGCATCCTCAGCAGTTCACAGCAAAAGGCCCGCATCCGCGGCGTGGAACTCAGCTGGGAACAGCCGGTGGCCTGGGGCTTCGGCATCACCGCCAACGTCAGCCGTGCAGACACCAAAGTCGAAGACGGCCGGCCGATGGTGGGCGCCAGCAAGGATGCGCGCAACCTGGGCGTGTACTACGAGGACAACACCTTCAGCGTGCGCCTGGTCTACAACTACCGCAGCGAATACGTGGCCAGCAGCACGGCGCCCGCACCCACGGCCAACAGCCAGGGTTTCGTGACCATCGGCGGCGTGACCCTGCCCACCGCCTTCACCTGGGCGGCGCCACTGGCCAACGTGGCACTCAGCGCCAACTGGAACGTCACCAAGCAACTGCAACTGGCCTTCAGCGGCACCAACCTGACCGCCCCGAACAGGGCCCAGTACCTGTTCTCCGAGGCCGAGCAGCAGAACCTGAATTCCAGCGGCCGGCAGTACTACCTGGAGGCGCGGTACCGCTTCTGAACCGGGCTCGGGCGGCACGGCGGGCGCCACCCAACCCCGGCGCAGATCGCCGTCACACGCCGCGTGGCTGTGCCGGCGGCCGGCGGCCAAGCAGCAGGTGGGCGCCGCCGGCCAGCATCAACATCAGGACGACACCCAAGCCCCACAGCACCCAGATGAATGGCGCGATCCAGCCGACGGCCGAACCCAGCATGGGCAAGGCGGCGGGCAGCGCCTTCAGCGCCCAGGTCAAGCTGTCTTGTGCGGCCTGAATCCAGGCCGCATCAACCCAGAGCGATATCCAACCGGGCACGGGCCACTGGGCGACGGCGCCGCCCAGGGCTACGGCCTCGCCCGACGCCAACTGCTGGGCGCCCCAGTCGGACAACGCCGTCAACACCAGCGTGCCACCGGTCCAGACCGCCAGGAGGAGCAGAAACGTCGCCCACAGTACTGTCTTCAAAAGGCTTCCCCAGTTGTTTCATTGAGCGCCAGTGCGCCGGGTTGTTCATCGGTCGAGCGCAGCACCTCGCGCTGCAGCCGCCAGAGTTCGGCGGCGGCGCCAGGCACGACCTGCCTGGGCCGCGTCAGTCGGGGATGGATGTTCATGCGTCCAAGGCGATGGCTCGTTGACGCAGTCGCCTGGAGTCAGCACTGCGTCTGAGCAAGCGAAGCACGAATCGCGCGGCGCGTGCCAGGGCCTTGTCCAGCGCGCTGCGCCAATCACGCGCCACCGAATTCACGACCACGGTGCCTGCGACATCGGTCTTGAGCTCGACCTGGCAACGCTTGTCGATGCCGCCACGCGGGCCATTGACGTCCGACATGCTGATGGTCGCCTGGGGCACCAACCAGGCCAGACGCCGGAGGACGAAGCGCGTGCGGCGTTGGCTCAGATCGAGCAGATCGGCGGCTTGCGCATCGCGTGACTTGAAGAAGACTTGCATCAGGGATCTCCTTGGGTTGGGACGGTGCGAGACGATAGGACCCACGGCCGTCCTGAAAAAGCAGCTTTCGGCGAGTCTTGACATCGGATAAACCTGAACACAGCTTTGCAATCCTGCTACAAACTCCAGCGCTTACGATGGGCCGCGCCATGCCGCCTGTGGCCCTGATGTAATTCGTACCTTTCTGCGCTCCTGCGCCCCCGCGCCCCCGCGCCCCCGCGCGATCGATCCTGATTCCTAGGAGCCCAAAGCCATGCCCAACACCCGAACAGCCAATGCCGTGCGCCTGGAGTTCGCGCCAGGTTCACTCGTGAAGACCAACCTCTCGGGCGCCGCCTTCTCCGGCGACTGGCTGTGGGTCGCCGGTGACGAGGCCTGCGGCATCGACCGCTTGCGCCGACTGCCCGCGGTCGGCAACGAAGCCCTGCGTTTCGGCGAGGTGCAGGACTTCCCGCTGGCCGGGCTGCTGGACTTGCCCGGTGCGGCCGACGAAGAGGCCGACCTCGAAGGCATGGCGGTGGCCGACGGCTGGCTGTGGGTGGTCGGCTCGCACGGCCTGAAACGCAAGAACGCCCGCGCGACTGACGACCACGCCAGCAACGCCAAACGGCTGGCCAAGGTGACGCTGGACCGCAACCGCCGGCTGCTGGCCTGCCTGCCGATCGAGCCCGACGGGCAAGGCCAGCCCTGCCTGGTCCGCGAAGCCAAGGATGGCCGGCGCGCGCTGCGCCTGAGGGGCGACGCCCAGAGCAACCTGCTCACCCGCGCGCTGGCCGACGACCCGCACTTCGGCCCCTACATGAACATCCCCGGCAAGGACAACGGCTTCGACATCGAAGGGCTGGCCGTGGACGGCAGCCGGATCCTGCTCGGCCTGCGCGGGCCCGTGCTGCGTGGCTGGTCAGCGATGCTCGAAGTGGCGGTTGAAGCGCGTGGCGGCCAACTGCGGCTGGCGCCGCTGGACGACAGCGGCATCTTGCTGCGCAAGCACTTCCTGCAGCTCGACGGCCTGGGCATCCGCGACCTGCACTTTTCGGGCGACGACCTGTACATCCTGGCCGGGCCGACGATGGTGCTCAACGGCGAGATCCGTGTCTTCAAGTGGCCGCTGGCCAAGACCGCGATGAAGGCCAACCGCGAGCCGGTGCGCTTCGAATCTGCATTGACCGAGTCGGTTTCTCTGCCCCATGGGCGCGGCACCAACCGCGCCGAGGCAATCTGTGACCTGCCGCCCTCCCTGGCAGCCGGCAAGCCCCGCTGGCTCGTGCTGTACGACGCCCCGGGCGCCGACCGCCAGGACGGCGAGCACACCGTCTTCGGCGACCTGTTGCGGCATGACTGATGGGCCTCAGCGTCAGCGACGCAGGGGCTGGCAGCGCGTTGCGCCCCGCAATGCCGGTCCCGCGCCTGGACCCGACGGCGGCACTGCTGTTCGTGATCAACGCGTCGTCCGGGGCGGTCGACGTCGAAGCCAAGCGCGCCGTGATCGAAGCTGCCCTGGCGGCGTGTGGGCGACAAGGCGAGCTGCTGATTTGCCGGCCTGCCGAGCTGGCCCGCGTGGCCACCGAAGCCGCAGCGGCAGCGGTGGCGCGCGGCACGGCGGTGGTTGCCGTAGGCGGCGATGGCAGCCTCAACACCGTGGCCCAGGCCGTGCACGCAGCCGGTTGCGCGATGGGCGTGATCCCGTACGGCACCTTCAACTACTTTGCCCGGACACACGGCATTCCGACCGAGCCGGCCGCGGCGGCGCGGCTGCTGCTGGATGCGCGCCCGATGCCGGTGCAGGTGGCGGCCATCAACGACAGGGTGTTCCTGGTCAACGCCAGCCTCGGCGTCTACCCTGAATTGCTGCAGGACCGCGAGGCCTACAAGGCCCGCTTCGGCCGCAGCCGCTGGGTGGCGTTGGTGGCGGCTTTTGCGACGCTGCTGCGCGCTCAGCGCCGGCTGCGGCTGCACATCGAACTGGGGGCCACGGCTCGCGATGTGCAGACCTTGACGCTCTTCGTGGGCAACAACCGGCTGCAGCTGCAGCAGTTTGGTGCGGAGCCCGACGACACCCTGGCCGGCACGCCGGGCGACGGCAGCATGGCCGCGCTGATGCTGCGGCCCATCGGCACGCTGTCGATGATCGGGCTGATGTTGCACGGGGCGATGGGCCGGCTGGGCGAAGCCGCCGGCGTGGACAGCTTCGAGTTCCAGCACATGGTGGTCAAACCGAGGCTGGCACGCGGTCGCCGCGAAGTCATGGTGGCGTTCGACGGTGAGGTGGCACGCATGCGCGCGCCCATCGACATCCGCGTGCTCGACAAGCCCTTGTTCCTGCTCAAGCCGTCAGGCGCTGCAGGGTCGGCAGACGCGCCGGGCTCGTCAGGCGCGCAAGACGCACCAGGGGCACCAGGGGCCGCGACATGAGTGTCCTGCTGCAGATTTCCGATACCCACTTCGGCACCGAACGGCCGCACGTCGTCGAGGCCCTGGTCGCCTTGGCAACGCAGCTGCGGCCGGATGTGGTGGTGCTGTCGGGTGACATCACGCAGCGCGCGCGGCCGGCTCAGTTCCGCGCGGCAAAGGCCTTCGTCGAACGCTTGGGCGCGCCGGTTCTGGCCATCCCCGGCAACCACGACATTGCACTCTTCGACCTCTGGGCGCGCCTGACCCGCCCGTACGCGCGCTACGCCAAAGCGTTTGGGGCCGAGCTCGAGCCGGTGTACACGTCGCAGGATCTGCGGGTCATCTGCGTCAACACCACGCGCGCCTGGCGCCATAAGAACGGCGAGGTATCCGCAGCGCAGATTGACCGCGTGGCAAAGCTGCTGACCGCAGCCAGCCCGCAGCAGTTGCGCGTCGTGGTGGTGCACCAACCGGCTGCCGTGCCCCAGGCTCGCGAGCGGCCCAACCTGCTGCGTGGCCACCTTGCCGCCACAAGCGCCTGGGCCGCCGCCGGGGCCGACCTGGTGATGGGCGGGCACATTCACCTGCCCTACACGCTGGCATTGCAAGGCCTGGCGCGGCGGCTGTGGGTGGTGCAGGCCGGAACGGCCGTCTCCTCGCGAACCCGCCCGGGGGTGCCCAACTCGGTGAATGTGCTGCGCTGGGGCGAGGCCAGGAACGGGGGTGGGTCCCAGGCCCAGGCCCGAGCCCTTGCCCGGGCGGGATCGGTGGCGGGGGCGGCGGACCACTGCCTCATCGAGCAGTGGGACTTCGTGCATCCCGATCGGGGCTTCGTCCGCAGGGCGGTCTCACCCGTGCGGCCCGACCGTGTCTGATCGCCCGGCAAAGCCGGTAGTCACTCGACATCACAACGTCAACACTGAAAGCACTTCCCCATGCGCAGCTACCCCCGCAACAGCCCGGAAGCCGCAGCGCGCATCGTCGCGCTGGTGCTCATCTCCGACGGCCATGTCTGCAAGACCGAATTCGACATCCTCAAGCAGCTCGGCGCGGAGAGTGAACTGGGCCTGGAGCCTCATCTGCTGCCGCACATCGTCCACACGCTCTGTGAAGAGTTGCTGCTTGGCGGTTTTGCCTCAGGGTCACTGCTGGAGGGCGTCGACGACAGCGCCTTGGCGGCGCTGATGGCCGAGGTTTCGGACCCGGTGCTGCAAAAGACCGTGCTGCGTTTGTCCTTGGCCGCAGCGCGCGCGGACGGCCACCTGGCCGACGGCGAAGCCCTGGTCCTGGGGGCCGCACGGCACCATTGGCGGCTGGCCGATGGCGCCGAGGTGAGTGCCCCGGCCCCGGCGCGGCGGCAGGCTGCGTGAGTTCATCTGCGTGAGTTCAGCTGCATGAGTTCGGCTGCATGAGTTCGGCTGCATGAGTTCAGCGGCCTGACATCAACCGATCGAGCGCGTTCAAGCCCGTGCCGCCGCCACCACCTGCATCACCAACGGGTGGTGCTGGCCGCGGCGCGAGCGGATGGCGTGGATTTCCTCCAGCACGCCGTCGCAAGGGCCGAGCAGCCGCAGGCCGCGCATCAGCGTCACGTCAGCGGCACCGAAGCGGCTGACCGGGAACACGCCCAGGCCCTTGGCAGCGAAGACCGCCAGCAGGGCACTGTCCTCGAACTCTCCAACGATGTGCGGCCGCAGGCTGTGGGCTTCGAACCAGCGGTCCAGCCGAGGGCGCAGCGCCGAATGCCCGGTAGGCAGCAGCACAGGCAGCCTTGCCAGCGACTGCGGAAACGCAGCCACTGCAGCCTTGTGCACCCAGGCGGGGGGTCCGTACCACTCCACGGGGGACTCGACCAGGCGCTCGCTCGTCAGACGCAGGTTCGGATTGTGGGGTGCGGGCTGCCCGGCCAGCACCAGATCCAGGTGGTGCATGGCCAGCTCGGCCAGCAGTGGCCCGAACTCGCCCTCATGGCACAGCAGCCGCAGCGTCGGCGTTGCCAGCACCGGCGCCAGCAGCGCGTGCGCCGCCAGTTTGGAGATGCCATCCGACAGCCCGACGGCCAGCCGCGCGACCTTGCCGCTGGCGGCCTCGCTGACCTCTTGCGGGATGAGCTGCCCGAGCTGGAAGATCTCCTCGGCGCGGGCAAAGGCCGCCTGCCCTGCCTCGGTCATCGCGACGCCGCGGCCTGCAGGCTTCAGGAGCTGGTGACCCAGCGCCTTCTCGAGCTCGCGAACCTGGGCGCTGATGGTCTGCACCGCCATGTCAAGCCGCTCGGCCGCGCGGGCAAAACCACCTTCCTTTGCAACGACCCAGAAGTAGTACAGATGGCGGAAGTTCAGCATCGCGATCTCACTTCGGAAAAACCGAATTTCAGCTGAATGTATCGCTGATTCCTCCTGCGGTGCTTTGCCTGGGCCGCTCCGCTGGCCAACGTGACACTCAGTGCCAACGGGAACGTCATCATGCAGTTGCCGCTGGCCTTGCCCCCGAGGCACCGCAGATTGTCCAATTGCAGCTTCCGCAATTCGACCGCGCGGAGTTGGTGAGTGTGAGCCCCGATGACCAGGTCGATCGACAGCAAGGCCACCGGTCCGTGCGCATTCGCCACCGGGACCGTGGCCGCATCCCAGGCGACCACGGTCAAGGGCTGGGCCGATGCCAAGCCCACCGGGCGCGAAGTCTGGTAGCGCGGGCCATTCAACATGCCGACACGGCGAACCAGCTACGTGCCCAAGCGTGGCGACATCATCCGGCTGGACTTCGACCCCAGCGCCGCGCATGAGCCACAAGACACTCGGCCAGCGCTGGTGCTGTCGCCCGAAGCCTTCAATCGCTTTGGCATGGCGCTGGCCTGCCCGGTGACGCGCGGCGGCACGTTCGCGCGCGGGCAGGCATGGACGGTGCCCCTGGCCGGCGCTGGTCTGGCGACCGACGGCGTGGTGCTGTGCAACCAGGTTCGGACGTTGGACTGGAAGGCCCGCCGTGCGCAGTTCATCGAAGCGGTGCCGGCCGAATTGATAGCCGACGTGCTGGCGCGCGTGGCCACGCTGATCGATTAGGGCGGCGCAACCGAACACCACCGCCCGTTCAGAAAGCAGGGCGCCTGAAGAAGCTGAGCCCCGGGCGAACAGGAGTTCTGTTCACCCGGGGCGGGCCCGGAGAAAGCGGGCCCGCCGCCGGGCCGGCACCTCGCTCAGCGCGTGCCGCGCGCCTTCACCTTGATACGCCAGGCGTGGAGCAGCGGCTCGGTGTAGCCGTTCGGCTGCGTCAGGCCCTTGAAGACCAGATCGCAGGCGGCGCGGTAGGCGGCGCCGCCGAAGTTGCCCGCCATCGGTGTGTAGGCTGGGTCGCCGGCGTTCTGGTGGTCCACGACGCCGGCCATGCGCTCGAACGTGGCCTTCACCTGCTTGCGCGTGGTGACGCCGTGCAGCAGCCAGTTGGTGATGTGCTGGCTGCTGATGCGCAGCGTGGCGCGGTCTTCCATCAGGCCGACGTAGTTGATGTCAGGCACCTTGGAGCAGCCCACGCCCTGGTCGACCCAGCGCACCACGTAGCCCAGGATGCCTTGCACGTTGTTGTCCAGTTCCTGCTGCACTTCGGGCGGTGTCCAGAAGGGCACCAGCGCCACGGGGATCTGCAGGATCGCGTCGAGCAGCTTGTCTTCCAGCAGCTTGGCCTTGCTGCCCAGGGCGAACGCCTCCATGCTCTTTTGCAGCTTGGCGACATCGACCTGGTGGTAGTGCAGCGCGTGCAGGGTGGCCGCAGTCGGGCTGGGCACCCAGGCGGTGTTGGCGCCGGCCTGCGGGTGCGCGATCTTCTCCTTCATCATGTCGGCCATCAGGTCGGGCATGGCCCACATGCCCTTGCCGATCTGGGCGCGGCCGCGCAGGCCGCAGGCCAGGCCGATCTGCACATTGTTGAACTCGTAGGCACGCAGCCAGTTGGAGTTTTTCATGCGCGACTTGCGCACCATCGGCCCGGCGTGCATGGCGGTGTGCATTTCGTCGCCGGTGCGGTCGAGGAAGCCGGTGTTGATGAAGGCCACGCGTTGCTTGGCGGCCTCGATGCAGGCGGCCAGATTCACGCTGGTGCGCCGCTCCTCGTCCATGATGCCCAGCTTCACGGTGTTGGCCTTCAGCCCCAGCAGGGCTTCCACGCGGCCGAAGAGTTCTGACGCGAACGCCACCTCGGCCGGCCCGTGCATCTTGGGCTTGACGATGTAGATCGATCCCTTGCGTGAATTGCGCAGGGTCTGCCCCTTCGCCGGCTTCAGGTCGTGCAGCGCGATGGCCACCGTGACGACGGCGTCCATGATGCCTTCGTAGATTTCGCTGCCGTCGCCACACAGGATGGCCGGGTTGCTCATCAGGTGGCCGACGTTGCGCACGAACAGCAGCGAGCGGCCCGGCAGCGTGCGCGTGCCGCCGGCAGGGCGCTGGTAGACGCGGTCGGCGTTGAGTCGGCGCGTGATGCGCTTGCCGCCCTTGTCCACCTGTTCGGTCAGGGTGCCCTTGAGGATGCCCAGCCAGTTCTGGTAGCCCAGCACCTTGTCGTCGGCATCCACGGCGGCCACCGAGTCCTCGAGGTCGAGGATCGTGGTCAGCGCCGACTCGATCACCAGGTCGCTGACGCCGGCCGGGTCGGTCTTCCCGATGGGCGTGCTGCCGTCGATGCGGATGTCGATGTGCAGGCCGTGGTTGCGCAGCAAGACCGAAGCGGGCGCAGCCGCCGTGCCCTGGTAGCCCACGAACTTTGCGGCCTCGGCCAGTTCGGTGGTCGACCCATCCTTCAGGCGAACGAAAAGCTGGCCGTTCTG
>Ga0209181_10011696_pt1 | contig 11205 bp, 7 predicted proteins | sample MAT05_FD_187208 | JGI IMG/M metagenome (GOLD analysis project Ga0209181, IMG submission 187208) | Freshwater microbial communities from Lake Fryxell liftoff mats and glacier meltwater in Antarctica - MAT-05 (SPAdes) (version 2) | ecosystem: Environmental > Aquatic > Freshwater > Ice > Liftoff... | reverse complement strand
GAGCGCACGAGCAGCGCGCTGCCGGCGAAGAAGAGCAGCGTGAAGACGGCGAGGCGGAAGCGCGCGACGGAGAGCTTTCCGTGCAGCCACTCGCCGATCACCAAGCCGCCGATCAGCGCGCCGAGCAACACGCCGCTGCCCTCGAGTGAGGCGCGGCCGATCGTGCCGTCGGCGACGTAGCTGACGACGAGCACGAGGTTGAGCAGCAGCCACACGGCGGACAGCGTCGCGCGGAAGCGCGCCTTGTCGGTGAGCTCGCGCCCGACGACGTAAACGAGCATCGGACCGCCGCAGGCGAAGAGCCCGTGGACGACGCCGGCGCCGATCAGCGACAGCGCGGCGAGCGGCGCCGAGAGCGGCCGCGCCTCCGCCGTGCTCGCGCGGCGTGCGCGCCACAGCTCGCTCGCCGCGAGCGCGACGACGAAGACCGCGAACAGCGTGCGAATCGCGCCCTGCCCTCGCTGCGCGGCGAGCTGCGGGACGAGGCTCGGCAACATGCCGATGGCCATGCCCGGTACCATCCACGCGAGCACGCGGCGCAACAAGACGCGCGTGTCGACCGCGCGCGAGTAGCGCGCAGTGAGGTACGCCGAGAGCAGCACGTTCACCGGCAGCAGCGCGGCGAGCACTGCGTCGATCGGCATGAAATACGCGGCGAGCGTGACCGTGACGATGGTCGCGCCAAAACCCGCGGTCGCTTCGACGACGAACGCGAGCAGCGCGACGAGGCCGAGGAGTAAAAGCGTCAGAGTGCGATCCGGCGGCGAGCGCAGGGCGTGATGCGCATCAGTGCAGCTGGCCGACGCGAACCAGGCGGCCGGGGCGCGCGCCGGTGAGCTTGTCGTTCTCGGCGATGACGACGCCAGCGACGACGGTCGCTCGATAGCCGGCGACGTCTTGCAGCAGGCGCTTGCCGCCGGCTGGAAGATCGGCGACGAGGCGCGGGCGAAACAGGCGCAGCTTGTCGAAGTCGATCACGTTGAGGTCACCGCGCATGCCGACGCGCAGCTCGCCGCGATCGGTCATGCCGAGATGCCGCGCGGTGTCGCTCGCGAGCATCTGCACCGCGCGCTCGACCGGAATGCGACCAGTCGCGCGATCGCGACACCAGTACGAAAGGAGGAAAGTCGGGAAGCTCGCGTCGCAGATCGTGCCGACGTGCGCGCCGCCATCGGCGAGGCCGGGGAGCGCGAGCGGATGCACCAACATCTCGCGCACCGCGTCGAAGTTGAGCTGACAGTAATTGTAGACGGGGAAATAGAGCAGCTCGCGGCCGTCGTTCTCGAGCATCGCATCGAGGATCTCCTCGAGCGCCTTCACGCCGCGCTTCGCCGCCTTCGCGCCGAGCGACTGATCGGGCGTCGGCTCGTAGTTCGGCTGCTCACCGAGGCGGAAGATGCGGAACGCGATCATCTCGATCATCGACAGCAAGATATCGGCGAGCGGCGGCACCGAGGAGCCATCGCCGGCGACCTTCTCGCCCTTCTCCGAGAGCAGCTGGGCGCGGAACGCGGGCTCGCGCATCTGTGCGGCGCGCTCGGCGACCGGCAGATGCGCGATGCGCTTGTAGCTCGGGTACCCGATGAACGGATGGAACGTCGCCTCGAGGCCGAGGATGACGCCGATGCCGCGCGGTGCGACCTGCACGCGGGTGACGATGCCGCGCGCGGTCGCCTGTTCTGCGCGCGCGAGGATGCGCTTCCATTGATCGGTGTCTTGATCGCGCTGCATCAGCGAGAGCGACATCGCGTGTCCGGGGGCCGCTGCGGCCATCGCCTCGAGCACGTCGTATTCGCCGTCGAAACGATCGCGACCTGCGGCCATGTCGAAGTCGGAGACCGCCTGCAGCACGCCGTGACCGAGCCCATCGAGCGCCTGCGCCAAGCCGATCAGCTCGCGCGCGTTCGCCTCTGCTGCCGGCGTCGCCGCGCCAGTGCGTGAGCGGTGATTGTCGCTGCGCCCGGTGGAGAAGCCGACTGCGCCGGCCTCGAGCGCGCGGCGTAACTCCGCGCGCATCGCGGCGATGTCGTCGTCGGTGGCGACCTCGCCGCGAATGCCGCGATCGCCCATCACGAAGACGCGCAGCGCGTCGTGCGGAACATGCGCGGCGAAGTCGATCGCGTGCGGCGCTGCGTCGAGCGCGTCGAGATATTCGGGGAACGTCTCCCACTCCCAGCGCATGCCCTCGGCGAGCGCCGAGCCGGGGATGTCCTCGACGCCTTCCATCAGCGCTATCAGCGCGTCGCGATCTTTCACGCGACAGGGCGCGAAGCCGACACCACAGCTGCCCATCACGACGGTCGTCACGCCGTGTGCAGACGACGGCAGCAGATCGGGATCCCACGAGACTTGGCCGTCGTAGTGCGAATGCAGATCGACGAAGCCCGGCGTGACCAGCGCGCCCGCGGCATCGATGATGCGCGTCGCGGTCGCGTCCCCGAGCTCCCCGATGGCGACGACACGACCACCGCTGATCGCGACGTCCGCGCGGCGCTGCGGCGCGCCGGTGCCGTCGATGAGCGAGCCATTCTTGACGAGCAGATCGTAGGTGGGTTGCGCCATGGCGGCAGAGTATCGCGGAGGATTGGGCCGAGCGTCCATGCGCGTGCTCGATTTGTGGTCACCCACTCCGCGTGCTAGCAGCCGCGCGCCGGTGAAGCGCCGGGGAAATGGGGACTTGGTCGTGCTTCGTACTCTTCGTGTGCTCGGAATGACTCTCGCACTCGCAGCGCTCACCACAGCCTGCAGCGAAGGTGGTGGGCCGCTCCCCGTTCGGACAGATAGCGGCGTACGCGCGGATGGCGGCGTGGACGCAGGTCCGCTCGCCTGCCTCGCCGATGAGCGGATCTGCGACGGCCTCTGCGTGAAGACCGAGACCGACGAAGAGAATTGCGGCTCCTGCAGCAACGCCTGCGCGGCCGCGGAGCGCTGCGTCGATGGTGTGTGCGCGGCGCTCGCCTGCGCGAGCGGCGAGACGATGTGCGGCACCAGCTGCGTCGTCACGACGTCGGACAACACAAACTGCGGCTCGTGCGGCACTGCCTGCGCCGCGGGGGAGATGTGCACCGCGAGCGTCTGCCAGAGTGACTGTGCCGCGCCGAACCAGCGCTGCATGGTGGACACGATGACGGTGTGTCTCGACACCTCGAGCGACGACGCCAACTGCGGCGCATGTGGCGACGCGTGCCCCGCCGGGCAGACCTGCGCCGGGAGCGTCTGCGGCTGTGACGACGCTCGCACGGCGTGTGGCGCCACCTGCGTCGACGCCGAGACCGACGTCGCGAACTGCGGCGTGTGCGGGCGCGCCTGCTCGGCCGGCGAGATCTGCCGCACCGGCAGCTGTCGCTGCGACACCGGCCTGACCGACTGTGCTGCCGGCTGCGTGAACACGCGCACCGACAACGCGAACTGCGGAACGTGCGGCATGGCGTGTCCGAGCGGTCAGAGCTGCTCGGACGGGGCGTGCTCGAGCGTCTGCGCGGGAATGCCTGGCACGATCTTCTGCGCTGGCGCGTGCGTCAATTCGAGCACCTCGGCGATGCACTGTGGCGGCTGCGGCAACGTCTGCGGCGCAGGCACCAGCTGCGGCGGCGGCACCTGCCGGCCGAGCAACGATCTGCGCGCGAACGCGATTCCGATCACCTTCGCAGCGGCCGAAGTGACGCTCACCGGCACGACGACCGACGCGCTGACCGACGGCCCCGGCGCGACCTGCGGATGCACGTCCGGCGTCGACGTCTGGTACACGTTCACGCTCACCACGACCGACATCGTCTACTTCGACACGCTCGCCACGAGCACCTTCGACAGCGCGCTCTACCTCACGAATTCCACCGGGGCGACGATCACGACCGCGGGCGCTTGCGACGACGACAGCGGCTGCACCGGGCTGTTCAACAAGGCGCAGATCGCCGCGAGCCTCAGCGCCGGCACGTATTACGTCGTCGTCAGCGGCTGCGGCGCGGGAGCGTTCACGCTGCACGCGCAGCGCATCGCGAACAGCGTCTCGTCGTTCATCTACGGCACGGCGATCACCGGCAGCGCGACCTCGTCGACCGTGCTCGTCGGCACCTCCGAGCACACGCCGATGTGCACCGCTGGCCCGTCGGGCGAGGACCTCTACTGGTTCGTCACCTGCGGGGGCGCGCAGTCAGCGAGCTTGTGCGCCTCCGACGGCGGCTCGTGGCGTCGCATGTCCGGCACGACCGGACCGTTCGATCCCGTGCTGACGCTGTTCTCGGCGAGCACCGGCGCGGACATCGCCTGCAATGACGACGGCGGCACGGGCTGCGCCGGCGCCGACTCCACGCTCACGTTCGGCTCGCGTCTCAGTGCGGTCGCGGCACCACGCGGCCTGAACGCGTTCATCGTCGACGAGCGCAACCAGACGGCCGGCCTGACCTACACCATCCGCTACACCGTCACGCGCTGATCATTCGGCGCGACACCCTCGATCGAGCGCGGCGCTCTCGTCTTTCGGCGTGAGCGCCGCGCGCAATTTCGGACCCAGGTGGCGCCGTTCACGGGCGCGGCGCGGCGCGCAGTTGATCGGCAAAGAAGCGCACCCATGCGTACGCGAACGCGTCGCGGTTCTCCTTCTTGTCGTAGCCGTGACCCTCGTTGCGCGCGAGCATGTACCAGACGTCCGCGCCGCCGCTGCGCACGGCCTCGACGATCTGCTCGGCCTCGCCCGCCGGCACGCGTGGATCATTCGCGCCGTGCGCGACGAACAACGCGCTGCGGATCCGCGAGGCGGAGTTGACCGGCGAGATGCGCATGAGGAAGTCACGCATCGCTGGGATGCGCTCATCGCCGTATTCGGCGCGGCGCAGGTCACGGCGATAGGGCGCGGTGTTCTCGAGGAAGGTGATGAAGTTGGCGATGCCGACCATGTCGACGCCGGCGCGAATGCGCTCGGGATAAGTCGTCAGCGATGCGAGCACCATGTAGCCACCGTACGAGCCGCCGTAGATGCCGACGCGCGTGCGATCGAGCTCGGGGCGCGTCGCGACCCAGTCGAGCAGCGCGCCAATGTCTTTCACCGAGTCTTCGCGGCGCTCGCCGTTGTCGAGCAGCAGATACTCTTTGCCGTAGCCGTCGGAGCCGCGGACGTTGGGCACCAGCACCGCAAAGCCGGCCTCAGCGACGAGGTATTGGCGCACCGGGTTGAAATACGGACGCGCCTGCGCTTCGGGTCCGCCGTGTACGTCGACGATCACCGGGAACGGTCCGGGCCCCGCGGGGTGGTAATACGCGCACGGGATCTCGCGGCCGTCGAAGCTGCGGAAGCGCACCGCTTCTGGCGCGATGAAGCGCGCGCGATCGAGGCCGCCGACCTCGGTCTCGGTGTAGCGCTCGACGCGACGCTGACGCATGTCGACGGTGAACGCGTCGCCGGGAGAGGTCGCGGAGTTGAGCGAGAACGCGATGCGATCGGCGCGGCGCGCGTAGCGAAGACCGCTGATGACGCCGGCTGTCAGGCCTGGCAGCGCGAGCGGCGTGTGACGACCGGTGCGCGTGTCGAGGCGATGCAACACGCTGACGCCGTCCTCGTTGGTGGTGAACACCAGCGTGCGACCGTCGGGCGAGAGCGCGAGCTCCTCGACGTTCCACGGGATGTCGCGCGTGAGCGGACGGAACGCGCCGGTCGCGAGCGTGAGCGCGTAGAGCTCGACGAAGTCGCCCTCGCGATCGCTGCTCACGTAGAGCGTGCGATCGTCGCGCGAGAAGGCGGCGCTGCGATAGGCCGCGACGGGCTCGGGCGGCGTCACGCGCGTCACCTGACGCGTGCTCCGATCGACGAGGTGAAAGCGTGAGTCGTTGATCGAGACGTACTCGGCGACGAGCAGCTTCGTTCCGTCGTGCGAGAACGTCTCTGCCGTCCATTGACCCGCGCCCTCGACGAGCAGCCGCGCGGACTCGCGCGTGCGGCCATCGCCGACGTAGACGTCCATGTCGCGACCGTTGCGCGCGTTGCCAGCGAAAGCGAGAGCGCTGCCGTCGTCGCTGAAGACGAAGCCGAGATGACGGCTGGTGCCATCGGTGAGCTGCGTGGTCAGGCCCGTGCGCGCGTTCAGGCGATAGAGCTGCGTGTTCTCGTTGCCGCCGATGTCGGTCGCATAGACGACCTCATCGAGCGTGCCGGGGACGAGCGCACCAGCCTCGATCGGCTCCGGCAAGAAGGTGAGCTGCGTGCGATCGCCGTGCGGCGCACGCACCAAGTGCAGCTGATACGTGCTGGCGAAGCGCGTCGAGATGAGCATCGTCGCGCCGGCGTCGTCGAGCGACTCGACGTACGCATTGCGCGAGTCGAGATACGGCGCGAGTCGCGCGCGCAGCTCGGCAGTCGGCTCGGGCACGCCGCTCGTCACCAGCTGCGGCAGCTCGCGCGAGTTCGCCAGAGGATCGGCGGGCGCTATGGCGGGTGTCGCATCGACGGCGACGGTCGGCGGCGAGACTGGTGCGGGCGCGGCGGGACAGGGCGTAGCGGGCGCAGCGCCACCGCAGCCGAGCGTGCCGAGAAATGCGAAGAGCGCGAGCGGGGTGCGTCGGTGAGTCGACATGGCCGCGCGAGTATAGCGGCGGTGTCTGCACGATGTGGCGCTGCGCGCGCTGAAGGGACATGATCGTCCCGCGTCTGCGGGGTGTGCAGGCGCCTCAACCGTCACTCGATGCCACGCGCGGGTCCCATGGACACCGCACAACGGAGCTTCACTTTCATGCGCAACGTACTTCTCTCTGCCTCGGTGCTCACTGCTCTCGCGCTCGTCGGATGTGGTGACGACACGCGACCTGCGTCGACCGGCGTCGCGATCGACGGCTTCTGCGACGACTTCGTCGACGCGATCTGTGACGACGTCGCGGCGTGCAGCTGTGGAGCGACCGCGGACGCCGATTGTCGCTCGGAGCTCGCGACGAACTGCGGCGGCGCGAGTGGCGTCCTCAGCCCCGCGGTGCGCGCGCGCGTCACCGCCGGGACCGTCGTCTACGACGCCAACGCGGCCGGCGCGCTGCTTGCGCAGCTGCGCGCGGAAGCGTCCTGCGACAATCCGATCATCGCGGTCGGCTGGGACGTCACCGAAGCACTTTCGTTCGGCGGTGTGCTCAGCGGCACGCTCGCGCCGGGTGCGAGCTGCGTAGGCGGCGGGGATTCGCCGTTCGGCAGCGCGTGCGCGGAGGGCCTTTGCACCAACGTCGATGGTGCGGCTCGCTGCATCGGACTTGCGGGCCTCGGAGAGCCATGTGGCATGGGCATCGATAGCGTCTGCCTCGATCTCAACGCGCCGTTCGCTACGCTCGTTGGCGGCGACCTTTCGCTGCGCTGCAACATCGCCTCTGGCGCGACGACGGGCACCTGCGCAGCGCTCCTCGCCGATGGTGCGACATGTGCGGGACCGGACGAATGTGCCAGCGACCGCTGCGAAGCGACCGTCTGCGCACCGCCGCTCGCCAACGGCGCCGATTGCTTTCTCGGCAGTGAATGCAGCAGCGGCTTCTGCAGCGGCTCCGGCGCGAGCGCGGTGTGTGCGGCGGCCGCTACCGTGAACAACGGCGGCGCCTGCATGGACGACAACGAGTGCGTCAGCGGCGCGTGCCAGCGCGACGTCTGCGTCGAGGCGCTATGCGCGACGGTCGGGAGCGAGCCGCCCACGCCCTGAGGGAGTCGACGACGCGAGTCGGCGCGCGCTCGACGCGAGAGGCGTCAGAAGGGCGCGCCACCACCGCCACCGCCGGGCGTGCCGTGACCGCCACCGCCCTGGGATCCGCCGCCGTTCTCGCCGCCACGCTGGGGATCGGCGGAGTACGGCTGAGGCTGGGGCCGATAGTCGTCGAGCTCTTCGTCGGGATGTTCGTTCTGCGATCCTTCCTCAGTGTCTCCTCCGCCGCTGCGCGACGCGCCCTCGTCTGACGCGGTTCCCGCCGCGTCGGGGTGAGCCGTCGCGCCATCGTCGCGATTGGCGCCCCCATCCCCAGCGGACGCGGCTGACTCCGTCTTACCTGGGCTCGGCTCACCGGCGCTGCAGCCGAGCGTGGTGAACACGAGCAATGCGAGCGCGCTTCCCGTGCACGCCGCGCGCTGATACAAACGATTCGTCGTTGCGTGGCGCATCATCTTCTCCTCTTCCTCGAACGAGTTCTACGGACCGGCATCCGCAGACTCGCAGGGACGCGGGTCGCTGAGGCACCAAAGACGCGCGCCCATGGCCGAAAGACGCCGCCGTGGTCGCGCAGAACGGAGGACGCGTGGCGAAGAAGCGGGGAACGGAGACGCGCGCAAGCAGCGCAGAGACGGGCACTTTGGCGGGGGAAGGCGCGGACTCGTCGAGCGGCGTCGCCGGGGCGCGCGGCGCAGCGAGTCAGCTGATGGAGCTGTTCCTTCACGTGTGTGCGGCGCTCGGCGCGGAAGATGCGCGGGACATCGCCGCCATCGCCGACGTGAGCCCCGAGAACGTCGCGAACTGGCGTAGCGGCGCGGTGCGCGAGTTCAAGCCGCAGAAGCTCGAGGCGGCCAAGCGTGGCCTCGAGCTGCGCATTCGCGCGCTGCGGGCGCGGGCGCGTGAGTCGCATGGACGCGTCGGTGGGCTCGCGCCGCTCGAGATCGAGTCGGGCTCAGGACCGGCGGAGCTGCAGCGCCAATTTCGCGACAGCGTGCCGTATGACTATCTCGGCCATCGCTTTCTCTATTTCGACGCGCAGGGCGCGCTCGCGTGGGAGCGCGTGTTGTCGACCGGGTACGATCAGGACGTGTGGCTGCAGGGCGTGTCGAGCGCGGCGACGGCGTGGCTCGATCCGTCGACGCGCCCGCCTGGTCCGCTCGCCGGTGCGCTCGGCCTCGATCGACGCACCCGTCCGCGCGGCCTCGACGTGGTGAGCCTCGGCCCAGGTGAGGGCACGAAAGAGACGCTGATCTTGCAGGCCGTGCGCGCCGCATGCGAGGGCAGCAGCATCACGCTGCCTTGGCTCGCCTACGCGCCGGTCGACGTCTCGATCCCGCTCTTGCTCCGCGCCTCCGCCGCGCCGCGCGCGCGCGACGAGGGCCGACCACCGCTCGACGTGCTCGCGTTCTGCGCCGACTTCGAGGAGGGCCCGCTCGAGTTCGCGACGCGCCTGCCGACCACCACCGAGTCCGACGGACTGCGGCTCGTTCTCATGCTCGGCAACGTGTTCGGTAACCTGCGCAGCGAAGAGCAATTCGTACGCCGCAAGCTGTTCACGCTGGTGCGACCCGGCGATCTGGTGTGGCTCGAGGTCGGGCTGCGGCCCGAGCGCATCGCCGACGATCCGCTGTTCCGCGCGACCGAGCCAGATCGCGAAGAGACCTCGGCCGAGACGATGCGCCGGCTCTTGCTCGAAGGTCCGTATCGTCGCTGGGAAGCGGCGAGCGGCCGCCCACCGAGCACGATCGAGATGCGCATCACGCTGCGCGAAGACGATGACTCCGCGCGTGTGCCGGGCTCGTGCAATTTCTGCCACGACGTCGTCATCCGCGAAGAGCGCCGCGCGGTGACGATGCTCTACTCGCGCCGCTACGCGCTCGAGGGCCTCCGCGCGTGGTGCGAGCGGCTCGGTCTGCGCGTCGAGCGGATGACGCGGGTGAGCGATGGGCGCGGCATCCCGCGCGTCGCACACCTCTTGTTGCGCCGCACGGCGTGAGCTGCGCGCGGACGAGCACGCCGAAGCGGCGCCGCGCAGAGCGGTCATCGACGCGCGATCAGCGCACCGCTGCGACGAACTCGGCGACGATCAGCCGCAGCGGCACATCGGCCGCCGCCGCGAGCACGACGCCGCCGTCGGCTTGCTTCTGCGCGAGCGACTCGAGCACGAAATATCCGGGCACGACGTGGCGCGCGCCGAGCGCGCTGAGCACCGGGCGCAGGGCGTAGTCGATCGCGAGCACGTGCGCGATCGAGCCGCCTGTGGCGAGCGGCAATACCGCTTTGCCGGCGAGCGCGTGTTGCGGCAGCAGGTCCAGCCAGATCTTCAGCAGCCCGGAGTACGCGGCTTTGTAGATTGGCGTGCAGATGACGACGCCGCGCGCAGCGGCGAGCGCGTTCACGCTCTCGCGGATGCCGGGCGCGTCGGCGTCGCCACGCACGAGCGCCTCCGCAGGGAGCTCACGGATCGAGAGCGCGCGGGTCGGCAGGCCGGCCTCGCGCACCCACTGATCGACCAGCCGCAGCAGCGCCGCCGAGCGCGAGCTCTCTGACGGACTCCCACCGACGATCAGCACATCGCTCATGCGCGCGAACATAGTCCGGGCAGCGCACGAGCGTCGAGCAGAACGCGACGAAGCGCGATGAGGAGCTCTGCGCTCGCCCGGTGCGTCGACTCAATGAGACGCTCGCCCGTCAGCAGCCGTCGAAGACGTACGCGCCGCTCGACGGTGTGACGAGATCGAGATCGCGCAGCACGATCGACAGATTTGGGAACGCCGCGCAACCGGCGCTGAAGTCGACGCGACGGTATTCGACGACGAGCACCAGGTCGCCGTAAGACGCGGTGTAGACGTCGCACTCGGCGTAGCGATTGCACTCTTCGGCGACGACGAAGTCGGTGCCCATCGCGGCGCGGCGGCTCACCAGCTCTGCGGAGTTCTTCTGCGCCGCGGCGAGGCCCGCAGCGTGCGCGGCATCGGCGAAGAGGCGCATCGTCGCGACGGCGTTGTCCTCGTTGAGGAGTCCGCCCGAGCGCGCGTAAGAGTCGAGGTTGTCGATCTCGACAGCGTCAAAGCCAGCAGCCGCACAGCCGCGGATCCAGCCGCCGACGATCTCCGCAACGGCGGCACGCTTCGCTGCGGTGCTGACGTCGATCAGCATCTCGTCCCAGTCGGCGTCGATCACCGGGGCGCCGGCGGAGTCGCGCAAGATCAAGTCAGCGTGCTCGGCCATCCAGAACGCCTCCTCGTCGGGCTGGATCTGGAAGCCGTTCACGTAGCAGACGTTGTAAAGCCCGGCGGCGATCGGCGCGTTGCGATCGCGCGAGACGATGGTCACGCCGCTCGGCGGCGCGTAGGGGCCACCGAGCTGGTAGTCGAGCCCGGCGTTCATCGGCGGGAGCACGATCGCGGCAGCGCTGCCGGCGTCGCTGCTTCCCGCGTCGCTGCTTCCCGCGTCGCTGCTTCCCGCGTCACTGCTTCCCGCGTCGACGGCGCTGGCGTCGCGCACCGCGCCGTCAGCGAAGCCCGCGTCGGAGTTCGTCGTATCC
>Ga0209181_10011693_pt1 | contig 11207 bp, 3 predicted proteins | sample MAT05_FD_187208 | JGI IMG/M metagenome (GOLD analysis project Ga0209181, IMG submission 187208) | Freshwater microbial communities from Lake Fryxell liftoff mats and glacier meltwater in Antarctica - MAT-05 (SPAdes) (version 2) | ecosystem: Environmental > Aquatic > Freshwater > Ice > Liftoff... | reverse complement strand
AAATCCATCGAGGCTACCCACCGCGCCGCCACAACTTGGCGTGCACGAAATGTTGAGTTGGGTTGGTGCGGGCAAGCCGCCGCCCGGTGAGCGTCCGGTGTTTGCGGCGAAGGTCATGTCACGGTAAACCGCCATGCCCGTTGCTGATGCGTTCAAGGTCTGATTGGCGAGCGTGACGTTGACGGTCGCGTCAACGGTGCGTGCGCTGAAGTTCGCATTAAGCGTGGCTGAATTCATATTGCCTACGTTGCCCGCAGCGTCGGTTGGACGGGTCGAGCCGGCCACATCATAGACGGCGGTACCGGTCAACGGCAGCGTCGTCGGGCCGGTTTGCGGCGCGCTGAAGATGTCGTGCAGGCTGCGACTAGCCAAGCCCGTCGCCACGCCGCCGATGGTGGCGATACCACCCGACCAGCGTCCCCACGATATGCCCGTCGTCGCATCCGTTCCCGAATCAAGCACTTGCGCGGTGCCGAGCGCGGCTGCCGAACGCAACAGCATCTTCGCTTTCAGTGTTGATGGGCGCTTTGCATGTGCCATCAACATACTCGCGGCTCTGTTGAAACACGCGCCACCCGACGACCCGGCAGTTGCGTTGACCGTAGTTGACCGCGCTGCCATGAATATTTGTTTCATGATGCGTTAGCTCACGGAAGCAAGCGTGCAGCAAGACGTCTGAAAAACGGCGTTCGGCGCGAGGTTTGCCGGTGAAGGTGTGATGGTGAGGCCGGCGAGCGCCGTGGTCGCGAACATGGCGGCTGGCATCAACAGCGGAATCGTCAAGATTGACGCGAATCGACGCTCATTTCTATGGCGTTGCATGTCTCGACTCCGGGTCCGACTTTTGGTGCAAATCGCCGTGCGGCGCGGTGGCACTCCCGCACGAACACCGCCCGCCCGCGGGCGCGAGCAGCCTGCTGATTATGCGACGACGAAGTCGTCGCCGCAAAGTGACAAATCACACATTGATGTGCAAATCCCTCAATCAGGGGATAACGCAACAAAACCTCCAACCACAAGTAAGGACGGCTAGTTTCGGTTTAGGGGTGTTCTCGGAACCCCAAAAAAATTGTCGTTCCCGCGAACCCGGGAATCCATGTGGCGCATATCACTGAGATCAAACGGGTTGCGGGTTCCAGCTTTCACGGGAACGACAGCGGTTTTTAGACGGTCCCAAATGGGAAACTCGCCAATCGACGGGCACTTTCAGCCATTTCTGTCTGAAGATGCCCGCCCAATGGCGAGTTTGTTTTTTAACGTCCCGGCAGAACCGGGCTAGTCGGCGCAGCTTGTGCCAATAAAGGAGCGTCTTGCCGTTGGCGGAATCAACGCGCAGCCATTACCCGTCAGCGTTACCCGGTTGGGTGAACCCGGCGCATTGCTCACAATGGTCAACGTGGCATCCCTCGCGCGGAGTTCCTGCGGGGTAAAGACGATTGTCACCACACAGCTTTGGGCTGGTGCAAGCCCGCCGCTGCAGGTGTTGGTCTGTTGATAGTCGCCGAGATTGATGGTGATGCCGGTGGCGCTGATGATCAACGGCCGCGTACCCGCGTTGGTCAGCGTCAACTGCCGACTTGCCGTGCCGGTGGGGAAGATCACCGTGCCAAAGCCAATACTGGTCGCCGATAGTCGCAGCAACGGTGTCGGCTCGGCGATGGCCGTGCCAATCAGTGAGACCGATGCCGCACGGGTGTCACTCGAGGTCACATTGACCGCGTTGCTGGCGATCATCAGTGCGGCAGACTTGTCACCGAGTGTGCTGGCCAAGGTTGGCGTAAAGGTTATGTTGAGCGCGCAACTGGCGTTGGGCACCAGTCGGCTACCGGCCGTGCAACCATTACCGGTCACGCTGGTTGGTGGGGCCACCGCAAAGTCGATCGGCAGGGTGTTGATGTTGCGTGACTCGACCCCAAAGCCGCCAATGGTCAGATCGGCCGTGCCCGCGTTGGTCACCGTCACCCCTTGCGCGATGCTGCTGGTGTCGACGATCTGTTCGCCAAAGCTGAGCCCGGCTGAGACGCGAATGATCGGGTCGCGGCGTTGGGTGGCGTTGCCGTTCAAGCCGACGCTGCTAGTGCCGGTCGCGCCGGTCGGGGTGGCGTTATGCGTGACGCTGATGCTGGCGAGGTTGCCACCGAGGGTGGTCGGGCCGAACACCACGCCGAGCGCACAGCTGGCCCCGGGGGCGACGTTGTTGGCAGTACTACACATCGGGTGATTGCGTGGGTTGTTTGCCGTCGGTGGGTTGGTGAGGCTAAAGCTGGCGCTGTTGCTGCCGGTAAGACGGATGTCACTGAGGATTAGCGACAGTTGGCCGGTGTTGCTAAAGAACACTATCTGCGATGCTGAGGCCGAGCCGATCGCTTGGTCGCCGAAGATCATGCTGCCCGGATTGATGATGAGATTGGGGCGAGGGACAACCACGCCGGTGCCCGACAGGCTGATGCCGCTGTCACCGCCCTGTGCGGTGCTGTTGACACTGATGCGACCAGACAGTGGGCCGACAGTGAGTGGCGAGAAGGTGGCCGTGATGCTACACGCCGCGCCGGGGACGACGGTGGTGCAATTGCTGGCAAAGCCAAAGTCGCCGATGCCGGACACGCTGTTGACGTTGAACGGGCCGTTGCCGGTGTTGCCAACCGTGACGATCTGGGCAGCACTGGTGGTGCCGACGTTCTGGTTGCCAAAGTTCAGATCGTTGGCTGACAGGCTGATAACGGAGATGATGGGCACGGCGACAGCGATACCCGTGGCGAGGTTGGCTTGGCCGGCGGCATTGGTGGCGCGGATGGTGAAGGTGAAGCTGCCGGCGGTGGTTGGCGTGCCTGAGATCACGCCAGTGAGGCCATTGAGGACCAAGCCGGGAGGCAAACTACCGCCAACGATGCTCCAGGTGATCGGTGCGGTGCCGGAGGCGGTAAAGGTGAAGCGGTAGTCGGTACTGGTCAAACCAGAGGCGGGGGTGGTGCTGGTGATGATGGGAGCGGTGCCGACACCGCACGCGCTGGCGCCCGGGCTCGAGGTCTGGCCCTGCGGACAAGGGATTTGCGCGGTGGCGCCAGATGCGGCAACAAAGAAGTTGGCGCTGGCCAGAATACAAGACGCTTGGCCGGTTGCCGGCTGGTAGCTTCCCGCTGCGCACGGCGTGGCGCTGGCGGCACCGGTTGCGCTCACGAATGATCCTGCTGGTGCCTGCGCACAGCTGGTGGCACCGAGCACGCTACTGAAGGAGCCGATCGCACATGGCACGGACGCTGTGGCGGTGCTGCCAGCCACGAAGCGGCCCAATGGGGCTGGCGTGCAAGCGGACGCACCGGTGGACGCACTAAAGGCACCCGGTGAGCACGCGGTTTGCGTTGTGGCACCGGTGGTGCTGACAAAGTGACCAGCGGCGGCGGCGGTGCACGGTGTGGTGCCGGTTACAGAGTAATTGCCGGGGGCACAGGCGACGGGTACTGCGGTGACCGTCAAGCTCAACGGCGTCGCGTTGCTGCCGCCCGCGGATGTCATGATCAGGTCGGCAGGAATAATGCCTGAGTACACCCCTTCGGCGGCACTGGTAAGGGTAACGCTGAAGGTGCACGATCCGTTTGCGGGAATGGTAAAGCTGGTGGTCGTGGCCGACAACGCCGCACCCGGTGTCGCGGTGGGGGTGGCACCAACACAGGTTGAGCTAGCATTCGGCGTTGGCGCGTTCACAAGGCCCGGCAGGTAGTTGAAGGTGAATGCGTTGCCGGTCAACGGCGTGCCGTTGGAGTTGGAAACCGTCAACGTGCCAACCGAGGCACCGTTCACCAGAATGCTGGAGGGTGTTGTGGCGAACGTGATGGTCGGGGCGACGGCTGCTGCAACAATGGTCATGGTGACGTTTTGAGTCGCGTTCGGCAGTACGCCGTTGGCTGCTTGCAATGTGAAACTAAACGTTCCTACCGCAGATGGCGTGCCGCTAATCACACCGGTCGTCGCATTCAGCGAGAGGCCCGGCGGCAGGAGATTAGCGGAAATACTCCAGTCAAATGGGCCGGTACCCGTCGCGGCAACGGTCTGGTTATAACTGCTGCCAACGACGCCGTTCGGCAGCGAAGTAGTCGTTACGGTCGGTGCAGTCAAGGTTTTGGGCGGTGGGACGATGAACTGACCCTGCGATACGGGCGCCGAGCCTACAGCGACCGTTTGCAGTACGCTGTTGTTGCTGGTGTCGATCACCACAACGCCGTCTGCATTCAAGTAGTACGTCAGGTACAAGCGCTGGCCGTTGGGCGTGAGTGATAGGCCCCGAGGCGTGCTTGCGAGAGAAATCGTTGCAATCACGCCATTCGTACTCGTGTCAATCACCGACACTGACGAGCTCTGATAGTTGGCGACGTACAAACGCGACCCTGCGGCATTGATCGCGACACCCAGCGGTCGCGCCCCAACCGTGATGGTATTGATCACGGCATTAGTTTGGGCATCGATGACGGAGACCGACCCGTCGGTGTCGTTACTCACATAAACACGAGTGCCCGCTGGATTCACCACCGCGCCGTACGGTGCCACACCCACCGGCAATGTCGCTAAAACAGCATTGGTCGCGGTATCGATGACGCTGACGGAATTGCTCAATCCGTTGGTGACGTAGAGGCGGTTTCCAGTCGGGCTGGCGGCAACCTCTATTGGTCCATTCCCCACTGGAATGGTCGTTATGACCGCGTTGGTCGTGGTGTTGATCACCGACACGCTGCTGCCGGAGTAGTTGGCGACGTAAGCGCGGGAAAGCGCATCGACGCCCGTAACACCATACGGGTTGGGTCCAACAGCAATGGTGTTCATCACGGTGTTGGTCGCAGTATTGATGACCAACACGCTGTTGCTGGACTGACTGGTGACGTACACGCGCGAAGCGTTTCCATTCACCGCCACGCCGTAAGGTTGCGATCCGACCGTCACTGTCCCGACCACAATGTTGCTGTTGGTATCGATCACTGAAAGGGTGTTGGACCCGAAATTGGTGATGTAGGCGAACGGCCCGGTGGCACCGCCAGTAACGATAATGCTGAACCCCGCCGATGTCGCTGCGTTGTAGTTGGCATCCGCCGCTCTGGTCGCCGTCACTTGGCAAGTACCCGCGCCAACCGCCGTCACCACCAAGCCGCTCACCGTACACACCAACGTATTGTCGCTCGCGAGTGTGATCGGTCCTGTGCCGCTGCCGCCGGTCGCATTTAGTGTGAGCGTGGCATTCACGCTCAGCGTGGCGGACGTTGCCGCCAGCAGATTGGCGTTGACCGGCACAAGGGAATTCGTGGTGTTGCCGTTGCCGAGCTGGCCATTGCTGTTCCGGCCCCAGCACTTCACCGCGCCGTTGACCACCGCACAGGTAGTCCGGAAAACGGTCGACACCGCCGTGACGTTACTGCCTGCCACAATCGCTTGCACAGGGACAGGGCTATTTGTAGTACCGTTGGCGCCAAGTTGACCGTCGCTGTTAGCGCCCCAGCACTGCACCCCGCCATCGACCACTGCGCAGCTGTGGCCCGTACTTGCGGCCACTGCCGTGACATTGCTGGTCAGACCGCTGACCTGTACCGGCACGGTGCTAGGCGTGGTGGTGCCGTTACCAAGTGTGCCGAAGCTGTTAAAGCCCCAGCACCGTACCCCGCCGTTGACCACCGCGCAGCTGTGATTGCCACCCGCCGCCACTGCTGTGACGTCACTGGTGAGACCGCTGACCTGTACTGGCACCGAGCTTTGCGTGACGCTGCCGTTGCCGAGTTGGCCATTACTGCCTGCGCCCCAGCACCGCACCCCGCCGTTGACCACCGCGCAGCTGTGAAGGCCACCCGCCGCCACTGCTGTGACGTCACTGGTGAGACCGCTGACCTGTACTGGCACCAAGCTTTGCGTGGCGCTGCCGTTGCCGAGTTGGCCATTACTGCCTGCGCCCCAGCACCGCACCCCGCCGTTGACCACCGCGCAGCTGTGAAGGCCACCCGCCGAAACCGCCGTGGCGCTACTGGTCAGACCGCTGACCTGTACCGGCACGGGACTTTGTGTGGTGCTGTCATTGCCGAGGCGGCCGTTGCGGTTATCGCCCCAGCACTGCACCCCGCCGTTGATCACCGCGCAATTGTGGTTTGAACTTGCCTCCAGTGCCGTGACGTTGCTGCCGGGCGCGATCGCTTGCACTGGGACAAGACTATTCGTGGTGCTGTTGTTGCCGAGCTGGCCGTTGAAGTTAGCACCCCAACACTGCACGCCGCCGTCGACCAGCGCACAGCTATGGCTTTCGCCCGCCTCCGCCGCCGTCGCATTCGGCGGCCCGCTCTGCAAGAGCAGGGAGGACTGATTAGCCTTGTTGATGGTGAGGGTGACAGGTTGCGTGGCGTTGGGCAACGTGCCGTTGGCGGCTTGCAACGTGAAATTGAACGTTCCAACGGATGACGGCGTGCCGCTTAACACGCCTGTCATGGCGTCGAGACTCAGGCCGGCCGGTGCCGTGCCACTGGTGATGCTCCACGTGATCGGCGTGGTGCCGATGGCTGTAAAGGTGTGGCTGTAGGCCGTGCCGAAGGTGCCACTGGGCGGTGCACTGCTGGTGATGGTCGGCGGCGCAGCCGAAGCGGTAAATTTAACGCCATCCGACTGATACGCCGTGGAAACAAGCCGTGGCGAAAAATCGACGCTCGAGAAAGTCCCAATCGGTGTGGAGTTGGGGTGAAGGATTGGCTTGAAATCGACACCTTCGGCTGGCGCATCGCCCACCAAGTGAATACGCACCAAGCCGCCAAAGCTGCTGGCACTACTAAATCCGTTGATGATGAGCTTGTCGAACTGGGGGGGCTGCCCGGTTGCCGGTACCGCCAACCAATCCAATTCGAGCCTACCGTCGGCACCTTGTTGGTAGTAACCTGAAATATTGATCGTGTTGAAGAATCCACCATCACTGAGCTGAATCACCGCGCCACTATTGACCACCCCGGCGAAGTTGAAATAAAACTCGTCACCACTGTTACTATCAAACTCAACGCTACCTTGAGCCAGCGTCAGCACCCCTGTCCCATCCGGCCCCCCCAGCGTACCCGGACCGACGATCGCCGCCAATGGGTCGGACTGCGTGAATAATTCAGGCGTCACAAGCGTGACGGTCGAAGAAGAAAGAAAGAAACGTCCCTTGTTATCGAAGACTCCGGTGATCGAGACTGAGGCCCCTAAGAGGCTAAAGTCGCCGGTGTTGTCGAACCGCGCGCCGTCGATCAAATCAATGTTGATGTTGGAAACATTGCCACAAGCAGAAAAAACGCCGGCGTTAATAACCCTGGCATTCGCGCCAGAAACGCTCATGTCCGCACAGGGATATATCGACGCACTGCTCGAGGTCGACAGCACAGCGTCGGTCAATGTCAACGACGCAAACGTGTGGACGTGGTGACCACCAAGAATGTTCACTGTCAATCCGCTGAATTGCATCGAAGGCGCCTCACCACCCGAACCCCAGACGGAAGCTGCGTAATATTGGTACGGCTGTCCGCCGATATTTAGCGTCGTTGCGCTGCTACCGGCACCATTGAGCGTGGCACCCACCAGGTTGAGTGCGTCAGCAGAAGCGATCGGCACGTTTATGTTCACCGTCTGGCTTTGGGTGATATCGACGCGATCCGTCGACGTCGGAATTCGTGTGCCATTGCAGCTCCCGCCCCAATTGGCGGCGGTTCCCCAATCGCCTCCTTCCAGCGGCAGGAATGTACAGAGCGTCGGGCCGTCAGTTTCGGTAATACGAATGCGGTTCGGCTCTATCAGCTGCGACCATGCGTAGGAAAACGGGGCCGAATTCACGCCGGTCAGCGTGGTCGTCAGCGTGCCGTTTACCTGCACGACATCAAAGGTACGGCCGTTAAGTCCGGCATAGTCGTAATCGTGTTGGATCTGCATCGACGACGCATTGATCGTCGCGTTTCCGCTCACCGAGATCTTGCCGAACGATGTCGGGCTGTCGATCCCCAGTAAGATCGTGCCAGCCGATTGATTGTAGTTGCCGTTGACGACGAAAGCGTCATTGTGAAAGAGATGCAAATTCGCGCCGCTGTTAAAGAGCGTGCCGCTCCCCATGTTGAACGTTAAGTTGCCTGCCAACCTTCCGCTGGCAACGGTGAAATTCGCGTTACCGGTGGCAATCGTGGAATTGGTTGATAGAACATGTGATCCAACAATCTCGCTGGTGGCAAACGTAGTGAACAAGGCTGGTGTCGCTAAGGTAAGCACCGCGCCGTCAGATAGCGCGAACTGGCCGCGATTTCTAAATTGCCCATTGATGGTGAGGTCCGCAAGTACGTACACGAAGCCGTTGCATAATTGGGACACGCAGGACCCGTCGCCATTTTCAAACGAGGAAGTGGCGTCAACGCTAACGTTGCCCGCCGGACTAAAGGCGAGTACGCCCGGTGAGCTGGGAGCACCCACAGTGAACGTAGAGGGAAAAGTGCCGGCAGCAACGAGGTTCAAGGTTTTTACGGTCAGCGGATTAGAGTTAAACAAAATGAACCTAGCGCCGTCCAAGTTGAGCGGCGGGGCTATCGAAGCGCCGCCGTTACCGATAGCTAGATTGACCGTAATATCTTTGAATGTAAGCGGGCCGGTAAAGGCCAGATCACCGCTCGCGTTCTGTATCGACAGCGTTGTGCCGGAAAGGCTTGTGCCTTGCAACTTACCGTCCAGCCGCAAGTTTGAAATAGGGTAAGGGGCTGGTCCAAGAATGACCGTTTTCCCGCCGCTCACTTGTACGGTGTCGGCTTGCTGGGGAACGGTGGAGTTGCAGCCGCTCCAGTTGCTAGCCGTGTCCCAAAGCCCGCCTGAAGCACCAGTAAAAACGCAGGTAGCAGCATGTGCCGACAGCGCCGTGCCGACAACGATCGCAAATAGCAACCGAGCAACCCACCTAAAACGCCGGGGAAAATTGGATAGTTTGTCCATTGGCAGTCTCCAAGCTACACGCTCGCGCTCGCGACCGAGCACACATCAACGATTATGCAACCGTACCTTCCGAAAAGAGAACTGCCAAACAACACATTCGTGTGCAAATCCCGCATTCAGGGGATGCTAGCGCGAATCACGCAAACTCCCCTATCGGCCGGCCTCTTCAGCCATTTTTGGTTGGAAACGCTCGTCAAATGGCGAGTTTCGCTTTCGGGAACTTGTAAAAACCGCTGTCGTTTCCGCGAACGCGGGAACCCATACGGCGTATAGCACTGAGAGCAAACGGGTTACGGATTCCCGCGTTTGCGGGCATGACAAGTTTTCGAGGTTTTTAGAAGTTCCCTTCAACCGGTCGCAAAATCCCCGCTGCGGGCCCCGATGCCGCAGCCGTCAAAGCCGGTTTAGCGCTTCAGGACCGTCCAAAAATGATCTTTTCCTTCCGCAACAGCTTGGAAATCAACACGATCGACACCACGAAAATCGCGATATTCACCGCCGCTGGCAGCAGGTAGTGAATGGCCTCGATGGTCTCGCCGCGCAGCAGGCGGGTGATGACCATCAGTTGCGCCAATACCGGTACGAATAGCTGCCAAGTGGCGTCTTTCAACTGGGCAAACATCGCCACCGCCGGGAGGATGGCGACAACTTGAATCGCGTAGCTGGCGTAAGTCTGCCCTTCTTTGAAATTGCGCCCGTAGGTGGCGAGTAGCATCTGGATGGACGCCATCGCCGGGGCGAAGGTCAGCAACATGACAAAGAAGCTTGCGTATTGCGAGGCCGAGAGTGACAGCACCGAGCCGATTGCGGGCAGGTTGCCGTATTTGAGCGTTAATCCGAACCCCACCAACGTCAGCACCGCAATACCTAGACTGTAAATCGACACCGCGAGCCCCTTGCCGAGCACCAACGCATCGCGCGCGATCGGCGTCATCAATAGCGGCTCGAGCGAGCCGCGCTCACGCTCACCGGCGGCCAAATCCACCGCCATGGCCGTGCAGCCGGTCACGCAGCCAATCAGCGTGATCCACGGGATGATGAACAGCAGCGCCGCCGCACGCTGAACAGCGGTGCCGAGGTTGGTGTCTTGAATCTCGACGGGGCGCAAGATGGCTGGCGACACGCCGCGAGCAATCAAGCGCTGGGATGACACCTCCGCATTAAACGCTCTGAGAACGCGACGCATCACGCCGGCCGACACGCCGCCAGCCCCCTGCCGCGTATCGTCGTACACCATTTCAACCTTGGCTTCCCCGGTCAGGAACTTTGCCGAGAAATCCTGCGGGATCACCAGCACCGGATCGTGGTTACCCTGTTTGATGAGCTCCCGAAAATCCGGCTTTGGCTCCAACAATTTCATGTCTTGACGCAGCAGAAAGTTCACCAGTTCAGCGCCGTTCTGCTTGCCGGAAACGTAAATCTCCTTCTTCTCCGCCTTTTGCTCAATTGAAGAAATGAAGTAGCCGAGCCCTAGCAGGATGATCGGGCCCATAGCAATGGAGAGTAGAAAGATCATGGTCGCCGTGCGTTTGTCGCGGAGGTGGTCAATCAGCTCTTTTTTGGCAACGGTGATGATGGTTTGCAGTTTCGGCAGGCTGGCCATGATTACGCCGCTTTCTGATCAGAATGGGTTGATTCGCCGTCGATACCGGCCAGAGCGACGAAAGCGTCTTCCAGGTTGGACTTTCCACTCTGCGCAAGCAGCGCTTCGGTGGTCCCCTGCGCGCAGATTTTGCCCTTGGCGATGATGATGATTTCATCGCACAGCGCGGCGACCTCCTGCATGATGTGTGACGAAAACATCACCGTGCGCCCTTCTGCTCTCAGCCGCTTGATGAGTTCACGCAAGGCACGGGTGGTCATCACGTCGAGTCCGTTGGTCGGCTCGTCGAGGATCACCGTGGTCGGCTCGTGCACCAGCGCACGCGTGATGGCGACCTTCATACGTTCGCCCTGTGAAAACCCATCGGTGCGCCGATCAATGATGTCTTTCATGTCGAGCCAATCGACAAAGTGCGCGATGGTGGCTTCGCTTCTGCGCGTCTCGATACCGTGCAGTTCGGCGTAATAGCGGATGTTCTCTCGTGCCGTCAGGCGCGTGTAAAGGCCGCGGGCATCGGTGAGAATGCCGGACACGCGGCGCGCACGATCAGGTTCCCGGGCAACGTCGTGGCCATCAACCAACGCGTTGCCGCCGCTGATCTCAACCAACGAACCGATCATTCTGATCGTAGTGGTCTTGCCCGCACCGTTAG
>Ga0209181_10011690_pt1 | contig 11209 bp, 10 predicted proteins | sample MAT05_FD_187208 | JGI IMG/M metagenome (GOLD analysis project Ga0209181, IMG submission 187208) | Freshwater microbial communities from Lake Fryxell liftoff mats and glacier meltwater in Antarctica - MAT-05 (SPAdes) (version 2) | ecosystem: Environmental > Aquatic > Freshwater > Ice > Liftoff... | reverse complement strand
TGGCCGAAGGCGGCAGCGGCAGGTCGACCAGGTTCTCGGTGAGCCTGACCGCGCCGCCCGCCTGCAGCATGAACTGGCACAGCAGCCAGGCAGCATGGCGCTCGTGTCCAGGCAGCGTGGCCGGCCGGAAGAAGGCGGCCAGCAGGGGCGTGCGCCGCATGACCACGGCCGGCAGCGGTGCCAGTGGCCAGTCTTGCAAAAGGCGGGCGAAAGCGGGGACGAAGTTCGCCTGCCCGGCCCACGCGCCCCGCGTCTGCACTCCCGACTGGATGAGCACGCCATGCGCGTCCAGCAGGCGCAGGTCCGACACGCTCAGCGCGGGCAGGGCGCCGTCGCCGTGGGCGTTGATGTGGCGCTCGGCACAGCGGCGGTCGGGTCGGTCACCGGCATCCACAAAGCACACAAAGCCGCCCAGCGCGGCATTGAGACCCGCGCGCAGAGCCTGGTAGTGCGTGGCCCCCTGTGGCACGCTGACCCGGCGAACGTCGGGCTCGGCAGGCTCGGCAGGCAGATCGAGCACCGCGCCTTCCGTGCACACCCACACCAGCTCGCAAGGGCGGTGCACCTGGCCGGCGATGGCGGCCGCGGTGGCCTGCATGCGGGCGGGCAGGTCTTGCCCTTCGCGGGCATCGACGATGAAGCTCAACAGGGGCGGCCGGTGCTGGCGCCCGGCGGGCGCCACGCGGACCTGTTGTTCCAGGCGCCCCAGGTAGGCGCTGCGCTCTCGGTGCTGGCGCTCGTCCAACGCCAGGCCGTCGAGCAGCAGTTCCAAGAAGCGCAGCGTCTTGGGCCAGCGGGCCTGCCCCACGGACTTGCTTTGCAAAAGCCCGTCGACGATCAGCAGGCTGTCGTTGTCGCCATGCACGACATAGCTGCCCAGCACTTCGCGCAACTGGCGCACTTCACCGGTCAACATGAAGGCGGTGTGGCCCAGGATGGCGTCGGCGCCCATGCGCCACTCCCACACCGGCACTTCCGCCATCACGCGCTGCAGCAAAGCGCGGCCGAAGACCATGCCTGAGGTGACGCTGAAGGGGAAGAAGTGGCGCGCCCCGGCCATGCGCATCGGGCTGAGCCCACGAGGCAGGCCGATGACGTCGAACCAATTGCGCCCGACGGGCGGGCCGTCGACACCGTTCAGGACTTCCAGGTCGTGGCACAGGAATAGCTGGTCGAGCGGCTCGGGCAGGGCGGCCAGGCACGCCGCCAGCCGTTGCAGCTTGTTCGGCAGGCAGCGGTCGTCGGCGTCGAGCAGGCAGACGAGCTCGCCGCGCGCATGCTCCAGGCCGGCCGCGAAGGCCGCGGTGTGGCCGCGGTTGGGCTGGCCCACGACGCGCACGTCGGCACGGCCGGCGTAGGCCTGCAGCCTTTGCAGCGAATCATCGGTAGAGCCATCGTCGACCACGATGACCTCGCGCAGCGCGGCCGGGTAGTCCTGCGCCAGCACGCTGTCCACGGCCCGGGCCACGAGGTGCCCGTAGTTGAAGTTGGCGATGAGGACGCTGAACGACGGCAGCAGTGCTTCAGGCTTCATGGCCAGCCCGCGGCGACAGCAAGCCGCGCTGGATCACAGTGACGCCGGGCAGGGAGAAGCGGGCAGCGCAAGGACGGTCGGGTTCATGGTGGGCAACTGCTCATTCTGTTCGAGCGAAGCCCGGGGAAAAGGATTTCAAACGGCAGGTTTTCGTGTCAGCTGCGACAGGCCCGCCACCCTACAGATCCATGATCGTCGCCATCGACAAGCTGGGCTGGAACCGGACACGGTTCATCATCGAACGAGCCGCACGGGGCAGACTGAAGAGTCTTCCACTCGCGGGCAGACAACGGCGGCGCACCGCGCGCGGCCCGCGGCTCAGGCCGCCAGCGGCGTGCGGATCAGGTGGTCGAAGGCCGACAGCGCGGCCTTCGCGCCGTCGCCGGCGGCGATGATGATCTGCTTGAACGGCACCGTCGTCGCGTCGCCCGCGGCGAACACGCCCGGCACGTTGGTGGCGCCCCTGGCGTCGACGATGATCTCGCCGTAGCGGCTGAGCTCGACGGTGCCCTTCAGGAACTCGGTGTTCGGCACCAGGCCGATCTGCACGAACACACCGGCCAGCGCCAGGTGGTGTTCGGCGCCCGACCTGCGGTCTTTGAAGCGCAGGCCGTCGACTTTCTGGCCGTCGCCGGTGATCCCGGTCGTCTGCGCGTGGGTGTGCACCGTGACGTTGGGCAGGCTGTGCAGCTTCTTCACCAGCACCGCGTCGGCCTTCAGCTGATCGGCGAACTCGATCAGCGTGACATGGCCGACGACGCCGGCCAGGTCGATCGCCGCTTCGACGCCCGAGTTGCCGCCGCCGATGACCGCGACCTGCTTGCCCTTGAACAGCGGCCCGTCGCAGTGCGGGCAGTAGGCCACGCCCTTGTTGCGGTACTCGGCCTCGCCGGGGACGTTGACGTTCTTCCAGCGTGCGCCTGTCGAGACGATGACGCTGCGGCTCTTCAGCACCGCGCCGTTGTCCAGCGTCACGCTGATCGGCCCGCCCGGCGCGGCCGCCGGCTCGATCGCGGCCACGCGCTGGCCGTTCATCAGGTCGACGTCATAGACCCTGGCATGGGCTTCCAGCGCGGCGGCGAACTTCGGGCCCTGGGTTTCCAGCACCGAGATGTAGTTCTCGATGCCCAGAGTGTCGAGCGTCTGGCCGCCGAAGCGCTCGGCGACGATGCCGGTGCGGATGCCCTTGCGCGCCGCATACACCGCCGCGGCGGCGCCGGCCGGGCCGCCGCCGACGATCAGTACGTCGAAGGCCTCTTTCGCGCCCAGCTTCGCGGCGTCGCGTGCTGCCGTGCCGGTGTCGATCCTGGCCAGGATCTCGGCCAGTTCCATGCGGCCCGATCCGAAGGGCAGGCCGTTCAGGTAGATGCTGGGCACGGCCATGATCTGGCGCGCCTCGACCTCGTCCTGGAACAGCCCGCCGTCCACCGCCACGTGGCGCACGCGCGGGTTCAGCACCGCCATCAGGTTCAGCGCCTGCACCACGTCGGGGCAGTTGTGGCAGCTCAGGCTCATGTAGGTCTCGAAGACGAAGTCGCCTTCGAGGGCCTTGATCTGCTCGATCACATCCGCGTCCACCTTCGGCGGATGTCCGCCGGCCTGCAGCAGTGCCAGCACCAGCGAGGTGAATTCATGGCCCATCGGGATGGCGGCGAAGCGCACGCCCATGTCAGAGCCCGCGGCGGTGATCTGGAACGACGGCCGTCGCGCATCGCTGCCGTCGAATCGCGCCGAGACCAGCGGGTGAAGCGCGGCGATCTCGGTCAACAGTTCGCGCATCTCGGCCGACGCCGGGCGGTCGTCCAGGCTGGCCACCAGTTCGATCGGCTGCCGCAGACGTTCGAGGTAGGCCGCCAACTGGGCCTGGATGGGGGTATCGAGCATGACGGTCTCCAAGATGGGGCGGGGGCGTTCCGGCCCGGTCGGCAGCACCCCGCGAGGCGCTGCCGACAAGGCCCGAAGGTCTTGTCGAAGCGGCAGGGCCTAGATCTTGCCGACCAGATCCAGCGACGGCGTCAGCGCCTTGGCACCTTCGTTCCACTTGGCCGGGCACACCTGGCCGGGGTTGGCGGCGGTGTACTGGGCGGCCCGCAGCTTGCGCACGGTTTCCTTGACGTCACGGGCGATCTCGTTGCTGTGGATCTCGGCGGTCTTGATGACGCCGTCCGGGTTGATCACGAAGGTGCCACGCAGGGCGAGACCTTCTTCAGGGATGTGCACGCCGAAGGCGTTGGTCAGCGTATGCGTCGGGTCGCCGACCAGCGGGAACTTCGCCTTGCCGACGGCCGGGCTGGTCTCGTGCCACACCTTGTGCGAGAAGTGCGTGTCGGTGGTGACGATGTAGACCTCGGTCTTCAGCTTCTGGAACTCGGCGTAGTTCTCGGCCGCGTCCTCGATCTCGGTCGGGCAGTTGAAGGTGAAGGCGGCGGGCATGAAGATCAGCACCGACCAGTGGCCCTTCAGGCTCTGCTCGGTGACTTCGATGAACTTGCCGCTGTGGAAGGCCTGGGTCTTGAACGGCTGGACGGTGGTATTGATGAGCGACATGGGGTGGGTCCTTGCTGCGGTTGATGGAAAGGAAAAGGATGCGGAAGACGAGATTCTGGGTGCGGTGCAGCATTTGCAGGATTGATTGATGAAATCCTCGCAATTGACGACGGCTATCGTCAGGCGGCGCTTACGTCCACTGACGGTGGCCCGTGCGCCAAGGCCCCGGCCGGCGCCGGGTCAGGCCAGCAGGACCAGCGGACCGGTGGTGCGCCTGGACTCCAGCCGTTCGTGCGCCTGCGCGGCGGCTTCGAGCGAGTGGCGCTCGATGGACGGCAGCTTCAGCGTGCCGTCGGCCAGCGCGGCCCACAGCCGCGCGGCGCGCTGCATCAGTTGTTCGCGGCGGGCGATGAAGTCGAAGATGACCGGGCGCGAGAAGCTCAGCGACTTCATCACCAGTGCGTCGGGGTCGATCGGCGCCAGCGGGCCGCTGGCCTGGCCCAGGCTGATCCAGTGGCCGCAGCGGGCCAGCGCGGCCAGGTTCTGCTCACGCGCTGCATCGCCCAGGCCGTCGACGATGACGTCGGCGCCGCCCACCGCCTGGTTGACCGCGTCGGCGCGTGAGTCTGGCCCGGCGCGCGCAGGTCGCCGCCTTCGGCCAGGTGGCGGCGCAGGTTGTCGAAGCCGGCCTCGTAGACGCCCTCGGCCACCATCTGCCCGAGTTCACGTTCCATGCCGGGCGGCGTGGAGAAGCTCGACTCCCAGTGCCAGAAGGTGCGCTGCCCGTCGGTGACCGGCTTGAGCGTCACCGTCGCCACGTAACGCTGCAACGGCAGCGTGGCCTCCACGATGCAGTAGGTGCTCTTGAAGTGCCGGTCGTCCAGCGTCAGCAACTGCTCGCGGATCCGCTGGCCGTCCTTCAGCGTGAAGCTGCGCACGCAGCCGACCTGGTCGCTGCGCTCGCCGCCTTCGATGCGGCTGGTCTCGACCACCGCATGCCACTGGTCGTGGCTGTTGAAGTCACGGATGACGGCCCAGACGCGCTCGATCGGCGCGTCGATGATGGTCGAGCGGACGACGCGCTGAAGCACCTGGCTGCGGGCCGGCTCAGCGGCGCGAGAAGTGGATCTTCAGCGCCTGCAGGCCGGCCTGGAAGACACCGTCGCCGATGGTCTGCGTGAGCTCGCGCTCGCGCCCTTCGGCGCAGTCGAACTCTGCGCTCCACTCGGCAAAGCAGCGGTTGCCGTCGGTCACCGGGCTGAGCTTGAGCGTGGCCACGTAGTTGGCCACGCCCATCGGGCTTTCGAGGATCTCGTAGACGCAGCTGTAGTCGAAGTCCGACAGCGCCAGCAGCCGCTCGCGGATCATGCCGCCGTCGCGCGTGTGGAAGTGGCGGATGCAGCCCACGCGGTCGGCCGGCTCGTTGTTCTCGATTCGGCTGTCGGCGATCACCGGGTGCCACAGCGGCAGCGCGTTGAAGTCGCGCACGCGCGACCACACGCTGTCGGCACCGGCGTCGATGACCGAAGAGACATAGACGCGGATCATGGGGCGGACCTCTTCACCGCATCAGTCCTTGGCCTGCGGCGCCGCCGGCGGCAGTGCCGCCTGGTTGCCCAGCAAGCCGGACACGCCGGCGCTCAGCCGGCCCAGGTCGCCGCCGCCTTCCAGGCCGATCTCGCGCAACAGTTGGTCGACGATCGGCGCCTGCGCACGGAATCGAAGCGCCGAATTCACCACGCTGTCGGCGAAGCCGGCGCCGCCATGGTCAACGCCGTTGCCGCCGCCACCGCCGCCCAGGCCCTCGACGTGCAGGATCTTGATGCCCTCGATGCGCTCCATCGGCTTGACCGACTCGCGGATGATGGCCTCGGCCTTTTCCACCAGCTTCATGCGCAACGCCGAGGTGCGCGCCTCGGGGCTGAGGATGTTGTGCGCCTCGTTCATCCAGCGCAGCGCCTCGGCCTCGATCTCGGCGCGCACGCGCACGGCCAGCGCCCTGATGCGGTCGGCATCGGCGTCGGCCTCGGCCTCGGCACGCACGGCCGCGCCGCGGTCGGCGCTGGCCTCGCGCTCGGCGGCGGCGGCGACCGTGAGTTGCAGCGCCTCGCGCTCGGCGCTCTGTCGGGCGCCGATGAGCTCGATCGTCTTGCGCCGCTCGGCCATCTCCACCTCACGCGCGGTGAACACGCGCTCTTCGGCCGAAACCGCCAGCGCGCGCGCGTCCTCGGCCGCGGCCTGGGCCTCGCTCTGCGCCTTGCTCTCGCGCGCGATGGCAATCGAACGCTGCTGCTCAGCCAGTTCCAGCGACAAACGGCGCTCGACCTCGGCCGACTGGACGGCGCGCTCCTTGCCGATGCGGTCGGTCTCCAGCGTCTGCTCGCTGCGGATGCGCGCCGAGTCGATGGCCTGCTTGGCGCCGATCTGCGCGCTCTCGGCGTCCTGCTCGCGCTCGGCGCGTTCGCGCGTGAGTTCCGAGCGCTGGCGTGCGCGAGCGATCTCGACCTCGCGCTGCTGGGTCAGGCGCGCCGTCTCGGCCTCGCGGTCGATCTCCAGCGACAGCTTCTCGGCCTGCAGGTTCTTGTTGCGGATGGCGATCAGCGTGTCCTGCTCGACGTCGTTGCGCTCTTTCTTGCGCTGCTCGATCTGCGCGGTCAGCCGCGTCAGGCCCTCGGCGTCGAAGGCGTTGCTCGGGTTGAAGTACTCCATGCCGGTCTGGTCGAGCTGCGTCAGCGAGGCCGCTTCCAGCTCCAGGCCGTTCTTCTTCAGGTCTTCGGCCACCGCCTCGCGCACCTTCTTCACGTAGGTGCCGCGCTTCTCGTGCAGGGCTTCCATCGTCATCTCCGCGGCGGCCGTGCGCAGCGCGTCGACGAACTTGCCCTCGACCATTTCCTTCAGCTGCTCGGGCTCCATCGTGCGCTGGCCCAGCGTCTGCGCCGCCGCGGCCACCGACTCGGGCGTGGCGGCCACGCGCACGTAGAACTCGGCAATCACGTCGACACGCATGCGGTCCTGCGTGATCAGCGCCTTGTCGCGCCCGCGGCTCACTTCCAGCCGCAGCGTGTTCATGTTGACCGGCATCACGTCGTGCACGATGGGCAGCACGAAGGCGCCGCCGTCGAGCACCACCTTCTGCCCGCCGAGGCCGGTGCGCACGAAAGCGCGTTCCTTGCTGCTGCGCAGATACAGCCAGTGCAGCAGCCAGACGACGATCGCGACGACGATCGCGACCACGAGCAGGCCAAGGAGAAAGCTGCCGAATTGGGCGCCGGTCATGGGGGGAGTCTCCGTCAGTCTTCGGGGTCAGGGTCAGCGCTTCATCTGCACGAAGCGGCGCGTGGTCTCGGTCAAGGCCACCTCGGTGGGCAGCCGCTCCATCGAACTGGCGCCGTAAAAGCCGTGGCAGCCCGGGCAGTGCTGCAAGATGAACTGCGCGTCCTCGGGCGTGGCGATGGGGCCGCCGTGGCACAGCACGATGACCTGCGGGTTGACGGCCCTGGCCGCCGCCGTCCAGGCGTTGATCGGCGCCACGCAGTCGGCCAGCTTCAGCGCCGTGCCCGCGCCGATATCGCCGCCGGTGGTCAGGCCCAGATGGCAGACCACCACGTCGGCGCCGGCCGCGGCCATCGCGGCCGCGTCGGCCTCGCTGAAGGAATAGGGTGTCGTCAGCAGGTCCAGCGCATGGGCGTGGCGGATCTTCTCCACCTCCAGCCCGTAGCCCATGCCGGTTTCTTCGAGATTGGCGCGGAAGTTGCCGTCGATCAGGCCCACGGTCGGAAAGTTCTGCACGCCGGAGAAGCCCAGCCTGATCAGCCGCTGCAGGAACTCGCTTTCGATCATGAACGGATCGGTGCCGTTCACGCCCGCCGGCACCGGCGTGTGGCGCACCACCGGCAGCACCTCGTGCGCCATTTCGCAGACGATGTCGTTGGCGTTGCCGTAGGCCAGCAGCCCGGCCAGCGAGCCGCGCCCGGCCATGCGGTAGCGCCCGGAGTTGTAAATGACGATGAGGTCGATGCCGCCGGCCTCTTCGCACTTGGCCGACAGGCCGGTGCCGGCGCCGCCGCCGACGATCGGTTGGCCGGCCGCGATCTTGGCGCGGAGCTTGTCGAGGATGGTCTGGCGGGCGATGCGGGGCATGGTCTGAGTCTGTGCAACTCGGGGCGGGCTCAGGCGCGCAGTGCGTGGCCGGGGGCAGGCGCCACTTCGCGCCAGGCGGCCACCAGCGCGTCGGCGAAGGCCTCGTCGTTGATGTGCAGCGGCAGCTTGATCAGCTTGCGCTGTCCGCCGCTGCGAAAGCCGGCTTCGATGGCCGCAAACAGCGCGCGGTCGGCCTCGGGGTCGTGGAAAGGCTGGCCGGGCTTGTCGATCGAAGACTCGCCGCCTTCGGGGATCAGCAGGCGCACCGGCCCGCTCATCGCGTTGAGCTTGGCGGTCAGGAACTCGCCGATGCGGCGGCACTCGTCGGCCGTGGTGCGCATCAGCGTCACGCTCGGGTTGTGGCGGTAGAGCTTGCGCGCCTTGAACTTGTCGGGCACGGTCTCCCAGGCACCGAAGTTCACCATGTCCAGCGCGCCGACGCTGCCCACCCAGGGCATGGTGCGGCGCGCGAAGACGTCCAGCCGCGTCGGCCCGGCGCTGAGCACGCCGCCGGCGATCTCATCGGCGATCTCGGTCGTCGACACATCGATCACGCCAGCCAGCAGGCCCGAATCGGCGAGCTTCTCCATGCCCTGCCCGCCCACTCCGGTGGCGTGGAAGACGAGGCAGTCGTAGTCGTCGGCCAGCCGCTTCGTCACTGCCTGCACACACGGTGTGGTGACGCCGAACATCGTCAGCCCGAGTGCCGGCTTGGTGCTCATCGACTCCGGCGCCGGGTGGGCGATCATGCCGGCCAGCGCATGCGCGGCGTTGGCCAGCACACGCTCGCTGATGCGGTTGATGCCCTGCACGTCGGTCACGCTGTACATCATGCAGATGTCGCTCGGGCCGACATAGGGGCGCGTGTCGCCGCTGGCCATCGTGGAGACCATCACCTTCGGGCAGCCGATGGGCAGCGCGCGCATGGCGGGCGTGGCCAGCGAGGTGCCGCCCGAACCGCCGGCCGAGACGATGCCGCCCAGATCACGCCGCGTCAGGATGAAGCGCTCGAAGGCCAGCGCCATCGCGCCGACTGCGCTGCCGCGATCGCCGCTGAAGACACTGGCTTCGCCCTGCGGATGGTGGCGCGCCACCTCGCGCGCGTCCACGCTGGCCGTCGAGGTGCGGCCGCTGGTGGACAGGTCGACCGTCACCACGCGCAGGCCCAGCTTCTCCAGGCACTGGCGCAGGAAGAACAGCTCTCGACCCTTGGTATCGAAGGTGCCCGCGACATAGGCCGCGCGGCCGCTGCTGGCCGCGACAGGGAAGGGCAGCACGGTGCTGCTGGCGGCGGCCGGCTTGCGCGTGGCCGTCGGCGATGCATCGCCAACTGCAGCGCGCGCCACGTCCACCACCGGCGCCGCCGTGCCGCCGGCATTCCAGCGGTTGAAGCCGCGCACCGTGCGCGGTGCCAGATCGTCCATCGACGGCCGGCCGTCGCCGTGCGCGCGTTGCACGGTGAACACCGGCGTGGGCGCGGCGGGCTCGACGGGCGCGGCCGCGGGCGCGTCGTCCTCGGGCTCGTCATGGCCGCCGCTGCGCACGCCGAGCAGCCGCTCCTGCATCTCGCGGTCGGCGGCCAGTTGTTCGGCCGGCATCATCTGCGCGATGCGGCCGTTGACCATCACGCCGATACGGTCGGCCACCTCCAGCGCCACGCCCAGGTTCTGCTCGATCAGCAGCACGGCGATATCGCCCTCGGTGGCCAGGTCGCGCAGCGCCTGCGCGACCTGCTCGACGATCACCGGCGCCAGGCCCTCGGTGGGCTCGTCCATCACCAAGAGGCGCGCCCGACGGCCGCGCGCGCGTGCACGAACTCTTCGGCCAGACCTTCCCGCGCTTTCGCGAATTCGAGCCGCAGTTGCGCGCCGCCGCCCAGCTGTCGCTGGAGCAGTGGGCGCTCGAACGCGCCGGGCGGCTGCAGGAAGAGCCCTATCGGCGGGGCCACCGGGTGCGCATCCTGGGGCATGCGTTGGCGCCGCTGGCGCCACAGTTGCCCGCCGCGCTGCACGCCAGGCTGCACCGCGCGCTGTCGGTGGTCTACGGCATCGAGCCGGTGGTGATCCTGAAGGACATCTGGGGCCTGTCCGACCGCGAGGTCGAGCGCGTCGCGCTGTGGATGGCCGATGCACTGATTGCCGCCGCGCTGCGCGAAGCCGCTGCACTTGGCGAGGACCCGGCAACGAAGTCCGCCACCGGCCGCAGACGCCGGCCGCCGCGCTCAGCGCATACCCCGAGCGGGCGCTGAGCCTGCGTCCTGAGCGGATCGCCGCGGCCCCACGGGCAGGCTGAAACCTCACCCATCACTTTCAATGACACTTCCAAGTCATTATTTCTACGTCTGAATTTCAAGAGATATGCTCAAACAACCTCGCTTAAGTTCCTGATTTCATTGATTTTTTCTGTATCCGCAGGTTGATCTGCCTGTCTCGGTACTATAAAGTGCCGCAAAGTGGAACAGGGTGGGAGATCGTGGCGGCTGCGGTGTTTCAGGGGACTTCGGCGCTGGCGCTCGATGGCAAGGGGCGGATCACCGTGCCCGTGCGCCAGCGCGAACTGCTGCAGGCCACCTGCGAGGGTCGGCTGACGCTGACCAAGCACCCCGACGGCTTCCTCTGGGTTTTCCCGCGGCCGCGCTGGGAATCGTTCCGCGAGCAATTGATGGCCCTCACGATGGATGCCGAGCCCTGGCGCCGCATCTTCCTGGGCAGCGCGGTGGACGTCGAACTCGACAGCGCCGCCCGTGTGCTGGTGCCGCCCGAGCTGCGCAGCGCCGCGGCGCTGACGCGTGAGCTGCTGCTGATCGGCAACGGCCACATGCTCGAACTGTGGGATGCCGCGCGCCATGCCGCGCACGAAGCCCAGGTGACGGCGCAGCCGATGCCGGCCGAGATTCGCGCTTTCGTGCTGCGATGAGGTCGCGCACCCGGCCCCGCCGCGCCCCGCGCGGGCAAGCGGTGGTGCAGGAACCCGGCACCCACGCCAGCGTGCTGCTCGAAGAAGCGGTGAACGCGCTCGTCACACGCACCGACGGTCTCTACGTCGACG
>Ga0209181_10011689_pt1 | contig 11210 bp, 8 predicted proteins | sample MAT05_FD_187208 | JGI IMG/M metagenome (GOLD analysis project Ga0209181, IMG submission 187208) | Freshwater microbial communities from Lake Fryxell liftoff mats and glacier meltwater in Antarctica - MAT-05 (SPAdes) (version 2) | ecosystem: Environmental > Aquatic > Freshwater > Ice > Liftoff... | reverse complement strand
CACTGGTGCGCCTGGGCGCCGCCGGCCTGTCGCACCCCAAGACCGGCCGCCTGCTCGACACCGAAGCCCTCACCGAATGGCTGGCCGGCCGCTGCGGCCTGAGTTACCTGCGCATCGACCCGCTGAAGGTCGACGTCGGCCGTGTGGCTGACGTGATGAGCGTGCAGTACGCCGAACTGCGGCGCGCCTTGCCCATCACCTTCTCGGGCACCGAAGTCACCATCGCCACGGCTGAGCCTTTCGATGTGGCCTGGGTCGCCGAGATCGAGAGCCACACCCGCCGCCACGTGCGTCTGGTGGTGGCCAACCCCGACGAAGTGCGCCGCTACACCACCGAGTTCTATGCCCTGGCGCGCAACGTGCGCGCAGCGCAAAAGAGTGGCGAGAACGCCACCAGCGCCAGCTTCGAGCAACTGGTGGAACTGGGCAAGGCCAACAAGGCGCTGGACGCCAACGACCAGGGCGTGGTGCAGGTGGTCGACTGGCTGTGGCAGTACGCCTTCGACCAGCGCGCCAGCGACATCCACCTCGAGCCGCGCCGCGACAAGGGCGCCATCCGCTTTCGCATCGACGGCGTGCTGCACACCGTCTACCAGGTGCCGCTGACGGTAATGAGCGCGATGACGGCGCGCATCAAGCTGCTGGGCCGCATGGACGTGGTGGAAAAGCGCCGCCCGCTGGACGGTCGCATCAAGACACGCCGCCCCGACAGCGCAGAAGGCCCGGGCGGCGAGGTGGAAATGCGCCTGTCCACGCTGCCCACCGCCTTCGGCGAGAAGATGGTGATGCGCATCTTCGACCCCGAGGCCACCATCAAGGGTCTCAGCGCGCTCGGCTTTGCTGCACACGAGGCCGCGGCCTGGCAAGAATTGATCGGCCGCGCCCACGGCATCGTCCTCGTCACCGGCCCCACCGGCAGCGGCAAGACCACCACGCTGTACAGCACGCTCAAGCAGCTGGCTTCTGAGGAGGTGAACGTCTGCACCATCGAAGACCCCATCGAGATGATCGAGCCTGCCTTCAACCAGACCCAGGTGCAGCCGGCCCTCGACATGGGCTTCACCGAAGGCCTGCGCGCGCTGATGCGGCAAGACCCGGACATCATCATGGTGGGCGAGATCCGGGACCTGGCCACCGCCGAAATGGCGATCCAGGCCGCGCTCACCGGCCACCTCGTCTTCAGCACGCTGCACACGAACGACGCGGTGGGCGCCATCACGCGTCTGGCCGACCTCGGTGTGCCCAGCTACCTCATCAGTGCGACCGTGGTGGGCGTGCTCGCGCAGCGCCTGGCGCGCACCTTGTGCCCGGCCTGCAAGACGCGCGACGACAACATCACGCGTGAATCTCTGGACGAGGCGGTGCGGCCGTGGCGGCTTTCGGGCGGCGTGCGGCCCTACAAGGCCGTGGGCTGCCTGGAGTGCCGCCACACCGGCTATCGCGGCCGCGCCGGCCTGTATGAACTGCTGGTGATGACCGACGCCTCGCGCGCCGCCATCCACCCCGGGCTTGACGCCGCGAAGCTGCGCAAGCAGGCCATGCGCGACGGCATGCGCCCCTTGCGCCTGACGGGCGCCATGAAAGTAGCCGAGGGCCTGACGACGATGGAAGAAGTGATGCGCAGCACGCCGCAGATCGAGCGCTGAACCGGCACCACCACCGCGCAGGGGTGATCTCGAGAGCGGCCCGCCTTACGTGGAAACCACAGCCGTGCCACGAAGCTGCGTCCCTAGAATCGCGCCCCACTGCCAAGGGCTTTCGCCTGCGGTGGGGGGAGGGCGCGCCCCGCCATTCGAGGAGACAAGGCTTGAAGATCAAGAGCGAGAAGGACTTCTGGTCCGGACTCATGTTCATCGTCGTGGGCCTGGGCTTCGCCTGGGGCGCCACGGAATACACCTTCGGCAGCTCGGCCCGCCCCGGCCCGGCCTACTTTCCCTTCGGTCTGGGCATCGTGATGGCGGTGCTGGGTGCGATGGTGCTGTTCAAGGCCCTGACCTTCGAAGTGGAAGGCGGCGACAAGATCGGCGCCTGGGCCTGGAAGCCGCTGCTCATCATCGTGGGCGCGGTGGCCGGCTTCGGCGTCATCCTGCCCAAGCTGGGCATGATCATCTCGCTGCCGCTGCTGGTTTTCATGGCGGCGCAGGCGGGCGACGAGTTCCGCTGGAAAGAGGCGCTGGTGAATGCCGCCGTCATCACGCTGATGAGCTGGGGCATCTTCATCAAGGGCCTGTCCCTGACGATCCCGCTCTGGCCTTCCTTCCTCGTCAGCTGAAGGGCCGCGCATGGATCTCCTGAACAACCTCGCGCTCGGCTTCGGCGTCGCCTTCACTGTCACCAATCTCTCCTACGCCTTCTTCGGTGCCCTGCTGGGCACGCTGATCGGCGTGCTGCCCGGCCTGGGACCGGTGGCCACCATCGCGATGCTGCTGCCCAGCATCTACGCGCTGGACGCCACGCCGGCGCTCATCATGCTGGCCGGCATCTACTACGGCGCGCAGTACGGCGGCAGCACCACCGCCATCCTGATCAACGTGCCGGGTGAAAGCAGCTCGGTGGTGACGGCCATCGACGGCTACCAGATGGCCAGAAAGGGCCGCGCAGGTGCGGCACTGGCCGCCGCCGGCCTGGGCAGCTTCTTCGCCGGCTGCGTGGGCACCATCATCATTGCGGCTTTCGCGCCGCCGCTGACGGAGCTGGCCTTCAAGTTCGGCCCCGCCGAGTACTTCAGCCTGATGGTGCTGGGCCTCATCGGCGCGGTGGTGCTGGCTTCGGGTTCGCTGGTCAAGGCCATCGCGATGATCCTGTTCGGGTTGCTGCTGGGGCAGATCAACACCGACGTGATTTCCGGGGTGCCGCGCTACAGCTTCGACATCCCCGAGCTGACGGACGGCATCAGCTTCGTGGCCATTGCGATGGGCGTGTTCGGCTTCGGCGAGATCATCGCCAACCTGGGACAGCCGGTCGAGAAGCGCGAGGTCTTCACCAAGGACGTGAAGGGCCTGTGGCCGACGCGGCGGGACTTTCGCGACGCCTGGCCGGCGGTGGTGCGTGGCACGGCGCTGGGTTCCATCCTCGGCGTGTTGCCGGGTGGCGGCGCGCTGTTGTCTTCTTTCGCCGCCTACACGCTGGAAAAGAAGATGCCCCTGCGGCCGGGCGAGGTGCCTTTCGGCCAGGGCAACATCCGCGGCGTGGCCGGCCCCGAGAGCGCCAACAACGCGGGTTCGCAGACCAGCTTCATCCCGATGCTGACCCTGGGCATACCGCCCAACGCGGTGATGGCGCTGATGGTGGGCGCAATGACCATCAAGGGCATACAGCCCGGCCCGCAGGTGATGACGAGCAACCCGGAACTCTTCTGGGGCCTGATCGCCAGCATGTGGGTGGGCAACGCCATGCTCGTCATCCTGAACCTGCCGCTCATCGGCATCTGGATCAAGCTGCTGACGGTGCCCTACCGTTTCCTGTTCCCGGCGATCATGGCCTTCTGTTGCATCGGCCTGTACACGCTGAACAACAACAACTTCGACGTCTACATGGGCGCGGGTTTCGCGATCCTCGGCTACGTCTTCTACAAGTTGGGCTGCGAGCCGGCGCCACTGCTGCTGGGCTTCATCCTCGGCCCGATGATGGAAGAGAACCTGCGCCGCGCGCTGCTGCTGAGCCGGGGCGACTGGAGCGCCTTCGTGACGCGGCCGCTGTCAGGGGCGCTCTTGATTGCCGCTGTGCTGATGGTGGTCGTGGTGATGCTGCCTTCGATCAGGAACAAGCGCGAGGTCGCGTTCAAAGACGCGGATTGAATTTCGCCCCCACGTTGATGGAGCCCCCACGCTCCCTTCGGTCGCTGCCCCCCGAGGGGGCTCAGGCAGCGGCCCGGCGGAGCCGGTTCCGCGCCTGGCCTTGATCGCGCCGCTGAACGTGTTGTTGGCTGCTCTGTGAAGCTGCCGGTTGCGCTGGCGCCGCTGCAAGGGCCCGTCTTCCGGGGGCTGTGGTTCGCGTGGCTCGCGGCCAATTTGACGATGTGGATGAACGACGTTGCGGCCGCCTGGCTGATGACGACGCTCACCGCCAGCCCGGTGATGGTGGCGCTGGTGTCGACCGCCAGCACCTTGCCGGTGTTTCTGCTGGGCCTGCCCAGCGGCGCGCTGGCCGACATCCTGGACCGCCGGCGCTACTTCGCCTTCACGCAGCTGTGGGTGAGCATCAACGCCTTGCTGCTGGCCGGCCTGGCCCTGGCCGATGCCCTGACAGCGCCGGTCTTGCTGCTGCTGACTTTCAGCAACGGCATCGGTCTGGCGCTGCGCTGGCCGGTCTTCGCGGCCATCGTGCCGGGCATCGTCTCGCGTTCCGATCTGCCAGCGGCACTGGCGCTCAACGGCATCGCGATGAACCTGTCGCGCGTGGTGGGGCCGGCCATCGCAGGGGCACTGCTGGCAGCCGTCAGCCCGGCGGCGGTGTTCGTGCTGAATGCGCTGCTGGCCGGAGTCGCGTTCTGGCTGGTGCTGCGCTGGAAGAGCGAGCCGCGCACGAGCGCCTTGCCGGGTGAACGTTTCGTGGGTGCCATGCGCGCGGGCCTGGCCTACACGCGGCAAAGCCCACGCCTGCGCATCATCCTGCTGCGTGTCTTTCTCTTCTTCCTGCAGGTCAGTGCCTTGATGGCGCTGCTGCCGCTGGTGGCGCGCGGCCTGCACGGCGGCGGCCCTGGCACCTTCACGCTGATGCTCTCGGCGGTGGGGGTGGGCGCCATCGTCGCGGCGCTGTACTTTCCGAAGCTGCGTGCGCGCTACGACCGCGACCAGTTCGTGCGCTTCGGCACCGTGATGCATTCGGCGCTGGCCGCACTGATCGTGCTGGTGCCCGAGTGGTGGCTGGCCTTGCCGCTGATGGCGCTGGTGGGCATGTGCTGGATCAGCGTGGTGAACACGTTCACCGTCTCGGCCCAGATCGCCATGCCCAACTGGGTGCGCGCGCGCGGCATGTCCATCTACCAGATGGCGCTGATGGGCGGCTCTGCCGCAGGCTCTCTGCTTTGGGGCCAGGTGGCCGACCTGCTGGACGTGCGCAGCGCGGTGCTGGCCTCGGCGGCGTTCGGCGTGCTGGTGCTGCTGGCCACACGCAAGCTCACCGTGGAAGGCGGCGCCGACATCGACTTCACGCCTGCCATGTTGCGAGGTGCGCCCGAGCCGGCCTTCGCCATTGCGTCCGACGAGGGCCCGGTGATGGTGACGCTGCAGTACCAGATCGACCCCGCGCGTGCCGCCGAATTTGCCCTCGTGATGCAGCGCACACGCAGCGCGCGTTTGCGTCAGGGCGCACTCAGCTGGGGGCTTTTCCGGGATGTCGCCGTGAGCGGGCGCTACGTGGAGTACTTCGTCGACGAGAACTGGGTCGAGCACCAGCGCCGGCTGGAGAGGTTCACGGCCGCCGATGCCGAGTTGCGTGCCCAGCGACTGGCCTTTCACCTCGGCCCGGAGCCGCCCGTGCTGCGCCGCTATGTGGGCGACGGCCTGGTGGCGCCAGGCGGCCTGTCGCGTTGACGGCCATACTTCGACGGCGACGGTTTTGCTGCCAGCCCCCTGCCTTCTTTCACTCTGCTTGCCATCACCATGACCCACAGCTTCGACTGGACCGCCGGCTACGCCAGCCAGCGCTCGCCCGTGTTCGCCCGCAACGTCGTTTCCACCTCGCACCCGCTGGCCACGCAAGCCGGCCTGCGCATGCTGCAGAACGGCGGCAATGCGGTGGATGCCGCCATTGCTACCGCCGCGGTGATGACCATCGTCGAGCCCTGCAGCAACGGTCTGGGCTCTGACGCCTTCTGCATTCTTTGGGACGGCAAGGCACTGCACGGCCTGAACGCCAGCGGTTGCGCGCCCCAGGGCTGGACGCCAGAGTACTTCAAGGCCAAGTACGGCGCCGAAGCCAAGGCCCCCGCCAAACGCGGCTGGGACAGCGTCACCGTGCCGGGCGCCGTGTCGGCCTGGGTCAGCTTGAGCAAGCGCTTCGGCAAATTGCCCTTCGCCGATCTGATGGCGCCGGCCATCGGAATTGCCGAGCGCGGCTACCACGTGCCTGTCATCGTGCAGAGCAAGTGGGCCAACGCCGCTGCGCTGCCAGAGATCACCGAACAGCCGGGCTTCGCCGCCGCCTTCATGCCGCACGGCCGCGCACCGCATGTCGGCGAGCTTTTCCAGTTCAAGGAAGCGGCGCGCACGCTGAAGCTCATTGCACAGAGCAAGGGCGAAGCCTTCTACCGCGGCGAGATCGCCGAGGCTGCGGCTTCGCATGCCAAAGCCCACGGCGGGGTGATGACGGCGGCCGACTTCGCGGCCTTCGAGCCCGAGTGGGTAACGCCTATCGAGCGCGGCTACCGCGGCTACACCCTGCACGAGATTCCGCCCAACGGGCAGGGCATCGCGGCGCTCATCGCCTTGGGCATACTCGAGAAATTCGACATGGCGGCGCTGAAGGTCGACGGCGTGGCCAGCCAGCACCTGCAGATCGAAGCGATGAAGCTGGCCTTCGCCGATGCCTACGCCTACGTGGGCGAGCCCAAGGCGATGCGCCTGACGCCTGAGCAGATGCTCGACGACAGCTACCTGGCCAGCCGCGCTAAGCTGATCGACCCCAACAAGGCGCAGGACTTCGGCCCCGGCCACGGCCCCACGGGCGGCACCATCTACCTGACGGCGGCCGACGAGAGCGGCATGATGGTCAGCTTCATCCAGAGCAACTACATGGGCTTCGGCTCTGGCATCGTGGTGCCGGGTTATGGCCTCAGCCTGCAGAACCGCGGCCACGGTTTCACTCTGAACCCGGCCAGCGACAACCTCGTGGGCTCGGGCAAACGGCCCTTTCACACCATCATCCCGGCCTTCCTCACAAAGGGCAGCAAGCCGGTGATGAGCTTCGGCATCATGGGCGGCGACATGCAGCCGCAAGCGCACATGCAAACGCTCGTGCGCATGCTCGACCACCAGCAGAACCCGCAGGCCGCCTGCGACGCGCCGCGCTGGCGCTACAACGCCGGTACGGTCAACGCCGAACCCGGCTTCGACCCCGCCACCGCCGACGGCCTGCGCGCCCTGGGCCACCAGATTGCACCCTTCACCGACAGCTACCAGGACTACGGCGCCGGCCAGTTCATCTGGCGCCTGGACGAAGGCGAAGGCGACCCCAGCGTCACGGGCTATGCCGCCGCCAGCGACCCGCGCCGCGACGGCCAGGCCGCCGGCTTCTGATGCGAATGCAGGGCAGGGCCGCGACGTGAAGCTGGATGACCTGCGGCCGGGCTGGCGCAGCGATTTCATTCTTCATCGCCGCGGCGCGCTGGTGACCGAGCGTGACGACTGTCTGGTGGTGCGCACGCCGGCCAACCCGAACTTTTACTGGGGCAACTTCCTGCTGCTGCCGCAGGCGCCGCAAGACGACGAACTGGCGCACTGGATGGACCGCTTCGATGAAGAGATCACGCGCCTGCAACCAACTTCGCAGCACGTGGCTTTGGGCATCAACGGCGCGCTGGTGGGTGAGAGCCTGCTCACCTGGGTGGCTGCGGGCTTCGAAGTCATGGCCACCGCCGTGCTGGAGCTGCGACCTGGTGAGCTGCGGCTGCCTCTGCGCGCCGCGCGCGGGGATGTGCAGGTGCGCCCGCTGGACCTGAGCACGGAACTTGAAGCCACGGTCGCGCTGCAGTGCGCCGACCCGCAAGATTTCGAACCCTCGAACCACGAGCAGCATCGCCGTGCGCAGATGCAGCGCTACGCCGAAATGGCCAAGGACGGCGAGGCCCTGTGGTTCGGCGTCTGGTGCGACGGCGTGCTGGCCGCTGACTGCGGGATGATGCGCGAGGCCACCGCGCCCGTCGCCGGTCTTGTTGCTGATGGCGTTGGTTTGGGTCGCTTCCAGCATGTCTCCACGCACCCGCTGTGGCGCCGGCGCGGCCTGTGCAGCACGCTGGTGCACGCGGTCAGCCGCCATGCCTTCGAGCAATGGGGCCTGGCGCGCATGCTGATGTGCGCCGACCCCGACGACGTGGCCATCGGCATCTACGAGAGCCTGGGCTTCGTGCGCATCGACAGCGAGTGGTGCCTGCAACTGCGGGCACCGCACGACCGCGCTCATGAGCGCATCGCAAACTTCGAGAAGGCTTGAATCACATGGACATGGGCATTGCGGGCAAGTGGGCGCTGGTATGCGCCGCGAGCAAGGGGCTGGGCAAGGGCTGCGCGGCGGCGCTGGTGAAAGAGGGCGTGAACGTCGTCATTACCGCGCGCGGCGTCGAAGCGCTTCAGGCCACGGCTGCAGAGCTGCGCGCCCTGAACCCTGCCGTGCAGGTGCTGGCCGTGGCCGGCGACATCACCACGCCCGAAGCCCGCGAGGCGGCGTTGGCCGCCTTCCCCACGTTCGCGCAGGTGGACATCCTCATCAACAACGCCGGTGGCCCGCCGCCGGGCGACTTTCGCGACTGGGATCGCGAGGCCTGGTTGAAGGCCATCGATGCCAACATGCTGACGCCCATCGAGCTCATCAAGGCCACCGTGGACGGCATGGCCGAACGCGGCTTCGGGCGCGTGGTGAACATCACCAGCGGTGCGGTGAAGGCGCCCATCGACATCCTGGGCCTGAGCAACGGCGCGCGTTCCGGGCTGACGGGTTTCGCGGCCGGCCTGGCGCGCCAGCCCAGGCTGGCCGGGCGCAACGTCACCATCAACAACCTGCTGCCCGGCTCGTTTGACACCGACCGCCTGAAGACCACGCTGGCCGGTGCCGCCGCCAAGACCGGCCAGTCCATCGAAGCCGTGGCTGCGCTGCGCAGACAGCAGGCGCCCGCGCGCCGTTTCGGCACGGCCGAAGAGTTCGGCGCGTACTGCGCCTTCCTGTGCAGCGCGCATGCGGGCTTCGTCGTTGGTCAGAACCTGCTCACCGATGGCGGCGCCTACGGCGGCACTTTCTGAGGCGGCGCTGATCACGTCAGCCGCTGCCTTGGTTGGCTGCCCGCTGGCTCGCTGAGCAGTTCAGCTTTTCAACCGTCTGCCCGAGCTCGACACCGCGATGCCCGCGACAATCAGTACGAAGGCCAGTGCATGGAAGGGCCGCGGTGTTTCGCCCAGCACCACGGCCGACAACAGCGCGGCGAAGAGCGGCGTGAGGTTCGCGAAGAACGCGGCCAGCGCCGGCCCGCCCTGCGCCACCGCCAGGCCCCAGGCGCGGTAGGCCACCAGCGAAGCGCCGACCGAGACATAGACCAGCGCCGCCAGCAGCGGCCAGCCCCACTGCACCGGTGGCGCGCCCAAGGCCTGCTCACCGGCGGCGAAGAGGCTGGCCGACAGCAGGCCGAAGATCACCTGCAGCAGCAGCAGGCCGGCCCAGTCCCAGCCTTCGTCGGCACGCGGGCGGGCGGCACCCTGCATGTGCGCGGGCGGGCGCACCAGCAGCCAGCTGTAGAAGGCCCAGCCGATGGCGGCCGCCAGCACCAGCAGGTCGCCAGCGACGAAGTGCACGTTCAGCAACACGTCGAGTGAGCCGCGGCCCAGCACCACCGCCACGCCTGTCATGCCGAGTGCTGCGCCCAGCAACTGCCGTGGCCGCGGCTTTTCGCCGAAGAAGAGCGCGCCGATGGCCAGCATCCACACCGGCGTGCTGCTGGCCACCAGCGTGACGTTCAGCGGCGGCGATGTCACCAGCGCCGCGTACTGCAAGGCGTTGTAGAGCCCGACGCTCAGAGAACCGATGACGAGCAGGTAGCCCCAACGCTGGCGTATGCGCGACCAAGGCCGCAGCACGCGCCAGGCCAGGGGCAGCAGGATGACGAGCGCCAGCAGCCAGCGCAGCAGGTTGAAGGTGAGTGGTGGCACGAGGTCCACCACCAGCCGGCCGACGATGGCGTTGCCGGCCCACATCAGGGGCGGCAGCGTCATCAGCAGGGCCAGGCGCGGGGTCAGCGTCACGCGGGGTGGTCTACCGGCCGCTCAGTGCGGATCGGGCCGCCAGGTGCCGCAGTTCCAGCACTGCTCGAACGGGCCTTCGACGATCTCGTCGCACGCTGCGCAGTGCCAGCGCTGCTCAGGTGCGTTCTGCCATTCCGACATCAGCGCCAGAGCGGGGCCGTGGTGGCGGTCATCGTCGACCCACACCTCCGGCAGGCATTGGTCAGGCGGCATCTCGCCGGCGATCCCGCTGGTGTAGGCGCGCTGCACGCGCGACGCGAAACCCGCGCCGCTGAGCTGGTCGGCCCACAGCGTGGCCAGAACGAGGTTGGGAGCTTGCAGCAGTCGTTTCATCGGTCAGCCGATGTTGCCATGAGGCGTGGCGCCGCGAGGCGCATCCAGCGCACTGAGCTGCGATGGGCTAGTCTGGGCGCCCGCCGTTGCAGGCCGTGTCTGCACCATCTGCCCGAGGAGACCTTCTTGTCGCATGCCATCCAGATCACCGCCTTCGGCGGCCCCGAACAACTGCAGCGGGTCGACCTCGAAGTCGGTGCCCCCGGCCCGGGCGAGATCCGCATCCGCCACGAGGCCTGCGGCCTCAACTTCATCGACGTCTACCAGCGCACCGGCCTCTATGCCAACCCGCTGCCGCTGACGCTGGGCATGGAAGGCGCTGGCATCGTCGAGGCGGTGGGCGAGGGCGTCACCCACCTGCAGGTGGGCGACCGCGCCGCCTATGCCAGCCAGCCGCCCGGGGCTTACTGCGAGCAGCGTGTGATGCCTGCCAAGTGCGTGGTGAGCTTGCCCGGCGGCATCAGCTTCGACACTGCTGCCGGCATGATGCTGAAGGGCCTGACGGCGCAATACCTGCTGAACAAGACGCGGCCGGTGGAAGGCCTGGAGCCTGGCGACTTCGTCCTCTTCCATGCGGCGGCCGGTGGTGTGGGCCTCATCGCCTGTCAGTGGGCGCGGGCGCTGGGCCTGCAGTTGATTGGCACCGCCGGCAGCGCCGCCAAATGCCAGCTGGCGCTGGAGCACGGTGCTGCGCATGCCATCGACTACAGCCGCGAAGACTTCGTCGCGCGGGTGAAAGAGATCACCGGCGGCCAAGGCGTGAAGGTGGTCTACGACTCGGTGGGCAAGGACACCTTCGAGGGCAGCCTGAACTGCCTGCGCCCCTTCGGACTGATGGCCAGCTTCGGCAACGCGAGTGGCCCCGTGCCGCCCTACTACCCCGGCAACCTGGGCCCCAAAGGCAGCCTGTATCTCACCCGGCAGACCCTC